>FWWM01001320.1_pt1 | contig 75124 bp, 63 predicted proteins | sample 2228351 | NCBI WGS metagenome assembly FWWM01 (sample SAMEA103939774, study PRJEB20133) | metagenome | reverse complement strand
AGGGCTGGGGTGGGGATGGGTGAGGTAGGCACCGCAAAGCGTGAAAGTGCGGTGGTCGCCTGACGACCGGTTTATTTTCAGACCAGAGACGCCGAGGACGCGGAGAGTTTCTCTCCGCGTCCTCTTCACTTTTGCGGCGAAATCCCGATTTAAGGCGCCGGGTTTAACTCTCCAGCGCCTGGAGCCGAGCTGCCAGCCGCTGGCGGCGTTCCCGCTGTTCGGCCAGGCGGTCGCGTTGCTGTTGCACCACCTGCGGTGGCGCTTTGGCAAGAAAGCCCTCGTTGGCCAGCATCCCCTCCGCGCGGGCGATCTCTCGGTCTGCGTCGGCCAGGGCTTTGCGCAACCGGGCGATCTCCTGATCCAGGTCCACCAGGCCGGCCAGGGGCAGATAGGCCTCCACCCCCTCGGCGGCCACCAGCGCCACGGCCTTCTTTGGCTTTTCGGCCAGTGTCCGGGTGAGGGTCAGATGGGCGTCGTCCAGGTAGGCCAGGAAGGTGAGCAGTCCGCGTTGGGCCTCAAGCATCGGCAGCTTTTCTCCGGCGGCGATGATGGCCGGGATCCGCTTGCCAGGCGTCACGTCGAACTCGGCGCGGGCGTTGCGCACCTGGCGGATCAGGTCCATGAGCAGGGCCATGTCGGCCTCGGCCTCAGCGTCGAGCTGGCTCGCATCGGCTGTGGGCCAGGGCCGGATCATGAGCGATTCCCCCCACTCCTCATCGCGCCAGGCAGCCTTCAGATGTTGCCAGATCTCCTCGGTGACAAAGGGCATAAAGGGATGGAGCAACCGCAAGGCCCGCTCCAACGTGGTCACCAGGATTGTCTGAGCTGTGGCCTGGGCTGCCCGGTCGTCGCCATAGAGCCGGATCTTGCAGGCCTCAATGTACCAGTCGCAGAATTCGCTCCACAAAAAGTCGTTGATGCGCCGCCCGGCTTCGCCATACTGGTAGGCATCGAATAGCTCTGTCACCTCGGCGATCAGGCGGTTCAGGCGGCTCACGATCCAGCGATCGGGCAACCCCCAAGATCTACTATCCAGTGTGCCGTTGGCGAGTGGGGACTGGATATTGGATAGTATAAACCGGGCCGCATTCCAGATCTTGTTGGCAAAGTTGCGCGCTCCCTCCAGCCGACGGGGGTCCAGGTTCATGTCGTACCCCGGCGTCGAGCTGGTCAGCAGGGTGTAGCGCAGGGCATCGGCCCCCACCCGTTCGATAATGTTCAACGGGTCATACTCGTCAATGTCCTGCATAGACTTGCTGATCTTTTTCCCCTCGGCATTTCTGACAAGGCCATGCAGATAGACCATCTTGTATGGGGCCCGGCCTGTCATCTCGATGCCCATCATCATCTCACGTGCCACCCAGAAAAAGAGGATGTCGTAGCCGGTCTCGCGCATGTCGGTGGGGTAAAAGCGGCGCATGTCGGGCGTGTCGTCGGGCCAGCCGAGGGTCGAGAAGGGCCACAACCCGGAACTAAACCAGGTGTCGAGCACATCGGGGTCCTGGCGAATGCGGCTGCTGCCGCACCGGGCGCAGCGATCGGGGTCCTCCAGCGTGCAGGTCTGCCCGCCGCAGTCGTCGCAGTACCACACCGGGATGCGGTGTCCCCACCACAGTTGGCGGCTGATGCACCACGGCCTGATATTCTCCATCCAGTGGAAAAAACGCCGTTCTTCCCGTTCTGGGATGATGACCGTTTCGCCCCGGCGCACCGCCTCCATCGCTGCCTGGGCCAGCGGCTTTACGTTGAGGAACCATTGCGTGCTGATCCGGGGCTCGATGACCGTGTCGCAGCGCTCGCAGTGGGCCACGCTGTGGCGATACGGCTCGGTCCGGACCAGCAACCCCTCCTTTTGAAAGTCGCGCACCACAGCATCACGGCATTCGTAGCGGTCCATCCCGGCGTAAGGGCCGGCCAGCTCGTTCATCCGCCCCGTTTCGGTGAGTCTCGTGGGCGCCTCCAGTCCGTGGCGCAGGCCCGTTTCATAATCGTCGGGATCGTGGGCCGGCGTGATCTTGACTGCGCCCGTGCCGAACCCCGGGTCCACCGCCTCGTCGGCAATGATCGGGATGCGTCGCCCGATCACCGGCAGCACCGCCGTCCGACCGATCAGCCGGGCAAATCGCTCGTGACCTTCGTGGGTGGCCACGGCGGTATCGCCCATGATCGTCTCTGGGCGGGCAGTGGCCATCTCGATGAACTCGGTTGCGCCTTCGGCCCAGCGACCGCTGCCCCAGGGATGTTTCGGGCCGTCCCAATCGCTGTTAAGGATGGGATAGCGAATCGTCCACAGGGCATCGTCATGCTCCTGGGGGATGGCTTCCAGGTCAGAGATGGCGCTCTCGCAGCGAGGGCACCAGTTCACCAGATATGCCCCGCGATAGATCAGGCCCTTTTCATACAGCCGCACAAAGGCGGTGCGCACCGCCCGGCTCAGGCCTGCATCCAGGGTAAAGCGGTCCCGGTCCCAATCACAACTGATGCCCAGCCGCTTGTGCTGTTCGGTGATCCGGGCGTGGTAGATCTTTTTCCACTCCCACACCTTTTCCACAAACTTTTCGCGCCCCAGATCGTGGCGGGTGAGGCCCTCTTTGCGCAGCTCCCGCTCCACCACATTCTGCGTAGCGATGCCGGCGTGATCGGCACCGGGCAGATAGAGGGTCTCGTAGCCCTTCATCCGGTAGTAGCGGGTCATCAGGTCCTCGATGGCAGCCGTCAGGGCATGGCCCAGATGCAGCGCGCCGGTCACGTTGGGCGGCGGCATGGTGATGCACCACGCCGGGCCATCGGCAGAGGCCAGGCCTTTTTGGACACACGTCTCCGGCTTAAAGTAACCCTGCGACTCCCACCAGGCGTACAGCCGCCCCTCGGTGCGATGCGGGTCATAGGTCTTTTCCATCTCGATTTTGATATTTTCACTCATTTTTACTCATCCTTTCTCGCAATATAGAGGCGTTGCCAACAGATACAGCCGCAACGTGAACGTCAACGTCATCCATGGTCACCACCTCCTTTCCACAATCGGGATGAGTGCCCCTGCAAGGTGTGGGCAGCTTCATAATCCCTCCCCCGTTTTTTTCATCTCATCCTTGCGTGCCACCATAATCAGCCGCTTGCTATATAGCTCAAACGGGCTCCCGTCAAAATCGCCATAAAGCGCTATCGGCGATAGACCGGCCCGCTGCAACATCCCGGTCAGTTCGGGGACGGTATAGTAGCGCACCGAGTGGGTCAGGCTCTCCGCTCGTCCTCCTTCCAGCCAGGTGCAGGTCATCGTGAAGCGGCAGGTCCTGGGATCAAAGCTGCTCTCCTCCAAGATGATAGCCCGCCCATAGCGACGCCAGGCCCGCGGCCATAGCTGGAGCAGATAATAATCGCGGTTGGACAGGTCCAGGAAAAAGATTCCCCCCGGCTTGAGCACCTGGTAAACCTGGTGCAACACCTGCTGGTTTTCTGCCTCCTCGTCAAAGTAGCCAAAGGCGGTGAACAGATTGAGGCAGAAGTCAAACTGTTCGCACCAGGGCAACCGGCGCATGTCACCCTGCACCCACTGCACCTCGACGCCGGCTGCCCTCATGGCCCGCTGTGCCTGCCCTAACATATAGGCCGAACGATCCAGGCCGACCACCTGATAGCCAGCCTGGGCCAGGGGCACCGCATGACGGCCCTGACCACAGCACAGGTCCAGGATCCGCGCTCCTGGTGCAGGGTTCAACAGCGTTACAACGCCTGCCACCTCTTGCGCCGTGCGGTCTGGCGTCAAGAGCGTTTCGAATATTCGCAGGTACAGCTCTCCAAAATAGACTTCCCACCAAGGCATGATCCCTCCACGGGGTGCCGAACGCCCGGCGTCACCCGGCAAGCAACCGTCTCAACACAGAAAAAACCCCTCTCATCCACAAGGACGAAAGGGGTCCCTTCCGTGGTACCACCCTGTTTGGCAGATAGCAGGTAGCAGATGGCGGATAGCAGATAGCAGATGGCGGATAGCAGATAGCAGATAGCAGATAGCAGATAGCAGTTCTGCCCACTCGTAGCTGTAACGGGCTTACCCGGGTTGACCTACTGCCATCAGCCATCGGCCATCAGCCATCAGCCATCAGCCATCAGCCATCAGCCATCAGCCATCGGCCATCAGCCATCAGCCATCAGCCATCAGCCATCGGCCATCAGCCAACCGACTCCCAGGCGACCTTCGGTGGGTGGCTACTGCAGGGGGCTTGCAGCCGGTGACCCCCCTCTCTGCCGGACACCAGGGTCCGTTCACCAGGGCCGGCCCACCTACTCCTCCTGTTCCTCGCCGTTCCAATATGAGAGTGTCCCCCCGCCCCAACGCCGGAGCGGCTTCCGGTAAGTGGCCGCATTATACCCGATTTTCACGACCCTGTCAAGTAGGTTTGACAGATGATGGAGCATGGAGTATAATCCCACCGTTTGCGTGCAGCGTCTGCTGCACGCCAAACCTTGGAGGCACCAATTGCCGGGAGGAGTCGCTTACGAGACATGGAAAACAAAAACTGGATTCTGTTAACAATCATCATCATCCTGGCCCTTGTGGCAGGTTATGTTGACCTGCCCAAAAGCCCTGGCCTGCACATCGGGTCGTTTAGCCTCGATTTCGAGATCAAACAAGGGCTGGACCTGCAAGGCGGGCTTCAAGTATTGTTGGAGGCAGACCTGCCACCCGACCAAGATATCGAGGCAGGGGCTATTAACCAGGCGGCCAAGATCATCGGCAACCGGGTCAATGCCTTGGGCGTCGTCGAACCACTGGTGCAGACCCAGGGGACGAGGCGCATCATCGTTGAACTGCCAGGCGTCGAAGACCCGGAACAGGCCATCGCCACCATCCGCGAAACCAGCCTGCTGGAATTTGTGGATGCCGGCCACACCTTTCTGCCGGTAGGCACCAAGATTCAAACCACCTATCCGCAGCTTTGGGCAGAAGGGGCGACGACCCACGATATTCAGCCTACACCAACGGTCACCCCTACCGAGATCAGCCCATCTCCAACACCCTCGCCGACCGCGTTGTTGACAACTACAGCCCCGATCACTGCGACCGCGAGCCTGAGCCTGGAAATGCCCGCTGCCACCACCAATGTCGTGCCGGTAGAGGCTGTACCGACCCCATCGCCGACGCCCCAAGCGCCAACGCGGGTCTATGCCACCGTCCTGACCGGCAACGATCTCAAGGCTGCCAACCCCTACCGCGATCCTAATACCGGTGAGTTCGGCATCGCCTTTGAGCTGACCGACGCGGGCGCCAAAGTCTTTTCCGATTTCACCACCCAACACGCCGACTATGACCAAGCCCCCTATTACTACCTGGCCATTGTTCTGGACAAAGAGGTGATCTCTTGCCCCCACATCAAAAGCCCTATTCCTGAAGGCAAAGGGGAGATTTCGGGCAATTTTACGCTGGAGGAGGTAAACCAGTTGGCGATCCAACTGCGCTACGGCGCCCTGCCCGTCCCCCTGCGGGTAGAGACCACCCGTACTATCGGGCCGACGTTGGGCCAGGACTCGATCCAGCGCAGCATCCGGGCCGGCGCGGTGGGCCTGAGCATCGTCCTGCTGTTTATGCTCATCTACTACCGGTTGCCCGGCTTTCTGGCCAACCTGGCGTTGATCCTCTACGGTCTGCTCAACCTGGCCGTCTACAAGGCCGGCTGGCCTGTCCTGCTGCTCATCGGGCTGGTCATGATCATCAGCTATCTGCTGGACCGGAGGGACGTATGGCCGGCGATCCTGGGCGGCGTTTTGCTCATGCTCACATTTGGGGTGGCCATTGCCGGTTTTGTCGGGGTCACCCTGACCCTGCCGGCCATCACCGGCTTTATCCTGTCTACCGGCATGGCGGTGGATGCCAACATCCTCGTCTTTGAGCGGATGAAGGAAGAGCTGCGCGCCGGACGGAGCCTGGGTTCGGCCATAGAGGCCGGGTTCAGCCGGGCCTGGACTTCCATCCGCGACTCGAACATCTCGACCCTCATCACCTGTCTCATCCTGTACCTGTTTGGCAGCCGCTTTGGCGCCGGAACCGTCCAGGGGTTTGCCATCACCCTGGCGTTGGGGGTGATCATTAACATCTTTACCGCTATCACCGTCACCCGGACCTTCTTCCGCCTGGTCTTTGACCGGCTGGGGGAAAAACTCCAGACCAACAGGTTGCTGCTGGGGTTCTAGTCGGGCAGAACGGGGGAGGATTAGGACATGTTTAGCATTGTAGAGAAACGGCACTGGTATTTCTTGCTCTCGGCCCTGATCATCGTGCCCGGCCTGGTGGCGATGATCTATTCCTTTGCGGTGTCTGGCGCGCCGGTGAAACTGGGCATTGACTTTACCGGCGGATCGTTGCTGGAGCTTCGCTTCAACCAGGCGCTTCAACCGGCCCAGGTGCGCGAGGTGTTCACCGATCGGGGCTTTCTGGGCACCGTGGTGCAGACGACCGCCGACGAGCGGACGATCCTGGTGCGCAGCAAACCGATGGACCCTCAGGTCAAAGCCGAGATCGAAAGCACCCTGCGCGATCTGTTCGGCGAGGTGGAGGAGCTGCGCTTCGAGTCGGTGGGCCCCAACGTGGGCGCCGAGGTGACCCGTGCTGCCTCCTGGGCAGTGCTGGCGGCAGCTTTTTTCATCATCGCCTACATCATCCTCGCCTTCCGCAAGGTGCCCAACGCCTTCCGCTATGGCGTGTGCGCCGTCGCGGCCATGATCCACGACATTCTGGTGACGATTGGGCTGTTTTCCATCGCCGGCCTGGTTCTGAACTGGGAAGCTGATGCGCTCTTTTTGACAGCCGTCCTGACGGTCGTCGGCTTTAGCGTGCAGGATACCATCGTGGTGTTCGACCGCATCCGGGAAAATGTTCCCAAGCGGCGTGGCGAACCCTTTGAAACTGTGGTCAACCGCAGCTTGCTGGAGACCCTGCACCGGTCACTGGCTACGCAGCTCAACGCCATCTTTGTGCTCATCGCCATCCTCTTCTTCGGCGGGGCGACGATGAAGCAGTTTGTAGCGGTGCTGCTGGTGGGGTTGCTGTCGGGCACCTACTCGTCCATCTTTAACGCCGTCCCCCTGCTGGTAGTGTGGGAAACGGGCAAACTGATCGGCAATCTGCGCAAAGCTACAGTGTCATGACCGATGACCGATGACGAATGACCAAAGACCAGGGATGACAAAGAGCCAAAGATCAAGGACCAATGGGGTTGTCCCTGGTCCTTCGTCCTCCGTCCTTGGTCCTTGAGAGATGTGCCGTGGGGTTCTATCTCGACCGCCCACTCAATTTCGCCCACCGGGGCGCGAGTTATGAAGCCCCGGAGAACACGCTGGCTGCCTTTTTGCTGGCCGCCGAATTGGGTGCCGACGGAGTCGAGCTCGACGTACAGCTCTCAAAGGATGGCCATGTGGTGGTTATCCACGACTTTGTTCTGGACAAGACCACCAATGGCCGGGGTCCTGTGCGCGCCAGGACGCTGGCCGAGCTGCGGGCGCTGGATGCAGGCGGGTGGTTCGACCGGGCCCTTGCCGGACAGCGGATTCCCACCCTGCAAGAGGTGATAGAGGCCGTTGGCAGCCGGCTGCTGCTCAACATCGAGCTGAAAACAGACAGCCTGCGCGACGACGGCCTGGCAGCGGAGGTGGTGCGCCTGGTCGAGGAAAACAACCTGCTGGACCGGGTCATCGTCTCTTCGTTCAACCCGCTGGCCGTGTGGCGGGTGAAGCGGCTCAACCCCTGGCTCTCTGTGGGGTTGCTCTATGCCCCCGACATGCCCTTGATGCAGCGCCTGCCGTGGATGCGCCATCTGCTGCGGCTGGAGGCCCTGCATCCGCACTACACCCTGGTAGATCATAGATACATACGTTGGGCAAAAGAACGGGGCTATCGCCTGCACGTGTGGACCGTGGACGATCCGGGGGAGATGTGGCGGCTGGCGCGGCAGGGTGTGGATCTGATCATCACCAACCGGCCCGACCTGCTGCGCCAGGTGCTGCTGGCCGCCCGTGGCCGATTGGCGCGACAACCGGCAAGACTCCTGATACCCGCGCCGGCGGAAGGTAGATCATGAACCACGACGTCCAGATAGACGACCTGGTCCGGTTGCGCAAACCCCACCCCTGTGGCAGTTATGAGTGGCGAGTGGTGCGCATCGGCGCCGACATCGGCCTCAAGTGTCAGGTGTGTGGCCGGCGGGTGCTTCTGGACCGTCGGACCTTCAACAAGCGGGTCAAAATGGTGATTGCGCGCGCCGCCGACCGGGTAGAGAAAAACGACCTCCGAGGCTCTTGACTTCGGAGGTTTTTTTACGAAGCAAAGTAGGCCAGCGCCAGCCGCACCCGCTCCTCCAGCGGCAACGGCTCGCGGGGCAGGGCGCGGAGCGCCTCCTGCGCTTCGGCCAGGCTGTAGCCCAGGCCGGTTAGCGCAGCGATGAGATCGGTGTCGGCTTCGGCCAGGGCCAGACGGGGCATGCCGGTCGGCATCTCGGCGGCCAGCCTGTCCCTCAGGTCAAAGACCAGTTTCTTGGCCGTCTTGGGGCCGATGCCGGGCACGCGGGCCAACACCGCTTCATCCCCCTGGGCGATCGCCGCCCGCAGTCGGTCTGGCGGCAGGCGCGACAGGAGCGATAAGGCTACCTTTGGACCAATGCCCGGCACCGTCTGCAACAGGCGGAAAAGGGCCAGCTCCTCCTCTGAACCAAAGCCGTATAGGGTCAGTTCGTTCTCCCGGACATGGAGGTGGGTGTACAAGGTCACCTCCTGGCCCGGCCCCTCCAGGCCATCGAGTAGCGTCTGGGGCACGAACACCTGAAAACCGACACCACCGACCTGAACGACGACCTGGTCTCTGCCCAGGGCCGCCAGCACGCCGCAAAGGGTCGCGATCATCTATCCTGCCCTCGCCAGCAGCGTCCTCATCCGCGCTGAATGGATGTGGCACACCGCCACCGCTACCGCATCGGCAGCATCATCGGGCTGGGGCACCTGATCCAGGTGGAGCAGCAGCCGTACCATCTCCTGGATCTGCTGCTTGTCGGCCCCGCCATAGCCGGCCACGGCTTGCTTGACCTCCAGCGGTTTATATTCATAGACCGGCAAGCCGGCATCGGCCAGGGCCAGCAGTGCCACACCCCGCGCCTGCCCCACCGACAAGGCCGTCCGCACGTTACGGCTGAAAAACAGCTCCTCCACCGCCGCCGCGTCGGGCCGGTGTTGACCGATCAGGTCGGCCAGACCCCGGTAGATAGACTGCAACCGTCTGGCCAGCGGCTGATCTGGGGATGTGGTGATGACACCACAGTCCACCAGGGCCAGGCCCGCCTCATCCTCGCGCACCAACCCATAGCCGGTGATGGCCGTGCCGGGGTCAATGCCCAAAGCCAGCACTAGGCCTGTTCCTCAAAGGCCGCCATCAGCTCGTCGCTGATGTCCAGGTTGGAGTAGACCGCCTGCACGTCGTCCAGCTCTTCCAGCGCACTGATCAGGCTCATGTTCTGCAGAGCCTGCTTTTCCTCCAGGGTGATGGTCGTCTTGGGCACCATCGTAATCTCGGCGGATTCCAGATGGATGCCCCGTGACTCCAGGGCCTCTCGCACCGTCTGAAAGCTGTCGGGAGCAGTATAGATCTCGATTAAATCCTGGCCAAAGACTACGTCATCGGCTCCCCATTCCACCGCAATGTTAAAGATCTCGTCCTGATCGTGGTCATCCGGCGCCAGGGTCAGGTAGCCCTTTGGCTCGAACTGCCAGGCCACACAGCCGGCCTCGCCCAGACTGCCGCCCAATCGGTTGAACCAGCGCCGCACTTCAGAGACGGCCCGATTGCGGTTGTCGGTCACCACCTGGACGAGGAGCGCCACGCCGTGCGGCCCATATCCCTCGTACATCACCTCTTCCAGCGCCTCCCCCTTTTCCAAGCCGGCACCGCGCCGAATGGCCCGTTCGATATTCTCTTTGGGCATGTTGACCGCTTTGGCCTTGTCCACCACCAGTCGCAGTTTAAAGTTGCTATCTGGATCGGGACCGCCTTCGCGTGCTGCAATCGAGATCTCTTTGGCAAGCTTGGTGAAAATTTGCCCTCTCTTGGCGTCCGTAGCGGCTTTCTTTCGCTTGATCGTTGCCCATTTTGAATGCCCGCTCACCAGTTCCTCCTTTAACTCTTGATTGTTACATGACTGCTCGATCGGAAATCACCCGTCCACCGGGTTGATCACTCTCGCCGCCCCCCTTTGAGCTCATCCTGGAGCGTTTGCAGCGCCTCCCAATCGCCGGCGGCGGCCAGGCGCGCCTGCTCCGGCCAGGTGGCCGGATCGGCCAGCCGCAAAAGGCGCGGGTCTGCCTGTTCCAAGACCTGCCTGAGGTGGTCAACTGTGGTGTTGGCCAGCTCGGTAAAGGTGGCGATACCCGCTGCCCGGAGCACGCCGGCGATCTTGGGGCCGATCCCCTCAATGGCTTCCAGATCGTCCTGAGCGAACGCAACGGCTGCCGGTTCTGGGGTCGGCAGCGCCTCTTCTACGGCGGGCACCTCCGGCAGCGCCGGCCCCTTTAGCTCGATGCCGAGGGGCTCCACCTCTTGTTCGCGGCGCTTCCACAACCACCACAGAAACCATAGCAGCAAGGCCACTGCTACCAAGGCCACGATCAGGCCCACAAACACCCAGAAAACCCATGCCCCCTTCATGATCGTCCCTCCTTTTCTCAATCAAATTATGCGTGCGACTTACTTTACCGTTCCAGAAGCATCTTTAGCTGCCGGGCTGTGCCCACGGCCTGGCCCCGCCAGTGATTGTTGGCAAAGACAAAGGTGGTCTCTGCCTGTTGGTCCAGCGTGTGGATCTTGGGCACCCACTCGGCCAGCTCCTCATCGGAATAGGTATAGTCATACCGCTCCCATGCCTGTTCGTGCTGCCACCATTTTTGGGCATTTCGCCCGTGAAAGCGGACGTAAGCCACCGGCGATGTCGCCTCGGCCACAGGCGGCAGCAGGCCCTCGATCCGAGGCTCGTCCACGCAACAGAAACCCAGCCGGTTCTCCCGCAGGAACTGGAACGTCTCCGGCGAGATCCAGGCCCGGTTGCGCAGCTCGACCACCACCGGCAGATCCCCAAACCGCTCACGCATCACCAGCAAATAGTCGCGGTTTTCCGGCCGGGCGTGAAAGGAATAGGGGAACTGGGCCAGGACGCAACCGAACTTGTTCTGCTCGACGAGGGGGCGGAGCGCCGCGACGAAGGTCTTGAACTCCTCTTCATCCCCCTGGCGATCGTGGGTCAGCCCCTGGAAGGCTTTGACGGTGAACAGAAACCCCGGCGGCGTCTTGGCGGCGATCCGCTCCAGCATCCAGGCGTTGGGCTGTCGGTAGTAGGTCACATTCAGCTCGGTTGTATCGAACTCGCGGGCGTAAAAAGCCAGCCAGTCCGACCTGTCCAGGTCGGCCGGGTAATACGGGCCGACCCAGTCGTCGTAACTATAGCCACTTGTGCCGATGCGGATCATAAAGTTTCCTTTGCTAATTTGTCACTTTTGGTTTTCTGCCACATACTGTGCTCTTGACTCAAAGAGTGTCATCTGCCGAGGTGATTTGTCCCTCTCGATGACTCTTTCGGGTGCTTCATTAAGCTCTGGCTGCGGGTACGAATTGGAAAAGCGGAATTTAGACGCCTCTAGGTATTCCTCGACAAGCTCAAAAGCCAACCAGTACCGTTTCAGCCGTTCAGCTACTTCACCGGTGATATTGCTGCCCGCAAAAGGATCAACAACCAGATCACCGGGTTCGGTAAGGAATCTGATAAAAAACTCTGGCAGACCATGCGGAAATCGTGCCGGGTGAGGCTTGATACCATATTCACGACATTTGCGCAGATAAATGCTATTTGAGTCAGTATTTGCCAGAATCAGGATATTAGGTGGGATTGCTCCGTGGTTATCCTTTGCGAATTTTTCAGAAATGTCGTGTCCCGAAGGCCGCAGTTTGGCTTTGTACCCCTTTTCCAACAGCTTTTTCATCGAACCGCTATAGGGCTGCAGCACATGCCAGTTGCTTGCTTTTGGATATGGTGTTTTGGCCAGCCACCAAATGGGATTGACAGCATCTTTAGCGCGAATCCGCCGCACCGTTACCCATTCAGCAGGAGATGGCAGTTTTGACGGATTATACCAATAGAACTCTTGGGCCAAGTGAAATCCTAACTCTCTGCACAAAACAATCATCAACTCAAAATGATATAGCGAACGTATCGGGTAGCCCTTAATCCAGGTACCACCTATATCAATGACTAAACTGCCACTGCTCTTAAGTACTCGCTTAAACTCAGTCGCAAAGCCCAAGAACCACGATATATAGTCCGATGCGTCAACATTCCCATATTCTTTCTTGCGTTTTAGAGCAAAAGGTGGCGAAGTGATGATCAAATCCACCGATTCACTCTCCATTTGACGCAGGTGGACCAGCGCATCGCCCAGATAGGCTGCCCCATACTGGGTTGTATAAAATGGCTTCTCTGTAATCGGAACCTGAATCACAGGCGCATCCTCTGACTACTACACCACAAAGTAGTCCTTTCGTTCTTTTACCTTCATTGCTTGCTCAGCCTTGCTATTCAAAACAGGAACAATAGCTGTTGGATCTCTGCTTATATACGCCAGATCGGAGCCATTCAGCAGAATCACGTTGAGATTACACGTCTTCATTACATGAGAGGCATAGTTGTAGGCTTCCCGGGTGAAATCACCGGTCGTTATGATCATCACCACGTTGGAGTAGAGAAACGTAAGTGAGAGACCCACTTCTTTTGCAATGTCGCCCAGCCGGACCGTCTCAGTATTCTTGGCCTGGATCTGCCAGCGGCTAAAGATCAATCGTGTTCCTTCAACAATGACATCTACTTCGGCTCCGCCCGTATCAGCACTGCGTGTGCGCCAGCCTTTAAAGTCTAGATCGATCAATCGCGTGAGGTAAAGCGCCAGCAGCTCAAGTGCCTGGCCTTTAGCTTGCTTGTCCGACGACCTGAGGTCAGCAAGGATCTGGGACAATGATCGTTCAAAAAGCTCCCTGGGAGCCAGGTTGACCTTCTCGGCCACCGAATCAAGAATCGGTTCTGAGATTTCCCGATGAAACCTGGGAGTTTGTAAAACCAGATAGGGTTTAGCCCCACGCCCCTTTGTTGATTTCTCTAGCTGGATATATCCTAGATCGCGCAATGGGAATAGAATAGCTTTTGGTAGTTCTTTGTGGTTATATTCCACCGCATAGAGGGCACTGGCCATGTCGGCCACCTTGTTCGCCACAAAAGGACCTGATTCTGGGATGTGCGCAAGCGCACGCAAAAAGGCCCGTTGTCCTGCATTGAGATGAGTCAGGCTATCAATCACATCCATTCCGATACCTAGTATCTCTCTCAGGCGAATCTGGTTTACTTCATACAGTCGCGGGCCGCCCCGAACACTTGCATCAAAGATACCGGCTTGTGCCAGCCATAAGCGCATGCTGCTAAGATGGACCGCACCACGTGGAACATGTAACCCTCGCTGTTCAAGCCGTTTTCTCCATGTGTGCAAAGTGATCTCTTCACCTGCTGCTCGCATAATCTCTAGCGTTTCTACAACAGGGATCCCTTTTAGATTCAGCAAGATGTGTCTGGCAAATTGCTCATAAAGTGCATCGGGTTTATCGGCGATAGCTAATAGATCTTTCGCCAACATGGTCGGGATTGCAGCATCTTCGGCCAAGAGGCCATAGGCTCGCAAAGACAATACTGTGTTGTCAGCCAACTTCCAGCGCTGGACCGGAGAATGGCTAGCAAAGAACCTGTCCCGAATAATTTCAGTAATTTTATCACGGTCCCCTGCTCCATCATGGATGATCTGGAGCAATATGGGTAGATCTATTTGGTTGGGGCTGAATTGAGCACCAAACGGAATCCCGCTTTTCTCTGCCACAACACACCTCACACTCTCTCCTGCAACAGACTACCCGGCTTACCCCGGATCCTCTCCCGGCAGCCGCTCCTCGATCTCGTCAAAGTCAATCCCCCGGCCAATGAGCACCTTCCGCCCACGCCCGGCCCCCAGGTCCGGCCCAACGATCCCCTCCTCCTCCAACTGGTCCATCAGCCGGGCGGCGCGGGGAAAGCCGATGCGCAACCGCCGCTGCAGGAACGAGGTCGAAAGGGTCTCCTGCCCCTTGGCCAGATCAATGGCCCGCGCCAGCAGGTCATCTGCCTCCTCCCTGGCCCCCACTTCCACCCAGGGTGGAAAAAGCGGGATCTGGGCCTCTGGCTGCTTCTGATCCCGCCAGAACGCAGTGAGGCGCTCGATCTCCTTGTCCGAAACAAAGCAGCCCTGCAGCCGGATCGGCGCCGACTGCTGCGGAGCCATGAACAGCATGTCGCCTCGCCCCAGCAGGTTCTCCGCCCCTCCCTGGTCGAGGATGACCCGTGAGTCCACCTGGCTGGTCACGGCAAAGCTGATGCGCGCCGGAAAGTTGGCTTTGATCAGCCCGGTCACCACATCCACGCTGGGCCGTTGCGTGGCCACCACCAGGTGAATGCCCGTTGCCCGGCCCATCTGGGCGATGCGGCACAGATGGCGCTCTACCTCGTCGGGGGCCGTCATCATCATATCGGCCAGCTCGTCAATCAAGATCACCAACGTTGGCAACGGCTCCTCGCCTTTGCGGCGGGCGATGCGCCGGTTATAATCCTCCAAATTGCGCACCCCTACCCGATTGAAGAGCCGATAGCGATCATCCATCTGGCGGGTGACCCAGGCCAGGGCGCTGACTACCTGCTCCACATCTACCACCACCGGCCCCACCAGGTGGGGGATGTCGTTATAGCCGACCAGCTCTACCATCTTGGGGTCTACCAGCAACATTTTCAGATCCTCTGGTCGGTTGTTACACAACAGGCAGCAAATGATGGCGTTGATACACACGCTTTTGCCCGATCCGGTGGCCCCGGCGATGAGCAGGTGGGGCATCAGCGCCAGGTCCACGGCTACCGGGCGGCCCGAAACATCCTCCCCCAAGGCGATGGCCAGAGGTGAATGTATGCGCCGGAATTCGTGTGATTCCATCACCTTTCGCAACGATACCAGCGAAATCGTCTCGTTGGGCACCTCCAGGCCGACCACCGAGCGGCCCGGCACTGGCGCTTCGATGCGGATAGGCGCAGCGGCCAGGGCCAGGGCCAGGTCGTTCACCAGGCCGACGATCCGAGCCACCCGCACCCGCTGTTGCCGCACCTCGCCGTTAGCCATCCGGCGCTCGATGATCCCCGGTTCCAGGCCGAACTGGGTGACGGTCGGCCCCTGGTTGATCTCGACTACCTGGGCCGGCACGCCAAAGCTGGCGAGCGTCTCTTCGATGATGCGCACTTTGCGCCGCACATCGGTATCGCCATATGCCTGCGGCGAGGCCGGGTCCAACAGATCTAGCGGCGGCAGGCTCCCATCCTGGGGCCGGGGCGCGGCCATTTTCCTGGCCGATGGTCTGCTCGCTGCCTTCCTTGCCGGCCCCGCCCCGGCGGGCTCTGCCTCCCGCTCCCACCACGGCACCTCTGCCGGCCTGGGCAGCACAGGCGTACCCTGCCGCGCCGTCCACCACCGGTTGAAAAGGGCCACCAGTTGCCGCGCCCGGCGTCGACCCCAAGTCTCCATCTCCGACCATGACGGCGAGAGCACCAGGTATAGGGCCAGCAGGAACAGAGCCAGCAGGAGCATCACGCTGACCGCCCTCCCCAGGCCTTCCGCCATCAGCACGGCCAGCGACCAGCCAACATAGCCGCCCCCCTGGCCCTGTTGCGCGGCCAGGAACGCCTCATCGGCTCCCAGACGGAGTACCGACGGCATATGGCTGACCACCAAGGCCACCACCAGCAGCAGCTCCAGCCCGATAAGCGTCAAGGGGCCAATAGACAGCCACTCGCGCAAATCGCGCCAGCCCAGCCGCAGCCCCGCCAGTCCCACCCCCAGGGCCAGCACATAGGCCCCCCAACCAAGCCACTGCCGACAGGTAAGAGCCCATCGGCTCAAAAGCGCCCCGGACGAAAGGCCCAGCAAGCCCAACAGGGTCAAGACGGCCACGATCAACAACACCAGGCCAAGCCCCTCCCGCTGGAGAGGCCCTAATTCCGGCCACCGGTTTGGCCGCCACCCCTTGATCCTGTCCCACAGGCCAGGGCGCTTTCCGGCCTTTGGGCTTTGCCCTCCCGGTCTGCGCTCGGCAGGAGCCTTTCGCCCCTGTCCCTGCCTGCGGGCGGAAGGAGCGCGGCGGGTTTGTCGTGCAGGCCGCCGGCTCATACCTTACCCTTTGCTACCGCACCGCACCTCAGGGACGATAGGCCTGGCGCAGGCTTAGCCCCAGGCGACGTTTGCTAACATCCACATTCAACACCCGCACCCGGACTCGCTCCCCCTCACGCACCACGTTGCGCGGATGCAGAAAACTCCCTTCTGCCAACTCTGAAACATGGATCAAACCTTCGACCCCTTCTGCAACGCGAACAAAAGCCCCAAAGCTCACCACGTTGGTGACAACCCCTTCCACCACCTGGCCGGGCTGAATTTCCGCCCCGATCCTGGACCAGGGGTCGGATTGCAGCCGCTTCAGGCTCAGGGCAATGCGCTGCTCCTCAGGATTCACCCCCAGCACATAGACCTCCAACTCCTGACCGGGGGAAAGCAGATCGGCGGGGTGGCGCGTCCGGTCCCACGAAAGCTCGGACAGGTGGATGAGCCCCTCGATGCCGCCCAAGTCAACAAAGGCCCCAAACGTGGTCAGGTTGGTCACAATCCCAGGACGAACATCGCCCGGCTTCAAAGTCTTTAGCACTGCCATTGGAGAGGAGGAACCGGATGCAGCCGCTCTTTCAGAGAAGACCAGCCGGTTTTGCTCCTCATCTACTTCAATCAGGCGGACCAGCAACCGATCGCCGATCCGCCGTGCCAGCTCTGCCGTCCGGTCGTCGGCATCGGTTGTGCAAGGCATCTCTTTCAGTTGAGAAGCCGGCACAAAGCCCTGCAAGCCGTTCCACTCGACCAAAAGCCCGCCGCGGTTGGCTCCAGAAACCCTCAGCGAGAACAGATCGCCTCGGTCGAGCGCCTGCCGTGCAGCCGGCCACCCGTCCGTTGTTTCCCGTCCACCCTCCTCGGCCGTGACAGGCGGATTGGCCGACGTACCAACCTCTTTTTCCAGGCCAAGCCCCTGAAATACCTCGTGGGGATCGCACGGAAAGGCCACCTCCGGCGCCACTTCGCCCTGTTCCAGCAACGATCGCCAATACCCCTCCTCCATCTCCGTCCACCACTCCCGGTCATCCGACGGGATAGGCCGCAGGCCTGCTGTTTTCTCACTTTCCCCTTGTTTCACAGTTTACAGCTCCTCTATAGCCCTTGCCTGCCCTACGGCAGAGATCGCAGAGCAGTTTGATTATAAGATAGTTACAGGGGCTTGTCAAGGTGGTTTTCGCGCCTCACGGCCTTGGGCTGATCCTGGGCAGGGGCTGCCCCATTCTGCTCCAGCTCGGCCAGGGCCCGGGCAACCTCGGCAATGGCCACCCGCTGTTTGCGGTACAGGTCCGACTCGCTCATAGCCAATCGCCCAGCAATGTCGCGCACCCGCAAGCCACGGATGAATTTGAGCTCCAGGATGTTATACAGGAGCCATTCGGTCGCCGTCATCTTGCGCTCACCTTCGGGGCGCACCCGCTCGATCGCCTGGTTCAGCACGAGACGCAGGGCATTTGCCGGGCTGCTTCCCTGTTCGCGGAGCACCTGGCGCACAATGTTCAGGTTCAAAAGGGGGCTTTCCGCCAACTTGGGGCCTCCCCAATAGTGACTCAAGGCATCCTTGACCCACTGCTGAAATTCTGGAGCATAGATGGGGCTACCGGCGATGGCCTCCATCGGCGGTGAGCCGGCATAGCGCGTGGCCTCCTGCCACCGGTGTAGCTGCTCAATGTCGGGCAGGATGCGGTGTAATGTATCGAACACACTCTGCTGAAGATAGCGGTCCTCCAGCACCTCCTGTGCCCGGCTGATGAGAAGCCCGGCGATCTTTTGCTCTTCGGCAGACAGATCGGGAACCGGCTTCCTGGCCTCCACCCCCAGAACCCCGAGCCACACCTTGTCGGCCTGACCGGTAAGTGGCGTCAGCCAAAAGCCGTCCCCCGCAGCAAAGGGGCCCCCCTCCTGCCGAGCCCCGCCGGCCATGACCAAGGCTGCCAGATCGTGAACCTTCAGGAAATTCTGCACCAGCGCCCCGTCGCCGCAATGGGCCTCCAGACGGTGGTGCCCGCCTGCCAGGACGGCCACAAAGCCGGTCCGCACCTGCAACAGATCGCACAACGCCGCCAACGTGCTTTCCAGGAAGGCACGGAGATCGGCGGTGGTCAGCAGCCGCCGGTCCAGGGTCTGAATCCAGACTATTTCCTCCCGATCCTGCCGGTAGATGAGGCGATCAATAAAAGGCTTGGCCCGGTTGATGGTCAATTGCAGGAGGACGATGACCCCCACCACGGCAAAGATGAGCACTGTATCGCGTGGCAGGCCCAGAATCTGCTGGACCTTGGGTACGGCCAGCATGGTAAAGATGACCACAGCGCCCACCAGAGGGCCCCGCAACAGGTAATGGATAAAGCTGTGCTTGATCACCCGGTCGGGGGTCAAGGTGCCAAAATAGGCGACGCTATAGGCCATCAGGATGATCATTAACAGCACCCCGACATTGCCGACCAGGAGCAGGAACTGAAAGCCAGCAGTGGGCAGCAGGGCCGGGATACTCGTCACAACCAGATAGGGAAAAACCCCCAAGGCCGGGGCAGCAAAGGCCAGACCCAGGTAGGTCATCCGTCGCTGCGAGGCCCGTGTCAGGCAACGCTTGCGGGCGCGGCGAATGTTCACCGCCCCCCAGAGCACAGTCACGAGGAAATAGAAGGTAAACCCCCCAAAGAAAGGCCCGGCTTTCAGATGCGAGGCATACGGCTGATACACACCGTCATAGACCAGCAGGTCGCTGAAAAGGACCAGGGCCAGGAAAATGGCGCCGGCCGTGTAGCCAAGCAGCACAGCGGCCCACCGCCATCGCGCCCGCAGATGGGTCGTCCGCAGCAGCGCATCAGAAAAATGAAGATAGGCAGCCGGAACAAAAGAGATGCCGATCCACTGAAATTTGAGCCAGCGAACGGCGGCTTCCTGAGAGCTGACTTCAAAGAGGACCACGTCGCCAGCATACACGATCAGCACAAAGCCGAGCAAGGCACAGAATGCACGGGCAACGGCGCTCCGATAATTGTGCGTCAGGAGATAGATAAGCACCGAAAAAGAGGTGAGGACAAATGTTGCCGACAGAACCTGGTTAACCAGGTCCAGCCCTCTGCTAATCCACTGCACCCAATCCGCCATTCAACCTGAACCCCGGTCGGGCAAGTTGGCAACCTGCCCTACAGCATCTGCACAAAAAAGAGCGCAATATCCTGATTGAGGTAATAATGGTCGTTAAAGCCGCAGAACTGAAATCCCAGCTTTCGATAAAAGCAGACCGCCGGATAGTTTTTCGTTGTGGCCTCGACCAGAAGCTGCCGCAGTCCACGCTCCCTGGCCCAACGGCGGGCGTGGCGCAGCAGCGCCGTCCCGATCCCACGACGACGGTATCCCCCTTCCACCGCCAGGTTGGCCACCCAACCGATCTGCTGCCAGGGTTGGACAACCAGGTCTATATACCCCTGCACCTGGCCATCTACCTCGGCCACCAGGACCCCCTCCCCCCGTTGCCAGTCCTCTACTAGCTGATCCAGGCAGCGAGGGTACTCGGCATGCATCTGCCGGGGCAGGCGCACTACTTCAAAGGTCACGCCCACCTGAGATTCCTCGTCGTGAACCCTCATCTGCCAGACGTGATCGGTCAGGCAGCTATGGTCCATGTCCAGACAGATGTCGAGATCGGCCAGGGTTGCCGGACGAACGATCATCCTTCCCCATCCGCTATCATTTCTTTATGCATTGTACCATCCTCAGCCGGAAAAGGCAAACACTCCCTGGGCCATGAGCGTTTCGGAGGCCGGAGCGAGGCGGGAGCGTCCCAAGCCTGGGACATCCGTCACCTCCGGGGGCAACTCCTGCAGAGTTGCCCTGCACCGAGGACGCTGTCCCGGCAGGCTTGGTTGTTTGGCGCTTCCGTGGTATAATAATCGTATTCCCAACTCCACAGCCCTGAGTATCTCCCTGCGCTCCATTGAGGGCAGGGAAGAAGGTTTCACCGGCCGGCGAATACCGGTTGGAAGGAGCATCGGATGGAACAGATAGGTGACGAAATGGGTATGATCTCCGTCCCCAAAACAGAGTGGGAGGCGTTGCACCGCCGCATAGCGGAGCTAGAGGCCGCCCAAGCCCAGCAGCAGCAAATGGAAGAAGCCCTGCGCGAAAACGAGGCCAGGTATCGGACCCTCTTTGAGGCGGCCACCGAGGCCGTCTTCCTGGAGACAATGGATGGCCGCATCCTTGATTGCAACGCCGCTGCCTGCCAGATGCTCGGCTATTCCAGAGAGGAGCTATGCGGGCTGACGGTGATCGATCTGTTGCCCGATGAGATGGCAGCCCGGCTGCCCCATATCATCAGCGACGCGCTGCTGACCGGCGGTTTTTTTATGGAAGCCCTCAACAAACGGAAAAATGGCCAGGTCTTTCCGGTCGAAGTCAGTGCCCGGCTGGTCACACTGGGAGGGGAACAAAAGGCCATCGTCTGCATCCGGGACGTTACCTCTTACAAACAGGCAGAAAAGGTGCAGGCAGCCATTTATCGCATCTCCGAGGCAGCCCATGCTGCCCAGGACCTGGAAGCCCTTTTCCGTGCCATCCACGCCATCATTGGGGAGCTGATGCCTGCCCACAATTTCTACATCGCCCTCTACGATGCGACAACAGAAAGGCTGAGCTTTCCCTATTTTGTAGACGAGTTTGAAGCGGCCCCTGAGCCACAAGAGATAGGCCGGGGGTTGAGCGGCTATGTACTCCGCACCGGAGAGCCGCTGTTTGCCTCGCCCGAAATATTTGAGCAATTGGTCGCCGCCGGTCAGGTGGATCTGGTCGGCGCGCCATCCATTGACTGGCTGGGGGTGCCGCTGAAGGCAGAGGGCAAGACAATCGGCGTGCTGGCAGTCCAGAGCTATAGCCCCAATGTCCGCTTTAGAGAGCAAGACCTGCAGGTCCTGTCCTTCGTCTCCGACCAGGTGGCCATGGCCATCGAACGCAAACAGGCCGAGGCGGCCATTCATCGCCGTGACGCCATCTTGGAAGCAGTGAGCTTTATCGCCGAATGGTTTCTCAGGGCACCTTCCTGGGAGCAGGGGATTCAGGAGATGCTGGAACGGTTGGGACAGGCAACCCAGGCCAGCCGAGTCTACATCTTTGAGAAGCAGGTGGCCCGCGACGGTACGCTTCTGGTCAGCCAGCGGTATGAATGGGCCGCACCAGGCATCGAGCCGCAAATAGACAACCCCCAGCTGCAGAATTTCCCTGTTCGGGAAATGGGCTTTGAACGCTGGAAGGCAGTGCTGGAGCGCGGCCAGCCGATCTACGGCCACGTGCGCAATCTACCGGCCGGCGAGCGGCAGCTCCTGGCTGCCCAGGGCATCTGCTCCATCGCCGTGATGCCGATCTTTGTCGGCCAAGAGCTGTGGGGCTTTATCGGCTTTGACGAGTGCCGGGCCGAACGAGAGTGGTCGGTAGTGGAGCTGGATGCCCTCAGATCGGTGGCCAGCACCCTGGGCGCGGCCATCCAACGCCGGCAAGCAGAAGAAGAGCTCCGCCAGATCAAAGAGTTCAACGAGAGCATCGTGCAGAACATAGCCGAGGGCATTGCCGTGCAGGATGCCGACTTTAACTTTACCTTTATCAACCCGGCGGCAGCCACTATGCTGGGCTACACCCCCGATGAACTGATAGGCCGACATTGGACCCTGATCGTCCCTCCCGACCAGCAACCCATCATCCAGGCAGCCGATCAACGGCGGATGCGCGGTGCAGCCGACCGGTATCAGGTAGAGCTGCTGTGCAAGGACGGCTCACGGCTCCCCGTCCTGGTCAGTGGCAGCCCGCGCTTTGACCCCGAAACCGGCCGCTTTGCCGGAACCCTGGCCGTCTTTACCGACATCAGCGAGCGGGTGCAGGCCGAAGAGCGGCTGAGGCGCTACGCCCGCCAGATGGGCGCGCTGTACGACACCTCACTGGAGATCATCTCCCAGCCGGACCTTCCAGCCCTGCTGCGGGCCATAGTGCGGCGCGCCGACGAGCTGGTGGGAGTTCAGATGGGCGGGCTCTACCTGGTCCGGCCTGGTGACCAGGAGCTGGAGCTGGTCGTCAGTCACAACCTGCCGCGCGACTACACCGGCACCAGGCTCCGTCTTGGAGAAGGGGTATCGGGCCGTGTCCTCCAAACAGGGGAGCCGATCATAATACCCGACTACCAGACGTGGGAGGGGCGGGCTGCTGTCTATGCCGACAGCCCCTTCCGCCGCGTCTTGGGTGTGCCGCTCAAGGTTAAGGGCCGGGTGATCGGGACGATCAACGTCACCGACGACAAGGAACCGGGCGAGTTTAGCCCCGACGAGGTGCAATTGGTCAGCATGTTTGCCGACCAGGCGGCCATCGCCATCGAAAATGCCCGGCTGCTGGAAGCGGAAGCCCGACGTCGGCGCGAAGCCGAAACCCTGTGGGCGGCAACCCAGGCTCTCACCTCTACGTTGGACCTGCAACAGGTGTTCAAGCTGATCTTGCACGAGCTGCGACAGGTGGTGCCCCACGACAGCGCCACGGTCCAGCAGATCAAGGGAGACCGGTTGGAGATCATCGGGGGCAGCGGCTTTCCCAACCTGGAAGAGCTCCTGGGCGTGAGCTTTGATCTGACCACCGACGATACCCCCAACCGCCAAGTGATCCGCACCCGCGCCCCCGTTATCCTGAATGACGCCCCGGCGGTTTATGATGGGTTCAAGCGTCCGCCCCATGACCAGGCCGGCATTCGCTCCTGGTTGGGTGTCCCTCTGCTGTTCGGCGACCGCCTCATCGGCATGATCGCTCTGGACAAGCAGGAACCCAACTTTTTCACCGAGGAACACGCCCGCGTGGCGCTGGCCTTCGCCGCCCAGGCGGCCATCGCCATCGAGAACGCCCGCCTGTTCGAAGAAGCGAAACGTCGCGCCGAGTACATGGCCACCCTCAACCGCATCGGGCTGGCCATCACTTCTGGCCTGGACCTGGGGGAGGTGCTCCAGGCGCTCTACGAGCAGCTTAGCCGAATTATGGACGTTGACGCCTTCTACGTGGCCCTGTACGACGAAGAGACCGGGATCATTGACTTTCCGTTGCTGACCGGGCCGAACGGCCCCACCCACATCAAGCCGCAGCATGTCGAGCATCGGCCTGGCCTTACCGGCCATGTCATCCGATCTCGGCAACCCCTTTACCTGCCCGACATCTGGGCCATCCCGCCGGAGGCACCCTATCAGATCATCAAGCTGATCGACCTGCCTACCCGTTCCTACATCGGCGTCCCGCTGATCTACCGCGAGCGGGTAATCGGTGTGCTTTCGGTTCAAAGCTACGAGCCCAACGCCTATACCGATACCGATGTGCAGCTGGTCACCACGATCGCTACCCAGGCCGCCGTCGCTATTGAAAACGCCCGCCTGTTCCAGGCCGAGCGCGAGCAACGGGAGATGGCTGAGGCGCTATGGGAAGCGGCACGGGTGATGGGCGCCAGCCTTGAGCTCAATCAAACCCTGCGCCTGATCCTGGATCAGCTCAAGCGCGTGCTGGTCTACGACACGGCGTCGGTGCTCATCCTGCGCGAGGGAAATGCGCCGGACCTGGTGGTGGGTGTTGGTTTTGCCGATGAACAGATGACCTGTCAAGAAGCGCGAGGATTGCTGCAAGAAAGTCCGATCTTGCGACAAATGGCTCGCGATCTCCAGCCGGTGATCAGCGCCGATGTGCGCCAGCTTGAGGGCTGGATATGGGTGCCGGGTGCCGAGCATGTGCGCTCCTGGCTGGGCATCCCCCTGGTGGCGCATGGCACGATGATCGGCGCGCTGATGGTTGACCACTCACAGCCAGGCTTTTACGGGATGGCAGAGCTTCAGCGTGCCCAGGCAATTGCTCAGCACGCAGCCCAAGCCATCGAGAATGCCCGCCTGTTCCAGGCCGAGCGCGAGCAACGGGAGCTGGCTGAGGCGCTGCGCCAGGCCGCCGCTGCCATTAGCAGCACCCTCGACCGGGACGAGATTCTGGACCATATCCTGGAGCAGGCGGGTCGGGTGATTCCCAACGACGCGGTTAACGTCACCATGATCGAAGAGGGGCAGGTGCGCATCGTCCGTTGGCGTGGCTATGAACGCTTTGGCCAGGATATCCAGTCGGTGCTCCTTCCCCTGGACAGCACCCCCAGCTTGCAAAAGATGTACCAGACCGGCCGGCCGCTGGTCATCCCCGATACCGAGACCTATGCCGGTTGGGTGCAAGTGCCGGAAGTGGACTGGGTGCGCTCCTATGCCGCTGCCCCGATCCGCGTCCGGGACCGAGTGATCGGCTTTCTCAACGCCGACAGTGCCACACCCAACTTTTATCAGCAGGAACACGCCGACCGGTTGCGGGCCTTTGCCAACCAGATCAGCCTGGCCCTGACCAACGCCGAGCTGTTCCGCATGGTGGCGCAAGACAGGCGCGATTGGGAGGTGACCTTCGATGCCATGCAAGATGCCGTGGCCGTGGTAGACCACAATCAACGCATCGTGCGTGCCAATCGGACTTTTGCCAGACTCGTCCACAGGTCTTTTCCCCAGATCATAGGACAAAACTACCCCCGCCTCTTGAAAGGAATGAGCTGTCTACAGCCACCCTGCTCGCTAGAGCGGGCGGGGGAGGGCGGTCAGGTGGCGACCTGCACGCACGAGTATCAAGGCCGGACCTTTGAGGTCCAGGTTACGCCGGTTGCCGGCGAAGAGAAGGGGGAGCCGCATCGGGCAGCGCGGGCGATCTATGTGCTGCGCGACATCACCGAGCGCCTTCGGGCTGAAGAAAGCCAGCGGCGGCTGAGCACCGCCATCGAACAGGCAGCCGAAGCGGTGATGATCACCGACCCCAAAGGCGTAATCGTCTACGTCAATCCGGCTTTTGAGCGGATTGTTGGCTACAGCCGCGCCGAAGTGGTCGGACAACGGCCTGATGTTCTTGCCACCGGCAGCCCGAGCAGAATATCTCACTCACCGCTATGGGCTGCTGTGACCGCGGGACAGGTGTGGCAGGAACGGCTTCGGCATGTGCGGCGGGATGGCAGCCCATACATCCTGGATATCACGATCACCCCGGTGCGCAACCAGGCCGGGGAGATCGTCAACTATGTGGCGACCATGCGCGACGTGACCCGTGAAATACAGCTGGAGGAGCAGTTCCACCAGGCGCAAAAGATGGAGGCGCTGGGCCAGTTGGCCGGCGGCGTCGCCCATGACTTTAACAACCTGCTCACCGTCATCCACCTCAGCACACGCCTGCTGCGCCGCCAGCTGCGACCCGAAGACCCGTTGTGGGAACATGTCGTCCGCATCGAAGAGGCCGGCGAACGAGCCGCCAAGTTAACCCGCCAGCTGCTCAGCTTCAGCCGGCGCGAAGTCGTCGAACCCCGGGTGCTCAACCTCAACCAGATCGTCGGCGACCTGAGCCGTATGCTGCAGCGGATTATCGGAGAAAATATCGAATTGAAAACCGTACTGGCCGACGGGCTGCTTCCGATCAAGGCCGATCCCTCCCAGATCGACCAGGTGATCCTCAACCTGGCCGTCAACGCCCGGGATGCCATGCCCCACGGGGGAACGTTGACCATCGAAACATCCAACATCTTCCTCGACCAGTTCTATGTGGCCGTTCACGCCCGGCCGGGGCACCACGTGCTGCTATCAATCAGCGATACCGGTGTGGGGATGAACGACGAGGTAAAGGCTCACCTGTTTGAGCCGTTCTTTACCACCAAGGAGCGGGGACAGGGCACAGGGCTAGGGCTGGCCACCGTCTTTGGCATCGTCAAACAGAACGGCGGACACATTCGCGTCTACAGCGAGGTGGGACAGGGGACAACCTTCAAGATCTACCTGCCCTGTACCCAAGACACCGGCGAGCAGCCCCCTGCCAACGTCCGCCCCCCGGCAACCGATAGCCTGGTGCGGGGCACAGAAACGGTGCTGGTGGTCGAGGACAAACATGAAGTGCGAGATCTGATCGTGCAGGTGTTAAGCTCGTGTGGCTATCAGGTGTTGACGGCAGCCAACGGCCCAGAAGCGCTCCAGATCGGCGACCAGCACGCCGGTCCCATCCACCTGCTGCTGACCGACGTGGTGATGCCCCGCATGAACGGCAAGGAGCTGGCCGACCAGTTCCGGGAGCGACGGCCCCAGCTGCGGGTATTGTACATGTCCGGCTATGCCGACAATGCCATCGTGGAGCACGGCGCCCTGATGCCCGGCGCGGCCTTTTTGTCCAAGCCGTTCACCGTTGAAGACCTGATGCAAAAGGTGCGGGCCGTCCTGGATGGCCGGCTGTAATCCCACCGGTCGAACAGAGGGCGAGGCGTGCATCCACAGGCATCAAGGTAAGGAGACATGGCGGGCATTTGGACCGCGAAAGGCCCGAAACGGACGGAATCTGGGAAAGGATACGCTCCCGTTTCGTGGCCTTTGCGGTCCAAACCCTCACCAGATCGACGCGTATGGGCGTGTATCGTCCCTACCGGTCCACCTGGGGCAGATGCTGCAGGGCCTCGCGGATCCGCTCCTGTGGGTGTTCATAGTTCTCCAGCCTGCCTCCCAGATAGGCATCGTAGGCAGCCATGTCAAAATAGCCGTGGCCGCTGAGGTTGAACAGGATCACCCGTTTCTGGCCGGCTTCTTTGGCAGCCAACGCCTCATCAATCGCCGCCCGCACGGCGTGGGCCGATTCAGGGGCGACAATCAGCCCTTCAGCAGCCGCAAACTGGATGGCTGCTTCGAACACAGAAAGCTGTGGGTAGGCCACCGCCTCGATCTGCCCGGCCTGGTACAGCGCGCACAGGCTGGGAGCCATGCCGTGGTAGCGCAACCCTCCGGCGTGAATGCCGGCCGGGACAAAGGTGTGCCCCAGGGTGTGCATCTTGACCAACGGCGTCAGCTTGGCCGTGTCGCCATAGTCGTAGGCATACAGCCCTTGCGTCAACGACGGGCAGGCGGTCGGTTCCACGGCCACGAAGCGGGCCTCACGCCCGTGGACAAACTTTTCGCGGAGGAAGGGGTAGGCCAGCCCCGAAAAGTTTGAGCCGCCCCCCACACAGCCGATGACCACGTCGGGATACTCGCCCGCCAGCTCCATCTGCTCCAGGGCTTCCAGGCCGATCACCGTCTGGTGCAGCAGCACGTGGTTCAACACACTCCCCAGCGAATACTTGGTATCGTCGTGGGTGGCCGCCACCTCCACCGCCTCGCTGATGGCGATGCCCAGGCTGCCCGGCGAGTCGGGGGTTTCGGCCAGGATGCGCCGGCCTGCCTCGGTCACCGGGCTGGGGCTGGGGATCACGGTTGCCCCCCAGGTGTTCATCATCGAGCGGCGGTAGGGCTTTTGTTCATAGCTGACCCGGACCATAAAGACCTGGCACTCGATGCCGAACAGTTGGCAGCCGAACGACAGCGCCGAGCCCCATTGACCGGCCCCCGTCTCGGTCACGATCCGCCTGACCCCCTCTTCTTTGTTGTAGAAAGCCTGAGCCACGGCGGTGTTGGGTTTGTGGCTGCCAGGGGGACTGACCCCCTCGTGCTTGTAGTAGATGTGGGCCGGGGTATCCAAAGCCCTTTCCAGACGGCGGGCGCGGATCAGGGGGGTAGGTCGCCACAGGCGGTAGACCTCGCGCACCGGCCCTGGGATTTCGATAAACGGCTCGCTGCTTACCTCCTGGCCGATGAGGGCCAGGGGGAACAGCGGGGCCAGGTCATCGGGGCCCACAGGTTGATGGGTCACGGGGTGCAGCACCGGTGGAAAGGGCACTGGCGAATCGGCAGCGATGTTGTACCATGCCTTTGGAATCCGATCTTCCGACAGAATAATGCGGTTGTTTCCATTTAAACTCATTTTTTTCTTCTCCTTTCACGCATATTTTAAATTAGCCATCGGCTATCCGCTATTAGCCATCCGCCATTAGCCATCCGCCATCCGCCATCAGCAATACGCCATCGCCGGCAAGGCGTCGCCGAGCAACGGCAGGGAGTAGGCGCGCAACAAGCGGGGGCCATACAGCCCCATCGCCTCGTACACCATCTCCATCGTCTCCTGAGCCAGGCCTCGCGCGCGGCGCGTGCCCTCGATGAGGATGTCTTCCACCAGCCCTGGCCGACGCTCATACTCCCGGCGCCGGGCGCGCAGGGGGGCCAGCAGGTTGTCGAGCGCCCGCACCAGCTTATGTTTGACCTCTACATCGCCCACACGGCCCTGGCGGTAGCGTTCCTTCAGATCGTTCACCTCGTCCACATCGGGGTTGAAGGCATCATGGTAGATGAACACCGGATTGTTCTCTATCCTCCCTGGGATGTCGGCCCGCACCCGTTGCGGATCGGTGTACATGGCCATCACCTTGCGGCGTACCGTCTCTTCATCATCCGACAGATAGATGGCGTTGTCCAGGCTTTTGCTCATCTTGGCCTGGCCGTCAATGCCCACCAGTGTCGAATCATTGCCCAGAAGCACCTCAGGCACGGGGAACACTTCACCGTAAAGCCGATTGAAGCGCCGGGCGAGCTCGCGCGTTACTTCCACATGGGCCTCGTTGTCCTTGCCCACCGGCACCAGGTGCGCCCGCGGCAGCAGGATGTCGGCCGCCTGGAGCACCGGGTAGCCAAGGAGGCCGAAGGGCATCACCTCCAGATCTGCGTCGCGGGCCATCTCCTTCAAGCTGGGCAGCCGTTCCAGGCGGGGCACACTCACCAGCATCTCCAGCAGCAGGTTCAGCTCGGCAGTTTCGGGCACCGCCGACTGGACAAAGATGGTGCTTTGTGTCGGATCGATGCCTATCGCCAGGTAGTCGAGGACGATATCCCGGATATTCTGCGCTACCTGTGCGATCTTGGCTTTGTCCGGCTGGGTGGTCAGCATGTGCAGGTCGGCGATGACAAAGTAGCAGTCATATTCCCCCTGCAGCCGCACCCGGTTGCGCAGGCTACCCAGGTAGTGGCCCAGGTGCAGTTTGCCCGTGGGCCGGTCACCGGTCAGAACTCTTTTCATCTTTTCCTCCCGACTATAGTGTGATCGTTAAAAAAACGCCCGCCCTCTCTTCGAGGACGAGCGCTCTCATCTTCACCGGAGCCACCCGTGGTGCCACCTCCTTTAGGCCGGTTCTTGAAACGAAAAATCCGCCGGTGATGGCGGATTTTTGATCGGCAAGCCAGCCTCACTCGTTGCAGGTACGGCCTTTCACCGCAGAAAGGCGATACCCTCGGCCCTGATAACGGTGGCGTCTCCGGCTCCGACTACTGGCTTTGGAAGGGATGTCCGGCTTCCAAAACGTTCGGCGGGCGACTCCCGGGCCCATTCATTGTCGGCGCTGGTATCGGGCTTCCACCTTTCCCCGACTCTCTGGACCCCGCTTTGACAACTACTCTTCCCGATCATCGTCTTTGGGCTATTTTCTTGTGCAGATAAAAGTATACCACACCCTGCCGAAACTGTCAAATTTGGAACTCGATGGTAGCCGAGGGCAGTGGGTAGTCGAGGGCACTGCCTTCGGCTACCCGTTTAAAACGCCGGCCACGAGAACACCTGCCCACCGGCTGTCACCTCCCAGCGGGGTAGCCAGGCCAGGGCAAACAGGGTGACCTGCACGTCGCTGCGGCGAGGGCGAACCTGGATCTCTTCCACCTGGTCAATTCGCTCACCCCACCGGGCATTGAGTGTCTCCAGCTCTTGCTTAGCCCGGTCTTCGACTTCCCGGATCTGATCCTTCAGGTCGCGGATGGCATCTTCCGATTCTTTGATGTCGGCTTTGGCCTGCTGGCTCATCCGGCGTTTGCGGCTGGCGCTCGACAGGCCCCGCGTTACCCGGCGGCCGGTCAGGACGCCCAATACAGTCTCGGCCCCGGATAGCAGCTCCTCCTGCTTGCGGGCCTCATATTCCCGCTTATCCTCCTCCAGCTCTCGCTCCTCGCGCCGCAGCTTTTCTTGAAGGCGGTCGATCTGGGTCTGGAACTGGGCCCGGATCTTTTTGGCTTCGGCATCGCGGGCCTTTTCGGCCACCTCTCGGCAACGGCGTTGGAAAGCCTTGTCGGTCTCATCGGGCGCTGAGTAGAGCTTCAGGTAGGGGTTGTAGCGCAGGGTGATGGATGAGTTGTAGAACAGATAGTCACCGAACTCTTTTTCCAGCACACCAAAGCGGCTGGCCGAGCCCAGGCTGGCAGGCAATTCGGCCAGCACACCAAAGCGGCTGGCCGGGCACAGGCTGGCAGGCAATTCGGCAAAAAGTGCCTGGGGATCTGCCTCGCGCTTCAGGTCGCGGGCCTCCACTTCTGCCCGGCCCTCGGACCAGTTGGGAGTGCTGTCGCGGCCCTCTATCGGCAGGAGATAGGCCACCTCCTGCGTGTGGGTCTGGCGGCTGGCAGCATGGACAAAATGGAGGGTTGCCAGGCCAAGCAGGGCAGGCTCGTAGACCAGAACCCCCTGTGCCTCGGCAAATACTCGTGCCGGCACACTCCGCTGGCTGGCCAGCCGGCCCAAAGCTTCCTTCAGCGGCACGCGCACCGGCAAAAAGACCTGCCGGACCGATGAGGGCAACTGCGGTGGCACCCGGCTGTAGGGAGATGTGAGTTCCGCTGGGGCCGGCGCCACAGCCGGGGAGGGTTGGGGAGCACGCGGCGGCGTGGCCGCCGCCACAGCAGGCGGGATGGTGGGCGCGCTCGGCTCTTGCTTGCCCACCAATTCCCGCACCTGAGAGCGGGTCAGTGGGCCGCGCAGATAGCTCATCGCCCAGCGGGTCTGAAACACGACCGGTTTGTCCTCATGAACGTTGTGCAACAGGAACACGCGCGGTTGGATGCTCGAGATCATCCGATCGAATGCGGTGCGGCTAAAGCCACCGCCCGTCTGGACTCCCTCCAACCCGTCCAGCAGGCGCTGCTTATCCCGGTCGGCCTGCATCCGACCGATGAACCAGGTCCCGGCGTTCGACAGCGCCTTGTAGTCCAGGTCCACCGGGTTCTGGGTGGCCAGCACCAGGCCCAGACCAAAGGCACGCGCCTGCTTGAGCAGGGTGAGCAACGGCTTTTTGGTGGGTGGGTTGGCCGGATGGGGCGGCAGGTAACCAAAGACCTCGTCCATGTAGAGCAGCGCCCGCAGGCTGGTGGTGCCGCTCTGCGCCCGCACCCAGCTCACCACCTGTTCCAGCAGCAGGGTGACGAAAAATTGGCGCTCTGCCTCTGAAAGGTGGGCGATGTACAGGATGCTCACCTGCGGCTTGCCCGACGGGCCGTGGAGCAGGGCCTCGATATCGAGCGGTTGCCCTTTGATCCAGTCGGAGAAAGTAGGTGAAGCCACCAGGCCGTTGAGGCGCATGGCTAACCCCATGCGATCCTTTTCGGGAAAAAAGGTGTCTATCGGAAAGACGCCCAGTTGAGTGAAGGGTGGCTTTTGCACGCGGAGGATCAGCTGTGCCAGGTCCAGGTCCTGGCCGGCGCGCCAGGCATTCTCCAGGATGTTGGCCAGCAGGATGTGCTCGCGGCTGCGCACCGGGTCGGCCTCGATGCCCACCAGCGCCAGCAAGGCCGAAACGATGCTCTCGATCCTGTCGCGCAGCAGCTCGATGTCGTCAGCCCACGACAGGGAGGGGGCTTCGAGGGCGTGCAGGATGCTCACCTGGCGGCCGGCGCTGCTGCCAGGCGTATAGATGACAAAATCGGCCGCCTCTTTCAAGCGGCGGATGCGGTCCGGCCCCTGGCCGCTGTCGGCCAGCCCCTTACGCCATTGATCGGCCGTCCGGGCGGCGTAGGCATCCAGCTCCATATCCTTGCGGCGGGCATCGTCGGGGTTGACCCAGGGCTGGAAATCTTGGGGACGCAGCTCAGGGAAGGTAAGGAGCAGATTGGTCATGTCGCCCTTGGGATCAATAACCAGTGAGGGGATGCCGTCCAGCGTTGCCTCCTCCAGCACAATAACCCCCAGGCCGGTCTTGCCGCTGCCGGTCATGCCAACGATGACGCCGTGGGTGGTCAGATCGCGGGCATCATAGTACACCGGCCGGTCGAGGAGCTGGCCCTGGGCCAGATCATACTCGCTGCCCAGGTAAAAGCTGGCTAACTGTTCCCGAATCTCCATAAACCCCCTCCATTCCTACTGCATTTCTGCCGGTATGGCGTTCTCACAGGATGGATTGCAGTATGCCAATTATACCAAAGGGCGGGACAAAAGGCAAAATAAAAGGGATGACACCGGGCGGCGTCACCCCTATCCAACGGTCCAGGACGACACTACGACCGGCCAAAGGGCCCCCCCAACCCTTACGACCACGCCATCCTGTCCGTTTAGACCGATATGATACGGAACAGGTCAGTGGTGAGCGTCCCAATCAGCCTCGAACCGCCGGGATTCGCTGCGCATCAGAAACCCCACCAGCAAACCGAGGATGAACCCCACAATCAAAGCAAATGCAATTTCTGACACTTTGACTCCTTTGGCTCAAGACAGACTGTACGAATTTCATGATACACCATTCTGCGCTATTTGTCAAACCTGCAGCAAAGCGATGCGGGCCTGGATCGCGTTGGTTGGAACCTTTACAGATCGGCTTACGTCTGGTAAAATGAGATCAAGATTCCAAAAAGGGGGATTCTATGGCAAAGAAACGATGGTTTGTTGTGAGTTTGGTCGCCGTGCTGGCTGTAGTGAGTGCCACGGCATTGGGAGCCGCGCCCCGACCGGCCCCGACTGTAGCTCAGAGTAAGGGGGTTGAGCTGGCGGTCTATAACCAGGACCTGGCCCTGGTGAAGGATCGCCGCAGCCTGGACCTGTCGCAAGGGTTGAACGAGGTGCGATTTGCCGATGTAGCAGCGCAGATCGATCCCACCAGTGTCCACTTTCGCTCCCTCAGCGATCCGGCAGGCACCGCAGTGTTGGAGCAGAACTACGAGTACGATATTGTCGGCTCGGTCAAGTTGCTGCGCAAGTATGTGGATCAGGAGATCAGCCTGGTGACCGAAGATGGACAGGAATATGTCGGCAAGCTGCTCAGCGGCGACAATGACGTGATCCTGCAAGCCGCCGATGGGCGGGTGACGGTGATCAAGCTGGACCGGATCAAAGAGTTCACCTTTCCGGCCCTGCCTGAGGGGTTGATCACCAGGCCGACGTTGGTCTGGCAGGTAGAATCGGCCAAGAGTGGCGAGCAAGAGGTGGAAGTAACCTATCTGACCGGCGGCGTCAACTGGTATGCCAACTACACCCTCGTCCTGGCCGATGACGAAAAGAGTCTGGACCTGAACGGCTGGGTGACGCTGGATAACCGCAGCGGGGCCAGCTACCAAGATGCCAAGCTCAAGCTGATTGCCGGCGACATCCACCGCGCGCCGACCGAGGGCTATGTGCTGGAAGAAAAAGCCTACGCCGTGCCAACGGCGGCACCGGCCCCTCAGGTGGAAGAGCGGGCCTTCTTTGAGTACCACCTTTACGAGGTGCAGCGCCCGGTGACGATCAAGGACCAACAGACCAAGCAGATCGAGTTTGTGACCGCCAACGGAGTACCGGCGGCAAAGTTTTTCGTCTACGATGGCTCGCAGATGCAATTCTGGGGCTACTATCAGCCGGTTCAGGACCCCGGCTACGGCACTGCCTCCAACAAAAAGGTCATGGTCATGCTGGAGTTCAAGAACGGCAAGGAAGAGGGTCTGGGTGTCCCTCTGCCCAAGGGCACGCTGCGGGTGTTCAAAAGGGATGTGGATGGCTCGACGCTGCTGGTCGGCGAGGACGCCATAGACCACACCCCCAAGGATGAGCGGATTCGGCTGTACATTGGTGATGCCTTTGACATCGTTGGTGAGCGGGTCCAGAAGAACTTTAAAGTGGACTATGATGAAAACTGGATGGAAGAGTCCTATCAGATCACCTTGCGCAACCACAAGGCCGAGGATGTCGAAGTGCGGGTGGTGGAGCACATGTTCCGCTGGAGCGAGTGGAAGATCCTGGACGCCAGCCAGGAGTTTGACAAGCTGGATGCGCAGACTATCGAGTTCCGCGTGCCGGTCAAGGCCGATGGCGAGGCGACCGTGACCTATACCGTGCGCTACGAATGGTAATTGGGGATAAGCAAGAGCGACGCACCGCAATGGTGCGTCGCTCTTTTTTATGAGACCACCTCGATCCCCTTGCCTTCTACCACCTCGCCGATACGCCACACCGCCTGGCCTGCCACCTGGCACAGCGCCTCCAGGCGGTCGGCTTCGCCGGGCGGCAGGGCGATGAGCAGGCCACCGCTGGTCTCTGGCGTGAACAGCAGCATCTGTAGCTCCTCCGCCACGCCGTGAAAGGTGACGTGGGCCCCATAGGTGCGCTGGTTGTTGCACGCCCCGCCGGGGAACAGCCATTGCCCGGCATAGTCCAGGGCACCGGGCAGGAAAGGCAGGCGGTTGAAAAAGAAGCGCAGCCGGGCATCGCTTTGGCTGGCCATCTCGTAGCCGTGGCCCAGCAGGGAAAAGCCGGTCACATCGGTCATGGCGTGCAGCTCTACCTGCTGGGCCAGTTCCGCTGCCCGGCGGTTGAGCTGCATCATGCTGCGGATCGCCCCCTCCAGGTGGGCCGGATCGGCCACCCCGCCCTTGGCCGCCGTGGTGATGATGCCCACCCCCAACGGCTTGGTCAGCAGGATCCGGTCGCCGGAACGCGCGCCACCCTTTTTGCCCACCCGGCCGGGATGCACCGTGCCCATCACTGCCAGGCCAAACTTGGGCTCGTTATCGTCAATGGTATGCCCACCGGCGATCACCCCCCCCGCCTCGGCCACCTTTTCGGCCGCGCCGCGCAGGATCTCGCCGATGACCTTCGCCGGCAGCCTGGGAGGGAAGGCAGCAATGCTCAACGCCAGCACCACCTGCCCGCCCATAGCATACACGTCGCTCATGGCGTTGGCCGCAGCCACCGCCCCATAGGTGTAAGGGTCATCCACCACCGGCGTGAAAAAGTCAACGGTAAAGATGAGGGCCAGGTCCTCGCTCACCTGATAGACGGCGGCGTCGTCGGGCGAGCTCAGGCCCACCAGGAGGCGGGAAAAGTTCTCCTCGTGAAAGGTTTCGCGCAAGGGGCGCAGCACCTGCGCCAGGTCGTCGGGCGACCGTTTGGAAGCTCAGCCGGCCGCCGAGGTCAACGCCGTCAGCCGCACATTCTCCCAGTCTATAGCCACTTTACACCCCCACCAGGACTCCGGTTTCGCGGCTAGATCGGGTAGATGCCGTGGGTTGGCACGCCGTTCTTGTCCAGGACCGCTGCCACCTGCATCTCTTCTTCCCGGTTGAAACGCAGCGCCAGGCCGCAGTCGGAGCTGAGCTGGCGCGGCGTGGGGATCATCTTGACCTCGAACCCGGCCTGCTGCAGGACCTTTTCGGCGCGGATAGCGTGGGTAGTGGAATGAAAAAGAACGACGCCATAGCCTGCCATGTTACAGATATACCGTCCGACCGGCGCCCAGCATCGTCTCGGCGATGGCATACATGTTGGACACATGGCCCACCGCCAACCTGTCCGTCAGCTCAAAGTAGTTCAGACAGGTGCCGCAGGCCAGGATCTCGATGCCGTCGGCCTCCAGAGCACGCAGGTCGTCCAGCAGTGGCGAACCCTCACAGACCAGTTTGACGCCGGCATTAAAGAAAATGATCGTGTTCGGTCGGGGCTGAACCTCGCCCAGGGTGTGGAAAAAGCCGCGGACTAGAATAGCGCCCAGATCAGCGTCGCCGCGCCCCATAGTATCAGAAGAGACCACCAAAACCAACGGGCCACTCACCCTCTCGGCGTGGCCCACAGCCGGCGGTTCCACCTGGGGCAGGGTGGCCCCTCTGGTCAATTCGATGCGGAATCCATCTCCCTGCGGAGCCACATGGGCCTGCCAGCCGGCCTTCTCGGCCATGCGCGATACGTTGGTCACGGCGGTCTCGTTGTCCACCAGTGTGATAACATGATCGGCTTGCTGCATGGCCTTCTGCGTCTGGATCACCGGCTGCGGGCAAGCCAGCCCTCGGGCATCTACAGTTGTTGTCATCTCATCACCTCGCCTTTGTCACGCGCAACAGACATAGAGCACAGATAAATCATACGCCCTTTCTCTAACCGAGTCAACTTGTATTCATAACTTTTAGGAATAAAAAAGCTCCCTCCACCAGGAGAGAGCCTAACGGATAGGGCGGGTGGGATTTGAACCCACACGGGGTATGCCCCCAGCGGATTTTAAGTCCGCAGCGTCTGCCGTTCCGCCACCGCCCCGCCGATAGCAAATGGCTGATAGCCCGATGCTATCAGCCTGTTTGCCAGAGGCGACGACGGGATTTGAACCCGTGATCGCGGTTTTGCAGACCGCTGCCTTGCCACTTGGCTACGTCGCCCTTTGGATCTACGATTTTGGATTTACGATTTCAGACTTACAATGAGATTTGAATTCGTCAAGCGTCAAACGTCAAACGTCAAACGTCAAACGTCAAACGTCAAACGTCAAACGTCAAACGTCAAACGTCAAACGTCAATCATAAACAGAGCGGGCGATGGGATTCGAACCCACGGCCCTCTCCTTGGCAAGGAGATGCTCTACCGCTGAGCCACGCCCGCGTTCCAGTGCCGCAGCCCAGACTTGAACTGGGGACCCTTTGATTTTCAGTCAAATGCTCTACCAACTGAGCTACCGCGGCAACCGGCACTCTGAATTGTAATGCAACTCTGCTTTTTTGTCAAACTACAAACCGGCGTGTGTCCGACGAGATGGCCCGGCGAATCACGCCAGGTATTTGGCGCGCAGCCGGGCGAACTCGGCGAGAAACTCCTGCTCCAGGGCTGCTTTCCGCTCCAAGGGCAAAAAGCTGGCCCGCAGGGCATTCAGGCTGAGCTGCTCCAATTCGGCAGCAGAGAAGCCGAGGTGGTCGGCCAGGGCCTGGTATTCGGCCACCAAGTCGGTATTGAACATGGGCGGGTCATCCGAGTTGACGGTGACGTACACCCCTTCCTCCCACAAGCGGCGGATCGGGTGCCGGGCGTAGGATGGATAGACGCCCAGGCACAGGTTGCTGGTCGGGCAGATTTCCAGAGGAATCTGGTGATCGCGGAGGTAATCCACCAGCTCCGGGTCTTCAATACAGCGCACACCGTGGCCGATCCGCTCGGCGTGCAATGCCCGCAGAGCCCCCCACACGCTCTCCGGCCCGCCAAGCTCGCCGGCATGGGGCAGGCTGTGCAATCCTGCCTCTCGGGCCAGGGCATAGGCATCGGCGAACCACTCCGGCGGGTGGCCCGGCTCGGTGCCACCCAGCCCAAAGCCGATCACCCCCCGGTCCACAGCGCCGGCGGCCCATTGCGCTACCTGGAGGCGGGTCTCTGGGTTGTTGCGGACGATGTCCAGCACCCATTGAAACTCGACGCCGAACTCGCCCTGAGCGCGGGCGCGCCCGGCGTTCAGAGCGGCCAGGATGTCGTCAAAAGGCAGGCCGGTGTTGCCCACGTTGGTGTGAGGAGTAAAGGTCACTTCGGCGTAGCGGATATGCTGGCGGGCCATGTTCGCCCCAAACTCGTAGGCGATTAGCTCAAAGTCGGCAACGGTCCGCAGACAGCCGGAAATGGTAAAGTAAACCTGAATGAAATGGTCAAAGTCGGTAAAACGGTAGAAACGATGCAGGTTTTTCAGGTCCTGGGCAGGCAGGGTTACGCCGTTACGCTCGGCCAACGTCAGCAACGTGGCAGGCTGGATGCTCCCTTCTAGATGGACATGGAGTTCAACTTTGGGCATCTCGCGGATGAAATCGTGCAGGCTCATACTGTTATCTCCGATTCGAGTTGGGGCAATTGTAGCACAAGACCTCTCCACCGTCAAACAGGGCCCGGCAGGTTCCAGCCGCCTGGCAGGTAGCAGGTCCGCTGGGGACAACAGGGCAGGCTCAGGCCCGCCGACATCCTCGAAACTTTCAGGAGCGGTGGGGGAAGCCCGGCTGCCAACCTGGCAAGGTGCGCCAGAAGATTGACTTCTCCCCTTGCCTGGGCTATAATGGACGGCAATCGCACGAGGGGAGGAAACTGATGGGCGAGTTCGATCTGGTCATCATCGGCGGGGGCACAGGGGGCTATGTGTGTGCCATCCGCGCTGCCCAACTGGGGCTCAAGACCGCTCTGGTGGAAAAGGACCGGCTGGGAGGGGTGTGCCTTAATTGGGGCTGCATCCCGACCAAGACGCTGCTGCGGTGTGCCAGTGCCTACCTGGAGGCCGGACATCTGGCCGAATTCGGCGTGCGCCTGGAGGGCACCCTGGCGGCGGACTGGGCCGCGATGGTGGCCCGCAAGGATCGGGTGGTCAAAACCCTGGTCGGCGGCATCGAGAACCTGCTGACGGGGCACGGCGTGGAGGTGTTCCCCGGCACGGCGCGGTTGACCGGCCCCCGCTGCGTCGAGGTGGCGCTGACCGGAGGCGGCCAGACCGCGCTGGAGACACGCCACATTGTCATCGCCACCGGCTCGGTGCCGGCCAGGCCCCCCATCCCCGGCCTGGACCTGCCGGGCGTGCTGACCAGCGACGACATCCTGGCCCTGGAGGCGCTGCCCCGACGGCTGGCCATCATCGGCGGCGGGGTGATCGGCATCGAGTTCGCCGCCCTCTTTGGCGCGCTGGGCGTTCAGGTATCGGTGATTGAGATGCTGCCCACCATCCTGCCGCCGGTGGACCAGGAGCTGGCCAAACGCTATCGGCTTTTGCTGAAGCAGCAGGGGATAGACCTCAAGCTGGACGCCCACGTGGAAGAGATTGCCGCCGTGGAGGGCGGTCTGGCCGTGCGCTATACAGTCAAGGATCGGCAAGAAAGCATTGAAACCGACCTGGTACTCAACGCTACCGGCCGCGTGCCTTTTAGCCAGGGACTGGGGCTGGAGGAGCTGGGGGTTGCCAGGCAGCGGGGGCGGGTGCTGGTGGACGACCGCCTGAGGACCAACATTCCGGGCATCTATGCCGTTGGCGATGTGACGGGCGAGGTGTTGCTGGCCCACGTCGCCAGCCGTCAGGGAGAAGTTGCCGCCGAGGTGATTGCCGGCCACGACAGCCGGATGGACTACCGGGCCGTGCCCAACGTCGTCTTTTCCCGACCTGAAATCGCCGGGGTGGGCCTGACTTCACAGCAGGCCAGGGAGCAAGGCATCGAGGTTCAGGTGGGCACCTTCCCCTTTTCCGCCAGCGGCAAGGCGCTGGCCCAGGGCGAAACCGAAGGCCAGGTGCGCCTGTTGTGCGAGCCGGGGAGCGGCAAGGTGCTGGGCGTACATATCATGGGGCCGGGCGCCGGTGACCTGATCGCCGAGGGGGCACTGGCCGTCCAAATGGGGGTCACCGCCAGAGAGCTGGCCGAGACGATCCACGCCCATCCCACCCTGCCGGAAGCGGTGGCCGAGGCGGCCCGCGCCGTGGCCTTTGGCGAGGCGATCCACTTTCAGAAATTGGGGAAACGGCGGTGAATGTAAACGTCTCTATCGGCACGGCCGCTGTGCTGGGCCTGGCCGAGGCGCCAATGGCCGTGGCCCCGACCACTGCTTACCTGATGCTGGGTGGCCGCTGCCTGATGAACTGTGCCTTCTGTGCCCAGGCGCGAGAAAGCCGGGCCAGTGCCATACAGCTCTCACGGGTGACCTGGCCCGAGTTCGAGCTGGAAGCCGTGGTGCTCCGGCTGGCCCAGGCAGCAGCCCAGGGTCACATCCGCCGCGCCTGCCTGCAGGTAACCGTTACCGCCGATGCCTTTGCGCAAACGCTTGCCATCGTGCAGAGAGTAAAAGCTGCCACCGACCTGCCCTTTGACGTCGCCTTTTTACCCCATACCCTGGACCAGGTGCGCCGGCTGCTGGAGGCCGGGGCCGACCATATCGGCTTTGGATTGGATGCGGCCAGCGAGCGGGTCTTTGGCCAGGTAAAGGGCGGCAGTTGGACGCAGAGTCTGGCCCTGATCGAGGCGACGGCCCGCAGCTTTCCAGGCCGGGCGGCGCTGCACCTTATTGTCGGCCTGGGCGAAACGGAGCAGGAGACGGTCGAGCGGGTGCAGTGGGCCCACGACCGGGGGGTGACGGTCGGCCTGTTCGCCTTCACTCCGGTGCGCGGCACCCGCCTGGCCGACCGGCCCCCGCCGTCCCTGGCCGTCTATCGCCGGATGCAGGCCGCCCGCTGGCTCATCGTCCACAACCGCGCCCGCATTGACGACATGGCGTTCGACGCAATGGGCCGCCTGGCCGACCTGGGTGCGCCACTCCCGGCCGGCGGCGAGCCGTTTCAGACCTCCGGCTGCCCCGATTGCAACCGGCCGTTCTACAACGAGCTGCCGGGGGGGCCGCTCTACAACTTTGCGCGGCCGCCGACCGCCAGGGAAGCCCTGCAGGCAATCCAGGAGATGGGGCTTGGCCTGGTACTTCCAGACAGCAGCCGGTCCAAGGAAAATGAAGGAGGGAGCGATGCATAAACTTTTTGGCCGATTGGGCATCCTGTTGGCCCTACTCCTGGCCGCCTGTGCAGGCTATACACAGATGGGGATGAAAACAGTCAGCCACCAAAACTCTCAAGGCGGTGACCTGACTGTCCGCATCAAGAAGGCCAACGGCTCTGCCGGACAGGCGATCGAGGTCAACAGCAGCGTGGTGCAAATGCTCGAAGCCGACGTAACCCTGACTGTAAAAAAGGGCACATTCCGGATCGAGCTGATCGGCGATGGCGATCGAGTGACCCTGGCGCTAGAAGCCCGCGATGGCGAGACGGTCAGCGGCCATGGCCAGATGGCTGTGGACTCTTTCGGCATGGCCAGCTACCGGGTCGCGGCCTTTGAGGCTGAAAACGTCGAGTATGTTATCCGGTACACATTCCGGTAGGGCCGATCGCAGACCGTAATGTATCCTTTTGCCACCTGGCGGCTGTTGGTAGACGGGGAAGCTGACGGGGCCACCAACATGGCAGTGGACGAGGCCATCCTGACCGCTGTGGTCGAGGGGGCCAGCCCGCCCACCCTGCGCCTGTATGCCTGGTCGCCACCCTGCCTGAGCCTGGGCCGCAACCAGCCGCTGTCGGACGTGGACCTGGCGGCCTGTCGCGCCGCCGGGGTGGATGTGGTGCGCCGGCCCACCGGCGGACGGGCCATCCTCCACACCGACGAGCTGACCTACTCTGTGGCCTTGCTACAAGGCGATCCGCGTGCCACAGGTGATGTGGTAGACAGCTATCGCCGCCTGAGCGAAGGGCTGCTGGCCGGATTGCACTACCTGGGCACCGATGCGGTTCAGGCCAGGAGCCAGGGGCCGACCGCCGATCCCACCGCCATCTGCTTCGATCTGCCATCCGACTATGAGATTGTAGTCGGCGGGCGCAAGCTGGTGGGCAGCGCCCAGTGGCGGGCGAGGGGCGGCGTGTTGCAACACGGCAGCTTGCCCCTGGGCGGCGACCTGGGCCGCATTGTCGCCTACCTGCTCCTGCCCGATGCGGAACGGGAAGCGCAGCGGCAACGCCTGCGAGCGCGGGCCCTCACCCTGGAGGAGGCATTGGGCCGGCCCGTCCCCTTTGCCCAGGCCGCCGAAGCACTGGCCCACGGCTTTGCCCAGGCGCTTAACCTGGACCTGGTCCCCGGCGAGCTGACCGCCCACGAGCGTGCCCTGGCCGCCGAGCTGCGCCGCAGCCGCTACGCCGCCCCTGCCTGGACGGCGCGCAGCTGAGAGCCTGTCCGGTAGCGCATCTCTTGTCCGCCGAGCCCTGAGCCGGGTTCTGAAAGGATTGTACCTGTGACCCAAGTGGTAATCCGCCCCGCCCGCCTGGAGGATGCAGACTCGTTACACCGCCATTGCTACCCAGAAGCCTCGGTGGATGACGTGCGGGACTACCTGGCCTGGTGCCTGCGTCAGGCTGAAAAGGGTAGGCTGGTCCGCCTGGTGGCCGAGGTTGAGGGCCAGGCCGTGGGCAACGTTCAATTGACGGTGTGGGGGCAGGAGGGAGAGATCGGCAGCCTGGTGGTGGCGGAAGCTTTCCGTCGCCAGGGGGTGGCACGCCGTCTGTTAACGGAACTGATCGGCGAGGCCCAACGGCGGGGTCTGAAGGCGCTAGAAATCAGCGCCGCCGAAGGCGATCAGGCTGTCCAGGCCTTCTATCAGCGACTGGGGTTTCGCCCGCTGTCGGACACAAAAAAAAGGCTTTCTCGCTCTATTTCCCCCGAGCCGATTGTTCATCTGCGCATGCAACTATGCGGCTCGTAGAGCGAGAAAGCCTCTGGTAGGGACAGGCACGATGATTGCTCAAAACAATCCCGGCTACGACATGGGTCTATGAAGCAACAACGTGCAACGATGAGGCTACGGTGTAGGTCGGTGAAAGCGGCGATCTGCAACAACGAAACAAGGATGCGGCTCTAATCACCGTGCCGTCCCCCCCATCAGCAAGAAGTGACAACAGTCCATCACCTCTGCTCTCCTCTTACACTTTAACACATTCTGGGAGCGGTGTAAACTAGGAAAATGGTACTAATTGGCGATCGGCTGAGGATGGGGGCAGGCCGATGATCTCCACCGTTCCACAAAAAAATACTCTCGCCGCCCCAGGATCACCTGCAGATCTCGCCCGTAGAGCCGCTCAACCGGTTGGGCCTGTTCGTCATACCGGTAGCCGCCGGCTTTAAACGGGAGATGAAGGCTCACCGCCACCGGCTGGGGGCCGAGGTGGTAATAAAAGGCGTAGCGGTCGGTCACGAGGCGATAGCCGGGTTGGGGTCTGTCCAGGTCCAGCACCTCGCGCCAGAAGGGCGCTAATATCTCGTGCCGGGCATCCTCGAACAGGACGGCGATGCCCTTCTGCGCCAGGTAAAGGGTTCCCTGCCGCTGCACCAGCCCGCCATAGAGGATTTCCCCCCTGGCCTTGACCGCACCGGTCAGCACAGCTCCCACTCCTGGCGAGGTAACCACCTTGCCGCCCCGCCCCAGAAACTCGCGCAACAAAGCCAAATCCTTTTCGGAGAGATACGCCGGCGATGGCGAAAGGGCCACAACCACCTGCACCCCTGCCAACGGCCAGCCGGCCAGCGAGGCCACGACCACCGCATTCAGCCCTTCCTTCGCCAGGATCGCCAGCCGGGAGAAAGGCTGTCCTTCCAAGCGGATGGCCGCCCGATCCGCGCCGATCTGCTCGTGGGCGCGGGCCGGCGGGACCAGGATCAGCACGTCGGGGCGGGCTGGCGGGGCGGCCATCAGCCGCCGCAGGGTGGGCAACGTCGCCGACACCTGGGCAAACATCGCCTCCGGGTCGTAGGCTGTATCATGGGTATCGTTGTACAACCCCTGCTCTTTGACGTTATAGTTCCAGTAGGCGATGCCCTGGAGATGGCCACCGCCCTGGCGCACCAACAAGGCCAGGGCCAGGCCGTTGGCCACCGCATCGGATATGGTGCCGGGATCGGGGCTGGCCTGGCTCAGCCCCCAACTGTTAGCCGCTGCCCACAGCCAGATCGGCTTGCCGTAGCGCGCCGAGTAGGCCCCCAACGACCGGGCCAGCAGAAACAGCCCCACCAGGTCGCCGGCGTCGAGGGCAATGTTCGGCAGACCGTCACGGGGATAGGCATCGAAGGTGACGACGAAATTGGCCGGCGTATCGCGGAACAGGGCCTCGACGTCGGGCAGGGTAAAGGTGGAGCGCGCCTGCGCCCCATCGAACGAGATGGTCACCGGCAGGCCAGGGTGGATCTCTTGCCACAGCGCGGCGCTAAAGGCAGCATATTCGACCACGTAACGCGACTGGAATTCCCCCAGGAGCCGCTGTCGGGTTGGGTCGGCGCCTATGTCGGCAAAGCTCAGCCCGGTCTGCCGCCGGAACTCGGCCTCGGCGTGAGGAGAATAGTCGCCCCCGATCGGCTCGTCGGCCAGGTTGAGCATGAGCAGCAGGTCGCTGTAGGGCCGGACGAACTCGGCGTCCACCCAGCGGTAATAGGCCTCGATGTCGCGGCGATAGCTGGGAGCGTAGAACGAGGCGCTGACACCCCCGCCAAAAATGTCCAACAGACGGCCTTCGGCGTCACGGCGCAGGTCCGCCGGGTGCTCCTCATTCCATCGCCGACCCATCTGTATCTGATAGCCCACCGGCAACACCGCCTTGACCCCCACCGCCCGGCAGGCGGCCAGCATCCGGTGCTGCGCCTGGACCATAGCGACGGCTGCATCGTGCCGGGCATCAGCCGGATCCTGATAGGCCTGGTAGACGGCGTAGGATAGGCCCGGCTCCACCTTGTTCACATCCACCTCGCCGGGGTTGTTGTGGCCGATCCAGACAACGTTAGCCCCGGCGTCCACCATCCGCCGGACGATAGCCTCCATCTCGGCGGCGGACAGTTCCGGGTAGGCTTCCACCGCCCAGCCGGCGTAAAAGGTTGACGATCCGGCAGGGGAGGAATCGGCTGCGGGCCACAGGGCACATCCCGAGAGCACGCAGGCCACCATGGCCACCCATCTGCACCACCTCATGCACATTCCGACCTCACCCATCCCCGATTCAACCTAAAAATTACCATTTATGGTATTTTCAACCGGAAACAGGTTCCGATTCAAGGCGTTCGATCTCTTGCAGGACCTGCCAGGTGAAAGCACAAGCGGCAGCCAAGGTCTGGGGCGCTACGTGGTCCAGCGTGTCAGACATCTGGTGCCAGTGCATGGCCTCCTGGGCGCCGGGGGGAGGCAAAGCATCTATGGTCAGGGCGATCAGGCCGCGCTTGGTAGCAACGGCGGCATCGGTGTAGGCGATGCCCGCATGTTCCTGCACCCCCAACTCTGGTTGGGCTGCGCTCGCCCGACGGGCCAGCTCCAGCGCCAGGGGATGGGTCTTGCGCCTGACGATCAGGCCATCGCTCGTCAGGTACGACACACGGCCCAACCCCACCTGGTCGAGCGATCTATACACGGCCTCAGCACCCAGCTCGGCAGCATGGGCTTCCAGAAAGGCAGCCATGCCGTAGGCTGCCGTCTCCTCACAGCCGGTGAAGGCCAGCCACACTTCGGTATGGGCCGGCGGATCGGCCATCAGCCGTTCGGCCAGCGCCAGGATGACGCCCACCCCCGAAGCGTTGTCGTTGGCCCCAGGCGAGAAGGGCGTCCGGTCCGCGTGCAAGCACAACCCCAAGGCAAAGGTCTGAAACGCGGCGGCAACCAACCCGATCCAACGCACCCATCCCCAGCCGAGGGCCGCGCCCAGGGCATAGGCCATTGCCCCCACGACCATGCTGACGAACGAGCCGCCCACCAGCAGGCCAAAGAGGGTGTGCCAGGTGGGGGAGGAGTAAAAGATCGGCGTGCGGTGGGTATCCAGGTGGGCACAGAGGACAGCGCGGCGGCGCATTTGATCCGCCGCCGGGATGACCCCCACCGCGTTCAGGCTCCCGGCCTTGGGCAAGAGGCGGCGCATCCAATTGTCCGCGAAATCGGTCTCGGCCAACATGCCCCATGCCCCCAGGGCGCTGAGGATCGCAGCCACGGCCATCGCCCACCGTCCACCCAGGCTCCAGACGGCCAGCGTGCCCAGCAGCGCGGCGGCGAAAGCCAGGGCGTAAGGCCGGTAGGTGGATGGCGATCCGTGGTACGGCTCCAGGCGCACCTCCTGGAGGCCAGAGGCGCGCATCTGTTCGGCGACATACTCGGCTGCCTTTCGTTCACCCGTCGTACAACTTGCTCGCCCGCCGATCTCTTTCGACAAAAAGCGAATATGTTCGACCGCCTGCTGCCCACAATCAAGCTCGGCCATCTTGCCCCCTCCTGCCCTGATTATAACCCGCTCGCCCGCAGATGGCAAATTGCCAACTTGCCCGACCTATGTTACCATATAGAGCATGGAACGCAGACCACGCATCTGTGATTATGAGGGCAGCGACTATCGCGCCGATTTTTGGGAAGGCAAAGGGCGCGAGTATGAGGACCTGGCCGAGCGGATCGCCCTGCGCCACCTGTTGCCGGCGACCGGCCAACGGTTGCTGGACATCGGTGCCGGCTTTGGGCGCCTTGCCGAATTCTACGGTGGCTATCAACAGGTGGTGTTGCTGGACTATTCCCAATCGTCGTTGCGCCAGGCCCAGGCACGGCTGGGGCGCGATGGCTCCCTTGTCTATGTAGCGGCGAACTTTTATGCCATGCCCTTTGCCGGCGATACCTTTGACGTGGCGCTGATGGTGCGGGCGATCCACCATGTGGAAGATGTGCCCGCCTTGTTGGGTGAGGTGGCGCGCGTGCTGGTCGGCGCCGGGACCTTTGTGCTGGAATTTGCCAGCAAGTGCCACCTGAAGGCGATCCTGCGCTACGCCCTCCGCCGCCAGAGGTGGAGCCCTTTCGACCCCACCCCGTATGAATTTGCCGAGATGAACTTTGACTTTCACCCCGCCTGGATGCGCCAGCGCCTGAACGAGGCGATGTTTCACGTGAAACGCACGCGGACCGTATCTCACTTTCGCCTGCCGCTGCTCAAGCGGCTGATCCCGGCCCACCTCCTGGCCGGGTTGGATGGCCTGTGCCAACCGAGCGGAGCGTGGTGGCAATTGACGCCCAGCGTGTTCGTCCGGTGCGCAGCCGGCAAGCCAGCAGGGGAGGTGCCGGCCATCCTGCACTTCCGCTGCCCGGTCTGCAGCAGCGAAAAGCTGCAGGAATCGGGTGGAGCCATGGCCTGTGCCGGTTGCGGCCGCCGCTGGCCGGTGGAAGATGGCATCTATAACTTTAAAACACCCTTACCAGCTTGAACTTCTGAACATTCTGTAGTATACTATAAGCGTGCCCCGCAGCCCCTGCATATTGTAGGGGGATCGGTAGGCACCTCAACGACTAGCGGCTGCAAAGGAGGTCACCATGAAGATCAGTTGCCTGCAGGAGAACCTGGCCAAAGGGCTGGCAACCGTAGGCCGGGCCGTCGCCACCCGTTCCACATTGCCGGTCCTGTCCAACATCCTGCTGGAAAGCGACGGGGGTCGGCTGCGGCTGGCCGCCACCAACCTGGAAATCGGCATCAGTTGCTGGGTCGGGGCCCACGTTGAAGAAGAGGGCAGCACCACAGTGCCCGCCCGGCTGCTGACCGAATTCGTCAACTCCCTGCCACCCGGCCAGATTGACCTGGAGCTCACAGCGCGCACCCAAACCCTAAACCTGAAATGCGCCCGCTACGAGGCCAACATCAAGGGGATTGACGCCAGCGAATTCCCCACAGTGCCCACGGCCGACAGCATCGGCGCCGGCAACAGATTGCACCTGCCGGCCGATACCTTCCGGCGAATGATAGACCAATCGGTCTTTGCCGCCGCTACCGATGAAAGCCGGCCCATCCTCACCGGGGTACTGATCAAATTCCACCAGGGAGGGCTGACCCTGGCTGCCGCCGACGGCTTCCGCCTGGCAGTGACCTCAGCCGACGTAGGGGTGGACCTGGACCAGACAGCCAGCGTCATCGTGCCGGCCCGCGCCCTGGCGGAGCTGGCCCGCATCAGCGCCGACCAGACCGAGCCTATTGAACTGATCATCACCCCGGCCCGCAACCAGATCCTTTTCCATCTGACCAACACCGACCTGGTCTCGCAGCTCATTGAGGGCAACTTTCCCGATTATACCCAGATCGTGCCCAAAAGCTACAACACCCGCACCGTCGTCAGCACCCAGGATCTGCTCAAGGCGGTGAAGGTGGCCTTTCTCTTTGCCCGTGACGCGGCCAACATCATCCGCTTCAACATCTTGCCCGGCAGCGAGCTGACCCCCGGCCAGATGATCGTCACCGGCACCTCGGTGGAACTCGGCGACAACGTGAGCGAGCTGGATGCCCGCATTGAGGGGGAGGAAATCGAGATCGCCTTTAACGCCCGATATATGATTGACGCCCTGTCGGTCGCAGGCACAGCCGAAGTGGCCCTGGAAACCACCACCGCCAGCAGCCCAGGTGTCATCCGCCCCATCGGCGGCGACGACTTTGTGTGCGTGATCATGCCCATGCACATTACGCATTAGAGTCACTCCGGGAAGCCCACCCTCCCGGCGGATGTCGGCTGGGAGGGTTTTATTTCCCATAGGGCGTGAACGTGAAATGCACCGGTTGAGAGAAGGAGCCAGAGCACTTGGCCTGCCCCTGAGCGACAGGCAACTCGCTGCCTTTCAGCTCTATTACGAAGAGCTGGTGGCCTGGAATCAAAAGTTCAACCTGACGGCCATCACCGACTATGAGCAGGTGCAGATCCGCCACTTCCTCGACTCGCTATCGTGCCTGCTGGCCGAAGAAGCGCGGCAGGTGCTAAGCCGACCGGAAGCACGGCTCATTGACGTGGGGGCCGGGGCCGGCTTTCCCGGCATCCCCCTCAAGCTGGCCTGCCCCGGCCTGCGCCTGACCCTCCTGGAAGCTACCGGCAAAAAGGTAACCTTCCTGGAGCACATGGTCAAGCGGCTGGGGCTGCACCAGGTCACGGCCATCCACGCCCGCGCCGAGGACCTGGGTCACGACCCGGCCCACCGCGAGAGCTATGACCTGGCCCTGGCCCGCGCCGTGGCCGAGCTGCCGGTGGTCGTCGAATATACCCTGCCCTTCTGCAAGGTAGGCGGCTGGGTGGTGGCGCAAAAGGGGGAAGCCGGCACCGCCGAGGCCTGGAGTGCAGACAGGGCGATCAGATTGCTGGGCGGCGATCTGCACCGCGTAGTGCCGGTGGAGCTGCCCGGCCTGCCCGAGGACCGCTTTCTCATCCTGATCAAAAAGGTCAGCCCTACACCAGAAAAATATCCCCGCCGGGCGGGGATACCAAGCAAGAGGCCATTGATTGACTAGCAGCAGACCAGTTCAACATGCCCTTTCGGGCACCATAAAGCATGAAAATGTAGGACAACTGCTAGCAGTTGTCCTACTTTACCGCAGGGTATTTTCAGACCAGATGAGCCGGATGCAGCGTTTGTCATTCCGATGGCTTTCTGGTATACTTGGAGCGCTCGCTCGCTGAAGAAGGGTTCGTTGAAGGTCGCCATCGTTCACGACTGGCTCAACCAGATCGGCGGGGCCGAAGCGGTGCTGGAGACACTGCTGGAGATCTTTCCCGACGCGCCGGTCTATACCTCCATGTACTGGCCGGAAAGGATGCCGGCTGCCTATCGCCACTGGGACATCCATGTCACCTGGCTGGACCACCTGCCCGGCATCTACCGCCACCACCAACGCTACCTGTTGCTCTACCCACTGGCCTTTGGCCGGTTGGAGCTAACCGGCTACGATCTGGTCCTTTCTAACAAGAGCGCCTTCTGCCTGGGGGTGCGCACCTCGCCCGGCACACGCCACATCTGCTATTGCCTGACACCCACCCGCTTTGTCTGGGATTTCGAGAACTATGTGCGGCGGGAACAGGTGGGCAGAACGGCGCAGCGCCTGGTCCGGCCCTTTTTGGGCTGGCTGCAACGGTGGGAGCGCCAGGCCGCCGAACGGGTGGACGCCTTTATCGCCATCTCTCACGAGGTACAGGCCCGCATCCGCCGCTTCTACGGCTGCGAATCGGTGGTGATCTATCCGCCGGTGGACACCGGGCGGTTCGCGCCGGCGCCGGATGGCAGCCATGACGACTATTTTCTGGTCGTTTCGCGCCTCATTCCATACAAACGCATTGACCTGGCGGTGCAGGCTTTTACCGACCTGGGGCTGCCGCTGTGGATCGGGGGCGACGGGCGCGACCGGGCCAACCTGGAAGCGATGGCCGGGCCGAACGTCCGTTTTCTGGGACGTGTGCCCGATGAGGAATTGGGGCCGTTGCTGGCCCGCTGCCGGGCCTTTATCTTTCCCGGCCTGGAAGACTTTGGCATCGCCCCGGTAGAGGCTATGGCCGCCGGCCGCCCGGTAATCGCCTTTGCCGGGGGTGGCGCGCTAGACTATGTGATCGAGGGGGTGACCGGAACCTTTTTCCACGAACAGACGCCCGAATCTCTGGCCGACGCGGTCCGTCGCTTCGACGATACAGCCTTCGACCCGGCAACCATCCGGGCACACGCGGAGCAGTTTGACAAGCGGGTGTTCAAAGAGAAATTGAGTGCGTATTTGGCGCAAATATAGGGTGCGCGACCGCAACGTCAAATGGAGAAACCGGAAACACCGTGTGCCTTTGCATGAGGGACGATTGTGGGTGGAGGGCTGACATGGTAGATGCCATCGGCGCAGGGCGGGCTTTTGAACAACGCCTGGGCAAACTCCAAGAGCATGAGATCGGGCGGATCGTGGCCGAGTGCCTCTATGACACCGACTTGGAGTTCACTCCCAAGGGCCTGCTCCGGGATGTCCACGGCAAGATGTGCGCCCACGATGGCCTGGTGGTAGATGCCGAGGGTAGGCCCTACGCCATCATCGAAAGCAAACTGGTGCAAAAGGCCAAACACGCCCAAAGTTGCCCGAGAGCACCCTGCCCTCAAGCGCGCCCATCCGACGCGAGGCCCTGAGCTTTTTGACAGCGTGGAGGTGAGAGACTGTGGAGCTACGACAATATGGACGGATCCTCTGGCGGCGATGGTGGCTGATCGCCGCACTGCTGATGGCCGTCCTGGCTATCAGCCTGGCCACCTACCGGTCGCCGGCGCCGGTCTATCAGGCTACCCTGCGCTTTGCCATCGGCATTGCCGGCGAGGAGCCGGTGAATGTCATAGCAGGCGAGGGCCGGTCCGATGCCTGGCTGGCTTCCGAATACCTGGCCGATGACCTGAGCGAGGTGCTCAAAGGCGGCGACTTTGCGGCCCGCATCAGCCAGCGGGTCGGCTTCCAGGTGCCGGCGGGTACAATCTTTGCCAGCCGCGAGCATCGCATCATGACCGTGACCATCACCTGGCCCGACCGGCAGCAGATTCAGACCATTGCCGAGGCGGTGGGCGCAGCGGTGAACGACGTTGGGCCAGAATATTTTCCCCAACTGGCAGGCATTGAGGCCAGGGCGGTGCTGATTGACGGGCCAGGGATCGGCCAGGTAGGCCGCAGCCTCAAGCAAAAACTCGACCTGCCCATCCGCCTGTTCATAGCCCTGGTGGCCGGGGTGGCAGGGGCCTTCCTGTGGGACTATCTCGATGACACGGTCCGCGACCGCGCCGAGGTAGAGGCGCTAGGCGTACCGGTCCTGGGCGAAATCCCGCGAAAACCAAGGCTGTGGCGCAAGACCAGGTACCCCTGATCCCCAAGATTTGAGAATTGTGGGTTTCCGTGATACAATGTGCATAGCTCGATCGGCCAGAGAACCTGTCGCAAAGAACCTTTGGGCTTTGGACAAACGGCAAAAGAAGACGATTTAGTCGAAAATTCTCAAAAGAAAGACCTGTTAGATGGGCAGAAAATATAGAAATCCTCCAATCATTGAAGCATTGTGTGAGTTTCGGTTTGAACCAAGTGCTCCGTGGGATCTGGCTATCCCTGGCCTTGTGTATGAAAAGGTACGAGATACATTCCCCCAACGACGCCAGGTTAAAGTGCTTGAAGCCAACATCTCAGGCGGGCCCGATGGTATCGAACAGCAGATAAAAAGGGCCGATCGAATGCAGTTTTTGCGCGAGGATGAGAAGGCCCTAATTCAGGTGGATCGAGATCTTTTGGCTGTTAACCACCTGAAGCCGTATCCCACCTGGCAAGAGTTTTTACCCTTAATCCAACAGGGCTTTGACGCCTACTGCCAGATCGCTAATCCCAAAGGCATCCTGCGCATTGGGCTGCGGTATATCAACCGCATTGAGGTTCCAGGCCAGCGTATTGAATTGGAAGATTACCTGGAGTTCCGACCTTTTGTTGGGTCGAAGCTACCGCAGGATTTCGGTTCGTTTATTGTAGGCATCCAGGTTCCTTATGAGAGATCGAGGGATATCCTCAGGTTGCAACTGACCAACGCCGCCACTCAGACGCCATCTCTCGTCGCAGCAGTGCTCGATCTTGACTACTTTCTGGCTCAGCCAAACCAGGTAGGGATAGATAATGTTTTTGAATGGGTAGAGCTTGCCCACACCCACGTTGAAGAGGCGTTCGAAGCCTGTATCACAGATCGGTTGAGGCAGATGTTTGAGGAGGTAACAAGATAGATGCCACACCTTTTAAACAGTGAGCAATTCAGAAGAGTAGGCGGTCTGCCACCATTTTCGCTTTCTGACCACGCTCAATGGCAGCCTCAGCCCAAGAAAATACAGGGATATACAGTGAGTGCATCGGGACCCTCACTGGTTCTGCCAGAGCTGCTGAATGGGAATGTCATCTGGCAACAGGTGGACTCATCCACCAGTCTCGCTTCCCTACATCAACTCAGATTGCTTGAGCAAATCTATATCTTTAGGGGGCCAGAAGAGGTGTCCCGATTTCTGTGCGCTTACCAGTTCCTTATTCCACTCCTGCTCGAAGCGCGAACCAAAATCGCAGAACACTTTGAGCCATACCCACCTGTCTTTCTAGAAGTTATGGTGGATCCTGATGCCATTGATGACCATCAGCTAGTCGCCTTTATTCAAGCGAACCTTGAACCGGCGGAAGCCCTCGCCAGCCTTGATCGGTTTGACAAGGATTGGTGGCTGGAAGCGTCACGTAGAAGCCGGGGAAAGCTGTGCATTCATCTGGAGTACCGATGAGCTTTGCTTGGTTGGATTATTTCACCCTGGCCCAAGAACTTGTCGGACAGGCTGTGACACCAGCGGGGCAGGAGGCGCGACTACGTTCGGCTGTGAGCCGTGCATACTATGCCGCTTTCTGCCAGGCGCGGAACCACTTGCGCGACAAAGAAAACTGCTCCCTCCCCTCAGATGCTCAGGTTCATACTTTTGTCCGTGACCAATTCAAGGACAGCCTCGACCCAATACGCAGCCAGATAGGTCACGATTTGAACCGATTGCGTATAGACCGCAACAAAGTGGACTATGACGACCTGGTGCCAGGGCTCGGCAAGATGACCATCGGAGATATGGCATTGGCTCAGCGAGTGCTGCTGCGGTTAAGCGAATTATGAACGCAGTGGAGCTATCCCGCTCTTGACTCAACCTGCGGATGCACCGCAAGTTGAATTCTGAATCAGATTGATTGGAGACAAGTATGGAACTTTGTGAATATTGGAACCTGGTGCGCAAGCGGGGCTGGATCATCCTGCTGGTGGCCGTCGTGGCCGCCGTAGCGGCCCTGGGGGTCAGCCTGATCCTGCCCAAGACCTACAAGGCTACCATCAAGCTCAGCATCAATCCAGCCCGGGCCGACTGGGGCCTGAGCCAGGCTACCAAAGACCTGCTGCGCAACTATGTGCTCAACATCAAAAGCCACCGCATGACCCAAGAGGCGATCAACCGCGCCCAACTCGATATGACCACCGACCAGTTCCTGGCCAACCTGGACGTGAGTGATGACGCTTCCAACCTCAGCATCACCATCCAGGCCGAGAGCCACGACCCGGAGGAGGCGCGGCTCATGGCCCAGACGTTGGCCGATGTGTTCGTGGAAGAGCGCGCCCAATGGAATAACGAGCAAGACAAAAGCGACCGCATCTATGTGAACAAGGTGGATGACATCCGCTACGTGCCGCTGGCTTCCCCCAAGATCAAGTTCAACATGGCTGCCGGCGCCGTCTTTGGCGCTATCATCGGTGGCATCATCATCTTTTTCCTGGAATGGCTGGAATCGGACATCCTCCGCACCCCCTCCGACGTGCAAAAAACGGTGGGACTTCCCCTCCTGGGATCCATCCCCGCCGGCAGCGAGGCCAAAGCCAGGGGACAAGGGAGATGGAAACTGCCCGCCTGGATTGAACCGGGCCTGTTGCTCGTGTTCCTGACAGGCTTGGTGATCGGCGCCGGCCTTGGGGCCCTCGTCGTCGGCTTGCTCTAATAGCCAATACCTAATGACCAAGTGAGAATCTGTAACTATGAACGAGAAAATAAACGAACTCATCACGGTTTCCGACCCTCGCTCGCCCATCAGCGAGGCCTATCGCACGTTGCGGACCAACCTCGACTTTGCCGGACTGGATCGGGCGCTTAGGACTCTGGTCGTCACTTCGGCCGGGGTGGGTGAGGGCAAATCCACCACGCTGGCCAATCTGGCGGTGGTGTCGGCTCAGGCCGGCCGCAAAATCACCCTGGTGGATGCCGACCTGCGACGGCCAACGCTGCACGAAATTTTCGGCCTGGACAACAGCGTCGGCCTGACGACGATGATGATGGACGAGGCGGTGCTGGCCTCGCCTCCCTTGCAGGCCACCGGCGTCGAAGGCCTTACCGTGCTGACCAGCGGCCCCCTGCCCCCCAATCCGGCCGAGTTGATGGGCTCGCGGCGGATGGAAGAGGTGATCGCCGCCCTGGTCGAGCGAGCCGACCAGGTTCTGTTCGACACGCCGCCAGTGGTGGCCGTGACCGACGCGGCAGTGCTGGCGACCAAGGTGGACGGAGTGCTGCTGGTCATCAGCGCCGGCAAGACCCGGCGGGAGGTGGCCCGCGCGGCGGTACAGCGGCTGCAACAGATCAACGCCCGGCTGGTAGGCACAGTCCTCACCAACGTGCAGATGGGCGCCGGTTTCACAGGATACTACTGATTCGCCCCTGTTCCCTCGTCCTTGGCCTTTCCCAAGCGGCGTGAAGCATGTCACCCCGTGAACGAACGTACCAGACGGAAGCAATTGTGCTGCGGCGGAGCGATTTTGGCGAGGCAGATCGCCTGTTGACCGTGTTCACGCCAGAACGGGGCAAGTTGAGGCTCATCGCCAAGGGGGCACGCAAGCCGACCAGCCGCAAGAGCGGACACGTGGAGCTGTTTAGCCACGGCCGATTCCTGGTGGCCATGGGCCGCGATCTGGATATCATTACCCAGGCCGAAACGCTAGAAGCCTTTTTGCCTTTGCGCCAGGACCTGCTGCGCACAACCTATGCCTGCTATGTCGCCGAGTTGGCCGATGCTTTCACAGCGGAGCGGGATGAGAACCGGCCTCTGTTCAACCTGATCAGAGATGCCCTCGGCTGGCTGTGCACCACTGACGACCTGGCCCTGGCCGCCCGCTACTACGAGATCCACCTGTTGGCCCTGGTGGGCTTCCAGCCCCAACTTTTCCTCTGTGGCGGATGCCGGGAACCGCTGCAGCCGGTGGTCAACTACCTCAGCGCCGCCGAGGGGAGCGTCTTTTGCCCGAAATGTGGCCACGACCGGGTGGGCACAGCCGAGCTTTCGCTGAACGCCCTCAAGGTACTGCGCTTCTTGCAAACCCGCGACTGGGCGACCTGCCGCCTGCTGCGCCTCAGCCCGGCCGGCCACGCCGAAGTGGAACGCACGATGAACCACTACATCACCTATCACCTGGAGCGCCGGCTCAAGTCGGTAGATTTCATCCACCGATTGCGCCTGCAAATGGGGATTGGATAGAGATGCATATCCGCGAATACCAGGCCTGGCTGCAAGCTTATGACGAGACGCGGGGGTGGGACAAAATTGCCCTGGCCCACACCTTCCTGCACCTCAGCGAGGAGATTGGCGAGATCGCCCGCGAAGTCGAATACCTGGAAGGCTACCGCGACACCGCCGATGCCGACGCTGCCCGTGCCCACCTGGCCGAGGAGCTGGCCGACGCAGCAACCTTCCTCTACAAGCTGGCCTATCAGTGTAACATAGACCTGGAGGCTGCCCTGTGCGCTAACATAACCAAGGCTGAGAGTCGTTTCAGTGTGGACGAGGGCCGCGCCGACGCTGCCCGCTACCTGGCTCGCCAGGCGGAAAACCTGGCACGGATTCAAGAAACCAAAACCTGATAGGGCTCCGAAACCTGTCAGTTCTCAGGAAGAGGAAAAAAGACCATGACCCAACCCTTATCCTTCCAAGATGTCATCATGCGCCTGGATCGCTATTGGGCCGATTACGGCTGCCTGATCTGGCAGCCCTACAGCGAAAAGCTGGGCGCCGGCACCGCCAACCCGGCCACCACCCTGCGCGTCCTGGGCCCCGAACCGTGGAACGTGGCCTACGTCGAACCTTCCTACCGGCCCGACGACGGCCGCTACGCCGAAAACCCCAACCGCATGCAGATGCACACCCAATACCAGGTCATCCTCAAGCCCGACCCCGGCAACCCGCAGGAGCTCTACCTGGGCAGCCTGGAGGCCATCGGCATCAACCTGCGCGAACATGACGTGCGTTTTGTGGAAGATAACTGGGAAAGCCCGGCCTTGGGGTCGTGGGGGCTGGGCTGGCAGGTGTGGCTCGACGGCCAGGAGATCAGCCAGTACACCTACTTCCAACAGGCCGGAGGCCTGCCCTGCGACCCGGTGCCGGTGGAACTGACCTACGGCCTGGAGCGGATCGTCATGTACCTGCAAAAGGTCCGCGCCGTGTGGGATATTGATTGGGATGGCGTCCATACCTACGGCGACATCTACCGCCGGCCTGAGGTGGAGCACTGCATCTACAACTTTGAACTGGCCGACGTGGACCGCCTGGCCCAGATGTACAACCTGTACGAAGCCGAAGCCAAAGCCTGCCTGGCACAGGGCCTGGTCATCCCTGCCTATGATTATATTCTGCGTTGTTCCCACACCTTCAACATCCTCGATGCGCGGGGAGCCATTGGTGTCACCGAGCGGGCCTCTTATTTTGGCCGGATGCGCGACCTGAGCCGCCAGGTGGCCCGCTTGTACGTCAAGCAGCGGGAGGAGATGGGCTACCCCTTCCTGAAGGGACAAGGAACAAAGGGCAAGGGACAAGAAGTGGGTGGCAAGCCACAAGGGGCAGAGCTACCTCGAACTTCGGACCTCGAAGCGCGAGCTTTGCTGCTGGAGATCGGAACGGAGGAGCTGCCCGCCGGCGACCTGGCCCTGGCCCTGGAGCAGTTGGAAGTGGCGGTGCCCCGGTTGCTGGATGAGGCCCGGTTGAGCTATGAGCGGGTGCGGGTGGTAGGCACCCCCCGCCGACAGGCGGTCCTGGTCTACGGGCTGGCCCCCCGGCAGCCGGACCGCACGCTGGAGGTGCAGGGGCCGCCGGCCAAAGTCGCCTTCGATGCCAACGGGCAGCCAACCCGGGCGACATTGGGCTTTGCCCAAAAGCAGGGCGTGCCGGTCGAAGCGCTGCGCGTCGTGACCGAGGGGGATAAATCGTATCTCGTTGCCGTCAAAACCGAGCCGGGCCGCCCTGCCGCCGAGGTGCTGGCGGAAAAACTCCCGGCCCTCATCGCCGGGCTGCGCTTTCCCAAGACGATGCGCTGGAACCAGACCAACATCGCCTTCTCTCGACCTATCCGCTGGCTGGTGGGCCTGCTGGGCGATCAGGTGGTACCCTTTGAGTACGCAGGTGTGGCCAGCGGGCGGACCTCGCGCGGCCTGCGCCCCCTCGGTTCGCCGCCGATCGATCTGGCCCGCGCTGATGACTATCTGGCGACGATGGCCGATCACCACATCGTCGTGGATATGGCCGAACGCCGCGAGCAGGTTCGCACCCAGGCCGCAGCCCTGGCCGCGTCCGTCGGCGGGCAAATCCCCGACGATCCGGCCTTGCTGGATGAGGTCACCAACCTGGTCGAGTGTCCGACCGCCCTGTTGGGCCGCTTCGAGCCGGACTATCTGACGCTGCCGCCAGAGGTGCTGGTCACCGCCATGAAAAAACACCAGCTTTACTTCCCTGTGGTTCGAGCAGCAAGCAGCGACCGGCAACCGGAACTGCTGCCCTATTTCGTCGCCGTGCGGAATGGGGATGACTATAACCTGGACGTGGTGCGCGACGGCAACGAAGAGGTGCTCCGCGCCCGCTTTGCCGATGCCCGGTTCTTTTACGAAAACGACGTGCGCAAGCCCCTGGAGAGCTTTTTGCCTCGCCTGGATACCCTCACCTTCCAGGAACAGTTAGGGTCCATGCTGGACAAGACCAAGCGCCTGGAAAAGCTGGTGCCGATCATCGGCCGGGCGCTGGGCCTGGACGATGCTGCACAGGCCGTCGCCAACCGCGCCGCCCATCTGTGCAAAGCCGACCTGGTGACCCAACTGGTCATCGAATTCACCAGCTTGCAGGGGATCATGGGCCAGCACTATGCCCGGCTGTCGGGCGAAGACGAGGCGGTAGCCACGGCCATCTTTGAGCACTATCTACCCCGCTTTGCCGATGACGCCCTGCCGCAGACCCAACCGGGCCTGGCTCTGGGCCTGGCCAACCGCCTGGACAGCCTGGTGGGCCTCTTTGCCGTGGGGCTGGCCCCCAGCGGTTCGGCCGATCCCTATCACCTGCGCCGTGACGCCCTGGGCATTGTCCAGAACCTCATAGCCCACCGGGCAGCGTTGTCGCTACGCTCACTGTTGATCGAGACGGCAGCCCTGATGCCGGTGCCGGTCTCGGAACAGGTCCTGGCCGATGTGTCGGCTTTTATCGCCGAGCGACTGCGGGGCTGGCTACGCGACAAGGGCTTTCGCTACGACGTGGTAGATGCCGTGCTGGCCGAGCGGGGGGATGATCCCTATAACGCCTATCGCGCAGCCGCTCAATTGGCCATCTGGGTGGAGCGCGATGACTGGATGGAGCTGCTCAACGCCTACGGCCGCTGCATCCGCATTGTGCGCGACCAGACCAAACGGTTCGAGTTCCGGCCGGGTGTGGACCCCGAACCATCCACTACAGCCCTATGGGAAGCATACCAGGCAGCCCGCGCCCAGATCACACCCCAGAGCGATGTGGATCGGCTGCTCACCGCCCTGCGCCCCATGATCCCGGCCATTAACCGCTTTTTCGACGATGTGCTGGTGATGCACGAGGATCAAAAGCTTCGGGAGAACCGCCTGGGCCTGCTGCAAGCTATCTGGGGACTGAGCCAGGGGATTGTGGACGTGATGCGGCTTGAGGGGTTTTAGATGGGGAAATGAGCAAATGGGGAAATGGGCAAATGAGCAAATGGGGAGGAGTGGATGTTAGATGGCATCAAATTGGCGCTGATCACCGGTGCGTCGGAGGGGATCGGCAAGGCGTTTGCCCGGCAGTTGGCAGCATTGGACAAGGACCTGGTGTTGGTGGCCCGCCGTGAAGACAGGCTCAAGGCATTGGCCGAGGAGGTATCGGCAAAACATGGCGTGCAGACCCATGTCATTGCCGCCGACCTGGCACAACCCGGCGCTGCCAGTGCCCTCTTTGCCGAGACGGAACGCCAAGGGCTGGAGGTAGACCTGCTGATCAACAATGCCGGCTTTGGCAAGGGAGGCGAGTTCACCAATATCCCCTTCGACGCCCAGGCCGAGATGGTGCGGCTGAATGTCAACGCCCTGATGGAGCTGACCCGACTCTACCTGCCGGCGATGCGCCGACGGCGACGAGGGGGGGTCATCAACCTGTCCTCCACCAGCGCGTTCCAGCCGGTGCCGTACATGGCCGTCTACGGCGCGACCAAGGCCTTTGTCCTCTCCTTTTCCGAGGCGATAGCCCAGGAAGTGGCCCCCGACGGGGTCAAGGTGATGGCCCTGTGCCCTGGCTTTACCGCTACCGGCTTCCAGGCGGTATCGGGCGTCGGCGAGGCCTGGCGCGAGCGGATGGCCAGCCCCGACGAGGTGGTAGCCGTAGCCCTGCGCGCCTTCGAGCAGGGCCGGCGTGCAGCCGTGCCTGGGTTCACAAACAGCTTTTTGGCCTTCGGCACCCGCCTTGTCCCCCGAAGGCTGGCAGCCCGGATCGCCGCCCACATGGTCCGCCGCCAGCGGTAGCCCACCCGGAACAGTGGGCCAGGCACTCTGCCTTTCGCCCCCGCCCACGCCGACCGCAGCGGCAAGCAGTTTTACGGCCCACTACCCCCAGGCAGGCAAAAAATTCACCAAGGCCTTGCCCCAAAGCCTGTCTTGTAGCGAACTATCAACAATCCACAAAAAACAGCAGAAACCAGCACCGCCACCAGCCAGTCGGACCTGCGAAACCGGATGTCACGGATCGCCGTCCGGCGGGCCGGATAGCCTAGCCCCCGCGCCGCCAGCGCCAGCCCCAGGTGGTCGCTCAGGCGGAGGGCAGCGATGATCGTCGCCACCAGGATGGGCACGTAGGCCCGCGCCCGATGGATCATGTTCCCCCGGTTCATGATCCAACCCCGCGCCTGCTGTGCCTCGCAGACGGCGACAAACAACCCATAGGTAGTCGGCAAATAGCGCAAGGCCAGGCCCACCGTCAGGCCCCAGGGATAAGGCAGGCCCAGCTTGACCAGCCCCTGCACGAGCGCCGTAGGCTCGGTGGTCAACAGCACGACGGCGACGGTGAAGGCCAACGCCGCCGCCCGCAGCGCATAGCTTACCCCCTCCAGCAACCCGGCAACCGTCAGGCGAAGCGGCCCCAGGCGCAGCAGCTCCGAGCCGGATCCGGGAGAGAACAAAGGCTGAAGGATCAGGATCATGGCCAGCAGCGGCCACAACCGCCCCCACAGCCAGCGGATCCGATCGCCGGGAACGCGGGCCGATAGCAGGACCCCATGCGCCAGCAAGAGCAATCCGGCCAACACCCCGATCTGCTTAAAGATCAGGCCGACAACGGCGGCGAGGAACACAGCCCACAGCTTGGCGCGGGGGTCAAGCCGGTGGAGCCACGAATCACCGGGCAGATAGACGTCAAAGACCTGGCTCATGGTCGGATACCTGAAGGCGGGCTCATCCCCTTACCAGCCTGGCATACTCGCCACAAAAGGCCCGGACGGTCAGGCACTCGCCACACAGGCCATAGGGCCGGAGCGCCTGAGCCAGGACCACCACCGGCGGCGGAGCCAGAGAGGCGCGAGCCAGGAGATCCGGCCGGGCGAACAGATCGGCCGGTGTCCCATCGGCCAGGACCTGTCCCTGGTGCAATACGACGATGCGCTGCGCGCACTCGGCGGCCAGGGCCATGTCGTGAGTGACAAAGAGGATAGTTCGGCCTTGGGCGTGCAGCTCGGCCAGCCAATCAAAAGTCTCGCGCAAGCCAGAGGCATCCAGGCCCACGGTTGGTTCGTCCAGGACAAAAAGAGAGGAATCCATAGCCGCCAGCGAGGCCAGCGTCACCCGCCGCCGCAGGCCATAGCCCAGGATGGCCGGCGGATGTTCGGCAACGGCCGAGAGGGCAAAGCGGGCCAGGGCTGCCTCCACCCGAGCCTCAACCTCGTCGGGAGGAAGGCCCAGGTTGCGCGGCCCAAAAGCCAGCTCCTGGCGGACGGTGCCGCTAAAGATCTGCTGCTCCGGATGCTGGAAGAGAAAGCCCACCCACCGCGCCAGCTCGCCGACAGAACAGCCGGCCGTATCCCGACCCAAGACCCGCACGCGCCCTTCTCGGGGTCGGAGCAGGCCGTTCACATGTTTGACCAGCGTCGTCTTGCCCGAACCGTTGGCCCCGACCAGGGCGACAAATTGGCCCTGTGGCACACTCAGGTCCACACCGTTCAGCACCGGTGGCCCCCCCCCATACCAGAACCGAAGGCCGGCGATCTCCAAGGCGGGCGAGTCGGCCCCCTCCCCCCCCAAGGGAGGCTGCTGAAAAAGTCCTGGAGCTTCACCACAGAGGCACAGAGGACGCGGAGAATCTGATAGCAATTGCCTTAAAAACTCTGCGCCCTCTGCGTCTCTGCGGTGGAAAGATGGTTTTTTAGCACCCTCCAGGGGGAGGGAAAGGGCTGTCAGCGCCTCGCTCAGGGTCAGAAAGTCAAAAGCCGTGCCCAGCCGCCGATTGAGCTCCACGGCCAGATGGGTTATCTGCGGCACGGCCACACCCAGCGCCGCGAGCCGGTCCACCTGCTGAAAGAGGGCGCGGGGCGTGCCTTCCAGGGCGACGCGCCCCTGATGCAAGACGATCAACCGGTCGGCAAAGGCAGCGACAGCCTCAGGATCGCTCTCGGTCATGACAATGGTCGTCGAGTTGTTCCGGCGCAGGTCTGAAAGGGCAGCCAGCACCTCATCGCGGCCCCCAGGGTCCAGGCCCCCCATCGGCTCGTCGAGGATGAGCAGGGCAGGCCGCATGGCCAGCACCGAGGCCAGCGCCAGCCGCTTCTTTTCCCCCCCTGAAAGCTCGCCGGGGGCCCGATGGCGGGCATGGCCGAGGCGAAACAGGGCCAGCATCTCATCCACACGGGCACGGATCTCGGCCACGGGCAGGCCCAGGTTCTCTAGGCCCCAGGCGATCTCGGCCTCGACGGTGGGGTTAAAGAGCTGCGCCTCCGGCTCCTGAAAGAGCAGGCCCACGGTCCCGGCCAGGACCGGCGGCGGATGGTCCCGGGTATCCCGCCCGGCAACGACCACGCGCCCCTCCATCTTCCCACCGGTAAGGTGAGGGGCCAGGCCGGCCAGCAGCAGGCAGAGGGTCGTCTTGCCGGCATCGCTGGCGCCCATCACCGCCAGCCATTCGCCAGGATGAGCACACAGGTCCAGGCCATCAATCACCCACGGCGCAGGCGCGGCGGGCGAAAGCGGCGGATAGGCAAAACGCAGCCCTTCAACCAGAAGAGAGACTGGATAGTGGGTATTGGGCGGTCGAGATTTCAATATTTGTCCGATTCTTTAATCGTGCGGGCGTCCCAGGCGCAGGATCGGCGGATAGGCCTGGCGCACGGCAATAAAGAGGGGCAAGGCCACCGCCGCGCCACTCACCACCTGGACCACGTTCATCGGCAGCTCACCCAAGGCCGCCCCCACGCCCGATAGAACAACCCCGGCTGCCAGGTAGCCAACTACCACGATCACTCCGCCCACAAAGGCCGACACAAGGTAGCCCGGCACCCCCGGCCACCGCCGGCTCATCCAGCCCACAACCCAGCCTTGCAGGCCGTGGATGAGCAGAGAAAAGGGCGCCCACAGCGGGAACCCGCCCACCATGTCGGCCAAAAAGGTGCCCACCCCGCCGGCTACCCCACCGATCCACGGGCCAAAGGCAAAGGCGGTGAAAAAAACCCCAGCGTCGCCCAGGTGGATATAGCCCCTGGCCGGGGTGGGCACATGGACGATGCTGGTCAGCACAAAAACAATGCCGGCCATCACGGCTGTGATCGCCAGATGGCCTGGACTGAACCTCTTGCGATCCATCACGACTCTCCCCTCCAATTGACTACACCGGAAATAGAGGACGAGACCGCACCTGGGCCCCGGCCGATACTGGATACAACCCAACACTTTGCCGGTCAGACAAGTGCCCGGCCCCTCATTTCCGAGAGGCTTTATTATACCACTCTCACGGGATGGGTTCAAATGTCGGGGCGAGCGTCGTGAGAGCGTAACATCCTGGGGACATACTCGGGAAGTAGGACAACTCCTGCGGAGCTGTCCTACTGACTCGTGACGCTCCCAGCGTCGTGAATTGCTGCCCATTCCGTTCTGCGGTATAATCGTGGCCGAGGAGCTGAGCATCGTGGATTCTATCCTACAGGTTGTCTTCATCGGCCCTTTTGCCTTCCAGCCCAAAGGCACGGTCAGCGCCCGCGCCTTTTTCATCGCCCGCGCCCTGGTCAAGCGTGGCCACCAGGTGACCATCCTGATGCCGCCCTACGACCACCTGGCCGACTCGGGCCAGGCCTGGGAGCAGGATGGGGTGCGGCTGGAGAACATGACCATTCGCCGCAACGACACCTGGCACCAACTGACCGTCCCGCTGCGGATGGCCCGCCGGGCGGTGCGCCTCAACCCCGACGTGGTGCATATCTTCAAGCCCATCGGCTACAGCGGGCTTGCCGGCCTGTGGCTGCGCCTCTTCTCGCAACGGCCTTTGGTGCTCGATACCGACGATTGGGAGGGGCGCGGCGGCTGGGCCGACGTGAACCCCTACCCGCCCCTATGGAAGTGGCTGTTTGACCGACAGGAGCGGTGGCTGGCCCGCCACGCCGACGCGGTGACGGTCGTCAGCCGCACGCTCCAAACCCAGGTGTGGGGCTTGGGGGTGGACCCGGGGCGGGTCATTTACCTGCCCAACGGCCCCGATGATCGCCTGCGCCACCGGGCAGAGGTGAGCGACGAACAGAAATGGGAAATCCGCCAACGGCTGGGGGTGGGCAACGCGCCGTTGGCCCTCTACCTGGGCCACATCCCTCACGGCACAGACCTGGACCTGGCCCTGGATGCCATGGCCCACATCGGCGAGCGGTTGCCTGAGGCGCGGCTGGTTATTGCCGGATCGGGCGACGGATTGCCCCGCTTGCAGGCCCAGGCCCAGGCCCTCGGCGTGGCCGAGCGGGTGATCTTTACCGGCTGGATCGAGCACGACCAGGCTCCCCTGTATGTGGCTGTAGCCGATGTGATCGTCAACCCCTACCGAGATACACTCATCAACCGAGCCAAGTGCGCCGGCAAGGTGGTCTCGGCCATGGCCCTGGGCAAAGCGGTGATCACCAGCCGCCTGGGGGAGAACCTGGAATATATCGAGCAGGGGCGCTCTGGGCTGTTGACCGAGCCGGGCGATGCCGACGACCTGGCCCAGGCCCTGCTGGCCGTGCTCACCGACCGGGCGTGGGCGGCGGAGCTGGGGCGGGAGGCCCGGCAACGCCTGTGGGCCCGGTTCGACTGGGATGCCCGCGCCGGTGAGGTGGAGCGGGCCTATCAGATCGCCCTGGCGAGGCAAAGCCGATGACGGCGCGGCAATGGCTGCGACAGCACCCGGCCCTCTACCACTGGCTGCCATTGGTCGCCTGGATGGGGTTGATCTTTGCCCTGTCGGCTCAGCCCGACCTGCCCCACCCCAAAGCCGGCTGGGCCGACCTGCTGGTCAGCAGTGGAGGGCACGCCCTGCTGTTCGGCCTACTGGCCGTGCTGTGGCTGCGGGCGTTGGGCCCACGACCCTATGCCTGGCTGCTGGCTCTGGTCTTGACCACCCTCTACGCCCTGTCGGATGAGCTCCACCAGGCGTTCGTGCCAGGCCGCCACCCCGACCCCTGGGACCTGCTGTGCGACGGATTGGGCGCGGCAGCAGGGCTGTGGACCTGGAACCGGGTACAAAAGCGCCGCCTGACCACCCAGCGGTAAGGGATACCTCACACGGGCACAAATTGCCTTTTGGTCACGAAAGGCGAGCGGCCAACCTTTCGCCAACAGAAAAAACGCAATTCATGGCCGCGTGGAGTATAGGGCTCAGCGGGTTGGCAGATCCGGGGAATTGCAAGGGACGATCAGAATATCGCCAAAGAGCCGATCCTGGTACACCCTTACCCGTAGCTGCTTGATCATCTCCAGCAAGGCCAGCAGCGTGACAATGATCTCCAGACGACCGGTGGCCTGTTGCAGCAGGCGATGGAAGCTGACCGAACGCCCCCCTGCCATCTCCCGCTCGATAACCTCCATCTGCTCGGCGATGGTCAGGATCACCGGTGGAACCGCCTCATCAACCGGCGGAGAGGAGGGCCTGACGGCCAATACCTGGCGCACAGCAGCCAGCAGATCGTCGAGCCCGACATCCCCCAGGTCCATCACCCGTTCGAGGACCGGCGTGCCCCCCAACCGCACGTAGGAACAAAGCCCTTGCTCCTCAAGCTCCTTCAGCCAGCGGGCTGCCTCTTTGAACTTTTTGTATTCGATCAACTGCCGCACCAGGTCTTCCCCCACATCCTCCTCTTCAGGGGGAGGCAGCGTGGGCGGCTGAGGCAACAAAACGCGCGACTTGATGAGCAGCAATTTGGCGGCCACCACCAGAAAATCGGCCAGATTATCGGGGTTGCGCTCACTGACGCGCGTCAGGTAATCCAGATATTGGTTGGTCACCTGGGCCAGCGATACCTGGGTGATGTCCAGTTCCTGGCGTTCGATCAGGTGCAGCAACAGGTCCAGCGGCCCCTCGAACACGGGCAGCGCGACCTGATAGATGGGTGGGTTGGCGTCGGTCATGTCTCGTCGTTCAGGTGCCAGGCATCCTTGCGGCCCTTCATTCGTTAAAGCTCTGGAACCGCTTGCCTTGTTTGACCAGGGCGTCTAGCTTTTTCTTGGTGTCGGCCTCATCCTTGCCGGCGATACGGTCCACCTTGGAGCCGTTGGCGACGAGCCAGTTTTCCACCTCTTTGGACACGCCCAGCGGCCCGCCGACGATGGTCACATATTCGGCCTGAGCAGCATCTTTGGCCGAAAAGCCCACCGTAGGCTGGAATGCGCCGATATAGTTCTGGGCACTGACAAAGTCCTGAACGGCCCACTGGTCGCCATGATGCCAGAACAGCATGTAATGGTAGAGCGGCTTGGCGCCGGGCGTCGGGGTGGGGGTCACAGGTTGGACTCCCCCTGCCTGCACGTTGACGATCTCCCGGCGCAGCATCTGCTTCCACTTTTCACCTTTGAGCCACTGCGCGCCGGGGCAGGCGGTCTGCATATATTCCTGATGGCCTTTTACCACCTCCAGGTCGAGCTTTAGCTCCTGGAGCAGCCAGGCTATCAGGTGCGCTCCGGCACGAAGCTGCGCCGCGGGCGGAACCTGATTCATAAAGTTCCCCAGAAAGCAGATGCCTACCCCGCGCGGGTTGACCTTGGCCGCATGATAGGACACCGTCTCCAACCGGTTGCCCTGATAGATGACACCATCCTCGCCGATCAAAAAGTGGTAGCCGATCCCCGGCCAGTTCAGGCTATTGACGTGATACTCGGCAATCCGCTTGGGGCCCACGGTGGGCGCTACGGCGCTGTGGTGAATGACAAAGGTTTGGATATCACTCAAGGGGCGGCTGTTGTACTTTAGGGTAGCATGTTTGGGCAACGTATCCACCAGGTCCTGGATGACAGGCTTGCTCACCTTGACCGGCGTCGGGGAGGGAGTTGGTGTGGGCGGCTGCACAGGGGCTGCCGCTTTCAGCCGCTTAATCTCATCCTGGAGGCTCTGCACCTGCTTTTCCAAAGAGGTGATCTGGCCACGCAGCGAGGCGATCAATTTCGCCTGTTCATCCCCCTTGGCTTTCAGGGCCGCCTCCATTTGAGCCTGCAGGTTGTCCTTTTCCTTTTGCAGCGCCGCAATCCGGGCCTGCAGCTCGGCGACAAGCGCCTGTTGCTCCTTGCCCCCCTGCTTGATGGCCGTCACCAGCTTGTCGTTTTCCTGCTGCAAGACCTTGATCTGGGCCTGCATGGAGGTGACCAGGGTTGTCAGGCCGTCCACCACCTCCTGGACCGGCTTGGTGGGAGCAGGGGCAGGGGGCGGCTGCTGCTTCAACTGCTCGATCTCGGCCTCCAAAGCTTCGATCTGCTCGCGCAGCGAGGCAATGAGGAGTGACTGATCCTCCCCGACCACCTGGCTGGCCGCTTTGACCTCCTCCAGGAGTTTGTCCTTCCAGCGCTGCCCTTTGAGCCACTGGATGCCAGGCGATTGGGTGTTGACAAACTCGCCCAAGCCCACGATCTTGTCTGGGCTGAGGCGCAACCGGCTGAGAAGCCAGGCGCACAACTGCCCCCCGGCCTTGAGCTGGGCGATGGTGGGGATGGTGCTGGTAAAGTTGCCGGCAAAGCAGACGCCGACGCTCCCCTGGCTGCGGCCAAAGGCATGGTCCGACACCGTCTCCAGGCGGTTGGTCTGGTAGATCACCCCATCGGCAGCGATGAAAAAGTGATAGGTGATGCCCGGCTTGTTGAGGGTCCGCACCTGATACTCGGCGATCCGCTGCGGGGTGATGGTCGGGCTGGTGGCAGTGTGATGGATGACGATCTGGTTGATGTCGGCCACCGTCCGGGTGGGATAGCGCTCGGTGGGGTGGACCGGTAGCTGGTTGACCAGGTCCTGGATGGCCGGCTGTACGACGCCGCCGGTCGGTGGCTGCTGGCTTAGCTGCTCGATCCGGGCCTGTAGTTCGGCGATCTTGGCCCGAGAGGCCCACGCCTCAGCTCCGACCAGTTTCAGGCGAATCTTTCCATCTTTGAACTCTTCCAGGCCTATCCGCTGGAAGTACTGGGAGGGCAGCCCCGCCTCTTCGATCTGATCGGTGATCGGATAGCCGCAGATGTCCAGGCCATACTGGTCGAAAAATTTGAGAAAGTTGCCCCGCACCGTCTTGCCTGTTTCGGGGAAGGTGCGCTCAGCGGGTGGGGCAGGAACAGGAGTGACTACAGGCTCCGGTTCCGGCGCGATTTCGACCGGCTCGCGCTTCATGTTGGCCACGGCCTGGACCACCGGCAGCATCTCGCCCCCTTCCTTCATCCACACAAAGGTGACCCACGCCGGGTCGGGCGAGGAGGCGATGAAGGCGCTGGCCGAGCCCAGGTAGGGGTATTTATTGAGTTCCGTGTAGTACTGCACGTACAGCCGGGCGATTTCATCGCGGGACCGGTTGGGCGTCGAATCGCCAAACTCGGTGATCTCGATCGTCTTGCGGGGGAAGCGATCGTGGTACAGTTTGAAGCGCAAGCCCCACTCATCCTTGAGCATATTGCCATACTGCCAGTAGCAGTGGCACCCCAGCCAATCGGAGGCGCGGATGGCGTCGCTGCAGATGGTCAGCCACTCCAGGTCGCGGTGCGGATAGTTCAGCGCCAGCCCCGGAAAACCGAATTTGGCCCACGGACAGGCTTCCTTCAGGGCAGGCAACACCTGCATATACCAGTCGCGAAAGGAGCGGGCGCTTTCGTCGCTGGCCCCCCAGCCCTCAATGCCATCCACGTGGTTCGGTTCGTTGTGAATCTCGAACTTGGTGGCGTAGGGCCTTAGACTGTTGATGATGGGCACCATCTTGGCCACAAAATCGGCAGGGCTGGGCCGCGAATCCCGGCGGATACGATCGTCGTACAACCGGACGATGAATTCGATGCCTGGGTTCTCTTTGCGCAGGCGCTCATAGACGCTGACATCGGTAAGGGACATCATCTTTATCGTTTCGATGCGCGCCCGGCGCACCAGCACATAGTCGGGTTCGGTGAAAAACACGCTGTTGCGCGCGTGAAGTCCAACTCGCGTCCTGTGCGTTGCCATCGAATTGCCTCCTCTCCTTTGTCAACCGCCTGGAAACCGGAGCGATTCTCGCCTTTTTCTCAACGGTTCAAGGCAAACATAGGCAGTTACGGCTGGGTTTCACAAAATTGCATCGGACATACCGGTCTAACCGCTCAACCGATGCTAATTTTACTCTAAAACGCTGTGGAATGCAAGTTGGGTGAGAAACCCCAAGCCGCCCAGGTCGGGCAGCAAGCCCGACCTGCAGTTAGCCGCCCTCATGGCAAGGTTATCGTCGCTACATTGTTCTGCCGATTGGCCTCTGGATAGGCTCCTTTGGCATCGGCCGGGTTAATGGTGAAGGTAAGCGTGCCCCCCCGCGTCCAGAGGTAGCCGATGCGAAAGGCAGCCACGCCCAGGCCGTTGCCCCGGACCAGGGGGATAGCGTCGGTGAGCTTGCGGCCAGCCTGATTCTCGATGAGGACCGGCACCATAGCCGCATCCCGGGTTCCCAGGTTGCGAACGGTAACGACGGCAATCCAGGGTTCAGGCATCTCGATGTCGGCCGTGGTCAGGCCAAAGTCATAATCCTCCAGACCACTACCCGGTGGCAGGGCCATGCCAGGCGCCAGGCCGGCGACAACGGTCACTGCATTGTTGGCGAAATTGTCCTCCTGCAGCGCATCGGCCCACTCGCCAGGGTTGATCTGGACGGTCAGCGATTCACCCTCCTGGAAAGAACGATCCAGATTCACAGCCACCTGAGCAGTGCCGCCGCAAGGTGGAATGGCCGGTGTATAAGCGATGCCCGACAGGTTGTTGCCGATGACCACCACCGGCAGGTTGTATACCGCCCGGTTCCCCAGATTGTGGACCCAAACCGATACGCGCCGGGCATTCGGTTCGGGCAACACGTCGGTCGGCCCCACCTCCACGTCCACGCGGCCCGGACACAGGGTGCTGACATAGGCATCGAACGGCTCGATCATCAAGTCCAGGCTCACGACGTTATCCTCTACATTGGCCTCTGGGTAGGTTGGGGTGTGGGGCTGCCAGACGCGGGGCAAGCGGTTGACCTGCACCCAAAATCGGTGCTCGCCCCCGGCAAAGTTCCAATGTACCGGCACGGCCACCGGCACAGATTGGGTGGCCGGCAGGGTAACGGTGAGCACCTGCAAGAAGGAGGTAAAGCCGATCTGTTCCTGGGCGGCCGAAATATAGACCATCAACGGCACACCGACTGCCGGCAGGGGGCTGTGATTGTGGATGACAGCCGTCACCGTAAAGGGAAAACCGGCCCGCAGGGGCAGCGGGGCAATGGTCACATCCTTTTCCGTTAGCGTCAGGTCAACCTGCGGGACGCTGGGCGTGGCGGGTACGGAGGTCGCCAGGGGTTCGCCGTCGCGGGAAGGGCTGGTCGGGGGTGGAGTTGGCCGGCCGCCCTGACCGGCGCAGGCCCACAACGCCGGCGGCAGACACAAAAGCAGCAAAAGCCACCACTGCCACCCACCTCGCCGGCGATTTCCCACCGATAACGCAGGCAACCTTGCAGGCCAGTCCATCATCTCGGAAAAGGACGGTCGGCCACGGGAGAGGGTCAGCGTTGGCCGACCAATACCGGGCTGAACAACGTGACGCGGAAGGTGTACATGCCTGGAACACTCAGAATCTCGGCGGGAGACTTTTGATACCGGGAACGGCAGGGAGCCTCGAGCAGATCAGGGGTCACCCGGAGGACCGAGAGGCCGTGCACCGGCAACGGGCCCCTAACCGCCAAAGTAAAGTGATAATTGCCCGTCGGCCCGGAAATGTCCAGGTCAATGCGCGCGGTGTCGAGCGGCTGAGGCGCATCGCTGCGGAGGAGCAAGGTCATTGTAAAGAGTTCGCCGGGCCTCAGGTTCCAGGGTTCGATGAACACGGCATCTGGCGCAAGGGACAAGGCGGTTGGACTGGCCGGTGAAAGCAGAGTGGGCGGTGAAACCCCCAGGAGTTGGATCCGGTCCGTCAGGGTCAGCAGGCCGGCCAGCGCAATGAGCACCACGACTGCGCCGGCCATCACCTGCAGGGCCAACAGAGCGCGCCTGGACCACACAGCGTGCCTCATGCTCGCCTGAGCAGCTTCCACAATCCTGCGGCTGGCCTCAGCCGGAAGGCGCATGCCCTGCACCGACGTCGCCATCCATCGCCACATGGCCCGCTCGAAGGCCGGCCGGGTGCGCACCTCCTCGGCGCAGGATCGGCACAGGGTCAAATGCATTTCCAACCGCTGACGATCATGCTGGCCCAACCGATTCTCCAGATAATCATCAATCATCTGGCAGACCCAGTCGCAAGTCATCGCCCCACCTTCTCCGAAACAGATACTTTTTCCCTCTCCCATCTTGCATTCTCCGGCCTCACCCTCTCGCCGTTTGCCATCAGCATCTCCTTGAGCCGTTGCCGGGCCATGTGGAGCCGCGAACGCACCGTGCCTGACGGAATGTCAAGGGCCTGGGCAATCTCTTCGTTCGACAGGCCGGCATAGTAGCGCAAGATGATCACCAGCCTGTGCTTTTCGCCCAAGGCGTTGATCTCCCTCAGGATTTCGTCGCGCTCCTGCCCCTGGATTACCAACCGGTCGGGTCGCTCCTCGGCGATGGCAGGCGAGTTTGAGTCGGGCCAGGGCAGAGACTGATACCCTTTGTGCCGCATCCGCGAGCGGCAGCAGTTGACCGCAATCCGATACAACCAGGCCTCAAAACTGGCCCCCTCGCGCACCTGGAAACGCGGCAAGGCGCGGCAGACACGGATGAACGTTTCCTGGGTCATGTCCTCGGCATCCTGTTCGTTGCGCATCACCAGGTAGCACAAGCGATAGACATAATCCTGATAGCGCCGGACAAGCGCCTCAACAGCCCACCCATCCCCCTGCTGACAGCGGCGAATCAGGGCCTCTGTTTCGATATCGGCCTGTTCCAGATTGACCAATGATTTCATCTTAATTAACGCCTGCCTGCCTGGGGATGTTCACAGCCCAGGGCGGTCCAGGCTTCCTCCGTCCATGTTCAGCCGGCAGGGGCTGCCCGTCATTGCTCCCCCGCATGGCGTAGCCGGGCCAGAACCTCGATGATCTGGCGGTGGTCCAGGCCGTTGCTGGCAACCAGGCCCCGGCATTCGGCCACATCCGGCTTGTTGTAAACCAACGTCTCGCCGCAGAGGTTCGTCAACACCCCGCCTGCCTCCACCAGCAAGGCGTGGGGCGCGCACAGGTCCCACTCTTTGGCGACGGTCGTCGCCAGGTAGAGGTCAAACGCCCCACCGGCCACCAGGCTCACCTTGAGGCCGACGCTGCCCATCCGCTCTACCGACCTGATGCCCAACGACTGACGGGCCGCTTCGATCAAGGCCGAATAATGGGAACGGCTGACCACCAGGCGCATCCGGGCCGGATCGGCCATGGTCGAGACACGCAGGCGCGTCGTCCGGCCATTGCGCACCCGATGCGCTCCCTGACCTCGCACGGCATAAAAGATCTGCTCCTTGACCGGTTGGTAGACCACGCCCAAGGCTGGATAGCCCCCCACCGCCAGGGCGATCTGCACCGAAAACTCGCCCGTCTGGCTGATAAACTCAACGGTGCCATCCAGAGGGTCCACGATCCACACCCGCTCCTTTTCCAGGCGCGACAGGTCGTCGTCGGACTCTTCGGTGAGCACCCCATCGGCCGGGAAGGCAGCGCGCAGCCCGGCAACGATGAGATCATTGGCGGCGCGATCGGCGGCGGTGACCGGTTCCCGCCGGGCTTTGTGGTCCACAGCCAGGTCGGTCTGGTAGTAGCTCATGATCACGTCGCCTGCCTGGCGGGCCAGGTGCAGGGCCGTGCTGAGCTCGCGTTGAAGAGGGTAGGTCGTCAATCTGCTCTCCCGATCCTCCGTGGTTCGGCCAACCGAACAACCTGATTGTAGCACCGGCCGGGGGCTTTGTCAAAATAGGTCGAGAACGGAGGGCTTGCCCGCCGCAGCAGGTCGGGCGCTGTCTAGACGCCGGTAAAGCGTCAGGCAGCAAGGCGACAGGTGTGTTATGATCTGGGCCAGGAGGTGAAAGGTGCAACGCTGCCCGGCAAAGGAGCGCCACTCCTGACCATCGCCGGCCGGGCATCGGTTGCCGCCAAGGCAATGATAGCGACTAAACAGGGGCCAGACCGCCAGCCTGACCCCGGAGGTAAAGTCTACATGGAACACGCCTTCCAGCCCACCTTGCAGCCTGGCCCAAAACCGGCAAAGGCCCAGGCGATCCGCTTCCCGTTGCGGGCAGGGGATGGGCGACCGGTCAACGGTCACCTGCCGCGCCTGAGCAACCTGCTCCCCCGCCGTTGGCGCCGGCAGGTGGTGATCCACGGACACCGCTTTTGGCTGCCGGGCTGAGGCTACGGCGCAGCGAACTCGACCAAGGCCGTCCCCAGCCCATCCATCTCCACGGCGACCTCGATGTCGGCCCCTTCAGGTTGCAGGTGGTAGATGCCCGGCCACAGGCCGCCGAACTCACAGGCATCGAGGCCGTACTCCGGCTTGGTGCCGGTGAGGCAGGTGGCGCTCCAGCCACCTCCGCCGCTGATTGTCACCGGCACGCCGGCGCGGCCCAACACCCGCACGACGATCACCGACCAGATGCCGGTGCCACCTCGCTGACCGCTGCTGTTGCTGACCACCCAGCCCCGCCAATGGGCTTTGGTAGCTGTGGGGCTGGGCAGAGGTGTGGCCGTGGGGCCGGCTGCCGGGGTGCGGGTTGGCTGTGTCGGGTGGGTCGGCGTAGCGGTCGGTTGGGGCGGGGCCTGGGTTGGCCGGGGCGCGGGCACGGTCACCTGGTCAAAACGGACCAAAGCCCATCCCCAGCCATCCACCGTCACCCGGACGCTGGCTCCCAGGTCCTTGGGGCTGATGACATAGGTCGCGGCCCGCAGCCCGCCGAACTCGCAGGCATCGGGGCCATATTCCGGCTTGTAGCCGGTAACGCAGGTGGCACTCCAGCCGTTGGCCCAGATCTCAACCTCGTGCCAGGGCCTGCCGGCGACGACGACCGCAATGGCCGAGTTTACATGCTCGGTCGGCTGGTTGCCGCTGGTGTTCTGCACCACAGAGCCGACCCAACGGACGCTGGGGGTTGGCCCGGCATAATAAAACTCGACCAGGACAAAGTCCTGCAAGTCCACGGTTACATCCAGGTGGGTGCCCAGGTCACGGGGCGTCAGGCGATAGGTCCCGGCGTTTAGCGCGCCGAATTCACACCCATCGGGGCCGATCTCCGGCTTGGTGCCGGTTTTGCATGTCGCACTCCAGTCATTGGAGCGGATCTCGACCTCCTGCCCGGCCGGGCGGCCGATAACCCGCACGGCGATGGTGGCAAAGTAGCGGCCCTCCAGCCTGTGGAGGTGCTGGGCAATGCGGCCCCGCCAGCCGGTAGCCGGCGGCGGCTGGACCGGGGGCAAGGGGGTGGTAGTAGTTGTCGGCAGCGGCTTGACCGGAGGCAAGGGGGTGGCAGTGGCCGTCGGCCGGCGCGTGGCAGTGGCTGCCGTTGTCGGGCGCGAGGTGGATGTCGGCGGGCGCGGGGTAGGTGTGGAGGTGGCCGCACAGGGTTGTGGTCTAAAATCCACACGGACATAGCTTTTCCCATCCAGCCAGACCTGGAAAACCGTGCCCAGCCCCTCCGGCTCGATGAAATAGATCCCCCGGCTCAGGGGAGCAAACTCGGCCACAAAAGGGCCATACTCCGGTTTTGTGCCGGTCCAGTTCACCGTTTCAAAATCGCCCATCGAGCGAACCCAAACCGGCAGCCCAACCTTGCCCTGCACCGATACGCGCAACACGCTGCCCGCTACGGCAACATCGGTCCACTGCTCGGTGACCTCGGCCTTCCAACAGCCGGCCGCCTGAGCCGCCGGCGGTTGCCCCCCCCGAAGCAGGAACAGCAAGCCGCCCAGCAGCACGATCCCACCCAGGATCGGCCACACCAGCCTCCTATGCTCCTTTCCGTGGGCCATGCCTTCACCTCCCTTGGAAACTAACCTGACAACGTTGGACTTTGCCCAAGACAGCCCTCACCCCCGCCCTCCGCTCCCCGTCGGCCCCCCCCTCTCCCACGCTTGGGAGAGGGGGC
>FWWM01000343.1_pt1 | contig 75154 bp, 94 predicted proteins | sample 2228351 | NCBI WGS metagenome assembly FWWM01 (sample SAMEA103939774, study PRJEB20133) | metagenome | reverse complement strand
GGCCAATATGTCGGGCACTACTACACCTCCCCTCTGGTATAAAACCCGCTCGGCCTCTGGCGTTGTCGGGCCGTTAGCGCCCTCAACCACAAGCCTAGCCTTAACTTGGCCGGCGTTGTCGCTTCTAATCACGTTCTCAATAGCCGCCGGCACTAACAAATCGGCCTCTACGTTGAGAGAGGCCTCTGGGTCTTTTATAAACTCGCCGGGTATTTTCTCAAAGGGAATTTCCCTTTTGTAATAACGCAGTATTTCCGCCGCGGGAATCCCGGCCTTGTTGTACACAGTGCCCTTAGTGGAGGAGACCGCCACGATTTTAACTCCCATTTTCTCCAGCCAATAAGCCGCCCAGGCCCCGGTGTTTCCAGCGCCGTGAATTGCCGCCGTCTTCCCCTCTATTCCGTCCCACAGCCTCTTGGCCATTTCTCTAGCGACAACTGCCACTCCAAAGCCCGTGGCGTATTCTCTCACTGGGTTTCCCCAAAGCTCCGGCGGCTTTGAGGTGAACACGGCGTGGGCGTTTCTCCCCGCTATTTTTGAATACTCGTCTACCATCCAGGCCATTATCTGCGAGTTAGTCCCCACGTCTGGCGCCGGTATGTCCACCAAATCGCCTATTAGCGGGGCGATTGCCCTGGCGTAGCCCCGGCTTAACTCCTCGAGCTCTCTCTGGGAGAGCCTCTTGGGGTCTACTCTAACCGCGCCCTTAGCCCCGCCGTAGGGCAAGCCCGCGAGGCTGTTTTTAAGCGTCATGAGAATAGCCAAGGCGACGTCGTCAGCTAGAGTGACCTCCGGGTGAAAACGAATTCCGCCTTTAAAAGGCCCGAGGGCGTCATTATGCTGAACTCTATAGCCCTCAAACACTTCAATTCTGCCGCTGTCCATTTTAACAGGGATATACACGTGTAGAATTCGCTTTGGCCTCGAAATCATTGCGTAAAAATCCTCTGGGAAGCCGCCAAGCTCCACTGATCTTTTTAACTGAGCTAGGACATAGGCCAAAAACCCGCTCTCACTTTGCATGTAAATATATTTGCATGTAGTTTATATATTTTAATATATTGAGTTCTCTATGCCTATAGAATAGACGCTATGAACTTGCCCACCTCAATGGTGGATTTATCCCCGCCGATATCCGGCGTCTTCACCCCGGCCTCTATGCTTTTCTCAACAGCGCCTCTAATTTTCTCTGCGACATCTCCCCTGCCCATCCACTCGAACATCATCGCGGCTGAGAGAATTGTAGCTATTGGGTTAGCCACGCCCTTCCCCGCTATATCAAAAGCAGCTCCGTGCACCGGCTCAAACATCGCCTTCGCGTCGCCTATATTACCGCTTGGCGCCAGGCCTATTCCCCCGGCCACTTGTGCGGCTAAGTCGGTGAGAATATCGCCGTATTGGTTCATAGTCAGCACTACGTCAAAACGTTTTGGATTTCTCACAAGCTCCATAGCCGCGGCGTCTACGTACATTTGATCTACTTCAAGCCCTTTTAATTCTTCAAGCGCAATGTCGCGGAAAAAGCCGTCCACAACCCGCAATACATTTGCCTTGTGGACAATAGTTACCCTCCGCCTCCTCATCTCAGCGTATTTTCTGGCCATTCGCGCCACGCGCCTCGTGCCCTTCTCCGTAATGACCTTAAGGGCAATTGCCACGTCTCCAACTTTGTACTCAGCGCCGACGTACACGTCCTCAACGTTCTCCCTCACAAAAACACAGTCTATCTCCCTAACGGCGGGGACGCCGGGGAGGTTTTTCACGGGCCTTATATTGGCGTACAACGTATACCTCATTCTTATCAGCGAAGTTACATCATAGGCAGACTCCCCAATGGGTCCTTTGAAAATTACATCTGCGGCGTCGGCCAGTCTTAAAGCCTCTTGCGGCATTGCCGTACCGTATTTTCTCAACGCGACGTCGCCAGCCTCTGCCATTTTTATCTCCATATCAACGCCGTATTTAGCGGCGGCGCTTTTTATAACATATAGCGCAGCCTCAACGACTTCTGGACCTATGCCGTCCCCTGGGATAACTAGTATTTTATACGGCATAAGACATTGAAAGCCCCTTATTATATCTATTCACTATTTCCCTCAACACGGCCTCGTCTACTTTGACTTTTTTAACGGCCAGCTTCTTAACGGCATCTAATACATAATTTACTAAATCCTCCGAGGGCTCAACCCCTAGATTTTTCAACGCCCATATCACTGAGTGACGGCCGGAGTGTTTCCCCAAGACAATCCTCCTCCTATTGCCCACGTCCTCGGGCCTCATGGGTTCATAGGTAAAGGGATTGTTCAACACGCCGTGGACGTGTATGCCGGCCTCATGGCTAAAGGCGTTCTCCCCCACCACAGCTTTATTGGGAGGCACTGGAACGCCGAAGAGCTTCGACACTAATTGCGACAGGCTATAAAGCTTTTCCAACTTTATATTTGTCCTGAGACCAAGGAGGTAGTGAACAGCCGCCACTACTTCTTCTAACGCCGCGTTACCCGCCCTCTCGCCGAAGTTGTTCACTACGACTTGCGCCACGTCAGCGCCGTTTTCAATAGCAGTGACAGTGTTTGCAACCGCCATGCCAAAATCGTCGTGACAATGCACGTGCATTGGTATTGGCGGCAAGCGCTCTCTGAGGTATTTTATGAGGTATGCCATGCGGCTAGGCGTCATTACCCCAACGGTGTCCGGCACGTTTATCTCGTCAGCCCCAGCCTCTATGGCCGTTTTATACGCCTTTGCTAAAAACTCTAAGTCGCTCCTAGTGGCGTCCTCTGCGCTGAATAGGATCTCTACGCCGTAGGACTTGGCGTATGACACCACTTCTTCTATCCTTCTTAAGGCCTCCTCTCTGGTTATGCCGAGTTTATACTTTAAGTGGATGTCAGACGTGGCAATAAAAAGGTGGATCATGTCGACGTCAGCCTCCGCCGCGGCGTCCACGTCGGACTTAGTCATGCGGGCTAGGCTCACGACCTTAGCCCTGGACACCTCTTTAGAAATTAACTTAATTGCCTCCTTCTCGTCATCAGACACCGCGGCGAACCCCGCCTCTATCATGTCCACCCCGGCGTCGTCTAGGGCCATGGCTATTTCTAGTTTTTCGCTGATAGACAGAGCAACCCCGGGCATTTGCTCGCCGTCTCTCAGCGTGGTGTCAAAAATTTTTATTGTACGAGCCCCGAAGCCATGCCCTTAAGATCTCATATCTATATAAATCTTTTTCCTCTTATATACTCCTGGCAGAGAATGTATATATAGACTGGTCATTTTTAGAGCCATGAAAATAAGGGGCAGGGCGTTGGTCTACGGCGACAAAATCGACACAGATGTAATTATCCCTGCGAAGTACCTCGTATATACAGACCCGGCGTTGTTAGGCCAACACGCAATGGAGCCTCTAGACCCCGAATTTCCCAAAAAGGCAAAAGGCGCTGTTTTAGTGGCGGGCAGGGCGTTTGGAATGGGATCCTCCCGTGAGCAGGCGGCGTTGGCACTAAAGGGGGCTGGTGTGCTGGCCGTAGTCGCCGAGAGTTTCGCCAGGATTTTCTTCCGTAATGCCATAAACGTGGGACTGCCAGTTTTACAAGCCCCTGGGATTAGGGAGAAGGTTAAAGACGGCGACGAGGTAGAGCTGGACGTAGAGGGCGGAATTGTCAGGAACATTACCACCGGGGAGGTCATAGTGGGGAAGCCACTAAGGGGGCTGCCGCTGGAGATTTTAAAAGCGGGAGGCCTTTTAAACTACTTAAAGAATTCTCGCTAAATTCTCCCTGCATTTGGGACAGAAATAAGGAGATTTGCGGTCGGTATCTAACAGCGAATTGCTGAAATACATTACGCACGAGGGATTGGCACAGTGGGCAAGGCCGTAAAGGTGGCCTGCCTCGTGAGTAATCTCCTTGACTAGCCTCTCCTCAAACCTAGGCCCTACTAGCCTTGCCGTAAAGACTACCGCCGTTTTTAATACTGGAACGGCGAGGCCGAACACGAAGTTAAGCCCCGGGTAATACCCGTCGCAGTCTAGCACGTAGACAGTAGGGCTTTTTACGCCGTTTGATAAAGCCTCTACTACTTTATCAGCTCTGCACTGCCCTCTCGCAAGATCTAGAAAATGAGATATGTCGATGTCTTTAAATTGCCATATAGTCGTAAATTCAGGTATTTCCAGAGGCTTAATACGGCTGGGCGCGACAACTGTTATCCTAGGCCTCATTTCTATACACTAAGTACTGCGCCGCTGGACACGCCGCACTACATAACAGACAGCCTATACACCTCCCCTCGTCTACTGCAAAGGAACGCCCAGGCCCAGTCCTCTTCAACGCGCCGGTTGGACACCACTGCACGCATAGGTCGCAATCGCCGCATATAGCCGACCTTACTAAAAGCCCTGCGACGTCAAGAGCAGTTTTTCTATCCCCGGCATTAATAAACCACTGATTGCCGTTGCGCACGAGTTTAACCACTCCCCTTTTAGTCGCCACAGTCTCTCCTTCAACCCGCCCCACCATTTTCAACAGCTCTTTCAGCGTGGTCTCATTGGGTTCTCTGTCCATCTCCACCACGAGCCCCCGCTCTTGTGTCTTAATTCTAACCGGTGGCGGCGACCCTGTGTCTTTTTTTACCCACCTAGCCAAATCCCCGGGGATTCTTCCCCGCCACCTCCAAAGGCCCATTTTCACCTCCTCTTCGCTGAAGTGTTCCCTCAAGGCCTCTGCCATTTTGTTATATATCTCGGGATAGCTACGGCTAACTAGCTCCAGCTCGGCGAGCTCATTAGCTGGACAAACCACGCACCCCAATCTGTCAAACCCCCTCTCATATGCCTTATTATACGGCAGGCGGTGGAGGAAGATATACAGCCAGACCTCTAAGGCTGTCCACTCTTGCAACGGGGCGGCGACAATAGATCCGGCGACCCACTTGCTGGGGGAGACCCTCGGCAACTTAGCCCTTTGGAAAGACTCGGCGCCTCTCTGCCCCACTATGCTGATATATCCCTCTGGGAATCTCGCCTTGAGGACTTCTGTAGTTGGGCCCAGTTTTATTACTTTACAACACCACCTGTAATCCCTGGCAGGAGGGCCGAATTTCTCCATGGACTCCCAGAAGCGGGAGCCGGCAGAGCCGATTAAAACCTCGGCTCTATACATCTCCTCAACTATTTTTAAATTCTCATAAGTCTCCGGGGGCTCGAGCCCTGTGTCGTTAAAAAATATGTAGAACTTCGCCCCGCTTCTAGCGGTTAAATCCAGCGCAACGAGGCTGTCCTTTCCCCCCGAATAGGAGACCACCACCGGCTTTTTATACTTCTCCACGACCGACTTTATAAACTCCACGGCCTCCTTCGCCTTAGCCTCTATGTAGTCTTTATTCAACTCAGCCGCCTCTACGAGGGTAGAGGGCTTGCCCGGGGGCAACGGCTGTTTAGCGCGCCAAGACTTGACTATGTGGAGCCTACGCCCTCTGAAAAGCTTTGCCACTCCGTGGAATTTACCGTTTACAGTGGCCACAGCTATATGCCGGTATTTCTCCTCAGGCAAATTGCCCTCCAGCACCTTATCTGGATGCACGTCGTAATTCTCCGGGAGCTCCTCCATATTAACAACAGCCCAGCGCCCGCGTCTGGACCACAATATAGTGGCCACCCCCTCATACAGCGGCCTAAACCGCCACCGCCTCTCCAAGACGTCGTAAAACCTGTGGCCAATCAGGCGTCCTCTCACAACAACTTCATCGGCTTGATCGGCGTAGCCCGGTATTTTGTTTAACAACACCACCTCTCCCTCAGGGATTAGCAACTCCGCTAACGTCTTATCTCCGAGCTCGTTGACAACGGCCTCTCTTATCACGGCGATATCCGCCGGAAACGCGGGCCTCGGATCCGCCGGCTGAGTCAACCTGACCTCTGTGAAAACACTGCACTTCCCTGCAACCGATCTGGGCTCCAGCACCGGCAAGTTTAGATCTTCACACCACCAAACCGGCACAGTAAAGCCCGAGAGGAATAAATTAAGTTTTCATATATATGCTATATATAGAGAGAAGGCTTTTAAATAGCTTGTAACCCGTTGGTATGCGCCAGGGGAAAGACGGGTTAAGATACTAGACTCCACCCTGCGAGAAGGCGAGCAAACTCCAGGCGTGGTGTTCTCTGAAGAATGGCGTATTAGAATAGCCAAAGCCCTCTCAGACATAGGCGTTGCGATGATTGAAGCGGGAGATCCAAACGTCGCCCCCGATATTAAGTCTGCCATAAAGAAAATAATTGCGCTTAAGAAAAACGGCGACATTAAGAGCGAAATAGTTGTTCACAGCAGGGCAGTGAGACAAGACCTAGAAAACGCCGCCTCTCTTGAGCCCGACCGAATTGCCGTATTTTACGGCGTCAGCGACTTGCACTTAAAGTATAAACATAAAAAGACAAGGGAAGAGGCGTTGCAAATAATAGCAGAGATGGTGTCTTTAGCAAAATCCCACGGAGTCTCTGTGAGGTTTACTGCTGAGGACGGCTCAAGAGCCGATTTGGACTATTTAATCCAAGTGGTCAAGACGGCATATGAGGCCGGGGCTGATAGGGTGAGTATTGCCGACACAGTCGGCGTCTTCACTCCCGAAAGAGCCAGGGAGGTCTTCTCCAAGGTCAAAGCCGCCGTGCCTGGCGTCGGCCTTGACATACACGCCCATAATGACTTCGGCATGGCCGTGGCTAACAGCCTAGCAGCTGTGGAGGGCGGCGCCGATGTAGTCCACACCACAGTAAACGGCCTGGGAGAAAGGGCGGGAATAACGCCGTTACAAGTCTTCGCCGCCGCGTATTATTACCACTACGGGGTGAAGTTAATAAAGCTGGAAAAGTTGCCGGAGATTACTGCAATGGTAGAGGCCGCCACTGGGATTACTATAATGCCGACTTTCCCCATTGTGGGGGAAAACGCCTTTACTCACAAGGCCGGCGTCCATCAAGCCGGCGTTTTGTCTAACCCGGAGACTTACGAGCCAATTCCGCCTGAGACTGTCGGCAGGAATAGGGATTTCTCCTTGGATAAATACAGCGGCAGAAAGGCAATACAACACCGCCTAGAGAAATTAGGCATATCAGTGCCTCAAGACGTCGTGGAGAAAGTAGTGGAAGAAGTGAAGAGGATTAATCTGCCGAGGCTGAGGGATGAAGATCTTCTTGAGATTTTAGAAAAGGTAAGTAATATGAAGTTCAAGGCAATTGTCAATAGACACATAGAGGCGTATGTATGGCTAAAAGTCGCCAATAATGTATACACCACTTCTGTGGCGAGGAGAGTGGCCACGTTGAAAAACGTAGTATCTGTTTCAGAAATCACCGGCGACTACGACATTGTGGTTAAAATAATCGCCGAAAACACAGAGGAGCTTAACAGAGTTATTGAGAACATCAGGGAAATAAAAGGCGTAGCCTCCACGTTGACAAGTATAGTATTGAAAGAATTGCCGACTAACCACTAATCCGCCGTTAGCGACATTTTTTAATACAGAAATTAATCCCTCATTATGAAACATTTGTTAACTCTAATGGAGTTTGCCCCACATGAGGTTGAATATCTCCTGCGCGTGTCAAGAGAGTTCAAGACTAGATTTCTCGCGGGAGAGATATACACCCCCCTCTTCCCCGGGAGGGTCCTAATCCTTTATTTTGAAAAACACAGCACGAGGACAAGGCTTTCTCTAACCTCAGCCGCGGCGCAGTTAGGCATACAAGCTGTGTACACTACGCCAAACGAGCTCCAAATCGCCAGGGGCGAGACCGTGGCCGATACTATGAGAGTTATTTCCCGCTATGCCGCCGCCGTGGCAGCGAGGGTTTATAAACACGAGACGTTGGAGGAAATGGCGCGGCACAGCGCGATTCCGGTGATAAACGCGCTCTCTGATAAACACCACCCGCTTCAAGCGCTGGCCGACGCATTGACTTTATGGGAACGCGCCGGGAGGCTCCACAACGTAAAAATTGCCTTTGTTGGCGACGTCTCAAATAACGTAGCCACTAGCTTAGCTATTATCGGCGCCAAGCTGGGCTGGGAGGTGAGGCTAGTAGGCCCGAAACAGCTGTGGAATCAACGGCTAGTGGATGAGCTGGCCGAGGACGCGGCCAAAACGGGGGCCCGCATATATTTCACAGATTCCATAAACGAAGTAGCTGGAGTAGACGGCGTGTACACCGACGTGTGGGTATCTATGGGCTTTGAAAAAGAGGCCGAGGAGAGGCGCAGGTTATTAAAGCCCTATCAAGTCAACCAGAGGGTAATGGAAATTGCGGGCAAGAAGGCGGTGTTTCTACACTGTCTGCCCGCGCACCGCGGCGAAGAAGTCACTGATGATGTAATTGACGGCCCTCAATCAGCAGTGTGGGACCAAGCTGAGAATAGAATGCACACTGCCAAGGCGGTGCTGGCCTACCTCTTAAAATAATTACTTAAGCTACCCGCGGAGGTATGGGCGAGGATCCGCGATTTTTCCCTCGGCGGCAGTAGCCGCAGCCACGGCTGGGTTTGCCAAGTATATTTTTGCGTCTGGGTGGCCCACTCTCCCCTTGAAATTCCTATTGCTAGTTGTCACCACCACCTCGCCCGGCCCCGCGACGCCGAAATGGCCTCCGAGACACGGCCCACATGTTCCATAGGTCACTACACACCCCGCCTCGGTCAACACGTCTATATAGCCTAATTTCATAGCCCTTCTAAATACCTCGTAACTAGCCGGAATCGCTATACATCTGCTCTTAACCCGCCTCCCCTTCAGTATTTTAGCCGCCACTGCGATATCGCTGAGCCTGCCGTTAGTACAGCTGCCAATAAATACCTGGTCTACCTCAACGCCTTCTACCTCCCTTACAGATTTTATATTGTCCACGCTGTAAGGCGCCGCCACGAGGGGCTCTAGTCTTGGCAGCTCTACGGTGTATTTATCGGCGTAGTTCCCAGGCTCTATTCTTGGCGGCGTGTAATCAACTCCGCGTTCCGTCTTTAAATACTCCGCCGTTATGACGTCGGGAATGAACATCAAGGCGTCGGCTCCCATTTCAGTTGACATATTGGCCACAGTTGCCCTGTCGTCCATGGGAAACGCCTTAGGCGTCTCTACGAAAACCTCGACTGAGTAGCCGTTGAAGCCCTCAGCGCCGAACTGTCCGAGGAGGTGTAAGGCGACGTCTTTGCCCATCACTCCTATTGGGAACTCCCCCACTACGTCTATTCTAAATGGCGCCGGGACGACAATCCACGTCTTTCCCAGTTTTAACGCTGCGGCTATATCAGTGGCGCCCATGCCGTGGGCAAAGGCGCCAACTGCGCCCGCGGTGTTTGTGTGGCTATCCGCGGCGAAGATCACTTGGCCCGGCAAGGCGTATTTCTCCAGGATAATCTGGTGCAAAATGCCGCCGCCTACGTCGTAGAAATTAGGAAGGCCCAGAGCCTTGACATGACGCCTTATGTACACCATTATCTCAGCGGCTCTCTGATTTGGGGGCGGGGACAAGTGATCAAACGCAACAACGACTCTCTCCCTGTCAAACACCTCCACTTTGCCCATGCTTTCCAACACCTCAAGGACGTGGTACCCCGTCAAGTCGTGAAAGCCGACGAGATCTGGAACTATTTCAACGACGTCACCTGGCGACGGAGTTTTCCCCAATTTTTTATAGAGTATGTACTCAGTCCACGTGGGCATATACTCAATTTGAATTCTATATAAAAAGTTAGCGACTTAGCGCGGCCACAACTGCGGCGTATGCGTCAACTAAGCCGTAGCCCGAAAAGACGTCAAAACCGGGCGGGCCGATATCCTTAGCCGTAGAGGTAATTACTTGATAAACCTCGTCTGGGGTTAGCAACCTCTTGCCTGAGGCGAGTCTCAACGCTTGTATTAAGGCCGCTACGCCAGTCACGTGAGGCGTCGCCATAGATGTGCCGGACATATACGCGTATCTGCCGCCGGGATATGTGGACAATATGTTTACCCCTGGCGCCGCGGTGTCCACCTCTGGCCCGTCGCTACTCCACGTGGGGACGGAGCCGTTTTGATCTACCGCCGCCGCTGCTATTACACAGCTATACTTGGCGGGATACCCCACGTTGTTTGTCAAGGGATCGCCATCGCCTGAATTACCAGCGGCGGCTATCTGAACAGCGCCTTGTTGATAGGCCCAATACGAGGCGTCTCTCAACACAGAGGCGTCTGTGGGGCCTCCTAGGGACATTGATAGAATTAAAGCCCCTGCTTTAACTGCCTCTATTATCCCCTCGGCAATATCGCTATAGTACCCGGAGCCGCTGTCGTATAAGACCTTAACTGCTATTAACTGCACCTTAGGCACAACGCCGGCTGCGCTCACGTTATTCAACGAAGCGGCTATTATCCCAGCTACATGCGTGCCGTGGCCATTTTCTGTCGGCGCACTTCCTTAAATTTGTCCCCTTGTAGAGAGTGTTGCCGAGAGTGTTAATACAATAAACCACCTTGCCGGATAGCTCCGGGTGTTTGTAGTCAATGCCTGTGTCGAGCACCGCCACTTTAACTCCATAGCCAAATGCGGCGTCGCCAAATGTGAGAAAATAGGCGTCCCAGACGCGCGGGGCGTTTATCATTTTTACATTCCACTGTACATCGGTATAATTAGAAAAACCAAACGCATACGCAACGCCGTCTTCCTCTATATATCTAACTCCTTTTAACTTTTCCTTAAGTTTCTCTGTTTTATTATCGGGAATGTTTAATACAATTGCCTTGATTTCTTTTAAATGTTTTATTATTTTAATATCGCCTGTTTTATTTAACTCTTTTAAAGCTTCCGTGGGAGGGGAATCGACATAGCCCACTACAATCCTCGCGGCTTGAAGAAATGCCACTAGTGCCGCCAAACCTTTGGCATTGAGCCAGTTTTTTACGTCTTTTCAAATATTATGACATTAATTCGTCTATTACAGCGGAAACTCTTTTTTGAACTTTTTTAGAAACGCCTATGCTTTTCGCAGTTTCTATCACCTCAGCGCCGATTCTCAATTGTAAATCTAACTCGTTGAAGTACTGGGGGGCTTGTCTAATAGTCAGCTTGCCCTCCCACTGGATTAAGTAAAGCGCTTGGAGTATTTCCACAAAGTTCACTCGCCCAATGGGATCAAAGGGGGGGAGCCGCGGACCCCTTTCTCCCCTCCGGTTGGAGAGGTATATCTCTTTTATAAACCCGCTCAGGGCGACAATAGTGGTATAGATTTCTTTAGTTCCGCGGGCCCTCACTGGGTCGTAGACTACTCTCGCCGCCGTGGTTTTCACGTTACGCGCCACGATCTCCACATCTCTTATTCTTGACATAGGCGGCTCTCCGTAAAGCCAGTTTATCTCAATGCCGTATCCAACGGCCTTATCGTAAAGCTTAGCTATTTGCTCTAGAGAGGGAGGGGGGTGCATTACTAACCTCTTTACTCCCAGCGCGTCGGCGAACATTATATACCAGTCAAAATTCTCCTCCCCCACAGGCGGCAACACCAGCGCTTCTGGTGCGGTTTCTTCAAAGTCCACTGCGACAGTTAAGGGCGAGCGGGACGTGTCTAAATGCCCTGTTTCTATGACGTAGGCCACGTTTCGTTGCGATACGTATCGCAATAACTCCCTCCACTTGCCGCGGCGCTTTATGTAGACTTGGAAATTCATAAGAGCCCAGCGGCTACCTCCGCGGCGGTTACCGCTTTACAAATTACCTGTGCGGCGTCTAGGCTCTCCTCGCCGAGGCTGTACACAACAGCGGCCTTCTCCACAACCCACTTGTTCTGGAAATCGCCGTGGGGAAAACCTCCAACCACTACCACCGACTTTAAAAGCTCGCTCCCCATTTGCGAAAGGGGCTTTCTCGCTCCCGACTCGTGGAATACCGCCCAAACTCCTCCAAGCTCTTGTAGCAACGTCGCCAAGTCTTTTCTGTATAACTCCATGAGAGGCTCCCCCTTAGGAGGCACCTTTCCAAGTGCAAATAGCTGTTCAATCAACGCGACGAAGTTGTTGTAATTCTTCGGCACGCGGGCCTCGGGGCTAACAGCTATTACGTAATCATCCCGCGTGTGAATATACGCCTTTCCTAACCCCCTCTTTGCGAGGAGACTGTATTGAAACGCCAATAGCACTTGGTGCACAATATCGGGGCGCCCCCTCCTCTTTGCATCAGCTAAAAGGCGCATGGCTGGGTGGTGTCTGGCTCTGTCCAATAAAATTTCCCCAGGCCTCTTCCCCCTCCGGCGGGCGTCGGCCAACACGGCAGGGTGATTCCATATCTCCTTGGGCACCAGCTCAAGGGCGGACTCTGCCAATACCAAAATCACGAAAAGAAACCTCTTTCCAACTCTTCGAGATCTGAGAGAATTGCGTTGACAGCTCTCTGAATTGCCTCAAGTGGGTTTCCCCTCTTTACTTTTAATTTGAAATACGCATTTTCTTGTAAAGGGTGATCCACGTCAAATTGTACATACTCCACATCTGGATCGTTTGAGAGGTACTCCACTAGAGGAGAGAATAATGTGTAGGTCTCCCCCTTCGCCTTAAGTTCAAGGTATTTATCGTCTAATTTCAAGATTTCTAGTCGCAACACGGGACTCACTAGCCGGACTTATTTAAACTTTACACAAGGGGGTATTGGCGTCCGGAGGCGTCGGGCCCCCGAGCCGGGCGGAGAGGCCTTACGACATGCTTGTTATGCCCGTCAGGAACGCCTGCGGGCTTGCGAAAGCGCATAGAGTCGCCTTCTCGTCTCCTCCAGCGTATTTCTAAGGCTGATGACAGAACCCACATTTAACAGCCCGGTGGCGGCCAGCTCCTCCGCTGCCTTATCCACGGGCATCCCCCGGGCAAAGGCGTATGCAACGACTATTTTTTTAGCCTGTGGCGTAAGCGGCAACCTCTCCGTCTCTTCGTAGATTTTAGAGAGGGCCTCCACCGTTTTTAATACTTCCTCATAACTCGCCGCCGTTTCTAACACTCCGCCCCGCACTTCGGAGGGCATGCCCTTTAACTTTAAGGCATCTGCTATTACATCGGGAGGCACCGGCCTGGCCAAATCCGCATCTCTAAACAAGACTACCAGCGGTATTTGAACTGTGTGCCTCTGTTGCCTGGCTAAACCGGCTAGTTTTTTAACTAGCGACGCGGCGTCTTCAAGCTCTTTCCCCTCGCCTTCTAGCTGGACGTATACATGCGTTAGGCGGGTGGTAACTAGATATGTTGTTTTTACATGTTTCTCTAAAAACTCGAGGAAACGCTCCATTTCCTCTCTACTGTTAAACTTGAAGGACAGCGTAATATACACTGCGTGACGGGCGCTCGGGGTTAAAAAAATTTATACCTTAAGCGGCTGGTGGCTATGTGAAAAAGACTATAGTCACCCCCGGAGAGCTTGTGGCGTACGCAGAGGAGTTTGAAACAAAGGGAGCTGTACTAGCCGTAGATCACAAATACCACGCGTCGGCTTTAAGCGTCGCCACATATGACGAGAAGAGCCATGTAGCAGTCGTAAAGCCAGTCAGGGGATCTGCCTACCCGCAGCCAGGCGCTGTGGTTTACTGCCAAGTCACCGGAAAGGGGAGGAGGGCTTACCAGCTGAGGTGTTTCGCCGTCGAAGAGGGGAAGAACGCCGCGGACTTGAAATACCCCGTTTCGGGGGTTTTGCCTTACTTTTTCTCAGACGGCGATATAGGGATCGGAGATTACCTAAGGGCTAAGGTGGTGTCCACTTACGGGCCGCCCGTCGTCGTCTCCATTAGGGGCCCCACATACGGCGTAATTCTATCCAGGTGCCCCAAATGCGGCGCTGTATTAAAAAGGCGGGGCATGATGTTGTACTGTCCTAACTGCGGCGCAGAGGTGAAGAGGAAAATAGCGGTAGGCCACTACGCCACGTAACTTTTATAAAAACACCGTTGTTTTTACAAAGTGGAGTCGGTGCTTAAAGAGCTTAAACAGTATTGGGGCCAATTCGTGTCGACAGACATAGCAAAGGCCTTTCAAAACGAGCTGGAGAATTTCGAGAGGTGGCTTAAAGACGTCGGCGTTAAGTTATTATCGGCGAGGGCTAGGGAGGCGGCGGAGAGGGGCAACCCAGTCGCCAAGGACTACCCCGAGCAATATGTTAAGGGCCTTGTGAGAAGGGGGCAGGCGAAGGTGCTCGTAAATATGTTCGCCGCGTATATAGTCCAAAAAGGGCTGGCCACGCAGTATTGGTTAATTCGGAATAAATACGTCGCAGGCGGGGAGTCAATAGCCACATGGCTCAGATTGTTGCGAAAAATCCAATAGCGCTCTCCCTTACACCTCATTTAGATAAGCCGTGAGGTAGTACATGGCAAAAATAGAGACTTTTAACGCGCCCCTCGGCCATAAAAACACCCTCAACGAGACAAAGAGACGCCGAGTGGCCCCCTCGGGGAGGTGGCACGCGCATTACACTATCTTAAACCTGCCCCAGTCACATACAGTCTCGCCACGCCACAAAACACGAAAGCAGCTACCCGATCCATTCCCATCCCGCCAAAAGGCCTCTTTAAGGTCCTCAACGGCGCCCGAGTTCCCTTAAGCGTCTTCTCGTCACTGGATAAGACGGCATTGGTACACTACGTCGCCTAAGATGCTCCTGAAGTAGCGAAATTCCTAGCGTACGCAATGCTTTTCTACGGAAGCATACAGCGGGGCCTTGGGAAAATTCTGCGTAAAGGGCGTGGCGCCCCCTAGTTGATACGACAAAGAGACCTTTGCGCCAATGTTCTGAGAAGTTGCGGTTATTGCGCTTTCCTAATACTTTACAGGTCTGGTTGCAATACGCCCACGGCGAATATCCAGGTTAGTTTTTCTAGTCTTCACGCCTTGCCAGGAGGCCATCCCCGAGATAACGCCGATCAGATCGTGGATTCCTCGTCATCCCTCTGCACTAAAGACCTACATCACTTCGAAATAAATTTTGTAGCCGTATATAACCTTGTTGCGATGCTGGGGAGGACAAACTGTCGCAGAGGCGCTATAATACGCCCAGCTTGCTGAGCAGATCCATTGCGTTGTGTTCTTTTGTTAACTTGACATAGGCCTTTTTCTCCCCCCTGGGGGTTATTAGAGTATTTACTTTCTCTACTTTGACGTTATACAGCCTCTCCACCTCTTCTGCTATCTGTTTCTTAGTGGCGCCTCTGTCAACTATCAGCGTTATTTTATTCTCCTTTTCGGCTAGGCGCAGTGCTTTTTCTGTTACGACAATTCTCTTAATCATAGGAACAGCCCTCTCAACTTCTCCACCGCTGGCGCCGTCCACAGAGTTAGCCTGCCGGGGACGCCGCCAGGGGCCAGCACTAATATGTTTAAATTATTCACGGCCACTACGTCAACGCCGGGGAAATTCCTCACCGCAGCTATCAGCGGGGCGTTTAAATCTGAGACCACTACTAACACGCTTTTAGGCTCTTTATACCTCCTACCCCTCATTTTGCCCTTACCAGCTCTGATCTTAACCCCCTCGGCGGCTCTCTCCACGTCTGGCCACAAGCCCAGCGCCTCAAACAGCTTTTTGGCCTCCTTTGCCCTGTTAATTTTCTCGGCATCGCCGACAACAACCACCGGGAGAGAGGGCACTTTTTCAACGACGTGGCCGCGGGCGGCCACCCAGGAACGGTAGGCTGTCGCGGCAATGGCTGATCTAATTGCCAACTTCTTCTCCTTTTTATTTATCTCCTCGTGTAGCTTTTTCTCTACCTTAGGCGGGTGAGCCCGCCTGCCGCCTCTCGTATTCGGCGCAAAACAACCCCTGGGCCAGAGAGATCCTTTATACCTCGGTATTCTGGCAATCCCAAGGCCCACGCCGAAAGACTCACAACTGTGCTCCTTGCCGGCGCCTTCATACACGCCCTTGGGCTGGAACCGGGCTGACAACGCGCTTAAATATGCCCTCCTAATTAAATCCGGCCTTATAGGCTCTAGAAAATGCAGCGGAGCCTCAATATCCGCTACATAGGCGCCGTCAATGCCGTAGACTTTTAACTTCTCAGCAGGCTTCTCGGGCAACGGCTGTATATACGGGCTGAGATCCAGTTGTTTAAACTTTAGCAAAACCTCGTTCATCACGGCGTCTACTACGCCCCATTTATAAAGTTTGTGAACTTACCCAAACTACTTGCGGCTCGGCGGCTGGAGGCGCCTTTCGCGGCGGCCTCACGGGGTGTCTCAACACCACAAGCCTCTTCCTAGCGCCCGGCACGCTGCCCTGGATTAAAATATAGGGACCCTTCACTACTCCATAATGGGGAAATCCAGACTTCGGCGTAATTTCAGCGCCGTTTTCTCCTATTTTTAACAACCGCTTGTTATACTCAGTGCGCTGGTGGAATCCCATCTGGCCGGGCCTTGGCTGGGTGAACATAACAGCAGGGGCTTGTGGGCCTATAGTGCCAGTCCTTCTATGTCCCTTTCTGTGTTTGTGCCAGCGCGGCAATATTGTTACTCCAAACCTCTTAATTACGCCTTGATAGCCTTTTCCCTTAGTCACGGCGATTACGTCAACGAGCTGGCCAGGGGTAAACACGTCTTTTGGCGACACTGTCTTGCCCAAGAGGGAGATTGCGAAGTTAATCCTCTCGTCTACGCTGGGGACGCCGCCTATGGGTATCTCTAAGAGCTCGGGGGTCTTTTTCCCAATGCCCGAGAGGTGGGGCTGCGTGGCCACTAATGCCCTTACGTCCACGGCCACGTCTCTAAACTCCTCAACTTTCTTTAACTGTTTATCTACGTCTAGTTTCTCCGGCAGAGTTAAAACTCTGTGTAGGAATTTGGGCAATTCGCTGGCCCAGACCTCCGCCACAGCCCTTTTATAGCCGTTAGTAGGGTCGAGGGTGTAAAGCCTAAACCCCCATACATACAGCGGGGGGGCGTCTAGCACAGTGACGGCTTTGACAACCTCTTTGCCGTACAGGGGACTTGTGGGCCTGTCGTCGACTACAACGGCGTGTAGCATCCCCGCCTTATATGCGGCGAAGCCGAGGAGAGCAGGCTTGCCTAAATTAACCTCAGGCCACGTTCGGACTCTGGGCACAATGTCGGCAGCTCGCTTCCTCGGATATACTCCCATCGAGCCGCGGCGCGGCCTATTAATCTTCAAACCCATGCCGCCTCCCAATAATAACCCTTTATAAACTTTAGCGCAATTATTAAAAATCCAGATCGCATAGGGGGACATGCGCCAGTTGAAAAAATGGAAGTGTGCTGTGTGCGGCGAGGAGATAATAGAGGGGCAGGTGTTTACCTTTTACTCCAAAGGCCCAGTGCACTGGGAGTGTCTTGAGAGGGAGTTATCAGGCAAAGTGTATAAAGACGCGGACTTAGCGGCCTTACTGCGCCTGGATCATTTCTTACACGAGGGCATTGTATTAGCTAAGGAGTTGGAGTACCTCGCCCAGGGCGAGGCCGCTAAAGAGCGTATTAGAGAAATTCGCAAACAGCTAGAGGTCCTAGCCGCGAAGCTGACAAACGAGATAACGTCTAAATAGCTAAGGCATTTAGCGTCAGTGCTCGCAGTTGGGAGGAAGTCTGTAAAGCTAACGCTGGGAAGACAGCTACTTTCTTTCCCCCTGCCGCAAGGAGAGCCGAGACCCGCCGCCGCTTTTGACGGGAGAACTCTAACGGCTAGTTGTTGCGACGTGAGCGTTGAGCTTAAAATTGAACAAACCGAGGGGGGTGTCCGTTTGTATAAACAATTGGGCCGCTGGGAGCACGTCTTCGGCTTGGGGACAAGGGCCTATCCGCCAGACCGCAGACGGGGCCGTTTTATACTTTTTAACAACGACTTATATGCCTACCAGCTGGGGATGGACCCCCTCTATGCCTCTATCCCCTTTATGGTCTTTGTGGAGGGGGGAAGGGGCTTTGGGCTTATTGTTAACAGCCCGGCGTATGGCATTGTCGACATTGGATATACGAAATACAGTGAGGTGTCCATTTACGTGGAGGACAAACCGGAGCTGTATATACTATTCGGCGAGACGCCGCTAGACGTATACTCCACGTATAGCGACGTCACTGGAAAGCCGTTTTTACCCCCCAATTGGGGCCTCGGCCTCCACATATCCCGGTACAGCTACGAGCCTCACAACGCCGTAGTTGAAGTCGTGGAAGAGGTAATTGAGGCAGTGCCGGTTGACGCCGTTTATCTCGACATAGACTACATGGACAGGTATAAGCAATTCACTTGGGACGCGAGGAAGTTCCCCGACCCCAGGGGGTTTGTGGAACAAGTACACGAGCTGGGGGCGAGGGTAGTCGCTATCTTAGACCCGTATATCAAGGCAGAGCCCGGCTACAAGCCCTTTGAAAAACTCCTCGACTGTTTTCTCGTAACTGAAAACGACGAGATTTACCTAGCCCGGGGCTGGCCCGGCCTCTCCGCCCTGCCCGACTTTTTAAAACCCGAATGTAGAGAGAAGTGGGCCGCTCTAGTCGCCGAGTTTGTTTCTAATTATAACATCGACGGCATTTGGCTTGATATGAATGAGCCCACTGTTTTTAACTGCGACGCAGTGGCCACGAAGTCAAGAATATACGCCCTCGCCGGGGCGACGCCTCACAGCTTGACGAAAGAAGAGTTATACTGCAAGGCCCCCCGCGGCGCTTATCACGTGGTAAACGGGGTGAAGATCCCCCACGAGGCGGTTAGGGGGCTATACCCTTATTTCGAGGCTATGGCTACTTACGAGGGCTTGTTAAAGGCTGGGAAAGAGCCTTTCATTCTCTCAAGGTCTGGCTATTTGGGCATACAGAAATACGCCGCCTTGTGGACTGGCGACGTGCCGAGCACTTGGGAGGGCTTAAGGCTCACTTTAATGGCGGTGTTAGGCCTCTCGGCCTCCGGAGTGCCCTTTGTGGGCGCCGACGTTGGGGGGTTCGCCGGGATTGGAGACTACGAGCTAATCGCCAGGTGGTACCAGGCGGCGGCCTTTTTCCCCATTTACAGAGTGCATAGAGACAAGGGGACGCCTGACGCCGAAATTACCAGGCTACCGACTAAATACCAGCAGATGGCGCTTGAGGCAGTGAAAATGAGGCTGAGGTTTATGCCCTATTTGCGGCACTTGGCGTGGGAGGCACATTTAACAGGTAAGCCTATTGTCAGGCCGCTTGGCCTTGAGTTCCCAGACGACGAAGACGCCTTTAAGATATACGACGAGTATATGGTGGGCCCCTACCTCCTCTACGCCCCCATAGTGGACAAGGGGGCTCAGCGTAGGGAGGTCTACCTCCCGCGGGGGATTTGGTTGGAGCTCGCCACAGGCAAAACGCATATAGGGCCCACTTGGGCGCTCTCAGAGGCCGACATGCCTCTATACATAAGGTCAAAATCCGCAGTGCCCTCTCAAGAGGGAGTTCTAATATTCGGAGGGGGGAAGTGGGTTATTTACACAGACGAGGGGATTGTGGAAGTCTCCCGCGAGGGGGACGAGGTGAAGATAACTAAAGCAATGCCTATTTTCATCTTGTCTGAGAGACTAGACGAAGTGGTTGTAAACGGAGTGCCCCGCCGCGGGGCCTATACAAGGCTGGGCACTTACGTGGAACAAGGGGATTGAGGAATGTCCACGACATAAACCCTTCCGTATTTTGACAGAGCGGCGGCGACTTCCTCCGGGTTCTCGGCGATAAAGACGTGGGCAGGCCCCGTCCCGGACACCCCTCCCACCGCGCCTAGTTTTAACGCCTCAAGGGTCGGCTCCGGCGGGTACCCCAGCGCGTATCCATAAGCCACTGCGTTTATTAACATGGCCTCTCTCCACATCCCCAAGCCCGCGTAGGCAACCGCCGTCCTAATAACAGGGGCAATTGCCCTCATCTCCTCAAGCCTCTGCCTCCGTTTTTCATAAGGAGGTATTAACACGACTGCCCTCCCAGAGACGTCGAGTTCCCTCAAGACGATCATTTTGTAATTGTCAGTGAGGTAGCTCCTGCCCACAGCGCTGGCAACTGCGTCGTCAAAAGCGCCAGTGACGCTAATCCCCGCCTCTTTGCTCAACTCCGCGTTGAGCCTGGCGATGTTGAACAAATCCGCCTCCCTTCCAGCTAGTTTAAACATGGCGATAATAATCGCGTTAACAGTGGCGCTGCTTGACTTCAAGCCTCCAGCCGTCGGCAAGTCGCCAGTAATTCTCACAGAGACTGGGCCGACGCCGAGCTTCTCCCCCAGCCTAGTCAGAATTTTGTATATAGGCCCTACGTCTACATCGGCGTAGGTGGAAACAGACGGGCTGTCCGAGAGGCAAACCTCAGCGGCTACTCTCAACGATATGGGGAAGGCGGCTCCGTGGCCTGTGGCAATGGCATTAATTATCGTGCCGCCGCCGTAGGCGCAACCTGAGGCGCACTCCATTAGCCTAGAGATACGGCAAGTTTTTAAACAAAAGCCAAGAGCCGTACGCGCAGGCGCCGCCGCAGAAACTAGCCGAGGAATTGACCAGAAGAGGCCTCTCCAGCTATTGATATTCTCACGAGCTCTTAACATAAACCCAGCCACAGCCGCCAAGGCGCGTAGAGCCGGCCAAAATACCTAAAAGAGGGGCCCGCGGACAAAGACCCAGTGTAATCTTCAAAAAACTATACAAGGCGGCGGAAGAGGCCGTGAAGGCCTTATACGTGTTGAATAAAGAGGCCAAGCGAGGCGGACTGTGACGGAGCTGGTGAAGGCCGTGGAGGAGATAAGCAAGCGCTTGGGGCTCGGCGAGGTGCGAGACAGGGCATGCACGTCTGGGGCTTTCACGAGGCTAAAGACTACGTTAAAGCCAGGCTGTCCTACGTGAGGAGGATGGCGGAATAGGCCGAATTGGCTGTGCGCTAACACACCTCGTTTAAAACAGAAAAGGCCTCGGCTAGTTGCTCTTCGGGCTCTACAAGCGCAATTCTGACGTGCCCGCCCCTTCCGTACAGCTCCCCGGGGAGGACTGAGACCCCGGCCGCCAGCGCCTTGTCAAAACAGCCCTCAGAGACGCGGGGGAAAAGGTAAAAGGCCCCTCCGGGCTTGACAAAGGGGAGTCTCAACAGCCTCTCCGCCAGCTCCGCCCTCCGCCTATACGCCGCAGATACCTCCTCCCTCCTCTTCGGCAAGATGTCTATAACAGATGCAATTGCCCTCTGGGCGTGTGTCGGCGGGACGTTTATAGTGGCCTTGTTAAAACGGGCCACTTCCCTCGCCACATCTCTAGGCGCTATTACAACGCCCAGCCTCAGCCCAGGCACTGAAAACACTTTTGAAAAACTATAAACAACGGCGACGTTGGGAGAGAGCTCTAGCGGCGACGTGAACTCAACAAAGGAGATGTCGCGGTAAATCTCGTCGCTAATAATAAATTCCGCCACGTCCACAAGCTCTTTCACTTTGTGCCGCGGAAGGACGGCGCCCGTGGGGTTATTAGGGTAGTTGACCACGTACACCCCCCTCTCGGCGAACTGGGGCACCCACCCGTCTCCCGTCTCCACAAAACCCAGGGGGATGTCGAACACGTTAGCTATTTCAAAATACCCCGGGTAGTAGGGCCGCGTCGTGAGGAGGCGCCTCTTTCTAAAAATCCACATTAAAGCCGCCAGCCCGTGCCGGCCGCCCGCCACCGCCACGACCTCGCCGGAATCTACGCCGAAGATAGAGGCCACGGCCTCTCTAAACGCCTGCAACCCCTCGGGGGGGCCGTAGCGCATGTCCCCCACTCTGCCGAGCGCCTCTAAAAGCTCGGGAGGAGGCGGCAAGTCGGGGTCGCCTATGTCCAGCCTGTGGCGGGGCCCGGCGGCCTCTATGCGTCTAATTACAGTGGCAAAATCCATATAGTAATACACGTGGTTAATATAGATGAGGCTCTGGCGCGTTGAAGAGGCGGGGAGGCTTATTCGCAGCGAATTGGCGAAATACCTGGCGGAGGCCTGGGCCAACTGCGGCGACGAGAATTGCCTGGCAAGAACGCCCTTTGACCCGGCGCTAGTAGGCGTGGGGAGGTGGTGGCTAGGCCCCTTCACTATAGGAAATAGGAAAATGGGGGAAATCCCCTTCTTCTCCCTTCCGCCAGTGCTCACCTGCCCGGGGGCCACGGAGTTCTGCTACAAGTGGTGCTACGCTGTGTACGAAATCGCCAACTGGCGGGCTTACGTCAGAGAGGCCGCTTCATACCTTCTCTCCCTCAGAGAGGACTTCCCCCAAGTGGTGGGCAAATACCTAGCCCGCCTGCCGCACAGAGTAATTAGGCTTCACGTAAGCGGGGATTTCTACGACGAGGAGTATTTTGAAAAATGGGCAGAGATAGCCCGGCAACACCCAGACCGCGTATTTTACACATACACCAAGTCGTTTCACGTAGTGCGGGGCGAGGCGCCTCAGAACTTAATTATACACCTCAGCGCAGATCCCCACAATTACATAAAGGCGGTGGAGACGTGGCGGGAGATTAAGAGAGGGCTCATTACGTACGTATATACCCCGGGGCAGGAGGAGAGGGACCTCCCCGCGATTAAATATATACTGGAGAACACAGACGCCAGAATCCTCGTATTTCTAAACCACGTCCAACACGCCCCCCGCCTAAAGACCGCTCTGTGGAAAAGGCTGAGAGAGGCGCTGGGGGCCTTGAGCCAGAGGATAGTCCTAGACCCCGAGGAGTTCGCGGGAAGGCCTCAGTGCGCCGAGTGCGCCCTCTGTTGGAGACGGGGAGTTCTCTTTTAAAATAGAGAATTATGTTACAATATGGGGTATTAATCTGCGGCGTCGTCCCCGTCAGAAAGCCGCGCGATATAGAAAAGGCGCTGGAGGCGCCCGTGACCTGTCTAGAGCTGAGGCTCGACTATTTAGAGGCGGATTTCGCCGAGGTGCGGCCCCTTTTAGAACACGCAGTGGCGAGACGCGTGGTAATTTTTACAGTGAGGAGGCGTGAGGAGGGGGGCCAGTGGAGGGGAGACGAGGAGGGGAGAGAGGCCTTGTACAGAAAGCTCCTGGAGCTAAACCCGCACTACATCGACGTAGAGGCCGAGTCGCCCATTATAGGCGAAGTGGCGAAAATTAAGGGAAAGGCGCAGTTAATAGCCAGCAGGCACGACTTCGAGAAGACGCCTCCTCTCGACGTGTTGAGCCAGTGGGCTAAAAAAGCGGCGGCGGTCGGCGACTTGGTGAAAATCGTCACCTACGCCAAAGAGCCGGGGGACGGGCTCAGAGTGCTGTCGTTAATAGGGGCGGTGGAGAAGCCCACTGTCGCCTTCGCCATGGGGCCCGCAGGGGCGTACACAAGAGTGGCCGCCGCGGCGCTGGGAAGCCCCATTATGTACGTCTCGCTGGGCGAGGCCACGGCCCCAGGCCAGTTGACTGCAGACGCCTACTACGCCGCCCTGCTCGCCCTGGGCATTACGCCGAGCGGGGGCGGGCTCCCGGCGCTGAGAGAGGCCTTGGACTGGGTAGACGGAGGCCTCATGTACTTACTCAAGAAGAGGCTGGAGGTGTGTAGAGACATGGGGCGCCTCAAAAAAGACGCAGGACTGCCCATATACGACGACGTACGCGAGGCGCAGGTACTGCGCAGGGCGGGGGATTTCAAACAGATATTTGAACTAGTGGTACAGATGTGCAAAGCAGTACAGCTAGTGGCGTAACGCAACGCCCCCGCAACTAGAGACAGTCACCTTTTACATATTTACGCCGAGGGAATATATATTTTATGTCAAGTTGTCAAAGAGAATCGTTAAAAGGCGTGTGGGCTCGTCTTTTAGCGCAGACGTGTAGTAAACGGCGGAGATGCCGAGGCCCCTAGCCGCGTCCTCGCCCTCCACTATCACCCCAAGCTCCTCCGCCAAGTCGACTTTATTGCCCACTAAAATCCTCCGCGCCACGGGAATTCTCACAGCCCACTCGTGTATCTGCCAAAGGGCGTCTAACGTCTCCGGCTCCACCACGCTGTACATATAAACGGCGAGGTCCAGCCTCAGCCCGTAGCTCCTAGCCGCATCGTAATAAGCCTTGGCCACCTCCGTAGCCCTCAGCCCCGGGATATCCACTAAAAACAGCCTCCCAAGCTCAGTGGCGGTGAAATAAGTGCGCGGCCTTCGCGTCAACTGAGGCGTCTTAGAAATGCCCAGCAACTTATATATATAAGTGGTCTTGCCCACGCCGCCGACGCCCAAAAACACCACAGCCCAAGACTTAGCCACGGAAAAACCCCCTCCCATATATAAAGATGTGTATGTCTGAACGGCACAACGTTGAATATTTAAATAGGTACATTTCTTCGATACATGGCGAGAAAAAGAAGGAATTACAAACCGCTAACTGCCTTGGCGATAATGGCCATAGCCGCGTTAGTAGCCGCCGCCGTGACGTTTACCAACGTGACATACTGGGTCGTCAACGCAACCAAGCCCCCGGCCATGAAGTACCCGGGCGCGGACACCACAGTTGCAGGCGGCAACTACATCAAAGTGAGCTATTATTACGACAGCCAAAATGCCCTCAATATCACTAGGATATCAGTAATAGGCTTCACAGGAGATCCCACAAATTACACCAACGCCCTACGCCTCTGCAACTACTACGGCTACGGCCCCATAACAGCTCAGCTAATATACAGAGGCACTGTGGGCTCCACTGGTTATGAGAGCTACGTAAAGGCCTTTTATGTATACTTCACCAACCCATACGTCCAACCTGGCGCCGGCTTTATAGACGCGACCACCTACTCACAGTCCGCAACTGTAACGATAAACCCGGGTAGTTGCGTCACAGTCGGCGTTTACTTAAAGATCGACCCGAACATTCCGATGAATTTAGCCAACGGCCGGACCATATTGGCGACGTATCAAGTAGACGTCCAGTTCACTGCACAGTAATTCGGGTAAAAACCTCCCCTTTTTTCCTTCTACTTTTCACAAATGAGATATAGATCTTACAGCACGTCGCAGATTATACAGCGTAAAGGAGTATATGTCTGAACGGCACAACGTTGAATATTTAAATAGGTACATTTCTTCGATACATGACAAGGAGGGAGTACAGGGCTTTGGGGCTAATCGCCGATCCTATTGTTATAATTAAAGATGGACAGCCCGTGGACACGACAACTGACTACGTGACTCTACCCTCCGGCACTTGTGCGGTGTTGGGCGTTGACATGATAATTGACGCAAACGCGCCGTATTACGAGACCCTCGCCGCCTTCCAAGTCAACATAGAGAAAGTGCCGCAGTAATGCGCAGAGAGGCGGTAATAAGAACACTCCTTTATTTCCTCCCCACCCTCGTCTTCATAATAGCCCTAACCTCCCCGGGGGGCGATTACGCCTTCCGTAGCGGTCCCTTAGCCGAAGTGGCCCTGGGCCAGTTGCCCTCCTACGTGGCTGCGGAAGACAAGACGCTGTATCTCTACAGCTCGCCCTACTGGCCTTGGCTCTACCCAAAGGCGGTGGAGGTTAGGTTGTTCTACCCGACTACAGTTCTCGCGTCGTCTACTTGCGGGGCAGTGGGGGTGTCCTCTGTGGGCGAAGCCCCCGGGGCCTACCCCGTCGACTTAATCATCCCGCCGGGCTTTGAGGGAGAGTGCTTGGTGAACTTCACCCACCCCTCTGGGTGGCGGGACGCGGTTAGGTTAAAAGTAAGGCTTGTCGACTGGTACCCGGGCTCCGCCCAGCGCGTGGTGATTACGCTCAACGGCTCTGGATGGCAGTTCGTGCAAGTGGGCAGAGACGGAGCTTTTTACATCTGGGAGAGAGAAGTGGGGAAACTGCCCATCTCGGGTTGCGTCTTTGTGTTTAACAAGTCAGTGCTCATAACAGAGACCTTAAAATACGCAGAGGTTGTGCCTAACGTCCTTCCCCCAGTGTACGCGCCCTCGGACAAGGGGGTAGAGAGATACGGGGCTTTTGTAAAACTGCAAGGCGTTGAAAAGCTGTATGTCTACGATGCCCCGTGTCCCCCTGCGGTCAACGTGTCCGTCCCTCCCGCCCCGACTCTGCGGGGAAAAATGGGGGTTGTGTTGCCGGGCTACGCCGGGTCCTTCTTCGACTCGCCTAGGGCTGAGGGGGTGAGGGTTTTCAAAACGGCTCTCCGCGAGGTTAACTACACAGTAGCTACGGCCAAGTCCTACCGCGTACATTTCTACACTTACAGCACTCCTGTTGGCATGTGGGGCGCGGTTATAAGGTATCAATTCGGCGTCCCTACTTATCTCACAACGCTTGTATCGCTGTACAAGCCTCTCAACGCCACAGGGCCTTTTAGACAAGGCGTTGCTTGGCTGTACACAGACGGCATGTCTAAATACTGGGTTTTCAGCAAATCCTCCCCCTATTACGCTTGCAATCCGCCATGCGGCGTGCCCTCCGGCTGGACAGAGCCAATATACGTCGTTGCCGACCCAACGGGGACTTGGGGCGGCTGGCCCGCCGTGATTTCAGTGGTTCAAGAGTCTCTAAGGCCTTGGAAAACGTAAAAAATTTAATCCCAGTGCATACGCAATCACATGAACTACATTGCGCTTCTCGTCGGCATTGCGGTAGGCATGGCTGTAGCCTTCGGCAGAGTATACGCAGAGAGGCTAATCTCGAAATACTACGGCTTGGCTCCCCAGCTTTTATTTCAACACCGAGATGTCATCGTGCCCTTTTTAGTCCTGGCGGGGGCGGCCAATATATATGCGGTGTGGATTACAGTGGCATACGGCGGAGTCGCGGCGTGGAGGCTGTCGGCGGTAATCGGCCTCGCGCTCCTCGTCGCCGCGCAACTCATACAGCTCAACATAGCGCTGAGGCCGTCAAAGCGGGATTTAGAGCTTGCGCTGATATCATGCGCGCCGTATGTATACCTATTCGCCCTCTACGTCGCCGCGCTGGCGACGAACAACTACAGCCTCTGGCTGTTTTAACATGAACGGCGCCGAGACCTTCTTAATAGCCGCCGCGGGGGGCGTCATCGCCGCCCTGGCGCCCCTTATATACCTTTTCTACTACACACGCCCGGTGACTTTCACCGTGTGGACGGGAGCCATCGTCTCTTTCATAGCCGGGTTTGTCCTCACTCTGCTGGCCCAGCAGTGGGGGCTGTTCTACGCGAGGTTCACCTACCTCCTGGCCCTCGCCCTCCTCGCCACGTCCATTGCATATACCTACTGGGGCATGTTCCGCAGGAGGTGGACGATGTATCTATTCGCCGCGGCGGCGTGGATTTATATAATAATCCTGGCCGTTGTGGCCAGGGCGCTAGGGCTGGGAGACCCCTTCTTTATATAATGAGCGAGGCGGTTGCGTCGAGGCTTAATAGAGGAGAAATACGGCGACTGCGTCATCTTCGCAGTACTTTTCGGCTCAGTTGCGACGGGCAGGGCGGGGCCACTCAGCGACGTCGACGTGGCGGTTAAGATAGCGGATAATTGCGACCCGCTGGCTTTTATCGCAGACTTTTCAGTAGACGCCTCAGACGCCTTGGGCGTGAACCGAGTGGACGTGCTCGTAATTTCCGACGACTTGCCCTACGAGTTGAAATACAGAACCTTGGCGGGGAGGCTTATATATGCCAAAGACAAGGGGGCGTACATAGACAAGTTAGTAAAGGCGTTTTACCTGTGGGCCGACTTCCAAATATTCCTCAAGAAGACAGGCGTGCAGGAGAGGTTTGTGAAGACGCTATCGGAAAAATCGACTCGCTGATTTCCTTAGTGAAGAGAAACGTGGAGACTCTCGACGGCTTAGTCAAGCGGCACGGCGCCAGGGAAATTGTGGAAGACTACGTCTTGTTAAACGCGGCGTTGCGTTTAATGTAAGTGGCAATACAAGCGCTAATAGACGCCGCGTCGAGGCTGGCAGCGGAGGCGGGGACGGAGCCGCCTGCTAAGTATTCAGACATACCGAGGGCTCTTGCGCAACTTGGAGTACTGGAGGCCGCGCTGTTGAGGAGGACAATAGGATTTAGAAACGTCGTAGTGCACGGCTACGGCGCATTAGACTTAGGGCTGGTGACAGAGATACTGGACAAGGGCTTGTACTGGGATTTGTTAAAACTGGCCCGCCGAGGCGGTTAAACGCGGAATTGATCCGTAGTAATAATTACCACAACGTAGAATATTTATATTGAGGCATTTAAATGCTTGTGAACATCACTGTGTTTATAATACTGGCGCCTCTGGCCACATGGCTGTTCCCAGTGTATGTGCCGCCTAACGCCACCGCCACGATATACGCAAATCTCCCCGCGGGGGTGTGTAATGCCACTGGAGTTTTACATATAGACAGGCCCGTGGCGATTATGTGCGTAAACCCCGGACTGAGCCCCGCGGCTGTTAGCGGCTATGTGGCTGTTAACTACCACTCCCCGCCTCCTCAGCCGGCGCCTCCGCCTCCGGCGTCTCCCATAGTCCTCGTTGCGGCCGGCGTCGCGGCGGCTGCTGGGCTGAGCCACCTCGCCAGCAACAGGAGGGAGCTACTCGCCGCCCCCATAATTCCCATAGTGGCGAGGATAAAAAGGGCCACGGCGGATGACCCCGTGAGGAGGGAGATACTCCGCGTGGTGGAGCAGATGGGCGCCGCCACCCTATCCCAAATAGCCAAAGCCACTGGCAAGAGCTGGGGCGGGGTGCAGTGGCACGTATACGTACTGGAGAGGGAGGGGAAGCTCAAGTCTATAAAAATCGGCGCCTTCACCTACTACTTCGTTGATCCCAAGAAGGCGGCAGAGGTAATACTGTCCTCCGTCGACCCCAGCGCCCTCCCGCCTGAGGACAGGGAAAAGCTGGACTTCCTCGCCGCGGCGGGATGAAGAGGCTGGCGCTTCTGCTAATCGCCTTGGGAGTAGCCGCCGTATACGCCCTGTTTTCCTTCTTCAACGTCACGTACTGGAGGGTAAACGCCACGCTCCCCCCCGTCATGAAAGACTTCAACGCCTCTCTATACCCGCTGGCCAGGGGGTGGTATCAGCTGTCTGACATCAACATCACCTACTACTACGTGAAGTTTATGCCGGGCTGGCCCGAGCAGTACGTAGTGGGGAGTTTCAGAGCCCGCGACCCCGGATGGAGCGCGAGGCTTGTGGCCGTCTCCCGCGCCGGCAACCCCGGCGGGACCTACGCAATTGCGCTAGGCGGCCAGCCGCAGATAACTGACCAGCAAGACGCGGGGCCCTTCGTCCCAACCACCGCCCCCCTCCACTGGACGACCACCACAACCGGGAGGTACTCGGTGCTGGCAAGGGCCATCTTCCAACAAGGGGGCATAACGGCGTGGCAGTGGGTAAACTTCACCGCAGAGCCCATGGCCCAGCGAGACAGGTGGACGTTTACCTGCGGCCCCACAACTAGAAGCGAGCCATTCAACTACTGTACATGCTACGGCACCGATGGGTCGCTTTCTTTCGGCTGGGAGGGGGCCTACGCCCCAGACGGCGTGTCTTTCACAGCGGTTGGACAGGGGTCGTGGTCCCGCGACCTAAACAGCGGGGTTAGATACTCTGGGACATACTCGCTTAGACTACGAGCTGACGGGGCTAGTGGTATTCAGTTCGGAGTTGCCGCGTTGATTTGGGACGTGTCGTCGCTTGGCATAACCACAGACGCCGTTGTACAAGTGTACAACAGGCTTAGATATGGCGACTATTCAATAGACGAGGTTAACTACGTGCAGTTCCTCGTGGAGCTCCCCAACGGAACCCGCGTGAAGCTCTACTACGCCAGATATATTACGGACTGGGATGAAGGCAATCTGGAGACTGCGATATATGACGTAATTGACGGCATGTTGAAGGTCTACAACCTCCGGAATATTCCAAACGATGGGCAGTCCGCATGGGTGCACGCCGGCGGTGTGTGGCACTATATAAAAAACCTCGGCGTTGCGGGTTTTGGTGGGTTCACAGCGTTTTATCCAGGGGGTTTTAACATCGCCTCGGACAGCGGGGTGAGGGGGAGGGTTCTGAGGATTGCCTTTGTGGTGACTGACGGGCAGTACCGCGATGGAGCGGCTACCAGCTGGTGGGACGAGTTTTCTATCCAGTGGAGGAGGATTTGTACGTGTTCGTTGCCGTCTTACATCTCAACGTCTGGCTCCGTCTCTCTTGACCCTAACGACAGCCCTATGTCTCCACCTTCGTTATCCCTCTCCGGCGACGCCCGGGCTGTGTATACAAAAAGCGATTGGTTCCCCCACCCCTTTGAGGGGTCGCTGTACTCCCTCTGGAGCAAGGCCTCCGGCTCCGGCGCCGCCGCCTTCCACGTAGCTGTTGACCTAGATGGCGATGGCGTGGCTGATAGGGAGTATATCTACTATCGCTACAGCGCTACGGGCGTTGTGCTGAGGTCGGCTGTAGTGTCGCCAGGGACTAGCGTCTGTACTATTGGCACCGGCGGTGCGTGTACCCCATCGGATCCGCGCTTCGTAGCCGTCAATCTAGGATCTCTAGGTGGTACCCAGCAGTGGTCTATTACAACTCAGGGACCTGGAGGAGTAGTCGCGCTGGCCGTCTCTACAAGCGGCGGCGTCACGGCAAAATTTGACGACCTGACAGCCACCTTTAGCGCCTGTGCCTTGCCCAGCGGCTGGATGGCAAGCGGCAACTACGCTTGGCAGTCTAATAACTACCTACTAGCCACTGGAGACGTTACTGTCTATAGAGGTCTTGTCACCGGCGCCCTAACCTACGTGTCTAATTTCACGGGTTTTGGGGTGTATGCAGTACTGGACTCTTCGCTTGGTGTTATTTTTGGTGTTTCTAAGTCTGGGTCTTCTTTTACGGCGTTGTGCGGCTTTTCCGCGGCGCCGCTTGGCTCTCTCCCCGCGGCTAGATATGTGGAACTTAGGCCGTTGAACGGCTTCGGCGATATAATCGTTAGAGATCAATACGGGGCTATACTGGCGAGATACGGCTGTCCACACGCCGCCACCCCCACCTACATTGGGTATAGAACAGCGGCGGGACAAATACTAAAAGTCTACACACTAGAGGCGTGGGGATGACCGAGGTGAAGGTCGAGCAGAGGGTTGAGGAGATTTCGCCGGAGGAGAGGAGGTGGGCTGTGGCTCTGCTGGTTTTGGGGATTGTGTCTGTTTTGGGGATTTTCCTAGGCCCCGCGGCGTTTGCAAGCGGGGGTGAGGGGGGTGGGGGCCGCCTCGCCGTGTGGGGGGTTGGGGTTAACGGGTCTTTCTGGGTGGAGGCGGCGCCAGGCTCCCTCGTGGTTTTTGAAGTGCCTTTCTGTAACTACGCCGAGAGGCCGGCGGCTGTGTGGGCGAGGCTGGCAGAGGTGCCCGAGGGGATTAGGGTATTCGCCGTGTATATAAACGGGTCGTTCTTCGGGGTTAAATGGGGGAATTGGTCGGAGTGGAGGGGCGTCATCCCGCCGGGCACCTGCCTCCCGGCCCGGGTGGAAATTGTCATCGACGCCAAAGTCCCCGCGGATAGGACGTTGAGAGTGGCGGCGGTTTTAAACTCCACTTTCCTAGGCTGAGGGCGCCGGCGTAGATCCTGCAAGTTTTTATATACGTGGAGTGGGTTCTTCATGGATGTTTACTATGTAGTGGGGTTCTCTCTTACATTAATCGGGATGTTGGGCGGCGCGTTGTACTGGCTGGGGGCTAAGTTTAGAGAGATAGATAAGCGGTTTGAGGCGGTTGAAAGGGAGTTAAAGCAGATAAGGGAGGGGCAGGTAGAGCTGAGGCGGTATGTAGATTCTAGATTTGAGGAGTTTAGGGAGTATGTTGATGGGAAATTTGACGAATTGAGGAAATATGTAGATGATAAGTTTAGTCGTATTTTAAACGGCTTTTCTAGCTACCAGGAGTTTTTCTTGGAGTTTTTAACTACTGAAGATGTTATTGACAAGAGGAGGGCGGAGCTCGCAAGGGGGGAGCTTTGGCGTATTGTAAAGCTGGTGGGGGCTAACCCGCTTTCTAAAGAGGAGGTGGAGAGACTTAAGGAGCTGATTCAGAAGGAGGAGTTGACATATGAAGAGGCTCTGTGGCTGAGGGAAATCGCCAGGAGGTTGATCTTGGAATACGGCACGCCAGAGACGTGGAAGCTACATGCATATGCCTCCATTTGGGTGGCTCTTGCAAGGAAGAAAATGGCCGAGGAGGGCGGCGCGTCCAAGGGCTAACACCCCATTTCTATTCTCCGGGGGTTTGGGGGGCGCGGAGTCCGCGCGGGCACGGGCAGGTCTGCGCCTTTCGCCATCCCCTCGGCGCCGCGAGAGACGGCCCGGCGCAGGACGCTGTGGCGGCGGCACAGTCCCACGTCTATGATTCCTGCCGCCGTAGGAAGTGTGCAGTTGTTCTGTGGATCATTCGTGGCGTTCAGTTTCCCAACGTTGACCGCGGCGTTTATGACGCGTGTGAAAAATGGGTATAGAACGGGGGTTTCTGAAGCGCTTAGTGCGGCGGCTGTGGCTTGGAGGTTTGTAAATACTTCTGGCCACCCCCCCTAGGTGTGATCTCCTCACTGGATCGTGGCGTTGTTGCGCGTGGTCCTGGGTGTTGGTTGGGGTTAGTCTGCATAGTGTTTATATAAATTGTCCAACTATGCCGTGTATGAGGGTGGGGATTGTGGGCGGCGGGGCTATGGGGTCATGGCTGAAGAGGGAGGTGGCCTCTTTACACGAGGTGAGGGTTTTCGACGTAGATAGGGCGAGGTCTGACGTCGGCTCTCTTGAGGATCTGGCCTTGTGGGCTGAGGTGTTGATTGTGGCCGTGCCGTTTTGGGAGGCTGGCGCCGTGCTTAAGGCCTTGGCCCCCCTGTCCCGGGGGAGGCTTGTGATGGACATAGCCACTTTTAAAGAGGGCGTTGTGGAGTCGTACGTCTTGTTTCCCCCGGATGCCCTCGTCGCCACCGTCCACCCTCTCTTCGGCCCTGGGGCCTCCTCTATCCGGGGGCAGAGGGTTTTAATAATGGCGGTGCCGGGGCGCCGGGGGGCTGAGGAGGCTTTTCGCTTCTGGTCTGAGCTGGGAGCCAGGGCCGAGTGGGGGGAGTTGGAAAAGCACGACTTCTACGTCTCGAGGACTATAGCCTTGAGCTACGCCGTGGGGCTGGCCTTGGCTAGGCTGTATGGAGAGCTGGGAGAGGAGGTGTTTAAATACGGCGGGACGTCGTTTAAGTACCTTGCTACTTACGCCTTTTCCCTCCTCAGAGATCCCAACGCCGCGAAGTACGCAGAGAAAGCCCCTATAGATGAATTCATAGGCTTTCTCAAAAGGGAGGACGCGCCAAAAGCCCTTATAGATCCAGACGCGGCGTACAGGGCTTTTTACAAAGCCCTTGAGGCAATGGGCGAGACCCAGAGGTAATTGTTAAAAATGGAGTGCCGTTGATTGTGCGTGTATCCGCCGAATTTCGAATACGTCCGGGCGACCAGTCTCGATGAGGCGTTGAAGTTGTTGTCTAGTCGCGACGACTCGGCGCCGCTTGCGGGGGGACAGAGCTTAATCCCCCTGTTGAAGCTCCGCGCCGTCTCATATGGGCTGTTAGTGGACATCAGCCGCCTCTCAGAACTGCGTTACGCCCGCTATGGGGAGGTGGTGGAGCTTGGGGCTTTGACTAGGCATTTTGAGCTTGAGGAGTCTCCCTGCCCGTTTTTGAGGCAAGTGGCATCTAGAATTGGGGACGTCCAGATTAGATCTCTCGGCACCTTAGGCGGTTCTCTAGCCCACGCGGATCCCTTCGGCGATTGGCCCGCGGCGATGTTGGCCCTGGGCGGTGTCGTAAAAATCATAGGCCCAGGCGGACGGCGTGAGGTGGAAGCCGAGAAGTTCTTCAAGGGGGCGTACTCCACAGCCCTTGAAAGGGGGGAGCTGGTGGCCGGCGTGGCGTTTAAATGTCCGCAGAGGGGGGCGTACGTCAAGTTTTCAAGGAGGCACAACGACTTCGCCCTCGCCGCCGTCGCGGTGACCGGCGAGGTAAAGGAAGGACGCGTCTTTAACGTTAAAATCGCCGCTTTAGGGGCGGCTGACAGGCCCGTGAGGCTTAGGAAAGCGGAGGCAGTTTTAGAGGGCGCTCCGCTTAGGCCTGAGGTAATTGACGAAGCCGTCGAGGCCGCAAGGAGAGAGGCGAACCCGCCCTCTGACTTCAGGGCCTCTGCCGAGTATAGGAGGCATTTAATAGGAGTGGCCTTGAGGAGGGCGCTGGGGAGGTTATGAGAGTCTTCCTGAAAATAAACGGAGTTTTGTACGAAGTGGAAGTGGAGCCGCGCAGGCTGTTGGCCCACGTACTGCGGGAGCTCGGCTTCACCTCTGTGCGAATCGGGTGCGATACTGCCACTTGCGGCGCTTGTACGGTTATAATGAACGGGAGGCCTGTTAAGAGCTGTAATATACTCGCCGTGCAGGCAGACGGCGCGGAGATATTCACAATTGAACACAGCGATGAAGTTATGGACAGGCTGAAAGAGGCTTTTAAGAGAAATCACGCCGCGCAGTGCGGCTTCTGCACCTCGGGCATGTTGTTAACGGCTTATCACCTTCTGAAAAGGGGCGTGAAGAGCGAGGAGGAAGTCATAGAGGGCATTAGCGGGGTATTGTGTAGATGCACTGGTTACCAGAACATTATTAATGCAATAAAAGAGGCAGCGGGTCTATGAAGTACGTCGGCAGACCGATACCCAGGTTTGAGGACGACGTAATTCTCAGCGGACGGGCGCAGTACGTCGACGACATAGTCCTTCCTGGAATGTTGTACGCGGGATTTGTCCGCTCCCCCTACGCCCACGCCAGAGTCCTTAGGGTTGATCTCTCCGACGCGGCTAAACAAAAGGGAGTTGTGGCGGTGTTCGGGCCGGAGGAGATGGGCTTCGCCCCTGGGGGCAAGGTGAGATACCAGGGAGAGGCCGTGGCCATGGTCGTGGCTGGTGACCGCTATCTTTTATACGACGCGTTAGAGAAGGTAGTAGTGGATTACGAGCCCCTCCCGGCGGTGTTAGACGTCTTTGAGGCCTTGAGGCCAGGAGCGCCGTTGGTAGACGAAAACCTCGGCACTAATATAGCACATGAAGAGGTGTATGAAGGAGGCGATGTTGACAGTGCAATGAGAGAGGCTGAGGTCAAGATAGAGGAGAGGCTTACAATACAACGAGTAGTGCCGGCGGCTATGGAGCCCCGGGGGGTGGTGGCGGCTTATGACGGCGATATGCTGACTATTTGGAGCTCTACCCAAGTGCCTTTTGATATAAGAAAAGAAGTGGCCAAGGCGCTTGACATTCCCCTTGTGAAAGTAAGAGCGGTACAGCCCTTTGTGGGCGGCGCCTTCGGCTCAAAACTGATAGTCTACCCCGAGGAGATATGGGTCTCCAAGGCGGCGTATTTATTGAAAAGGCCTGTGAAGTGGGTTGCAACTAGAAGCGAGGATTTCAAAACGACTACTCACGGCAGGGCGTTAATACTAGATTACAGAGTAGGCGCCACGCGCGACGGGAGGATTTTAGCTATTGAGGGGACTGTATATGCCGACGCAGGGGCTTATTACTGGGGGGAGGGGCTGGCCGATACGGCCGCGAGAATGCTCCCGGGGCCTTACGATATACGCAACGGCAGAGTTAAAGCCGTTGCAGTGTTGACTAATAAAACTCCGCTTAGCGCGTACAGGGGGGCCGGCAGGCCCGAGGCCACGTTTTTTATTGAAAGAATTATGGACCGCCTCGCCGACGAGCTCGGCATAGACAGAGTGGAGATTAGGGAGAGGAATTTAATTCGACAGCTGCCCTATACAAATGTCTTTGGCATTACGTACGACACCGGCGACTACCTCACCACGTTTAAACAAGGGCTAGAGAGGCTGGGCTATTCCCAGCTTAAACAGTGGGCTGAGGAGGAGTTTAAACGCGGACGCGTCGTAGGAGTCGGCTTCTCGGTATACGTAGAGATTACAACATTTGGTTACGAAACGGCAATTCTCAGAGCTGAGAGAGACGGCACTTTCACGTTGTACACGGCCCTCACGCCGCACGGCCAGGGCCTGGCCACTGCCCTGGCTCAAATAGTCGCCGAGGAGTTAGACGTGCCAATTGAGTCTGTTAAAGTCGTCTGGGGGGACACAGCCCTGATATCTGACGGCATTGGGACTATGGGCAGCCGGTCAATAACAGCTGGGGGCTCTGCGGCAATACTTGCGGCCAGGAGGCTGAAAGAGGAGCTTTTAAAAGCGGCGCGGAAAGTGTTGGGGTGCGACCCGGAGTACAGCGGCGGGAAGTTTAGTTGCGGGGGCAAGTCCGCTACAGTTAAAGACGTAGTTAGAGCAGTGTACAGAGGAGAGGCGGAGGCCCAGCTCACTGTAGAGGCTATTTACCACGCAGACTCAACCTTTCCATTCGGCGTGCATTTGGCCGTGGTAGAGCTGGATCCCGAGACCGGCTTTGTCAAGCCCATGCTCTACAAGTCCTATGACGACGTGGGCGTTGTGGTCAATCCGTTACTGGCGTCAGGCCAGATCACCGGCGGCGCGTTGCAGGGAATAGCCCAGGCGCTGTATGAAGAGGTCGTTTACGACGAGAGCGGCAATTTAATTACCTCAAACCTTGCCTTTTATTACGTCCCGACAGCGGCCGAGGCGCCTAAATACGAGGTTTACTTCGCCGAGAGTCCCCACAGATCGAAACACCCAACGGGCACAAAAGGAATAGGCGAGGCAGCGACAATTGCCTCTACGCCGGCCGTCATCGCCGCGGTGGAAGACGCGGTAAGGAGAATAAAGCCGGGGGTTAGGATTAACAAGACGCCGGTAACGCCCGAATTTCTGTGGCGCCTCTTGAGGTGAAATGCGCTGGAGTTGTCCTCGCCGCTGGCGGCTCAGCCCGCTTTGGCTCTCAAAAGCTCCTGGCCAATTTTAAAGGGAGGCCTTTAGTCTGGCACGCCGCCGAGACATTAAGATCGACAGGCCTTGAAACGTACATAGTAGTGAACAGCCGGGAGGTCGCCTCAGCCGCGGGCAGAGTTGACGGCATAATATACAACCCGTGGTGGCGGCAGGGGCTTTCCACCAGCCTAAAAGCCGCTTTAATAGCCCTGTACCAAAAGAAATGTATTGTGTGGATGCCCGGCGATATGCCTTGTGTAAAGCCGGACACCGTGTTGAAAATAGCCTCTGCGTGTAAAAGCGGCTTGGCCGTTCCGGTGTATAGGGGAGCTCGGGGCAATCCAGTCGCGTCGTGTAGAGACGTCTACGCCCTCGCCTTGGGAATTACTGGCGACGTCGGCCTCCGCGTTTTGCTAAACGCCGTTCCCACTCTAAGCCTTGAAGTTGAAGACGCGGGCGTGCTGGCCGACGTGGACTTCCCAGGGGATTTACAGAGACTCCCCTGTTAAACCCTTCCCAGCGCCCTTGCCACAGCCCTGGCCTTTTCTACAAGCTCTTTAAATTGTTCAAAGGTCAATTGTTGTTTTGCATCGCTCCACGCGTTGTCGGGGTCTGGGTGTACTTCGACAATCAGCCCGTCTGCCCCAGCGGCTAATATTGCGAGAGCCAGCGGGATGACAAATCTCCGGTCGCCCGCCGGGTGGCTTGGGTCTCCAATAACTGGAAGGTGCGTGTGCTGTTTCGCGTAGGCAATGGCGCCGACGTCTAGAGTAAACCTCAGCGTTCTGTCAAATGTCCTAATGCCGCGTTCTACCAGCACAACGTCGCCGTTGCCGTGAAGGGCGATGTACTCAGCGGCGAGTAGCCACTCGTCTATTGTATTGCCAAAGCCCCTCTTTAACAAAACCGGCTTGCCGGCGCGTCCCAGTTTTTTCAGCAGAGTGAAGTTCTGCATATTCCTCGCCCCCACTTGAATGGCGTCTGCATATTTAACCACCAAGGGCAAATCCTCGGGGTCCATTAGCTCTGTCGTAATAGGCAACCCGGTGGCCTCGCGGGCTTTGGCCAGCAGAATAAGCCCCCTCTCTCCCAGGCCTTGAAAAGTATAGGGGCTAGTCCTCGGCTTAAAGGCCCCTCCCCTTAAAGCGTCTGCCCCTGCCTCTTTCACCGCCTTGGCTGTGGTTAAGATCTGTTCTTCTGTCTCCACAGAGCAAGGCCCTGCGATTATGAACAACCTCCCCTCCCCAATCTCCCTGTCCCCAATTTTAACCGGCGTTGGATCACGCTTCCACTGCCTTGAAACTAATTGGTAATCTGTTTTCAACTCCACAGCCGCCCGCACGGGCGTCTTCAGCCCGTTGACTTTTGAATTAGGCGGCGTAACAACTATATAGTGCCCCCAGAGTTCTACATACCAGGCCGGGACTCCTTTAGACTCTATTTCTTCTTTCAAGGCCTTGCCCAGCTCTCTGCTGTCGACTACATAAAGCATAGTTGTTAGTTATTTGGTGTTTAAAGCTTTAGTTTAGACAACAGCCCGACTAAAGCAGACGCCACGGCCTCTTTTAGTTCTTGCGGCGTAACGACGCCCTCTCTGTAATCTCTCTCAAGGGCATTGCCCTCTTCATATCGCCTCCCTTTGATCTCCAGGGGTCCGTGGTAGGGGATTAGGAGGTATGCCGCGATTTCAAACACGGGGTTGAATTTAGTCTCCCTAGGCGGGCAGTACGCCGCCCAGATCTTTTTCCTCACATCCTCCTCCGAGTCTGTTATTAATATGGCGCTCTGCGGCTTGGACTTACTCATTTTATACATGGCGTATACCTCGTCGATCTCTCTGTGAGTGCCCTCCATCCTTCCCGTGCCTGATAGCGATGTGATAATAGGAGTGTGGAGGGCTATGGGCTTTTTCAGCCCCAGTTTCTCCGCCACGTCTCTGGCCAACATGTGGGCTCTCCGCTGATCCATCCCCCCGACCGCCACGTCCACCCCCAGGTAGAATATGTCGGCTACTTGCATTAAGGGGTACATGAGCTTAGAGAAGTCAAGCTCCACTTCCTCATCCCGCCTCCCCATAACCGGCGTGGCCCTTTTCACCCTGGCGAGGGAGGTCTCCTTGGCGATTTTCACAACAAGCTCCCAATACTTGGGGTCTTTTGCCACGTCGTCGCCGTAGACGTACTTAAACTTCCCTATTCTGTCGAGAACGGCCCTTACTCTCTCGCCGTGCGCCCTCAACTCCTCTATAGAGCCCTTGTCATTTATCCACGCGTGCCACGTGGCCACCAACACTATTACGTCAAACCCGGCCTCTTTCAACTCGGCGAGTTTATACGCCCATATCAGCCAGCCGATGTGTATAGGCCACAGAGGCTCAAACCCCAAATACGCCGAGCCGCCTTTTAGACGCAAGAACTCCTCCCTGGTCACCACCTCCTCAACGTTCATTAGTAAGCGCTCCATGAGGTCATTATTTCACCTGTTTATAAATCGTTGGCAAGAACAAAAAATTAAATATTCCCTTTTTTATTGACGCCATGTCACAGGGGTATTTGCTGTCGGGGTGGGAAGAGGGGTTTCAGAGCTTGAGGCTTTGACGTGTAAGGCCAGGCGGTATGTAGTGTTAATGGCAGGCTACGACCCCGGGATACACCTCGGCTCTTCGCTTTCAGTTATGGAAATCGTCGCGGCGCTGTACGGGACCGGGCGGGTGAAGTTCAACGTGGCCAACGGGGCGCATAATAGGAATTATTTCGTGCTCTCAAAGGGACATGCCATACACGCAGTTTACGCCTTGGCCGCTGCCATGGGCTATCTCAGCCTAGACGAGTTGAGGGAAACGGGGAGTTTGGGGAGCCGCCTTCAGAACCACCCGGAGGTAGACACGCCTTTTGTCGACGTTCCCAACTCGGGATCTCTGGGACAGGGCATTAGCCTGGCGGTGGGGCTGGCGCTGGGCATGAAAATCAAGGGGGAGAAGGGGAGGGTATATCTCGTTGTGGGCGACGGAGAGCTGGACGAGGGCCAGAGCTGGGAATCCTTCGCCGTCGCTGCCCATTACAACTTGACTAACCTCGTCACAATTGTGGATTTCAACGGAGTTCAACTGGACGGGCACAGCGAGGAGGTGTTGAGAAAGGGCGACTTGGCTGGGAGGTTTAAATCACTCGGCTTTGAAGTAATAGAGGCGGACGGGCACAACATAGGCGAGATAATAGCCGCTTTGGAAAAGGCCGAGAGGGGGGAGAGGCCAGCGGTAATAATTGCAAAAACAATTAGGGGAAGGGGAATTGCCCAAATTGAAGACACGGCGAAGCAGAGGCTCCCCCGCGACGAGGCTTTAAAATACGCGAGGGATATATGCTAGATATTGAGTCTTTGACGCCTAGAGAGGCGCTGGGAAAGGCGCTGGCGGATTTAGGCGATTTGAGAAGCGACGTGGTCGTCCTCGTGGCAGACACCGGGGAGACCACAAGGGCGAAGTTATTCGCTGAGAGGCACCCAGAGAGGTTTTTCAACGTGGGGATAGCCGAGCAGTCTCTAGTGGGGATAGCGGCTGGGCTCGCCCTCGCTGGCTTTATGCCATACGCCTTGACTTTCGCCGCTTTTATGACCAGGGGGTGGGAACAGGCTAGAAACTCAGTAGACAGACTGGCGTTGCCCGTGAGACTGGTGGGGACTCACGCGGGCTTTGCCGACGCATACGACGGCCCTTCCCACCAAGCCCTTGAGGACATAGCGCTTTTCCGCGTGTTGCCCAATTTCACAGTAATGGCGCCTGCGGACTCCTGCGAGGTTTATAAGGCAGTTATGGCCTCTGCCACTTTAAAAGGGCCGGCGTATATTAGAGTGGGCAGGGATTTCCACATACCTGTCACTTGCGGCCTATACGACAAATTTGAAATCGGCAAGGCCTATGTTGTGTTAGATGGAAGCGATGTTGCTATTTTCACCACTGGGGTGGTGCTCCCCTTCGCCATTGAGGCCGCCCAGTTTTTAAAAGACAGGGGGATATCGGCAGCCGTAGTGCACTTCCCCACTATAAAGCCGCTTGATTACGCGGCGGTGGAGAAATACGCCTCTGTGACGGGGGCTGTGTTGACAGTTGAGGAGCATATGGTATACGGAGGCTTCGGCTCGGCAATTGCGGAGTACCTCTCTCAGACTAGGCCGACGAAAATGGCCATTATGGGGTTGAAGTCCTACGGGAGGACTGCGAAAAGCCCGCAGGAGCTTTACCAGTACTTCGGCCTGACGCCGGAAAACATCGCGGCGAGAGCCGAGGAGCTCGTCAAATTAAAATGAGGCGCTTCTTTTATACTCACAGCAGAGGAGTGACAGAAGTTGTAGTCGGCAGAGGGATTCCCTATGATAAATACGTCGAGAGGCCTGTGGTGTTAATTGAGGAGGGGCTTGAAAACCCCTTGCCAAACGCCCCCGCTCTGGCGCTTAAGGGCGGGGAGGGAGTTAAGTCCCTAGAGGCGCTCAGCAAAGTATATGTATTTCTGCAAGAGGCGGAGGCTGACAGGGGGAGTACTTTAGTGGCCGTGGGGGGCGGGGCGTTGCTCGACTTAGCCACCTTTGCCGCCGGGACGTATATGAGGGGCATCGGCCTTGTACAAGTGCCGACTACTCTCCTGGCCATGGTAGACGCGGCGCTTGGGGGGAAGGGGGCTGTTGACTGGGGGCTTGTGAAAAACCTCGTCGGCGTGTTCTACCAGCCTAAGGCGATATTATGCGACTTAGAGTGGCTCCGCTCCCTCCCCCCGCGGGTTTACCGCTCTGCTTTTGCTGAAGTGGTGAAATACGGGCTTGCCCTTGACGAGGAGTTTTACAGCTGGCTACGCCAGAGCACAACGGCTTTGTTAAACAGAGGGGAAGACGCGCTGGAGGAGGCGGTCTACCGCTCGCTTAAACTCAAAGCCTCCGTCGTGGAGGCCGACGAATTTGAGGAGAGGGGAATTAGACAGGTGTTAAACGTGGGGCACACAGTTGGCCACGCATTAGAGCGCGTGTTAGGTCTTTTACACGGCGAAGCTGTGTCTTTAGGAATTGCGGCAGAGCTACGCCTTTCGGCCGAGCTGGGATATTTAAGGGAGAAATATGTCGAGGAGACTAAGTCGTTATTAAAGGCGTTTGAACTGCCCACTGAGGCTGGGCTGTCCAGCGAGCAACTGGCCGCCGCAAAGGGCCTTATTAAATACGACAAGAAAAGACGCGGGGATTACGTATACCTCCCCCTAGTGATAAGGCCGGGCAAGTGGATCCTTGAAAGGCTAAGAGTAGAGGAGGTCGCCCGCGCAGTTGAGTATGTTGTGCCTCAAGGCCGGACGGCTTGAGGGGAGGTTCCAATCGCCTCCTTCAAAGCCGATGTCGCAGAGGTATCTCCTAGCCGCGGCGCTAGCCGAGGGCGAGACTGAAATTACGAGAATTGAGTGGAGCGACGATGTGGTGGCCACGGCGAGAGCCGTACAGCCCATTTCCTCTATACTAATCAAGGGGGACAGGGCAGTTGTATCCCGGAGAGAGCCGGATTTTTACAGGGCTTTTAACGTGGGGGAGAGCGGGTTCACGTTAAGAACAGCCGTATCGGTATATGCCGGAATACCGGGGCTAACCGCCGTATATTTCGGCGGCACGCTGAGGGGGAGGCCTATCGACGAGTTGATAGAGGTATTGAGAAAACTCACAGAGGTGGTCAAGTTGCCAGGCGCCGTAATAATTAAAGGAAAGGAGCTGGGACGCCTTGAGGTGGAGATTAGGGCCGACATATCGTCGCAGTATATATCCGGGCTCATGTTTCTCGCGGCTGTGGGCAGTGGCGGCGTCATTAAGCCCCTCGGCGAGAGGAAGTCTTGGAGTTTTGTAGAGGCGACGGCAGAGGTATTGAGAGCGTTTAGAGCTGAGGTGAAACTGGGAGAGTATATAGAAGTCGGGGGCAGGATGAAGAGCCCGGGTAAGTTGGCCGTGCCGGGCGATTTCAGCCTCTCGGCGTTTTTAGTAGTAGCCGGCGTGGCGACGGGGGGAGAGGTCGAGATCCGGGGCCCCCTCTCTAAACTCGACGAGCCGCTTGTCAATGCGTTCAAGGCTATGGGCGTTGATATAACTACGGGGGAGGGTTGGGTTAGGGCCAAGGGGGGATTTTACCGGGGTATTGACGTAAATTTAAGCGACAATCCCGATTTAGTCATGCCCACCGCCTTGGCGGCGGGCATGGTTGAGGAGGAGTCGACAATAAGAGGCGTGGAGACATTGCGCTATAAGGAAAGCAATAGGATAGCCACAGTTATTGACGTGTTGGAGAGACTCGGCGTGCAAGTGCGCCATGAAAAAGACGCAATTTATATCAAAGGCCCGCCCAAGAGGAGGGACGTGGCGTTTAGCTCACACGGCGACCACAGAATTGGCCTCATGGCGCTGGCCGCTTCAAAAATAGTGGGCGGTTGTGTTGACGACATCAGCCCAGTGGCTAAATCGTGGCCCGCCGCCGTGCTTTATTTTATAAGCGAGTAATATATAAAACCACTGCGTAGAGCCGCCACATGAGAATTGTGGTCACAGGCGGCGCTGGGTTTATAGGCAGCCATTTAGTGGATAGGCTAGTGGAAGAGGGACATGAGGTTGTTGTCGTGGACAATTTATCCAGCGGAAGAAGGGAGTTTGTCAATAAGGCAGCCGAGCTGTATATCAGAGATTTAAAAGAAAGCGACTGGGGCGTTGGGATACGCGGAGACGTCGTTTTTCACTTTGCGGCAAACCCAGAGGTACGCCTGTCCACCACTGAGCCCGTTGTGCATTTTAATGAAAACGTGTTGGCCACATTTAACGTATTGGAGTGGGCCAGGCAAACCGGCGTTAAGTCCGTGATATTTGCCTCTTCCTCGACAGTTTACGGCGATGCCGAGGTGATCCCAACACCGGAAGAGGCGCCTTACAAGCCCATTTCTGTATATGGAGCGGCGAAGGCCGCGGGAGAGGTTATGTGCGCCACTTATGCGAGGCTTTACGGCGTTAAATGCCTTGCTATTAGATATGCTAATATTATAGGGCCGCGGCTCCGCCACGGCGTGATTTATGACTTTATCATGAAGCTTAAGAGAAATCCAAATGTCCTCGAAGTCTTAGGCGATGGCACTCAGAGGAAAAGCTACCTCTATATAAAAGACGCAATTGACGCCACAATACTGGCGTGGAAAAAATTCGAGGAAATAAAAGAGCCTTTCCTAGCCCTAAACGTGGGCAATTTAGACGCAATTAAAGTGCTCGACATAGCTCAAATAGTCGCCGAAGTTCTCGGCTTAAGGCCTGAGATTAAACTTGTCCCAACTACTCCAGACGGCCGCGGGTGGCCCGGCGACGTTAAATACATGACTCTTTCTATTACAAAACTAATGAAAATGACGGGCTGGAGGCCGACAATGACAAGCGGCGAGGCGGTGAGAAAAACCGCGGAGGATTTGGCTAAAGAGCTATGGCAGACACGTTAATCTCCGCTGCGTTGCTCGCCGGAATTATAATTTACACTTGGTGGCGGCGCAGGGGGGTTAAGTGCTCATCTTAACCACCCGCCTCCCAACGTGAGACGCTTTAGGCGTCTCTTCTAAAAGCCTTGGAATATCAGAAAAGCCGTGGACTGTGTAGACGGGCTTTACGGCGCCGGAGGCCAAAAGCCGCAACGCCTCTTGTAAGTCAGCCTTAGACCCCTGTATGACTGGGAGCACGTCAATTTCCTTAAGTATTAAAATGCCGAGGGGGATGGGGGCAGGCTGGGGGTCTACATTGCCAATTAACGCCACCTTGGCCCCCCAGTTCAACGACCTAAGCGTCTGTTCTAATGTGGGCCCTCCCACTGCTTCTATTGCGCCGTCGGCGCCGCCCAATTTTTTAACCTCATCGGAAAACGCCTTGTTGGTAATTACATAATCTGCGAATTTAGCCACGTATTCAGCCTTGGATGGGGAAGTCACGGCTATTACCCTGGCCCCGTAGGCCTTGACCACTTGTACTGCGTGTACCCCCACGCCGCCGCCCGCGCCAGTGACGAGGATTTGGCGGCCGGGGGAGACGCCGATTTTCCTAGCCCCCCTCACCACTGTGGACAAGACGCACGCGGCGTAAGAGGCCGCCTCGAAGGACACGCCAGGCGGGATTTTCACAAGAGACTTCTGATCTACTGAGATGTATTCGGCAAAGGCCCCGGGGAGATCCTCGCCGTAGATTTTCCTGTTTTTACATAAATACTCCCTACCCGATTTACAATACTCGCACTCCCCGCAATATTCATACATCATGCCCGCAACGGCATCGCCCGGTTTAAACTCCGACACTCCTTCGCCAACTTCCTCCACCACGCCGGCGAATTCGTGGCCAGCAATTAGGGGGAGTTTTACTCGCTGAAAGCCCTGCCACCCAAGGAAATCTCTATAACAAACGCCAGCCGCGACGATTTTCACCACCGCCCTTCCAGGCCCCGGCTTCGGCTTATCGACTTCAGACAAGACGAGTTCTTTGAAATTTCTCAATACGTACGCCTTCATAAGGAGAGGAATAAACCCGCTTTTATTTATTCCTCGGCCTCAACAGCCCTAACGCCTATTCCGAGCAGTCTCCTGAAAACCCTGTCCACTAGACGGACGTAGGCCCCCCTCTGGCCTATAAAGGCGCCGAACTCGCTCTTCCTCACTTGTACTTGTAGCTCGGGGCCTGCGAAGTCTGCGTCTACAATATGTTTAGAAATCCACCCCACAGGGTGTATCGCCCTCACCCATTGTTTAAAGTCGAGAGACATTTCCAACAGCCTCAGCCTTGCCCCCGCCTCGCCCTCTATCATTTTAATACGCTCGCCGCCGCGGCCCACCACTCTGCCCAATTGCCCCTCTTTTACAACTACAATGGCGTCGGGCACGTTCTCCCCCCTTATCCCCAGGGAGTCTTTATCTGCCTTGAACTCAACTGCAGTTATTATATCGGCGTCTGGGGCGAAGATCCTCGCCGTTTCGTATATATACTTCTCAGTCTCTGAAAGCTGGCGTTTTCTCATGCGCAACTCTAAGGCCAGCTTTATGCCGCGCCTCGCGCCGGGCCTAACGATATCTTTAACGCCTAAGTCCACCACCTCGGCCTTCTCCTCGCCCAAAAGGGCCTCTCTTAGGAGAGTTGCCCCGTCTTTTTCCGAGTCCGCGGGTTTTTGAAAAATGGGATCCCCAGCCACAATTAATCTACTCCCCCTACCGAGCCTAATTAAAATCTCCGCCGCGCTTTCAGGCCTTACGTTTTGCGCGTCGTCTAGAAATATAACGCTCTCGTCAAAAGTACGCCCTCTTAAGTAAGATACGTCTGTGACAATGACCTTCTCTTCTTTTAACAATTTGTTAATGTATTCCCTGTCAGCATATGGGCCGAGGATGTCCTCTAAATATGCCGAGGCAATTTTGTAGTACATTTCGCCTAATTTCTCCGGCGTGAGGATCTCCCCCGTTGCGACGTCTACTATTGGCCTCGCTATAATAAACCTCTTCGCCCTGCCGTTCTCCACGGCCCATATGCCGTACGCAATGCTAATGAGCGACTTGCCAGTGCCGGTGGGCCCGAAGAGTCCCACCAACTCGTTGTCGGGGTCTTTTAACACGTTAACAGCCCTCTCCTGGCCTACTGTCATCGGTTTAATTTTGTCAAACATATGCCATCCGTATATAAGAGCTTAAAAACATTAAATATCGAAAGACGATGCAAAAGCCGGCTGTCGCCGTTGCCGCGGCGGCTGTGAAAAACGGCAAAATAGTGCTAGTGAAGCGGAAATACCCGCCGAACCCAGGGAAGTGGAGCCTCCCTGGGGGGCACGTGGAGCTGGGGGAGAAGCTGGAGGAGGCTGTCCTGAGGGAGTTGAAAGAAGAGACCGGACTTGCGGGGAGGGTTGTAAAATTCCTCCAGCCAGTGGAATACATCGAGCGGGAGGGGGACAGGGTGAAATACCACTTTATTATCCTTGTCTATTTAGTGGAGCTGTTAGAAGACGCCGAGCCGAGGGCTTCAGACGATGCGGCCGACGCGGTTATAGTGCCAATTAAGGAGGCGTTAGAGATGGAATTAACAAAAACGACTAGAGAAGTGTTGGAGAGACTACTGTCGGAGTTTTGAAATTCTTAAATAGGCCTCTTCCACGGCCCTGCCCACTAACTGGCCGGCCGGGGACAACTCCACAAGGGCTTTTATTGTAGTGCCGCCGGGAGTCGCCACGTACTGCGCCAGTTTCTCCATTGAGAACTTGTCGTCAAGAGACGGGAGGCTTGCCATTATCGACAGCACTATCTCCCTAGATAAATCCCACGGAATGCCTATATTTACGCCGGCTCTTATAAGAGCCAGGGCGAGTTCCGCGACAATTGCCGGCCCCGAGCCGAGCAGTACAGTAAGCGGGTCTATTAACCTCTCCTCCACCCAAAAAGTAGGCGCTATGTAGCTCAAGAGCTTGTTCACCTCCTCGTCGTAAGGCCCGGCGACTGCTATAGCCGTCAAGCCCACGTTAGTCATCGCCCTATAGGGCCTCGCGGAAAGCCTCTTTAAATACTCCAGCGTCGCCCCCGCCACAAAAGATATAAGCGGCTTGTCGACGTAGAAATTCAACTCCGCCAAGTTAGCCGGCTTAACCGCCAAGAACAGCACGTCGCTGTTCTCAACCACTATTTTATTGTCCGTGTATACCTCAAGCCCAAGGGCGCTGAGCCTCTGCCTCGACCTCTCGGTCTTGACAGAGGCGATAACTCTAACGCTATTGCCGTGTAGCCTAAGCGCAATTTGCGAGCCCAGTTTACCGGCGCCGATAACCCCTACTGTCAACTGGGGGACGCATAAGAGGAAAAACAAAAAGGCTTTAAATTCTTTACCGCCTAAGCAGGAGAATCGCAATAACAACCCCGGCGGCAACGGCGGCTAAAATCGCTAAAAGTATTAGCCACGCCCCCGTATTTGTTTCCGCAAGCGGGGTTATTTGAAGCAGCGGCACCTCTCTCTCGGAGTAGAAGATTATAGTATAGGCCAGCCTAGTGTCGCTTAGGTATTTCTTAATCTCCTCCCACTCCTTAGGAGTAGGCTGTTTCACGGGGTAGAAGTGCAATAAGGCCCACGCGTCGCCGTATATAGGCGAGAGGCCAGACAACGGGCCGCCGAGGCTCATCTCGCCTTGCCTGGGCCTCCCCCACACGGGCAGGTTCAAGCGCTTTACCTCTTCCTCTAATAGGCCCGCGGTGATATTACACCAGGCGCGGAATTTAATCTCGGGGTAGTTGAAGATGACTACGGAGACGTTGTACTGCCTGGACAGCTCCCTGGCTATTCTCAGCATCTCCTCCACGTCGCCCTTGTGGTGTATATAGACGAGCATTGTCCCAAAGGCCTTTTTATCGCCGGGGAGGCGGCCCGGGACTAAATTTGCGTCATATACTATAACGCCGCCTTTGCTGAGCTCCTCCACAAAGACTTTAGATAGCTCATCTGAAATCTGAATGAGGGCGTTGACCCTAGAGCCGTTGTATTCAAACTCCCTCCACCACCGCTCCCGGGGGTCCGTGACGTTGCGCCAGTTCTCGCCGTATCTCTTTCTCATCTCCGCCTCGGCCTTTTCCGCCGCGATTCTCATGGCAGTCACATTGACGTCGTCTATAAACGGCGGGTCAACTCTTAATTTTATCCCCGGGTTAAACTCTACCGGCGCTATGTAAATGTTGCCGCATTTAGTCTCCACCTCCACTACTTGCATATGTTTTGCGACGTCGATATACAACACCCCAGCAAAGATCAAAGATGAGAGAACTAAGATCAACAATACGCCTCTCATCGCCAGCCCACTACCCCCAATGCCCTTGCGATATTATCGTAAGTCTCATAATATAATGTATCACAAGCACGTATTGTTGATCCATCCCATATTCGTATGTTCCAACAACAGCCATCACCGGCAAACGCTATGCCAGCGACATACGCCATATCGCCCACAGTCTTAAATACCGGACCTCCGCTATCGCCCTGCCCCGCAATGACCCAAGTATTTTTACAATCATCTTTTTTTGGTTCAACGCCATTGTAATCTAACACTCCTACCACTTTTATATCCCAATTTACCATAACTTTCTTAACTCCTAAGTTGTAGCCAGCTGTGGTAAGGGTGGATCTGCCTGTCTTCTGGTATACCTCATTTCTATCGCTTCCGTTTATAACGTCGTTGCTTAAATAGCCTGCTATCTTGAAGCGATAGCCCGATGGCAACGACACTATCTGGTTGCTTACCCACGACGTATCTTTAACTCTAATGACAAAGGCATCTGGATTATTACTGCGGGCTTCTGGCCATCCGATGTGGTTTTGGTCGTCGGTGCCCCTCGGCTGGTAGATATCTACCCAAGGCCAGTCTCCCACGCAGTGTTTAGCGCTGACGTATCCAAAGGGCGTTGAGGGAGAGCTGGCCTTAGCCACTGGAAAGCCTAGCGTACATCTATCAATAAAATAGCGGGAGCCCAGCACCACCATGTAGCTCTCGTATTGAATCCCTCCCACTAGGGGCCTAAAGCGCTGATCTGGAAGAGTGGCGGCGTATGTGATTATTATTAGCGCAATTGCGGCAAGCGCGGCGCCTATAACTGCCCTGTGGGCTCGCATAGAGTAAAAAAAACTGTTTTATAAACTTTTAGTAGTTACACTGCGGCGTTGTTTAATTTTATATCCCCTTCGTATTGGAGTATATGTACTTCGCTGTGGTTGGGGCGCACGTGAGGGGCAAATCGGCGAGTCCGGCGATGCACACAGCCTCTTTCAAGGCGTTGGGCATAAACGCAGTTTATATAGCCGTAGACGTGCCTAAAGAGGAATTGGGCTGTTTTGCCCAAATAGCGAGGTTGAATTTTAGAGGCTTTAACGTGACAATTCCGCATAAGGAAGAGGTCGTAAAGTTTTTAGACGCCCTCTCAGCTGAGGCAAGGGCAATTGGCGCGGTCAACACGGTGTTGGTGGAGAGGAATTTAATGGTGGGCTATAACACAGACGCCCACGCCGTGTATAAACTGGCGGGGGGGCACATGGAGGGCGCAGAGGTGTTAATCCTGGGAGCAGGAGGGGCGGCGAGGGCCGCCCTCTTCGCCGCCATAAAGGCGGGGGCGAAGAAGATATACGTCAAAAACCGCACGGCGGAGAGGGCTGAGGCGCTTGCCCGGGAGTTCCGGGAGAAGTTCGAAAGGCCTATTGAGGCAATTCCGTGGAGCGGCGCCGTTAAGGCAGATGTCGTAATAAACGCCACTCCTATACACGACGCAGTAATTGCAGATCTCACCGGCGCGTCTCTATACGTGGAGTTCGTCTACACGCCTACGCCGAGGACTAAAATGGTGGAAGAGGCCGAGAGGCTTGGCGTAAAGGTCGTAGACGGCGTGGATCTCTTGGTAGAGCAGGGCGCCCAGGCCGAGAAAATATGGCTGGGCGTGGAGCCCGACAGGGCTGTGATGAAAAAAGCAGTTTTAGAGTTCCTAGGCCTATGAACACTTTCGGCAGGGAGTTCAGAATAACTACCTTTGGCGAGTCTCACGGCAAGGCAGTCGGCGTGGTAATTGACGGCGTGCCTGCAGGCCTGCCGCTGAGCGAGGAGGATATTAAAAGGGAGTTGGAGAGGAGGATGTTTTGCCACATCCACTGGCTAAACCCGAGGTGCGAGCCCGAGGAGTTTGAGATACTATCCGGCGTAAAAAACGGCCACACCCAGGGCACTCCCATAGCAATAGTCATTTGGAACAAGAGGGCGATTTCTAGTTATTACGACGAGCTTTGGATGAAGCCCAGGCCGGGCCACGCCGATTTGGCCTACTATTTGAAATACGGCAAATTCTACGACCATAGAGGCGGCGGCAGGGCTTCTGGCCGCACCACAGCCGCTATTGTGGCCGCGGGGGCTGTGGCGAAGAAATTGCTGTCGCAATTGGGGGTGGAGGTGTGCGGCCATATAATTGAGCTGGGGGGGATAGAGGTGAGGAGGAGCTACACCTTTGAGGAGGTAAAGAGCAGTTGGGCAAAGCCGTTGCCCGTTGTAGACGACGAGGCACTTGCGGCGATGTTAGAGACTCTGAGGAAAAACGCCGCTGAGGGAGACAGCGTTGGAGGCGGCGTGGAGATCTGGGCTGTGGGCGTGCCGCCCGGCCTGGGAGAGCCCCACTTTGGGAAAATAAAGGCGGAGTTGGCAATGGCGGCTTTTTCAATCCCCGCCGTTGTGGCGCTGGACTGGGGGGCCGGCAGGGCGCTGGCGAAAATGAGGGGGAGCGAGGCCAACGACCCAATAATAATCAAGAGCGGGAGGCCCGCCCTAGAGAGCAATAAAATAGGCGGCGTCCTCGGCGGGATAACCGTCGGCGAGCCTATATATTTCAGAGTGTGGTTTAAGCCAACTCCGTCAGTGCGGAAGCCTCAGAGGACTGTGGACTTAGCAAAAATGGAGCCGGCAGTTTTAGAGTTCAAGGGGAGGTACGACGTCTCAGTAGTGCCAAAGGCTTTAGTCGCCCTAGAGGCAATGACCGCCATTACGCTGGCCGACCACGCGCTAAGGGCTGGCCTAGTGAGGAGGGACAGGCCGCTGAGAGATCCCGTCGTGTAACAAATCGTTGCGGCGACTAGCCGGTTTAAAAAGGCGCCTTAACGGGCGCGGCTGTGCTTTGCTAACAGCAACGCCGCGGCTCCTATTCTCGTCGCCGTCGCCACTAGCAAGATCGCCAGGGGAGGGCCTAGCGCTGCCCACAATGCGGCGACTAGCGGCACCGCAACTCCTGGGAGGTTGGCCATGAGGACTGCGTTTAGCGCCACGAGCAGACCCCTATGGGTTTTAAAGACGTCGGATACGTAGATGTTGAGCGCCGCTCTGTATATCGACGCCAGGAAGACGCTTCCCAATACGGCGTATGCGAATATCGGCGCGACGGGGGTTAATAGCGCGAAGGCGGCGATAAAGGGGGCATCGAGGTAGAGAAGCACAGCCAGGAATTTAGGAATAGAGCCTTTGTACTTGTCCACCAAATGGCCTAAGATAAGCGAAAAGGGTATTGGCACTAGGTTGTAAAGCGAGAAAAACACTGCGATTTCGTAATCGCCCATGCCGGCCACGTCTTTTAAAAACGGCGCTAAAAACGGCGAAATGGCGAAAGACACGCCGAGGAGGGCCATTACCGCAATTACTCTACTGTATTCACGGGATGTAAAGACGTATTTCAGCTCCTTGAGGTAGCCCGCCGAGGTGGACGTGGATATCCTCCTCAACGTCTCGACGAGGAAAAACCTCGCGATAAGCCCGGCGCAAGAAATTGCCAACATCGCGTAGACGGCCGACGCGCTCCCTTAGGATGCGGCGATAAATCCCAAGGCGAAGGAGCCGGCAGCGTACGACGCGTAGGAAAGCGCGGGGCCTATTGATATGATCTTCCCCCTCCAGTTCTCCGGCACAGACTCTATACGCATGACAAAAGACGCCGATGTGGGCAAGCCGTCTGCGACGTAGAAGAGCAATACGGCGAGGGGGAGTAGCTCAGGCCTCAACAGACAGAGGATCGACGAAACGTAAATCACGTCGGTTATAATCAACGTGGGCTTCCTGCCTATTTTGTCCGCCAGATAGCCCCCCGCCAAATTGGCGAGGGAGTCCAGGACTTGAGCCACAAGCCTTACGGCGGCGAAAACCGCCAGGCCCCAGTCGTATAGCCTAAGCGATAGATACCACGATAAAAATCCGTTGATAAAGCCCTTGCTATAACCAACGCCGTAAAGCATTGCTATATTCCGTTTAATCCACATAATTGTTTAATTTAAGAAAATTAAAGCCTTTCTCAATCCTTACAGGTTGCGCGCATCTGACGTTAAAATTTATAGAGCTATGGGTTTTGGCACAGATAAAATAGCGGTTGGAAAGCTGTCGGTTAAAAACGGCGTTTCGGCCAGCGGCTATGGGCTTGTCGTTAGGCCGTCCGAGTGGGTAATGGTGTCGAAGTGTCCGGACAATACTTACATACTATCGTCCCCCGGCCTATCCCCCGACGCTGTGAGGTGATGTGGAGGTTTTTCGTCGTCGCCTTCGGAATTCCGTAGGCCCTAATGCCGTTAATGTACTATTCAGGTTGCGGCCCGTGGGCCGTGTTAATAATGTTCACGCCTGCCCTTGGAGTGTTGGCGTCCGGACATAAAGAAAGGCCTGAGCTGAATCTGTCTGCGTTTAAGCCCTTTTCCTTTCCCCTTGCATGGGCGGGAGCTACTCTCATTGTGGCTTATTTACTCGGCATAAGGCCCGCCGTAGGGGAGTCGCTGGCCTTAGTTTTAGCAAAGAGTCTTAACATCCCCCTGAGGATTTGCCAAAAGAAGTAGTGGAACTCGTAAAAGTACAGAACCTATTGGCCCCTCTACTCATACCCTTTGCGCTTGTGGTAAATACATTTATTGCCTTCGGCGAGGAGTACGGCTGGCGCGGCTACCTAACGCCGAGACTCGCCAAAAGGCTGGGCTGGGTTAAAGCGTCTGTTGTGACAGGCATTTTATGGGGGTTTGGCACGCCCCCGTGCTCATGCTAGGGCATAATTTCTTCCTGAAGTTCTGGCCGCCGTCTGTAGCGCTCATGGCTCTCTATTGTGCCGCCGCGTCGCCCTTCTTTACATACATTTATCTTAGATATGGCGTTTGGGGCGCCTCCGCGCTCCACGGCGGAGTCAACGCCTTTGCTGGGATTTACTACCTCGTATACCCTCCCGAGCCGGTATGGCTTTCAAACCCGGCGGGATTCGTCGGGACTCTGGGCTGGCTACCCCTTTCCCTCTACGCCGCTTTGAAAATGCGTAAAGCGAAGTGATCTAGGCCCGGCGTCCCGCATATAGCTGTTTTAAACTCCGGTCGGACGACGTCGCCGCCTCAATACAACGGCAGGGCCTCCCTCCTCAACTCCCTCATCCAGGGGCTGTCGCTGTGCCACTCCGACGGCGAGTATACTCTGAGCTCTACGTTTGGCTGCAGGGCCTCTTTGAAAAGCTCCAGTCTCTGCAGGGCGTTCAGCCCCTCGACGCCCTCGACTATAAGGACGAGATCTATATCGCTGTCCTCTCGATAGTCCCCCCTCGCCCTGCTGCCCACTAGATAGGCCGCGGCGATTTTACAGCCTCTCGCCCGGCATATAGACACGGCGCTGTTTACGGCAGATCTAGCCAGCTCCAACGCCCTTGTCTGAGATTTCAGCGCAGATTTCGCCTTGCCCATTCCAACACCCTCCTGGCCCTTTCCACTAACTCCCTGGCCTTTTTCTCATCGTAAAGCTCGTAGGGCACTGCATTCGCCGCGTTTGGATAGCGGGATATAACGTAATGAATTGTCAACTCCCTCAAGTCCTCCTCAATAGGCGAGACGTCAACGCCGATCTCCTCCTTAATTACTCTCGCCAGCTCTAAAAGCTCGTGCCCTCTATATGCTTTACCCGCGTTTAAGAGTAAAGCCTTTAGCGCCTTCTCTGCGCATTGCTGCGACCAGAAAGCCGCAGAGTCCCAATCGCCCGTCTTTAAGTCGTTCTCTGCCTTAATTAAATCCCGCTCAGCCTGTCTAAGCCAGAGCTCGGCGTCTTTATTCACGGAAATATAGACATCCCACTTAAAATCTTTAGTAACGGCGCTGTGGAGTGCAGGGAGAGTGTCGAAACTCTTTAATTAATTTACTTTATTTCAACTCGTGGAGATCCTCTCCTTGCCTGAGGTTTTAACAAAAAGGCTTAGAAAAGCGGCAGAGTCGGCGGGGATTTCCCTTGAGGACTACCTCTTGGAGGTGTCCTTGGCGGGCGCGGATCCCCCTGAGAGGGCCAGGGCATATGCAGAGGCGGCGAGGGAGTTGCTTTCCGCCGCCGGTGAGGAGCTGGAGAGGGGGGATTTGCGCCAGGCCAGCGAAAAGGCATGGGGGGCCGCGGCGCTTGCCGTTAAGGCCTACGCCTACTGGCGGGATGGAGTTAGGCTGTCCTCCCACGGAGAGCTGTGGCGTTATGCCAGTAAAATCGCCGGGGAGCTTGGCGATTGGGTACACGACTCCTGGAACGCCGCAAACGCCATGCACGTAAACTTCTACGAGGGATGGGCGACGCGGGAGCAAGTGGTAAGCGCTTTGAAAAAAGTGAGCAGGTTAGTGGAGGAGCTCACTAGACGCGTGCTCGGCGAGTGAGGCGGGGCGTTACTCGGCTTTTGTCCTCAGCCACTTCCCCACGGCCTCTGCCAACTCCGCAAATTCGCTTAATTTCTCCAGATGGCGCATGAATAACTTAGCCTTGCCCGCGCTGACAGCGTACTCCCCCACAAGCGCTTTTAATACCGCCGCCTTAACGGGGTCTCCGAGCCTCACCTCGGCCCTCGCCGCGTATCCCCCTCCGCTCTTTTCCCACCTGTAGACAATAGAGAGGCGGTTAGTCCGGCCGCCCGCCTCGTATTCAACTGTTATTTTGAGGCGACAGTCCAGCCCTTTACACCCCTCTGAAAGCTCTGCGGACAGCGCCTTGACCACGGCCCCGCCGCCCTCCACTGTTAGCGGCAACCTGCGGGCTCCTGGCGCCGAGTTTATCAGCCTCTCAGCAGCCTCGCCGGCTCCTAAGGCCGAGGCCTCTTTCTTAAACCTCTCGACGAGGATTTTAGCCGCAACGTCGCCTGCAGAGGCCCGCCTCGCCACTTCTCTAATGCCGTCGTAAGTCAGCCGTATGTAATACCTGCCTCCCGGGGTCCTCCCCCCAGTGAAGTGAAGCCCTTCGGCCAGCCCGTAGCGTTTTAACAGCTCAACGGCTTTTTAAACTTCTTCTCGCTTTTAGGCTTATAAACGGCCGCAAGCGCCCCCCTCGACTTGTCGTAATTAACGTTGAAATAAACCCCAGCAAGCGGGATTTTACTCTCCGCCGCTGCTAGTTTTTCTAAAAGCGCATCGCGCCGTTGCTCGTCTATAATCCCAGCGCTGTGGAGATCCTCCACGAATCCCCTCACCGCGTCTCTCCACCCCCCGTGGCCTATTGCCGCTATGGCGTTAGTGGTTAAAACCACGTACCAACTGCCGCCGTATTGCTTCGCCTCAGCAGCCCCGCCGAGATCCCTAAGGATTGACACAAGGCGCTCTGCGGCCTCGCGCGTCCCCTTAAACTTGGCGTAGAGCTTCCCCTGCATCCAGTATAGAGAAATCCGGGCGATCTCCACGCCGCCCTCGCCCTTAAAAACTACTAGGCATCTCGGCAACCTCCCCCCTAGCTCCAGCGGCTTTCTCTCCACTGAGATCTCCACGGCTAGAGGAAAACACAGGTTTTTTACTCTTTAAAACGCTTTGTGCTGACGCTAGTCCGACGCTCTGGGCGCAACGGCGAATTTCCTCAACGCCTGGTCTTATAGGCTAAGTACGGGGCGAGCGCCGTTGCGGCGGCCGCCATTAACGCCGCCGAGGTTAAAAAGGCGTCTCTCACAGATAGCGAAATTATCAAGGGGACGAGGAACGAGCCGGCCAGCCTCCCGGCCTCGCTCGACACGTTGATAGTCGTAAAAATCCCGGGCAGCAACTCGCGCTTAAATTTAGCCTGTACAAAAGTAGAATAGGCGATCCCCTCTAAATACATAAAAAACCATCTTGTAAACGCTAAGGCCCAGCCGTGCGCGATCTCTCCGGTGTAGCCCAAGGCGCCTGTGGCGGCCGCTATGCCCAGCGTCGCCAGAATCGCCGTCTCTAGCTCCCCTTAAGCAACCGGCGGGCTGTAAAGCCGCCTATCAGTCTGCTAATAGACGGAGCCGTGTATATCAAGGCCTACGGGATGCTCTCACCGCGCGCCCATAGAGCCAACGTGGCCGGGGTGAGGCTGTAAGCGATGCCCAATAGAAATGCGTTGAGATACAGAGGCACGCCTACGGATAGGACAACTCCCTCGCCTCTTTCATACTCCATTTTAGGCATCAATCCGGCGAAGGCAAGGGCGGGGGCTGCCAGGAGAGGCCACGGCTCTTTAATAAATAACGCCGCCGCTATGCCTGCAAAATCCCCCAAAGCCCCCGCAATAGCCCTCTCGGCGTTCACTCTACCAAGCCTCTCCCTGCTCACAAGGCTTGGAAGCACGGCGGAGATGTGAACTCCCAACAGCCCCACTAGGAGGGAGGCGAAGAAAAAACGCAACTCTTGCGGCCCAACCCAGATGAGGGGGAACATGAAGTAATACCGCTCTCTCACAGCCCTCAGCCTAACGGAGATATACACCGCGGCGCTTGAGGCGGAGAAGGCCAACGTGAGGAGGAACAGCCTCGTCTTATCAACGCCTGCTGAAAATAACGAAGACATAAAAACATTTGAGAAAACAAAGCTTGAAATGAACGAAAGGAGGTATATAGCCAAAATACTTAATCCAATTCCCCCTCACGGCCCCTCCCATCGTGAAATTAAGCTGTAGCTGTTTTTAAAACAGGCTCCGCCAGCGGTTGTGGAGGCGTGTTCTTAACGCTCTACGCCTGGCGTTTTAAAAGGGCTTCCAGACCATGAGCCATAACATGACTGCGAGTATTACAGCCCAGGCCGGCGCCAACATCCTAATCGCCCTGTGGTATCTCTCAGCGCTGTATCTTCTAACCGCGCGGACGTGATACGCCTCTATAGCCCCCGCGACAAGCGCCACGCCTAGGGCGTAGTGTATCCACAGCGGCGATTTGGGGAAGCCGTATACGAGAACTGCCATGGTTAGGCCTGAGAGGAAGAGCAGCCCCGCAAAGGCGGCTTGGGCGTGGACAAGCCTTTTGTATGAATTCGGCAACACGCTCCCCGCGGCTTCCCTCACCACTAAATACGCGCCTGTGGAGAGGCCGGCCCATCCCACTAGAGAGAGCAGATGAATTGAAAGCAGAATTTCGTATAACATAAAAACGCCTTCGATCTGTGTTTAAAAAAATTACAGGCGGCATAACACGCCGAAGGAACTGAGCAAAAATAGTGATAACAAGTGACCGCCGTATAGGCAGATCCTTAAGGGCAGTGTACATATTCCCCAAAAGTACAACGGCACATTGGGCTACATTAAAACTGTTAAGGCCGACCCACAGGGGTCTGCGGGACTTGGACAGATTTAGGGGGACTTTCCAGCTTTAAAAAAGCGGGACAATCGCCGGACTCGGGGGATGTGATGTCTACGCCGCGCTTAAGTACCCGTAGCTCAAAAGGCAGACGGCCCGGAGGTTTGCGGGAGAGACGGGGCTGTCTGCCCCTAGGGGGAGAGTCGCCGTATTCCTCGACGAGCGGCGAGAACGGGAGTTTGCACGTCAAAACAAGGCGGCTACACGACGCGAGGAGCTTCAGCATAATCATCGCGGGTTTTACAGCTGAGTTGACTGTGGGGAAAACACCGCGCAGATTGAGAGGCAGATGTAGACCCCCCTTTCGCCGAGATAGCCAAAACTGCACTTGCGAAGGGCGAGAACTCTGCTGGAGGAGTACGTGAAATGGGCGAGTCGCCGAGGACTAAATCCCCTGGGAAGATAAGGGCGTTGCAGAAGCCATCCTCTACAGAAACGCCTGGGAGTTAAAGACATAGAGGCCTTTGAGGGGCTTTATATGGCTCAAACTAAGTCACGAGGGAGCTGACAAGAGCCGCAGACATTGACCGCAATATAGCGGCTGGTCACGTTAAGTATAGGAGACATACCTCTTCGTGGGTGCGGCGCAGCCCCGCGGAGGCTCCTCCCCGCACTTGGTGGGCGCAATCTCACGTGCGCCTGTAGAAATAGAGAACTCGCTCCTCCTACGCCCTAAAGGTGTGCTGGGGATGGGCTTGTTGGCCGGTCGGCGGAGTTCTTGGTTTTTAAATAACTGCAAGTTTTAACTGTGGGCTACGAGGCTTGGATCAAAAAGGCGTTAAGATACCGCGACTATGCCCGCGAGGATTTAATTAACAATAGGTACGACTCGGCGGCTTTTTTCGCGCAACAGTCCGTGGAGTTTCTGCTCAAGGGAGTGTTGATTAAACTGACGGGATCCCGACCCTTGACGCACTCTCTCTCGGAGCTCCTGGCGCTATTGGCTAAAGTGCTCGGGGTTTCTGTGCCTGAGGAGGCGATGAGGTGCGCCGAGGCGCTGGAGTCTCATTATATACAGGCGAGGTATCCAGATGCGCGGTTAAATGAGTACAGGAAGTGGGAAGGGGAGGAGGCCGTCAAGTGCATGGAGGCCTTGTGGGAGTATGTACGACAGGTGGCTGGAGGCGTTGCGTGAGTTGACAAGGTGGAAAGAGGCGGAGGCTTCAAGGTTAATTGAAGAGCTGTGTCGCAACGCTTTAGTCGTGGTTTTGTTCGGCTCTAGGGCCAGGGGGGACTTCACCCCCCTAAGCGACTGGGATCTCCTGGCCGTGATTGAGAGGGGGGAGTACCGTTTAGAGCAGAGGCGGATTGGCCAAGTGGTGTGGCTTCCGCTGGATAAACTAGAGGAGGTGTTGGAGCGTTCTATGGTGATTCTAGACGCCGTGGTAGACGGAAGGCCTCTATGCGGCGATTTCGAGGTTTTCGCGCGCATTAAGGCGGAGGTGGAGGAGTATATCAAGAGGAGAGGCCTCGTTAGAACCCGCCACGGGTGGGTCGCCGCTCCATGAAAAGGCGTTTTTAACCCCTGTTTAACGCCCCGACGCGTCTCGACAAGACGCAGGGCGCCTCAGCGCACTTGGCGGGGCTGTCGCCACTCGGCCTCGACCTCATTGCCGGGCGGATCAGCCTCTCGCTCTCACTCACGCAGTTAAGGGGATCTTGGCCTTTCTCATAAGCTCTCTGAAATCCTCCAGCGGCATTTCGGCTAGTTTAGACGCCTTTCTAATATCCCCCGTCTCTATGTAGTACATTAAGGCAATTCTAAGCCGAGGAGGAAGACTGTTAATAAACTCCCAATCAGCCCTCTCCCTGCGAATTCTCCTCAGCTCCTCCTCTATTTCCGCCTCCACGGCTTCTACACCCCAGCTCTTTTAAAACCTTTTCTAAATCCCTGCGGGGGAATTCGTGTAACGCCTCCTCCCTATATAGGTCGAAAACCCCGCAGTCGGCCTTTCCCAGCCGCACCGCTTGCGCGAGCACCTCAAGAGATCTCCACACGGCGACGTTAAAATATTCTTGTACTACCCTCGGGACGGCAAAGGCGCCTCTATTCTCAGTCAATACGACAAATCCCATCTCTCTCCCCACCACTAGACAATAGGCCTCGGGGTAGTCAATAATAGGCGAGGAGAGCCTAGACGCCACAGTTGCCATTAAGCTCAACGCCTTAGCCCTCAGCTCGGGCAACTCGGGCAGAACCGCCAGCTTTCTCTCCGCCAAGCGCTCGGCGAGCCAAGCCAAAGTCTCCTCGCTCCTCAACTCCCCCAACACAGGCTCGGGGATCCACACCACTTTAAACACTTCAAAGAGCAAGTCGCGCATGCTGAACTTGACCCAGTCCACGAGAAAACAAGTATCTACAACTGCCTGCATTAACTAGGTATTTTCGCCCTTCTCCTCAGCTCGTTAAACTCCTCCGCGGCTATGCCGGCGATGCGAGACGCCACGTATAAATCCCCCGTCTCTATGTAGTACATTAAGGCAATTCTAAGCCGAGGAGGAAGACTGTTAATAAACTCCCAATCAGCCCTCTCCCTGCGAATTCTCCTCAGCTCCTCCTCTAAATCCTCGAAATACCTAGCCAGCTCCTCCACGCCACTTCCGATACCAATATTTAAAAACTCTTTACGCGGGGGCACAACAGTTCTGCCCAACGCTTAAAGCAGTGGGACAGTTTAGAGCGTCGCATAAAAGGAATTAGCGCCACCTGGCGCGGGCAGAAGGCGAGTAGGCCAGGCTGGGGCTGACTGGACAAGGCTCCGCCCGGGCTGGCGCTCAGCCCCGGCGCCCGGAAGGGGTATTGTTACCGGCGCTTACGCTAATTGGGGGCGGAGCTGATTCCTCCCGGCGGGCTGTTGTTTAAGTTTCAATATTCTGTTATAAGGGTTTCATGATAGTGAAACTTGTGTTTCACAGCGTGTTTTAATCTATAAGTTTTTCTCAGCCCCATGATCACTAGAAGGAGGTTTTTGCAAATAGGGCTCGGCGCAGGGGCCATGTTGGCCATGGGATTTACATTGCAGTATATATTGAGAACTGGTGAAGTCAAGAGGCCTGAGACATCCGCGCCTGTCCCCCCGTTAATTAAAGAGGCGACATATATTGAGGCCACTGCCAGTGGATATATGGTAGAGGGAGTATTAAATCCCACAATAATACTTAGGCGTGGACAAAGAGTTGATATAACATTAAAAAATAAACTCACTGAGCCGACCATTGTCCACTGGCACGGCTTTGATGTAAACTGGCATAACGATGCGCATCCCTCCTTCGCCATAGCGCCGGGGGAGAGCTACAATTATTCTTTCGACGTTGTGAATAGGGCTGGCACATATCTCTATCACCCCCACCCCCATGGGCTGACCGCAAAACAGTTCTACATGGGACAACTAGGTCTCGTCATAGTGGAGGACTCGGGGTCTGATCTCGGGTTTAAATACGGCGTAAACGATCTGCCGCTGGTGATATCTGACAAGAGATTTATAGGCGGAGCGCCCGTTTACAACCCGACGCCAATGGAGATGATCACTGGGTTTTTGGGAAACGCTGTTTTAGTAAACGGCGTTAAAGACGCCGTATTTAAACTATCAGGAGGGAGCTACAGACTCAGGCTCGTAAATGGCTCTAACGCGAGGCTGTATAAGCTCTCTATTGTTAAGAAAAACGGCGATGTTGTGCCCATGAGGCTTATTGCCGTTGACCAGGGCTTTTTGGCCAGGCCAATAGAGGTAAGGGCGTTATTCCTCGCGCCAGCTGAGAGGGCTGAGGTTGTGGTAGAGCTGGGCGAGGGCGTTTACCTCTTGAAGAATACGCCTTTTGATCCCATGCATTTAGAAATGGGCCACGGGATGGGCCACGGAATGCAAGAGGCGCTCCCCGAGGGCTCTGAGTACACAATAGCCACTTTCTTAGTTGAAGGCAAGGGCGAGGCGGTGCCTGTGGAGGCCTTGTCTGATCCGCCCCCAGAGCCCCCAAAACCCACTCGCACGAGGAGGTTTGTGTTATCTCTATCAGGAATGCAGTGGACGATAAACGGCATGTTCTGGAATGCCTCAAACCCGCTGTTTGAACACGTATCTGTAGAGGGCGTCGAGCTGTGGGAAATAGTTAACGACAAGGCGTCTATGCCCCACCCTATGCACTTACACGGCTTTCCCATGTGGATAATTGAGCGTAAAGACAGCCCAAGACAAGTGGCGGAACTTGCCGTGGACAATAGGGGCAGACTCCCCACAGATCTCGGCTTGAAAGACACAGTGTTAATATGGCCAGGCGAGACAGTTAAAATCGTTGTGAATTTTGACGCAAAAAAGAGGGGGCAACTCTTCCCATTCCACTGCCACAATTTAGAACATGAAGACGGGGGCATGATGATAAACATAGCAGTTAAATAATCCGCTCGGCGAAGAGCTCGCCCATTTGACGGCGGCGCCCCAGGGAGTTAGACGCATCGCGTTTGTCTCTGCCGGCTGTCTGCACTACGCCGTGTGTTCAGTTCTCCTGCAGGTGTGTATAAAGGCGTTTTGTATCAGCCAGCTTCCGCTACGATAAGCTCCAAGGGCCTTCAAAAGCAAACACACGGAATTGACGCAACTCATGATAGCCTTAGTTGCTCGCCCCTATGCAAGACTGAAAACAACTAGGCCGTGAATAGGCGTGAGGTAGGCGTCGTGGAGATTTTGACTTCGCAGGGAAAGCGCCGCGCCTCGGAGGCGTATGTAAACGGCAGAGATCCGTCGTGAAGAGCAAAACGCCGTTTTAGAGGGATCGGGCGGCAATAGAGTTAAATAAGTTGTGAGGGAATTAGCCGTGGAAATTCTCGTCGTATTGGCTCTGATAACTTCGGCGTTTTTCGCTTGGAGTATGGGACATCACTACGCAGGCGCGGTGGTCGGCCCGGCTGTTGGAGGCGGGGCCATTACGATAAAAAAGGGGTTGCTCGTGGCGGGGGCTCTTGTGTTAATAGGCTCTTTAGTCAGCCCCGTTGTGAAAACCTACGTCCAATTAACCAATTTGAGGCCCGCGGGTCATTACTCAGCTTTATTATCAGCCGCGGCGACGACCACGCTGGCCACTTACGCCAAAATACCTACCTCAACTATACAGTTATATACTGCGTCTTTAATCGGCGCCGCGCTGACAGTGGGGGCCGCGGTGAATTTACAACTATTAGCAGTGCTGGTGGCCGCGTGGGCCGCGGCCCCCCTTACGGCATATGCACTAGCCCCCCTGGTGAGCAAACTCACGCCGTCTAACACAAAACTTCTATTGCGAATTTCCATGTTTTTATCAGCATTAGTCTTAGGCCTAAACGACGTGAGCAATGCGGCGACGAGTCTAGTGGGCGTGGTAATAGATTTCATAACAGCCAAGGGGCTCGCGGACTTCTTCATGTCCATCGGGCTTTTAACCTGGGGCCACAGACTCGTCGAGACTATAGGAGGGGAGCTGGGGAATCTCAGCCCCAGATCATATCTAGCAGCCCATGTGACTAAAATAGCGACTTTGGCGATATTCAACTCCCTAGGCCTAAACGCCTCAATGAATCAGACTTTAATCGGAGCCATGGCCAAGCTAGGCGCTGAGCGCAGGGCTTTAAAGAGGATATTTATCGGGTGGCTCACCAGCCCGTTGCTGGGAGCGGCTTTTTCGGCGTTAGTAACATTCGCCATGGCCACATGGAGACTCGGCTAAATAGACGAGTTTAACACGTTAAAAAAGGCGCAAGCCCCTTGGCCCCGAGGAGATTAGAGGCCGGAGATTTACTAAAAACGTCGTTTATCTTCACCGGCGGGCGGAAAGGCGGTTAACACGCCATGCGCTAGGCATTGAGCACTCGCCGCCGGCAAATTTTTTATATTTCCTCGCCCTTTACTCCGTGTCTCTTGCTGAGGAGGTGAAGAGGGTTTTGTTGGAGCACCCGGAGATTTTAGTGGAGGTCCTCACGGCGAGGCCTCAGATCATATACGAGGCTCTTTCAAAAATAACGCCGTGGGAGAGGCTGGCCACGAGAGAGGACGTGGAAGCCGTGAGGAGAGAAACAGAGGCGTTGAGAAAAGAAATTGCAGACGTGAGGGAGAAAGTGGCGACAAAGGAGGAGCTCAAGGCCTTGGAGGAGAGGATGACGGCGGGTTTCGAGGCAGTTTATAAAGAGATTAGGGCTTTGGAGAGGAGGTTGAATTTGAGGCTTGAGGCGCTGGGCGCCCGTTGGGGCTTGGCCTCTGAGGACGCCTTTAGGGAGGGGGTTAGGGAGCTCCTTAGGGAGGCCGGCTACGCCGTGGAGAAGTGGGTTTATTTCGACTCCGAGGGCCACGTCTACGGCCACCCCAGCGAGGTGGAGCTAGACGTAGTGGTTAAAGACGGCGTGGTGATGGCAGTTGAAATAACTGCGGCTTTGAAAAGAGGCGATCTCCAAGTGGTTAGGAGAAAGGCCGAGCTATACCAGCGGGTATCCGGCAGGAGAATTGATAAAATAATCGTCGTGACGGCGTTTATACACGACAGAAATCCCGCGCTTGTGGTCGCAGTGGCGGAGAAAATGGGGATAAGGGTGGTCAAGCCGGAGGAGGCTGAAAACGTCTAACAGCCATCCCTCTCACGCCGGCTTTCACGGCTGAGAAAAGCCCCGGCTGCGTTTACAAAATAACTCCGCGGTATAGCCTGCTAAAAGGTCGGCAAGCTGAATTCCCGGCACTTTATGCGACGGCTTTGAAACAGCACGGGGAAATTTACGCGGATCCGCCAGCCCCTCGTCAAGTACGTACAAGTCAGCTTTAATCCCAGTCAAGAGCCGCCACAGCCACGCCTCAAAACTCTCTCTGTCTACATAATGGTGGACGTCCCTATGCGTCTCTAAACTGCCTATAAGAGCCAAGGCCCGGCTCGCCAGACCCCGCCTTTTCACAAACCTCCACTTAATTTCCCCTTTAACGCCCGCAGACGCCTTCAGCTGGGAGAGGATGTCAAGGCCCCAGTATAGGTAGCTACCCCTCACCTCAGCCACCACTACAGCCACGGCTATGCAACTACACGGCGACTTGAGGCCAGACTCGTCCACAAAGGCAACTCGCTTCACAACGTGAAAAAAGCTTATAAATTACTGCATCTGCCTAATTGTATGTAGGCGGGGATGCGGCCCCGAAAGGGGCACAAGCACCGCCCGAACGAAATGCAGGGGAGATGCGGCCCCGAAAGGGGCACAAGCACCCCAAAGCCCCGCCGAAGATCCTCACGTCACAGGGCCAGTAATTTTTACGGCCGAGGCGTTGCACATTTCACCACGCGCACAATGCCGTTGTTCACCTCTACGATTTTATTGGCGTATTTCCCAGCGGTGTCTCTGTGGGATATCACCACGACAATGGGCACTTCCCTCTTAACTGCCTCCAGCACTTCCTCTTCCACCTCTGCGTTTAGCCCCGACGTAATTTCGCCCATGACAAGCGACCTGGGCCTCCTCAAGAGGGCCCTTGCCATTATTACCCGCTGCCTCTGCCCCTCTGAGAGGCTTGATCCCCCCCTCGCCGCACGGCTTATCCAGGGGGAAGTCTATGCGGGCGAGCCGCGCGGCCCTTTCCACTTCCTCCCGCGGGTATTCCTCCCAAAGCGTGATGTTTTCATACACAGTCCCGTCGAGATATAATCGTCATTGCCGATATAGATTGCGCCCTCCGGCGCCTCCACGGAGCCCTCCAGGGGCTTTATAAGGCCTGCGATGGCCTTGCCCAGAGTGGACTTCCCGGCGCCGGTGGGCCCCCTGATCCATAGGAAATCCCCAGGCTCAAGCACGAGGGATTCGACGTGTAACACCGCCCTACCGCCGTGGCCCAACACGGCGTTTTTAACGACGACGCTGGTCCCTTGCTTTACGGCGGGGGGCTCCGCCCAGCCCTCTACTAGCTCGGCCACTCTCTGAAAAGACGCCTTGAACTGGTAAAAGGAGCTCAGTTTAGCCATTAGCTGAGACGCTGGTTCAAAAACCCCGGCTAAGAGGTGTCTCACAGCCACCGCAGAGCCCACTGTGGACAGCCCCAGGGGGGGTTAGGAAAAGCACCAGAGCCGTGCGAAGTGCGGCGCGGCGAAGGCAATGGCGCTTGCGCCGAAGTTTAGAGACTTGGAGTAGAGCTGGAGCTTTTTGTAGCTAGACAGCCACTCAGCTGTGGCCTTGAGCAATACCCCAGGCAACTCCCTCACGCCCATTCTATAAAGGCTGTGGGCCCCGTCCACCACCTCCTTTGCCCTCTTAAACCACGCGGAGTAGAGAAGCCTCTCCCTTTGGGCGTAGGCGAGAAAGGCAGGCCCCACTCTTCTGACTACGTAAAAGTAAAGCGCTATTAGCGGCAAGGCCGTTAGGGTGAGCACGGGGGAAATGTAAAAAGAAGCCGCCAGTTGCGCCGCAAGCCTGGCGAGAACCACCGCCACGTCCACAGGAAAAAACAAGTAAATAGCGGCGTTGAGAACGTCGCCGCTTATTCTAGACAAAACCTCGCCCCTACCCCCGCCGCTTTTAATTGCAGATACGACCATCCTGTGGGAAAGGTCGAGCGTTACCTCGCCCAAAAGCACATTTGCCTTGTATTCAGAGAGGAAATTAATTAGGGGAATCGCCGAGGCAATGCCCACAACTGCCAAAAGCCCGCCCCACGGCACTATCCCAGCGACGATCCTGTCCACTACGTATTGGACAAGAAGCGCCAGCTCAACTCCCAGCCAAATCATCAACCCCCAAAGAGCTAAAAGCAGCGCGAGATCCCAAAATGCTTTTTAAAATAACGCCTTAACACGCCGCTGAAAGCCCCGGCGCCCCTGCGCCCATTAGCAACACGAGGCGCCGCCACGCCTTTTACACAAAATAAGCTTGAAAATTATGTCCTGTACAAAAAATTGTACCTACACGCACAAGGTGTATGGCTCTATGGCCTTCCTACGCTTTCACATATTTTTCTCATATTTCTGAGAACTTCGTCGACTAGCCCTTCAACGGGGCTCTCGCCCGCCCTCGTCTCTTTTATATACTCCCCCACAAGCCCCAGTGCCTTGCAGTAGGCCTCCTCCCAGTCTACTCCGAGGGTTTTTCTAAGAGCGTATAAGAGAAATGCGAAAAACCCGTAAGCCGGCTCGTAGTACCCCAAGCTCTCCAGCCCCCTCTCCGCGAGCCACCTCCGCCTCAAGTTGTCGTCCGGCGTGAGGACAGCTCTGTAAAACAAGAGGCTCAGCCGGGGCCACTCCCCAAGCCCCGCCAAGTAGGGATCTGCAAATTGGCGGGACTTAAGCTCCAGCTCTATTAATTTATCAAAGGCCTCGTGCCGCCTTATTTTAAAGGGCAAGGTGAGGAACAGCTCGTCGCCTATATAAACGCCGTTTTTCCTAGCCGCTAAGGGCGTAGTGTAGCCGAACTCTCTGAACAACATTTCAGGCGTTAAATAGCCCCTCTCCAGCGCCTTTGAGACGTCCTTAAGCCTCACCACGTGCTCTCTCTCCAGCCTGAGCACATACACAACGCCCTCAGCCTCAAGCCTCTGCACGACATCCCTCACAGTGCTGTACGGCATTTGCAACTCCCTAGAGATTTTACGAAGCGTTGTGTTTAAGTCGTGGTGTTTATAAAAGAGGTACTGGACGAGCCTCTTCTCTAAATCTCTACTGCGCATTTCCCAAGGCGCCGCGCCGAGCTTCTCAGCGACCTCTTTTTAACAGGCCGCCCTCGGAGCCCAACGCCAGCCAGCGCCGTATGGACAACTCCGCGCGGGCGCTAATAGCTGTACACCAACACTCCCTTCCCCCTATTCCCCCACGTCGTCTCCAACCCACGCCCCCGCTAAAACCGGGACAGCGCCTTTGCCAAAGACGTGCCTCACGACGTCGGCTTTCGCCAGAAGGGCGCCGACGTCCTTAACCCTAGGCCTAATCTTCACCTCGACGGCGTCAACGCGGCGGTTTGTCTCCACCAAGAGATCCACATTATCCACCTTGGCACTCCTAGCCCTCTTAACCACGGCCTCGCCTTTTGCATAAATCCCCTCCCTCAAGTCCTCCCAGACGTAGCGGGAGCACAAGCCCTCCGCCGTTACTCCCAACGCCTCCTCAATGCGAGAAAGCCGCCTATTTGCCTCAGCCCAGCGTTTTTCGTTCTGCCTCCAGCGCCTCTCGTCGTGATAAATCTTAATATAGTGTACACTGTGAATAGGGGAAAAGGCACTTAATTGCAGAACCCCAGATATACAAAAGTATATTATTTAGTCGTGGGCTGATATCTCGTCAATTCTCTCCTCTGCATATTCCACAAGCCTTTCTATGACGTCAGACTCTTTCAGTAAATCCCTTATTGAAATTACGCCGAAAATCTGGCCGTTGTCCATTACCAAAATATGTCTGATGTTGTATTTCCGCATAAGACGGGCTATCTCCCAAACAGGGGTATCTTTATAAACGTAAATAACCTTACGCGTCATGATGTTATCAACAGGTTCAGAGGGTTGAATGCCGCTTGCTATGGCTCGTATTATATCTCTTTCCGATATGACGCCAGCCAAATCTCTTTTGCAATCAGACGACACAATTAAAAATCCTATGTTCCGCTGGGCCATGAGCTTGGCGACGTCCAGGATGGAGGCGCCGGGCTTTATACATATCACGTTTTTTGACGCTATAGCCCCGGCGTTCATATCACCCTTTCATCCGCCTTATCCCTCTCTGAGCCGTAGCCTGCGCCGCGCTCGTATTTGATCTTGGCCCATGGATAAAACGTCACCTCCAGCTCCTTAAAGTAGTCGAAATCTCCTAGTTTGTGGTGGCTCTCTGTCGGGTGGCCCTCCTTTAATTTCTGCAACTCCCACAAAGCCTCTTCCTGTCTTGTCGCTAAGTCTTTTACAAAGTTATATACAGCATATGTTTCTGCGTGTAGCGCGCCCAGAGTTATGAAGATGTATTTATATCCAAGCTCCGCGAGCCACTTAAACCTAACTGGGATCTTCGCCTTGTGCCATCTGAAAGAAGAGGAGTAGTTAAACGCTAGGGGCACGTCGGGGAACTCCTTCCTAACTCCCTCAGCGAATTTCGTAATGGCATCAATATCGTCGGGTCGCGTGAACTCCGCCCACACCATATCGGCCCCTGCGTTAATATAGGCTTTAGCCCTTTTAATAGCCTCATCTATCTGTTTCTCAGGCTCTACATTGGAGGCGCCTATGGCGTCAGTTCTCGCAATAATGAAAAAGTCAGGGTCTATATTGCGCCTAACTCTGTCAATAGCCTTAAACATGGCCACTGCGTCGTCTAGAGGCATCACTTGCTTCCCCGCCAAGTGGCCGCACCTCTTTGGAAATACTTGATCTTCAACGTGAATTGCGGCGACTCCGGCTCTCCAGAACTCCTTTACTGCGCGCATTGCGTTAAAAAGACTGCCAAATCCGCTCTCCGCATCAGCTACGACGGGGATTGTAACAGCATTTGCTATGTGCCTGGCAATCCAAATATACTCCTCAAGCGTTAGGATGTTTAAATCAGCCGCCCCGAGATAGCCCACGGAACACGAGTATCCGCTTATATATACAGCTTTTAAGCCGGCTATCTGAGCTAACTTAGCTTGCAACGGCGTATATACGCCAGTAGTGAAAATATATGGTTCAGTCTTTAATAAGCGCCTAAACTCAGCCCCCGGATTCTTTAAAACTCTCTCATATAGATCTAGTCTGCCTATAAGTTTTTCCATGCCGTACTTGGGAAATGGAAAATAAAAAATTTCCTGTTGATAAGTAATGTAGTTATGTAAGTAAGTAAAAAATAAAGATAATTATATGTAATTATAAATAGTGTTAAATCTCGGCTATTTAGTAGAGGCACAGAATAACACGATTTTTGTATCTGTGTACCATACGCACTGCCCTCAACTCCTTTCTCAAGTCTTCCCAAAGCCTTAAAATAAATACTGACAGAATCTGTCTCCGCCACGTCAAGACAAGACGGCCGTCGCGCGACTTATAAAGCGCGTACTAACCACAGATATACCTTAGTGGCCGAGACGCCGTCTGAGGCCGCAACGACGTACTAGGCCTGGGGAGAAGTCCAACATGATTTTCGTATCAGGGAGGCGCATGAAGAGTTGAGCAAGATATCCGCTAGAGGCAGGCTGTGATTCCATGCAACTCGTAGCCTACCTGTGCTGACTCAGGCGGCCGCGTAGCGTTTCCAAAAAGTCTCTAACACTGCAACGATTTTTAGAGAAAATTATCGCATCTCTTATGAGGCGACAGACGTTGGCCACTTTGGCCGTCGCAACTTGGGAAATGTAGACGCCTTAAGAGGTGCGCTACCCAGCAGAAGGCGGTGTACCGAGCCCTCTCCTCGCCGCCGATGGAATACTCAACCGCCACTCCCGGCCTGGACTCCGGGACTCTGTGGCCTACCGCCGGGGTATAGCGGGCGCCAGCCCCTATGCCCACCTCAGCCCTCACCTTAATTCCGTTTTTCCGCAGGCCTTTCTTGGCGCGTTAAAAACACCAGTCAGGGTTGCCTTCGAGTTCCCGAATTCAGGTCCTGACCGACGGTCTTTTAGTAGTCAGAGCGGCGTCTCAGGACAACGCAACTTAATTCAAAATCGCACAACATTCCGTGCCCCTTTAATCAAAAATTTAAGCGCTGGTCAAAGTAATCACATGGAGTGTTTGAGGCCCCCGCCAGCCTCGGGCAGGGCGGGGCGGCCCCTACAAACGGGCCGAAGGCGGGGAAACGCCGCCGTCGGCGCCAGGCCAAGGGGGTTGCCAGCCCTACGGACGCCCCCGCCATGCGTCCCGCACGCGCCCCGCGCCCCTTAGGGCGCCCAGAGAGTAGAAAGTGTGTGTATTAGTTTTTTAACCATTTTGTATGTGGAGCTGTGTCTCTTGTGGAGAAGTTGAGACAAGTAGACTGGGGGGCTGTCGGCGCCAGACTTGTAATTCTACACGGCTCCGCGCTGTGGAAGGCAAGTCCAAGAGATATAGACTTGGTTATTTACACAGACCGAGACGTGGAAGAGGTAATGCTAAACGCCATGGAGGCCGTGGAAAACGTCGCCGGGCTCCCCGCCGACGTCTATGCTTTCGGAGACGTCAACGAAATTAACTGCGTCCTCTTTCTCCAGGCGGTGGCAAATGGAGTTTTAATCTACAACGACCTCAAGGGCAGAGAAGTGTTGATAAGGGCTATTAACGTGTGTAACGACTACATAATTATGAGAGAAAAAGTGGAGTTTACAAAAAAGTTTGTCAATGGCGTGCTGAGACGTGTTACACAATAAGCTAATAGAAGAAGTGTTACGGCATTTAGAATTCCTAGAAAAAATAAGAAGACGCGGAGTAAACTGGGACGACGTGTTTGAACTCTACGCAGTTCTACACGCCCTGCAGATACACTCCCAGTCAATTATAGACTACTTATTACACACATGCGCCGTAGTGGGCATTAGAGGAGAAACTCCACTGAAATGTATAGCCAGCCTAGCCTCAGCCGGTTTGCTAAGCGGCGAGGAGAGAGAGGCTTTAAGAAGGCTAGTGGGATTTAGAAACATTATCGTCCACGAATATGGAGAAATCAACGTGGAGAAAATACGCCAAGTGTTAGAAGAGAGAAGATACGCCTATGTGTCAGAAATAATTATGAAGCTACACAAAGAGCTAGACGCCAGAGGCCTACTAGACCCTTAGACTTGCCTAGGCGTTGCTCCAAACAGGAGCAAATCACACAACTACATCTAATGCCCGTATTCTCCCCCGGGATTGGACATATGGCTTCTCTGTCCTCTTTTTTAGGCGTTTTGCGGCTAATCTTTTCCACAGCCTTCCGAGCCAAACTACAGTGGGCCAGGCAGGCCGCGTCTGCCAGCCCACAAGACACTTACAGCCGACACAGCCAGAAGCCAGACTCTGGCTGGGGCTTTTAACGCAAAAATCAACCATTTTTGGCCCAATATATTTAGTCAATTCGTAATTTACATGCCGTGTGAAGCCCGCGCTCCTTCGACGTAAAAATAGGCCCTGGGGCTTTTGTATTCAAAGGCCGCCAGCTGTCTGTGCCCCAGTCCGTTGTTTACTATTGGACAAGTCGACAAAGACGGAAGCGACGACTAGTTCGCGGCGGCCGCCCCCTGTGCGTAAATGGAGGGGGCCTCCGGCGCTCCGCCTACGAGGCGCACACGCCCAGGGTAGAGGCCGCGGAGGCCCTACGGCGGCTTAGTAGCTGTACACCAACACACCCTTGCCCCTGGCGTATTTCTCCACGTCGTCTCCTATCCAAGCCCCCGTCAGTACGGGGACTGCCTCTTTTTGCAACGCGCTTTTTACCACCTCCGCCTTGGCTAAAAGCGCTCCCACGTCCGTTGACAACGTCGACATTGACTTGCTCATCGAGACAGACCGTCGCGTTTACGTCGTCGAGGTGAAAATTAGGCCGAAAATAGACCTTGCACTTCTAACACGGCGCATTAACGCCTCCCCCCTCGCCCTTATCTCAGCCTGTAAGTCCTCCCAGACGTAGCGGGAGTGCTGGCTCTCGGCCATAGCCCCCAGCGTACTCTCCACGTTGGAGAGCCTCCTCTCGATGTTGTCAAAACGCTTATAGGCCTCTTCCCATCGCTTCTCGTTCTCTTTCCACTTCTTCTCGTTCTGTTTCCAGCGTCTTTCGTTCTGCCTCCAGCGCCTCTCGTCGGCTTTTTTCACTCCTCTGTACGAAGTTATTAAAGTCCTCCCTCAACCGCCTCAACTCGTTCAACACCTCGCCGAGGCCCAGCAACCCCGCCACCGCGTATCTGAACTCTTGATCCTCCTCCAGCGCTTTTAAAAAACGCCTCTTCTCCTCGGGAGAGAGGACCACGTAATACAAGACAAATTTAAAAAACTGACGCGCAGAGGCAAGCCCCCTGTCAACTCCCTCCAGTGCTCTGGTAACGCACCTCAGCAACGGCTGTTCAACTGCGCCACAAATCCCGGGCCCTTAACTATGTCCCCTGCCCCTCATGCAACAAGTGGTTACACGTCTAATTACATCGACGCCCTTTTCAACACAGCCGCTACAGTAGAAAACGTTGTTATAATCCGGCGCGCAGAGGCGGTTAAAAGTTACCTCTCGCCTGGCAGTTTTCACCCAAACAGCCCTGCCGCTGTTCTGCCGACTGGCCGTCCCGTCTTCTAGACTCCGCCGCCATAGGCAACCTGACTCCGCTTTAATGCCGGCCAACCGCTTGAGTCTATTCAGATGGTTGAGAAGAGGCCCACCTACATGTAAGCCACTTCTCTCCGTCGTAATAACACCAATAGTGCTGATCCCCCTCGTGTTGAAATAAGTACCAACCCGGCTCGGGGGCGCTCTGTTCATTAGACGCTGGGCGGCGCGACTGAGGCGGGGCCGGACTGCTCTGCGCATCCCTAACTTCCCAGCGGACAACGTCCTGGACATGGCTAGGCGCAGACAACGATGCCCTCATAGATTGCTTATAAGTCAACCCGGCAACGCTCCCAATAAAAGCAAGCACTATCCCAATAATTAAGCCTCCAAAAGTGTTAATTGCGCCAAGTAAAGCCATTACAATACCCAAAATGCTACCGATAACTCTATTTTTCCTACTCTCAGAATTAACCAGAACTCCTCCTAGTACAATTAACAAACCAGTCACAAGACCTGTTGCAATCACAGGCGTAATAGCAGCCCAGACTTCCTCCTCGCTACCTCCTACTAAGCCCATCTCCACCCCCTTGAGGACGGCGATGACGTACGCTCCGACCACTCCTCCAGCTATATAAAAAGCCCCACCAGCAATCATTAAAATCATAGCAGTTCTTTTCTCCATAAAGTAAAATAATACTATTATTAAATTTTTAATTCTGTGTACAAGCACCGTTAGAGGGCGTTTAAGGCGTCCAGCAGAAGTACCACGTACGCGTAGTTAACAGCCCCAGGGGATCTCCATCTGCCGCCCTCAGCACGTGCGGACAGGGATTTCCCAGAGGCCAGTCCGCCACTACCTCGTTAGGCACATTTATCTCGACTAGCTCTGGAATTACAAACGGCTTTTCGCACGTCCAAGCCCTGGGCAAAAACTTAATAACGTCATACACCCCACTACTTTTCAGAAGCCCCTCTATGTATTTAAGCAAAGCCTCCGCCGCCCTAAGCCCCTCCTCGCTACAAGCCACAAGCCTCGGCGCTCCGCATGGGGATTGGACTTCGTCAAGATCGCCCAGAAACGGACTTAGCACTTTCACGTAGCCCACCTCTCCGAATTCCTCAAGGGGGTTTTTGGCGGTTGGGCGAAAAACAGCCTCGTAAAGGCCGTCGTCGCCAATAACAACCCACCTCCCATTGTCCAAGAGGCCTAAAACCCTATGCCAAGCCAGCCAGGGCCCCACCCGTAAGTACTTGCCTTCGCTTCTAATAACGGGAAACTCCGCGTTTATAAGAAGGCCGGCCCCGGCGCTGTACGTACATTTAGGGCTGTCGGGCAAATCTTGGGATAGTTGAACTACGCGAAAGGCTTCGCTAATTGCCACGTTTTTCATCCACATGTATAACACGCCTGAAGATCCCTCGTAGAAAAAGCCGCCGCTTTTAAACCACCAACGACTAAAACCGTCTCCTAGAGATATGGACTGTATGCATATGGGCTTGAAGCTCTGAAAATCCCAATCCCACGCCTTACACTCCCATCCGTGCTCTTCGCCAACACACAGCCTTCCATACCCATCCTCTCTCATTTTTTCATATAGCCCGGGCCCTAGGTATTTATAACATGTTTCACTATACCTACTCCACAGCGGACCGTGTTTAGTTTTCCCAAATATGTAAATCATAACACTGGATTAAAAACAAAAGGAAACTGGGTTAATAGATCACAAGGATCTCTTAAGGGCCAGTCAATAACCTCTCGCCCGAGTTTAATCGCGTCGCCGCTACCGAGCAGTACGTGGGGTATCCCCCCGCCTTCATTACAGCTGTGGCCGGCGGATATAAGAGCCTCTCTAGTATCCTCTGTACAAGCCACAAGTCTCGGCGCTCCGCATGGGGACTGCACATCGTCAACATCTCCAGCGTAGGGGCCGAGGATTTTGACGTAGCCAACCTCTCCGAATTCCCCGAGGGGGTTTTGGCGGTGGGCTTAAAGACCGCCTCATACAGCCCGTCGTCGCCTATAATAACCCACTTGCCGTCGTCAAGAATGCCGAGGACTCTGTGCCAAGCCAGCCAGGGCCCTACACGTAAGTACCTAT
>FWWM01001317.1_pt1 | contig 75260 bp, 58 predicted proteins | sample 2228351 | NCBI WGS metagenome assembly FWWM01 (sample SAMEA103939774, study PRJEB20133) | metagenome | reverse complement strand
GTACAGGTGGTAATACGACTTGCCCCAGAAGAGATACTCGGTGAGCCTGTCTATGGTGGGAGGGGTATCGGTGAACTAGAGCCGATACAGCAGATAGACTCCCGTCCAGATGAGGTAGTGTGGAACGGTGCGCAACATGCGGTTCTTCGCATAGCGACCGTAGTCAGCGCGACGCAGGAGGGAATGCGTCAGCACGAGGGCAGACATCATCAGGAAAGCGGGCACAGCAAAGTGAAAGAGGCGGTTGAGCACCGCCACTACCAGCCAAGCAAAGCCTTCGGGGTCTAACACCCGCAAGAATCGTCCCGACCCATGATGCAGGACGACTTCCAGAATCGCCAACCCGCGGAACACCTCCACCCAAGCGAAGCGCTCGACCTTCGCTCCCGCCTCTGCCACCTGCTGGTGCATCACCTTGCACTATACCCTAATTTGCTCTTGTGTTTGGAGTGGCTTGGGCGTCTCGCTTGTACCAGTTTCGTGATTTGTTAGGTGATATTGTGCCTGTTTCTCCAGCAATCGCAACTGCCCCGCGGTTCCCTTTGACGGAGATACCCTTATCGAGCGCACCTTCTGCAGAATGACGATATGTTCTGCCAGCATCGTGGTGTCGGTTTCGCCAGGAATGTTAGAGGGGCTGTTGCGCAGTGGCATGCGCTTGTGGGGGATTTCGCGCACAAAAGTATCCACGACATCGAGCTCAGGCAAGAGCTCCGCAATCACTTTATCGGTTGGCAGGACAACGCCCTTAACTTTTCGGTTAGCGACCACGAAGATGATATATCCGCCTTCTTTCACCACCTCAGCGATATGGTGCAAACAAATCTTCAAATCGGCATAGAATGCCATGACATCTTTTGCTCGCTTTGCATCGCGCTGGGCGATGGCATTTAGCGCGGAGGCAAGCATTGGAGGTGGCGAAGGGAAGGCGCGGGGAGCGCCTCCTAAACCGAGTCGGTCTAAGTCCTCTTGCCATAGCCCCAGCCACTGCAGGGAGAGCCGAGAAAATTGCCCGTAGGCAACCGTTGTGCGAGCATCTCCATAAGGTGGGGAGGTCAAGACGATGTCCACGCTTTCAGGTTCAAGAGGTAGCGGCTGGCGCATGTCGTGGAGCAACAGCTGAGGACGAACCGTCACATCCTTTGTCTCCTCCCACCACTGATGCATCACCGTTGTGCACTCCCAAAAACGCTCCCGAAACACGGCAAAGACATCAGGGCAGTGCCGACGCAGTTGTTCGGGCGCACGCCGAAACAACTTGAACTCGCCAGGGCGGGTGTTGCTCACCTCGCGTACCACACGGCTAAACACCACAAGGCAAAACTCCCTGAGCCGTTCATCCCCAAGGGTCTCGATGGCGGCTTTCAAAGTGGCTAATTGCCGTTGAACCTCGGGCTTGAACCAGTAGTCGATGTTGACAAAGTGGGGTGGCTCCACCTGCCTCAGTCTGAATTGCTGTTCCTGCAACTGCTCGAAGGCGTGCTCCAGTTTGTCCATCGGCAACGGATGGGATTTGACACGGGCAATCAGGAGCGCCAAAGGATTGATATCTACCCCAATCGCGAAACGATGCAAGCGCATTGCTTCTGCGATGACAGTACCCGAACCGCAGAAGGGGTCTAAGACAGTGTCATGGGGACGGGAAAGGTTTTCAAGTAGTGTTCGTGCCACAGGCGGCGCCATCATAGCAGGGTAACTGTGCAACCCGTGAATACCCTCCCGCGCTCTCACTTCCCGAAAGGTCCAGTCGATGCCCCGTAAAGCCTCCATGCTCACCATAGTTATGTTCACCCACTTATCGCCTGTTTTAGGTCTTCAGGGAGTGCGTTCAACGAACGCACCTGTATTTTGGCACTGCAGAAAAAGCATACCCCCTTGCATTCGCCTGCATGAAGGGGTAAAATAAAGGGGCAAAACGGTAAGCCTCCGCCGGCGGGCTTGCCGGGCAAGCAAGACATGGAACGCTTAGGTGTCGGAATCATCGGGGCAGGCGGCATTGCAGGAGCGCATGCAAAAGCCTATGCGCAGCTCGCGCCGACGGTCCAGGTCGTGGGTGTGGCGGACATCGACGAGGATCGGGCGCGGGCATTTGCGGTGCGTCATCAGGTGCCCTTCTGGACCACCGAAGCCGAAGACCTGCTTCGCCACGACGAGATCCACCTCGTGAGCATCTGCACCCCGCACCATCTGCACGCGCCCCTCGCTATCGCCGCGATGGAGGCTGGCAAGCATGTGTTGGTGGAGAAGCCGATGGCGATTAGCCTCGAGGAAGCCGACGCTATGATTACGACCGCCCGGCGCACAAAGCGGTTGCTCAGTGCAATTTTCCAGCTGCGCTACGAGGCGGACACGCGCCGTGCGCGGCTGGTGCTGGAGCGCGGGCTGATTGGCACGCCCTTCTATGCTGAGGTCAGCTGCCTCTGGTGGCGACGCCCCGTCTACTATGAGGTCAGCTGGCGCGGACGCTGGTCGACCGAGGGAGGCGGCGCCGTCATCAATCAAGCCTCGCACCATGTCGATATGCTGGTACACCTGCTGGGACTGCCCCGCACCGTCCGAGCGACCATCGACACCGTCGCCCACGACATCGAAGTGGAAGACTGGTGCATGGCGAGCCTGCACTGGGACACGCCCAGCATGCACGCCAGCTTCTGTGCCTCCACGGCTGCCGAGCTGGAGGCAGATGTCAGTCGTATCTTGATTTTGGGCACGCAGGGCAGTATCCAGATGTTTCCGTTCCGTCCTCACTCGCGTGACGAGGCTCAGCTGACCGAAATCGCCGAGACCTGTCGCGAGGTCGAGGACCCACCTTACCCTGGGCACTCTGCCCAGATTCATGACTTTGTGCGGTGCGTGCGTGAGGGCAGACAGCCTCCCGTGAACGGCGAAGAGGGACGCCGTTCGCTGGAGCTTATCACCGCCATCTATCAGTCGGCGTTCACGGGCGAAGCGGTGCAACTGCCGCTGACGCCTGCCGACCCCTGCTACACCACGGCTGGCAAACTGGAGATGGCACGCGCCTTCATCGCACGCCGAGCGGAGCGAACCGTGTAGGGGCGACCCATCGGGCGCCCATACTTGGAGGGAGAACAACGATGATGGAGCCATACAAGTCCCCTGTCAGGGTAGTGATTGCGGAGGACGAGGAACTCACGCGCTTGATGGTCAAGACCCAGCTGGAACAGCTGGGCTATGAGGTGGTAGGTGAAGCCGAAACGGGCGAGGACGCGGTGCGAGTCGCACTCCAAACTCAGCCTGATGTGGTGATTATGGACATCCGCATGCCGATTATGGACGGCATCGAAGCGGCGCGCCAAATCGTGCAACAACATCCGTGCGCGATTGTGTTCCTCACCGCCTATGCCGAAGAGGAACTGGTCAGTCAGGCGACCGCCGCGGGCGCCTATGCCTACCTGCTCAAACCGTTCCGCAAGCAGGAACTCGCACCTGCCATCAGTGTCGCGCTCACCCGCTTCCGCGAAATGCAGAGCAAGGATCGGGAGGTGCACGAGCTAAAGGAGGCACTCGAGACGCGCAAACTCATCGAGCGCGCCAAAGGAATCCTGATGGATCGGCTGGGACTGAGCGAAGCCGAGGCGTTCCGCCGTATCCACTTCATGGCGCGCAACCAGAATAAGACGATGAAGGAGATTGCGCAGAGCATCATCACGGCGGCGGAGATCCTATAAAAAGCACGATGCAATGGGTGTTGGCGTCCGAATCGCCGCGGCGGCAGGCGTTGTTGCGCCTGTTGGGGCAGCCGTTCGAGATTTGCCCTGCGCGAATTGAGGAGCGGCTGCCCCCGTTTACCACCCGCCCTGCTCGCCTCGCCATGCGATTGGCACGCGCCAAAGCCGAAGCCGTCGCGCCCCGCTACACCGACGCGCTCATTATCGCTGCCGATACGCTCGTGGTACTAAACAGGCAGGTGCTCGGTAAGCCCGAAACGGCGGACGAGGCACGCCAGACATTGCGCCTGCTCGCCGGAAAAACCCATGTGGTCATCACCGCTCTCTGCCTCCTCCTGCGTCAGAACGCCTGTACCCTCCGCCTCACCCTCGATGCCCCGCGCACGCGCGTCACCTTCCGCCCCCTCACGGACGAATGGATCGAATGGTACATTCGCACAGGCGAGCCGTTCGACAAAGCAGGTGCCTACGGCATTCAGGAATATGGCGCATTACTGGTGGAGCGGGTGGACGGCGACTACTTCAATGTGGTGGGCTTGCCACTACCGACCCTGGTGCGCCGACTGGAAGAACTCATCGGATGGCAGCCGTATCCCCCAAAGGGTGCACAGGAAAGCCCGTAAAGATTAGGGCACAGCACATGCGCGATTTGGGTTATAATAGAGCGGAACCGCCTAAAATCGGTGGCGGTCTAAAAATTCTAATGGAGGCGAACGATGCGAGGAAAGGTGCTCTGGAGTCTGGGATTGACGCTGAGCCTCGCCTACCTGCAGGCGCAGATGCTCTATCAGACCAACTTCGAAAATCCGCCCTTCACCCCAGGCAACATCGCTGGGCAAGAGGGTTGGCAAGACTTCCATCTCGGCACACCGAATTTGGGGCAAATTAGCACGGAACGCGCGCTCTCGGGCGCACAAGCGCTCAAAATCACGCCCGTCAATGGAGGTGCGAACAGCTGGTGGTGGAAGTCTGCCCCCCACGATACCAGCACCAGCCCCAACAAGATTATCGATATTCGCTGGGATATGTACCTGACCAGCAGCGCTCGGCAGGGCAACTACGGCATCGATGTCTACTCGGATACGATCGAGCGGGTATGCGCGCTCATGGTACGCTCCAACAACGAGGTGGAGATTATTCTCTATGTGAACGGCACAAATGAACAGGTGCTTCCAACAGGCATCTTTGTACAGCGCGATCGCTGGAACCGCTATCGACTCATCATCGACTACAACACCAACACCTTTCAGGTATTTGTGAACGGTCAGCCAGTCGGCGAGGGTCCCATTAACCGACTCGCAGGAACGGTCTTCAGCGATGCCGATGTGTGGCACTTTAATGTGGGAGGCAATTCCAACGATTCGGCGTTCTATGACAACTTGCGCATCGCAGCAGTCGCTACCGTAGAACGGGAGGGAGATACGGACGGCAATGGCTGCGTGGACGATAGCGACCTGCTTACGGTGCTGTTCGCCTTCGGCAGCAACGACCCAGCTGCCGATCTCAATCAGGACGGGACGGTTGATGATGCTGACCTGCTGATTGTGCTGTTCAACTTCGGCAGCGGGTGCTGAGTTAGGGCTGAACTGGGTACTCTACCGTCATGGTGGGAGCGTTCTCCTCAAGGCGGAGGGGCTGGAGCAGGTGTGCCTCTTTGATAAAGCAGAGCGCCTCGCGCCCGCTCTGGCAATAGTAGAGCAGGAGATGGATCTCCAATTTGGCGCTCTTCTCGGTCAATTTCAGCGGCAGTTCGACGCTGGGCGCGTTCAGCGTGCGCGTCAGCTCCGCCTGCCCCTCCACCGTTGCGCCTTGTGCCTTAATCGCCACGCGCGAGGGAGTGTTCGGGTTCAACTTGTAGCCTTCAGGCAGGCGAATCTGCAGGCATAGTGTCCCGTTCGTAGGCACAGCGAGCGCGGGGCGTTCAATCTGCTCGGTGCGCATGGCGTGGGCGGGTGGGTTCAGTTTGTCCAGCCCTTTGATGACGAGCGTCTCCACGCGCCGTGTTTTGAGGTCGGCGACACGAATGAGGTGGTTGTTCGTATCCGCGATATAGAGTTTGCCGTGCGCGACGGTCAGCCCGCCCGGCTCGTCGAAGGTGGGGTTCTCGCCGTCGCGTGCGCCCTCCTCGCCTGTGCCCAGAAAGGTCTCGATACGGCGCGTGCGCGGGTCTAATCGCTTGATTTTGTTGTTGTAGGTGTCCGCGACATAGAGCATGCCGTTGTAGTAGACCACGCCAAGAGGGTGTTGCAAGCGGGCGTGGCGCCCGACGCCGTCCCGATCGCCGAACACGAACAGGTCGCCCCCGACCAGCGTCTCCACCTGCCCCTCCGGGTCGATATCGGACGCGCGAATACTGCTCACCTCGCTGTCTGCGAAGTAGAGCCGTTTGCCGTCGGTGGTGATGCCTGACGGCTGTGCCAGCGCCGCGAAGCGGTTGGGTGCGTCGATAAGCGCCTCGCGTCCAGTGCCCGCGTGGGGTTCCACGCGCCCTGTGCGCAGGTTCAGTCGCCAGAGCTGATGCGAACCTGCCATCGCGATATAGAGCGTCTCGCCCACCAGCACCACATCCCACGGCGAGTTGAGCGCGGTCTGCTTGCCTGGTCCCGAGGGCGGCGGATAGAGGCGGTTCTGCTCGCCCGTGCCCGCGAGCGTCTCCACCTTGCGCGTGCGCAAGTCGACTTTGCGAATCGCGTGGTTGTCCGTGTCAGCAATATAGAGAATCTCGTTCGCTGAATCGAACGCCATGCCCTGCGGGTTGCGGAACCCAGCGGTCGTGAAGTCGCCGTCCCGAAAGCTGGGCGAACCGCTGCCGATGACCATCTGCACGCTCCCATCTTTCAGCGAAAGCACCACGATACGGTGATGGTTCGAATCGGCGATAAACAGGCGATGGGTCGCGGAATCGGCGAGCACCTTGCCCGGAAAGTTGAGTGGGGTGGCGGGCTTGCGCTCACGCTCCAGCTTGAACTTGAGCGGCGTCCGATCTATTAGACCGCGCTTATCGAACTCGGCAATTAGCTGGGCAATCAGGCGGTCGAACGGCTCGTAAATGCCCTCGCCCGAACGATAGTGCACAATCTTGCCCTGCGGGTCGATCAGCACGAGCGTCGGCCAGGCATGCACCCCGTACAGCTCCCAGATGGTCATCTGATGGTCGTTCACGACGGGATGCTCGATCTCGTAGCGCAGAATGGCTTGACGGATGTTCTGCACCTCCTGCTCAGTAAAAAACTTGGCGGAATGCACGCCTATCACGACCAGCTCGCGCTCATACTTCTTTTCCAGCCGTTTGAGGTCGGGCAGGATGTGCATGCAGTTGATACAGCAGTAGGTCCAGAAGTCGAGCAGAACCACTTTCCCGCGCAGGTCGCGCAGGCTGAGCGGTCGGTCTGTATTGAGCCATTCCAGTCCTTCGGGAAAATCGGGCGCCGTGAGTCGCTCCTGCATCGTGGATGCCTCCTGAGAGAGGGTCGCAGTATCGGGTACGCGAAGGGCGAACCACCATCCCCCGGCGACTAAGAGCACTCCCAGTCCTGCTATAAGCATCGTGCGACCCTTCATTCGCACAGGAAGTGTACCCCATCGAGGGAAGGTACTCGCGGGTCCGCGAACAGATTATTTGCCACAGGGTGGGGGGTATAATGGGGAAGCGCATTATAAGGGTGAAGTGGCGATGATTGTGCTGATGCGGAAGGAAGCGACTCAGGAGGAGATTTCAGCGGTGGTGCAGACCATCGAGTCGCACGGATTGAAGGCGTTGCCTCTGCCCGGTGGCGAGCATACCGCGGTGGGCATTCCGAGCGCGATTCCGCCGAACCTACGCCCGTTGCTGGACGAGATTCTCTCGGCGATGCCGGGCGTGGACAAGGTGGTGCATGTCTCGCGCCCGTACAAGCTCGCCTCACGCGATTTTCATCCGCATGACACGGAGATACGCATCGGCGAGGTGCGCATCGGCGCGGGGCACTTCGTGGTGATGGCGGGTCCGTGCGCCGTGGAGAGCTATGAGCAGACGCTGAGCACCGCGCGGGCAGTGAAGTCGGCGGGCGCGAGCATTTTGCGTGGTGGGGCATACAAACCGCGCACCTCGCCCTACGCCTTCCAGGGGCTACAACGCGAAGGGCTCGAAATCCTGAAAACGGTCAGTCAGGAGGTGGGCATCCTCACGGTCAGCGAGGTGCTCGACCCACACGATGTGGAGCTGGTTGCCGAATATGTCGATATTTTGCAGATTGGGGCGCGCAGTATGCAGAACTTCCCCCTGCTGGTGGCAGCAGGTCGGTCAGGCAAGCCCGTTCTGCTCAAGCGGTCTCCCCATGCGACCATTGATGAGTGGCTCGCCGCTGCCGAGTACCTGCTCACGCAGGGCAACGAGCAGGTGATGCTGTGCGAGCGCGGGATTGTGCCCATCGACCGCACCTACGCCCGCCATACGCTGGATATCAACGCCGTGCCCATCGTGCGCTACCACTCGCACTTACCGATAATCGTGGATCCCAGTCATGGGGTGGGGCATGCGCGTTATGTGCCCGCGGTCGCGCTGGCGGCGGTCGCAGCGGGCGCCGACGGCTTGCTGATTGAGGTGCATCCCCAGCCGGAGCGCGCCCTCTCGGATGGAGCGCAGTCCCTGCGCCCCGATGAGTTCGCCCAGCTGATGGCGCAGATTCACGCCCTGCGCACCGCGCTCGCCCCCCTCACCACCAAATAAGGGTATACTGAACGGGGTGATGAATGATGCAGACCACAACCGAGAAACCGCAGACCGAGATTGTCTACCCCGAAACGGACGGTCAGCCGATGGCAAACAACACGACGCAGGCGAATGTGATGACCTTGCTGAAGGATAATCTGGAAGCGATGTTCGCCCATCGTGAGGATGTGTTCGTCGCGATGGATCTGTTCTGGTATCCCGTCGAGGGGCGCCCCGATATTCGGGTGGCGCCCGATGTGATGGTAGCGCTGGGACGCCCGAAGGGGCATCGCGGCTCGTATAAGCAGTGGGAGGAGGGCAACATCGCGCCACAGGTGGTCTTCGAAGTCGTCTCGCCGGGCAACACGCTGGCGGACTGGGGCTTCAAATACGCCTTCTATGACCGCTTCGGTGTACAGGAGTACTACATCTATGACCCTGACACCGGGCAGTGGTACGGCGCGATTCGGAAGGGCGAGTTCCTGGAGCCTATCGAAAACATGGAGGGCTGGGTCAGCCCCCTGCTGGGCATCCGCTTCGAGCGCGGGCAGGAAGATGACCCCGGCGTCTACGACGCCGAGGGCAACCGTTTCGTGCCCTTCGAAGAGGTCAAGCAGGCACTGCGCGAAGCGGTTGCCCGTGCAGAACAGGAGCGCCAGCGGGCAGAACAGGAGCGCCAGCGGGCAGAACAGGAGCGCCAGCGGGCAGAACGCCTCGCTCAGCGACTGCGTGAACTGGGCGTGGATGAATCTTTGTAAGCGACTTTGGACGATTGGTGTGCCCTCTGCGAGAGAAATTCCCTGCGCGGGCGACTCGTCTAAGGATAGGAACGATGGGAGCAGGGATGTGGCGCATAATGGCAGGGCTGACTGGGCTGCTGATTCTAACCGCAGCCCACGCACAGTTCTATCGCAACATTGTCAATCGCCCATTCGAAACGGTCAGCAACGGTCCGCAGAATGTCATTGTGGTCGATGTAGACCGAGTGGGGCGGTCGCCTGATGCCATCGATCGGCTGATTCGTGAGCGTGTGGAGCAAGCTACCCGCGCCCAGATAGCAGGCATTCGCCCGCTGATTCGCCTCTATAAGCAGATGGGACTGCTCCCGCCCGATTACCAAATTCCCATTATGCATACCGTGGTCCTGCGCCGCAACGGTCGGCTGATTCTGCCCACCCGCACACGCGACGGCGGATTGGGCAACGGCACACTGACCATCCAGATTCAGGATGGCGACAACCCCTTCCCCCCCGAATACAGGGCGCTTTTGGAGACGGTCGCGAGCCGTGTTCTACCGCTGGTAGAGGCGGAATACGGGAAGCCCGCACGCACCCAGACCATCACCGTTATCAACTACGATGACCAGATGGCAGACCGCGACGCGGTGGTGGGCGGTATTTACGATGTGAGCAACAGCCGATTCCTCTTCGCGATATACCGCGCGCCCGAAGCGGCAGCGGTGAGCCTACTCTATCTGATTGTGCGGGCATTCCACGCCGATGTGGGCTTCTTCTATGACGCTTGGGAGGAGGGTTTCGCGCGTGCTGTGACGGCACGCATCACACGCGGTTCCGCCTTCCGCGAAGGGTTAGACCCTCAAAATATCAATCGGACGCTCGAGAACTACGATGTCCGCCCCTACTACGATGCTTGGAACCAACCTGTGCTGGGAAGCCCCAGCTTTATTGCGCCCTCGTTGCGCCAGGCGCCGATTGCAGGGGGCACGACGGGTGGGCTGTGGCTGGTGCGCTACCAGATGGCAAGCTCCGCTTGGCTCAAGCTGGCAACGGAGTATCCCAGCTTTTTCCGTGAATTCAACGCGCGCTACTACGCGCGCTATACGCCCGGGCTGGAGGGCAACATCCCTGCCCTGCTCGCCATCGCCCGCGAGACGCTGAGCGCACTTTCGGGTTCAGCCAACCCAACCGTGGAAGGCATCCCCTTCGACCAGTGGTATCGCAGGCAATATATTCTGGACACCAGCGTGACCTACGGGCGCAAACTGCACGCGCAGATGTTGCCCTATGCCTCCAATTTACAACCTGACGAGCAAGCGGTGTTCACTGTATTCTTGACCTATTCCCAGACCACGCGCACAGCAAATGGCGGCTGGGATGAGGTTCTGCTGAACGGCACCAGCTACCCCATTTACTGGGATTTTAACTACCAGCGACTGACGCTCTCGCCTCAGTATGAGCGCGTGGATATTCGTGTCGGCACAGGCGCGGTCGTGCCCAGCTTCGTTGGAAGCGAGGTCGCTCACCAGCGGCTTACGGTCGATTTCGGCGTCGGCACGGAGAACGCCCGCGTGGTCTACCCCAGCAGTAAAGTTCAAGGCACAAACTTCCGCAACAACTTCTTCGGCGTGGTCTACGGATTGGACGACGGCACGGTGCAGATTGATTTGGGTGTGGAGCAAAAAACGGTGAATGTCACAAAGGGCGCATTTGGCACGGCGTTCAGTGAAGAGGCGATGAGCGGGGAGCGTATTGCCCGCCTGATTTTCTATAACGGACAGGGCGTCGAGGTGGGCAGAGTGCAGGTGAACACGGGGATTGGCTTCCAGTTCGTGATTGTGCGTCTCCAGCCGACTACCGACAGCTTTCGGCTCGACCTGCCCGCGGGGCTGAGCATGTTCAGCCTACCGTTGCGCCCTTACGAGACCGATTTCGCGAAGTTGTTAAATATTCCCACGAATCAGTTGCGCTTGGCACACTGGCGCCAGGAGCGTTTCAACTATGTGTACTACCCCGAGACGCCTGCACCTGCACCTGGCGTGGGCTACTTCATCCGCATGAACAGCCCGCTCAGCGTGACGATTCAGGGCGAGCCTGCACCTGCTGACCGCGAGTTCGCGATTGCGCTCCAGCCCGGCTGGAACCTAATTGGGCATCCATTCAAGGAGGCAGTTGACCTGCGCACGGTGCGTGTCGTGCATCAATTCAGCGAACCTGTTCTTTGGGAGACCGCCACCGAATCGATCGGAGGCGAACCACCTCTTGTGGGCAGTAAGGTCTGGACACTGGGCGGTTCAGGCAGTTATGTCGCCACGACGCTGTTGGAGCCGGGCAAAGCCTATTGGGTGCGCGCATTGCGCCCGGAAGGTGTGACCTTGCTCATCCCACCCCCCAGCAGAGGACGCTCACGCGCCGAATCATCTCGTGCCCTTGACATGCCCGCATGGGCGATGGACTTGACCTTGCAATCGCCTGTCGGCGGTGCGGTCATCACACTGGGGCTGGACACGCCTGCCCGCACGCGCCGCACATGGACGTATGTCGAAGCGCCACCTCCCTTGCCCGGCATGACTGCCTTTGGTGTCCAGCAGGGCGAGCAGTTGTTGATTCAAGACATCCGACCGCTCGGTGCGCGGCAGGTGTGGACGCTCAAGCTGGTGCCGGGCGAGTCGAACCGTGAACATACGCTGACTTGGCGCATTCCGAACGCGCGGCGCGCCTGGCGAATCACCCTCGAAAACCCCGTCACGGGTGAGCGCATCGATATGCGCCGTCAGTCCGCCTACCGCTTCACACCCGGCGGCGCCCAAACCCTGCGCGTGGTGCTGGAGCCGGAGAGCCGACTGCCCGTGCGCATCGTGGGCATGCAGGTTCTGGCGACGCGCAGCAACACCGTCACCGTCCGATACCAGCTGACGGGCGAGGCGACGGTGCGGGCGGAAATCCGTTCTGCACGAGGTGAAACATTGCGCGTGATTCAACCCGCGCGGGCAATAAGCGCAGGCTCGCAGAGCCTCACCTGGAACGGACGCGATTCGCAGGAGCGGGCACTGCCGCCCGGCACCTATATGCTCCATATCGAAGCGGTGGACAGCGAAGGGCGCATCGTGCGCGTCGCCACACCCATCCTGTTGACGAGGTAAACCCGAATGGCGAACAAGAAGGCGATTCCGAACGGTTGGTTCTGGCTTTCTGTGCTGATGTTGCTGTTGCTGAGCGCCTGCGGTGGGGGCGGGTTGGGTCCCGCCGCGATACTGCAAGGGCGCGTGGTGATTGTGAGCACAGGCTTGCCACCGAACCCCGTCGCGACGGTTGAGGTAGATGGGATACGAACCACTACTGACCGCCAGGAGGGCACTTTCCGAATCGCCGTGCCACCCACAGCCACCCAACTCACGGTGAAGGCGCAAGGACTACCTGACTTCACCTTTCGGCTTCCGCCCCTGCAAGCGGGGCAGACTTACGATCTGGGCGACCTCTATATTGGTCCGCAGACGGTGGTCGTGCGCGGGCGCATTATCGACGCGCTCACCCAAAACCCTGTGGAGAACGCAATTATCACCCTGCTGGGTCAAACCGCACAAAGCGACCACAACGGGCGCTTCACCCTGAACAATGTCGCCTATGACCCGAACGGCGTGCTCGACCCCGAGGGCAACATCGTGCGCACAGGCTACCTGCCACGACGCTTTCTGGTGGACCAGCCCCCGATCCAAGGCGAGATCGAGCTGGGCGATATCCCGCTGCAACCAGAAACGGACGAAAACCCGCCCAACACCCCAGGCAATGTGCAGGGCATCGTGCAGGTTCCCACAGAGCCAGCCGTCGGCACGCGCATCGACATCTACTCCCCGCCTGACGCCCAGTTCCCCATCGAATCGGTGATTGTCACGCGCGAGAGTGGTGAGTTCCGCCTGTGGCTCCTGCCGGGCACCTACAAACTGCGGTTTACAAGCGTAAGCGGCAACCGTCATGCCGAAAGGTCTCCCATCACCGTCACCAGCCTCACCACCCCTGTCGATCTGGGCATTATACGACTGGAGTGAGGCGAAGGAGTAGGGGTACATTCTCTGTGCGGATGCCAGAGTGGACAAGAGAAAAGGCAGGAGAAGGGGCAAAAGTGTTGTATAATCTTGTTGAGGTGTGAATGAGCCATCCGATGGAGAATGTTGCGTTCGCTGCTATTCAGATGGCATACAGGCTGGAGGATTACAGCAGTCGCGAGAGGTTTCGCAAGCGCGTTCTTGCGCTGATGAGCGCGGTGCGTCAACGCGTGCCCCAAAAGCCGTTGCTGGTCGCCTTTCCAGAGGATGTGGGGCTGGGACTGCTCTTTATGCGGGACTATGAGCGCGTGCGCACCAGCAAGACGATGGTCGAAGCGGGCACGCGCCTGATGGAGAAGTACCGCATCAGCCCGTTCAGCGACCGCGAACTGGGCAAGCAATCGAACGCGTTCCCAGCCGCTGTGCGCAAGCTACTAATTCGGCTCAGCCCGTTCGTGGAGCGAGTTTACCATGAGACCTTCGCGGAGGCGGCACGCCTCCATCGCTGTTGGCTGGTGGCGGGCAGTGCCCCGCTCGCCAGCGGAGAGTGTGTATTCAACACCTGCTTCGTCTATAACCCATCGGGCGAACGCATTCTGATCCAGCGTAAGGTGAACCTTGTGCCGCTGGAAGAGGAGGCAGGCTTAAACCTCTGCCAAGCCGATACCGACCACCTGACGCCCTTCGAATCGCCCGCAGGCAAGGTGGGCGTGCTCATCTGCTACGATGCCTTCTTCAGCGCACTGGTCGATGCAATGGTCAAAAAGGGTGCACGGGTGCTGATACAGCCCTCGTTCAACCCGCTGCCGTGGACGAAGGAGCAGCGCGAATCGTGGGAGGGGGGTCTGCTCGCCGCTGTCCAGCGCTATCCCCACCTGATTGGGGTCAACCCGATGGGCGTGGGACAGCTGTTCGATGTGATAGCCGAGGGCGTCTCGTCCATCGTGGCGCATAAAGAGCGCACGCCCGACGGCTCCGGCTATCTGGCGCGTGCCAAAAGCCACAACAGCGAGGAGATTATCCTCTGGCAAGGGTAGAGAGCATCCGACCTGTCCAACTTGCCTGAGCGGTCCGACTAAAGGCGGACGCCAAGCCACGCTCCCAAACGCGAAACTTGAGTATAATTCTGGTGGTCTAACCATCAAGCCATACAGGAGGGAAATACGGTGATGAGGAGTTCCATCTGCTGGATGGCGGTGCTTGTGCTCGCGTTTGCGGTATCGGCTCAGGATAAATCTGCCGTCAGCGTGAGCGAGGCGATCCGCTTAGCCAATCAGGGCAAAATTCAGGAGGCGATCGAGGCGTTCGAGGCGCTCTACCAGCGTGCGCCCGACAACAAGACGGTGCTGAACTGGTTAGGCTACCTCTATCTGAAAGCGGGCAAACCCGCTTCCGCCGTGCCCCTGCTCGAAAAAGCCGTCCAACTGACGCCCAATAGTGCCGAAGCGTGGAACAATCTGGGCAACGCCTATCTGCACACAGGGCAGGTCGAAAAAGCTATCAATGCTTACAAGAAAACTTTGGCGCTGAAACCCGATTCGGCGGACGCCCATTACAATATCGCGAACCTCTACACGAAAACGAAGCAGTACCAGCTGGCGATTCAGCACTATCAGCAAGCCATCAAGCTTCAGCCGCGCGATGCGAACGCCTACAACAATCTGGGCTATGTGTATCAGATGCAGCGCCTGCCGCGCCGCGCGCTGGAGATGTACCGAAAGGCGGTTTCGCTGGAGCCGAATAACGCCACTTTTCGGTATAACTACGCATTGGCACTGGCGGAACTGGGGCAATATAAAGAGGCATCCTCGGAACTGGAGCGCGTGATGCCCTATCTGCAAGGCGACTCGGCAGGCTGGCTCAAATTGGCGGAGTGTTATGCCCGAATGAAGAACATCCCGCGCGCGATTCAGACCCTCCAGCGCGCTATCGCGCTCCATCCGAACCAGCCCGACCTGCACTACAATCTGGGCGTGCTCCATCTTCAACAGGGCAACCTGCAGGCGTCAGCAAGTGCCCTCCAGAACGCGCTGAACCTGCGTCCCGATGATGCGGACGCGCTTGCGCAACTGGGCTATGTCTACCTGCGCCAGAAGCGACTGGACGACGCCATCGGTGCGTTGCAGACGGCTCTCGAACGCAACCCGAAACTGAACGATGCGCGGCTCAACCTTGCCACCGCGAAACGGCTCAAGGGCGAAAAGGAGGAGGCGATACGGCTCTATCGACAGGTGCTGGCGGGCAATCCTCAGCAGTTCGAAGCGCGACTGGCGCTGGGCGACCTGCTGATGGAAACAGGCGACCTGAAGGGGGCGGAAGCCCAGTATCGCATGGCGATTAAAATCAACGAGCGTTCCGACATCGCATGGAACAATCTGGGGCTGGTGCTTCTGCGCTCCAATCGCGTCAACGAGGCGATTCAGGCATTTGAGCGAGCGGTCAGCCTGAACCCGAAATCGCCCGCTGCGCTCAACAACTTGGGCGCCGCTTATGAGCGCAAGGGCGAAATCGCGAAGGCAAAAACGATGTATCGCCAGGCGATTGCGGCTGACCCCCGCTTCGAGGAAGCACGCGCCAATCTGAAGCGGTTAGGCGAATAAAATCGTGGCACGGGCGGGACGCCCGTGCAAAGTGGCTTGGGCATCCTGCCCATCAAGTAGCACAGGCGTCCCGTTCGTGTTCTGCTTGGGCGAGACGCCCAAGCCACGCTATTTCGACAGTCGCTCAATCATGCGGGCGAGGCGGTCGCGATGGCGCAGAATCGGGCGCGGGTCGCGCGTGAACTCGGTCATGCTCTTGCTAATCTCGGGTGGAACCTGCAAGAGAGCGCGTGCCTCCTCCAGCACCCTTTTCGATGGGGAACCCGTGGGCGCAGGTTGTTTACTATACCGTTCGCATAACTGCTGAAGCAGGACAAAGTACTCATAATCCTCCGCCCCATCGCGCAGGCACTCCCAGCGGATGGACGGGATGGGGTCATCGATGAGGGGTTCAGTGGCTGTGTTTGGGTCGCGGCGCGGGGGATAGAGCAGTCGTCCGTCGCCATTACCCCAGAAGAGGCGCGTGCCGGGCTTCAAGCTCGCATCCCACACATAACTCATCGGGTCCTGCCAGGGATCTTGCAAGCGGTCGGGATAGGCGAACTCGTTGTGCCACCATGTGGTCTGCCAGATGAGAATCCCTTGCACACCGTATTGCCAAGTTTGCCAGAGCCAGAGGCGCATCTCGGTGCCGGGATGGTCAATAAAGAGGGTGGCAAAGGGCGCACGGGGTCCCGTGCAGACATACCACCAGACCTCCTCGCCCGCCTGCCGACGCGCGCGAATGGCTTCGGGCGACACGAACGCCGTCAGCGGGCACCACAGGTCGACCGCACCTATCAACGGCTGCTCGGGCTGCTCGGTAAGCATGCGCTTTAGGTCGGGCGCAACCTGCTTTAGACGCTCGTTGACCCGCCGCACGAAGGGGTAGTCGCTCGCCTCCGGCTCGTCGAACCAGTAGACATAGGCTTTTTTGAGCCAACCGCGCTCGCGTAGGTGCGCCGTCAGCTGGCGCATGTAGTCGCTCCAGAGCCGCTCATATTCGGGCGTGCCCTCGCGAAAGCCCCCAAATTCGCCCGGCGAATAGTTCGGATAGCGTCCACCGGGCAAGCCATGAATCGGCAACACGAAGGCATTGAAGCCGAACTCGTCCAGATAGCGGTGGGCAGACTTGTCGAAGCGCGTGAAATCGAGTAGCACCTGCTTGTTCGCGCCTTCACCCTTAAAGCGCACCTCGTAGGGGTCATAGGCATAGAAGTTGTAGGGCGCGAGGCGATGCTCACGGAAATTCTGCATATAGCGGTCCCACAGCGCACGCTTCTGCTCGTCCGTGTGCACTTTGTGATACTGTTCGATTCGCCCCCTATCGATGCCGAAGCCGCTACGCAGAGTGGGCGTGCGCGGGAGGTCGAAGCCATACACGGTGAGCGTCAGCGGAATCTGCGCAATACCCCTATCAGTAATGAGGCGGAGGCTACCCTTGTAATCGCCTGCGGGCGTGCCGTAGGGCACATACACGGTGAGCCAGAGGGGTTGATTGCGTCCCGCCTGCAGGCGCAAAGGCGTTTTGAGCGGGGGGAGCGGGTCGGGATATTCGCCCGGTGCGCCCAGCCAATCGGTCGGATGCTCCACAAACACATAGGCGACCTCGCGCAGGGTGAGATACTTCGCGGGCAGGCGATGCCTGCCGAAGACGAGATCGCTGATTTCGACCCGTTGCAGGAGGGTCTCGCGCTGTGGACGCAACACAATCTGAACGGGTTCATACTCGCCCCGCGCCGCGCTGAGTCGCACGGTGCGTGAGAGGGCTTCGGGAAGCGGGCGCTCGCGCCCCACCTTCCAACCCCATTCGCACCACCAGACGCCCAGCACAGCGGGCGTGCCCGCCAGGCGGTAGCCGTAATCGGACGCATCCAGAATGCTGGCGGGCAAGGTTAGTCGAACACTCCATAGCGTCCTGCCATGTTCGTGCCGAAGACCGAGTTCGACGGGCGTTTCCACCATGCGAGCGGGTGGCAACCTGAACCGCACTATTGTCGGTTTGCCTGGCGCAAGCGTCAGCATAGCACTGTTCGTGTCCCCAACAAATGGGATGACTTTCTGCGGTTGCTTACGCATATTTGTCACGGAGCCGACCAGTTGCCACTGTCCACGCGCATCTGGCTCCAGTCGCAGCTCCGCGATGTTGAGGGCACGGCTCTGCACGCCCGGAAACAGCACGAGGCTCTTGCCTGTTTGTGTGGCATGTTCTGCGCCCTGCAAGCTCGCCTCCAGAATATACCGATCTATCTGAATCACGCCTTCACTCTGTCCCACCAGCCGAACGAGCAGGGCACGCGCTGGGAACAGCTCGCTCGGCAGTTGGAGTGCATGCTCGCCGCGCCCGCGCACCTGCCCCACCATGCGCCATTCGCTTTCGCCCTCGCGTTGCGCCAAAACGGTCAGGCTGCCGTTCTGTTCGAAGGGCACATTCAGCCTCAGCGTCGCCGCGCGCATGAGGTGATTACCCGCCTGATGGCGATACACGACCTCCTGACCGCGCGTGAGGACCCAGCGGTTTGTGTTGAACAGCGCGGTGAATCGCTGGAGCGGCGCCTGCGCGTTGGCAAGTATCCCCTCATAGCGCGAGGTGAACTGATAGCGACCGTTGCGGATTTGTTCGCCCTCACCCAGCTCCGCATGCACAATCTCCACAGGCATCAAATGAACGCGGTCGAAAAGAATCTCACCGTTCCAGTGCCACTGCCCGAAGCGCAGGAAGGTGTCGCGCGTGTCGGAAGGGGTACGAAAGATGAACTGCTTGTGGGTCCATTCGGTTGATGGAAACATGTCGCGATTGACGCTGTTCGTGCCGGTGATGGCGCATGCGCCATCGCCTGTGCCCTTCAGCCAGAACTCCACCGCGTAGGTGCGGTTCGGTTGAAGTTTCACACTTGTGTTGCGCCACCAGCCCATGTCGTCGCCTGTGCCCTTGACCCCCAGCACGGTGCGGTCGGTGCGAGTGAGCGTCGGGGCTTGCCCCGGCAGATTGCCCGACCGCGCCTCGATAGATACTTCACGGCGCGTAAAGGTCTGCCCCTCGCCCGCCTGCCAGCCGGTGGGGGGCGGCGGCTCACTCTGTCCGATGCCAATGGTGAGCAAGAGCGCAAACATTGTGTCCTCCTTACTTGCCCATGCGTGCCCTCTTCACGAACCTGTTCGGGGACCTGCACGCTGGAATATACCGAGTATACCTGCTGCTTTTGGGGCTTCCCCTGCATTGCATCGATGCGCCAGAGAGGGAGGAGCAGGAGCGGGTATCCTCATGCATGAGGTGAAGTGAGAATGCAAGAAACGGCGTTGCTGATTGTGGATGTGCAGAACGACTTCTGCCCGGGCGGCGCCCTGCCTGTGCCAGAAGGCGATAAAGTGGTTCCCGTGCTGAACCGTGTTGCCGAGCAAGTGGCGCAAAGGGGCGGATGGGTGTTCGCCTCGCGCGACTGGCATCCACCAACAACGCGCCACTTCGCGGACTATGGCGGTAAATGGCCCGTCCACTGTGTGCAGAATACGCTGGGCGCCGACTTTCACCCCGACCTAAAACTGCCCGAAGGCACGCACATCATCAGCAAAGGCACTTCTGAAACCGACAACGGCTACTCCGCGTTTGAAGGGCGCACCGAGGAAGGCAAAACTTTGCTGGAGGTTCTGCGCGAGCGCAATATTCGTCGCCTGATTGTGGGTGGGCTGGCGACGGATTATTGCGTGCGGGCGTCGGTGCTGGATGCGCTCAAACACGGCTTCGAAGTGGTGGTGCTCACCGATGCGGTGCGCGGAGTCGATGTTCAGCCGGGCGACAGCGAACGCGCACTGCAGGAGATGCGGACAGCGGGCGCGACGCTCACCTCATCGGACGCCCTCCGCGACCTTTGAAGGAGGTGAACCGCTATGCGCAATGAGGAGTTCGTACCCATCTCGCTGGAGCCAGACCCTGTAATTGAAGCCTACAAAAAGCATATCGATCGCACCTTGCTCATCGAAAATCTCAAGCTAACGCCCGCCGAGCGCCTGCGCAAGCTAATGGAGCTGCAACGCTTCGCTGAGGCGCTCAGCGAAGCGGGCAGGAAATGGCGGCAAACGAAATGACCGACTTCGAAAAAATATTACGGCTACTCCACGAGAAAGAGGTGGAGTTCATTCTGATTGGGGGCGTTGCTGCACGCGCCTTAGGCTCCTCTCGTCTAACCGACGATATCGACATTGTTTACCGTCGCACGCTGGACAACCTCCAGCGGCTGGTGGAGGCACTTGCGCCCTACCAGCCGTACCCGCGCGGTGCGCCCGCCGGACTGCCCTTCCAGTGGGATGTGGAGACACTCAAGCGCGGGCTGAATTTCACCCTGAGCACCCGACTGGGTGGCATCGACCTGCTGGGCGAAGTCGCTGGTGGAGGCACTTACGAACAACTGCTTCCCTTCACTATTCTCATCGACCTCAACGGCACTCCCTGTCGCTGTGTGAATCTAACTAAACTGATTGAGTTGAAGCGCGCAGCGGGGCGCCCCAGAGATTTAGAGGTTATCGCGGAGCTGGAGGTTCTGCGCGAGCTGTATGCAGAGCAGGGTGACCCAAGCGCAAGCTAAATCGGCTCCGTCTCTATTCGGGGCGCCTGCGCATGTGCCTCCACGCTCTCACTTCGTTACGACATGGGCACTTGCGGGAGCAGTTTGCCATCGATGCGCTCCAGAATATCTTCCAAACTGCGCCCGGTGATGGTCAGCCCGTGATTTTTGAGTCCGACGACAGCGCGGGATGGGTCAGGGGCTTCGCGTACCTTTTCGGCAACTGCAGCCGCCAGCTCATAGGTGCCGCAGGGGTAGTTGAATGAGGTGGAAGGCACGCCCTCCATCCACGCATGCACATGGATAATCGCGCCGACTCTGGGGTGCTCGCGATAAATCATCCAGTGTTCGATGGCGTCCACCGAGACGCGACGCGGCTGCACATGGGGTGGCACCGAGAGCACCATCGCCTGCACCTGGGCATCATAGCCTTTCACCAGCAGGATGTCGCGTCCAATCTCGCGCAGGCGCGATTTATCCACGCCGGAGGCGGACATCCAGAAGCGGGTGGCGTCCTTGCGCACCGAGAGGTTGCCGTGCGACAGCCCGCCAATGCCGTAGAGCCGCTGCACATGGCGCAAGTCCTCGGGCGGCAGGATTTTCTCCAGCGGGAACGGCGCCGGCAGAAGGTCCCACTCGGCTAATCGACGCCCCGCCGCGCTCAACGCACGGGTGAACTCATCCCCGTCCCATAGCGTCGGCTCCAGATCAGGTTCAAATCGATTGTTAATCACTAATGTTGAGCGGGCAATCGGGTCAAGCCGCCGATACAACCGCTCATAGAACCCTTCGCCCTCTGGCTCCCGATAATATCCCAGCTCCAGCGTGAAGAAGAACGCGCCTTCGCCCGGCACATAGACCAGCAGGACATTGGAGAGCGCGCGCACCAGGTAGGGATAGAAGGCGCGAATCGGCTCGGCGGGCATGCGCGGCGTTTCGAGCACAGAGCACACGAAAATTGCCTGCGCTCGGCGGCGATAGGGGCGGGGCGCGTCCAGCGTGATAAAGTTCAGCACCAGTCGGGGTAGCTCCGCCGCGGGCTCAAAGCGGTAGCCGTGCGCTATAAAGGTCGTTTTCAGCCCGCACGCCAACGCCTCCAGCCCTGGCGTTGGCTCACCCTGAAAGGTAAGCACCAGTGCATTCCCTGCATGTTCCATACCGCACCTCCCTATCGGAATAAATTCGTACCCCTCATGAGGTTTCCTGCTGTCGGAACAGCCCCCTGGGCCTGCCACCATCTAATCCATGGTTGATGGGGGACAAGAGGTACATTGTCATAAGAAACAAAGGCTGGAATGTCGACAGGACTGCCGAACTCAATTCGTATGCCAGAGGACACTCCGAATTGGATGAGGACAGAGGAGTTCGTGCCTCCACCTGAAGTGGAAGAGCCTATCGAGCAACTGCCCGAACAAGAAGAGTTCTGGCGACCGCCCGTGCGCTTTGGAATTGAGGGTAGAATGATGTATAAGGAGGTGCGATGGTGGATTCGGCGATAGCGCAACCCGGCTTGGTGTATGGCGTCTACTCCTATCAAGAGGCGGGGCGGATATTGAAGGTGTCGCCTCAGCGGGTGGCACGCTGGGCAGACGGCTATTCCTATCCCCTGCGTTCGGGCTGGGGCGAGTCCGCACCCGTGCTTCAGTCCGAAGCTCACACGAAAGGGGTGCTTTCGTTCCCCGAGCTCATCGAGCTTTTCTTCGTGCGGGAGTTTGTGGCGTTGGGAGTTTCCCTTCAGCACATCCGAAAGACGGCGGAGGCTCTGGCGAAAGAGTACGGTCCGTTTCCCTTCACGCGCCTCCCCATCATCGTGAACGGACGGGAAACTGCTGATTCGGGAGACGGACGAAATCCTCAGGCGCCCTGATATTGGTCAGATAGTGTTCTCGTTTGCCGAAGAGTTCGCCAAGTGGGTCGAGTTCGACGAGCAAGGTGAGGTAAGGCGCTACTATCCCCCAGAATATGCACGGCAGGTTTACTTAGACCGCGCGATTCGGGGTGGCGAGCCAGTGGTCTCCGAACGTGCGGTTCCGACTCGAATCATCTACGACCTGTGGCAGAAGGAACAGGACATCGCTTCGGTGGCAGATTACTTCGAACTGCCCGAATCGGTGGTGGAGGTGGCGATACGGTATGAGGGCGAACTGCGCTTGTCGGCTTGAGGCGGTTTTTTTATGCTCTGTCGTAAAAAATCGTCAAACTGGCACAGCAGATGCGGTCTGATCAGGTCTATCTACTTCATAAAGACGCTCGTTGGAGGGAAATATAATGTTCAACCACTTCTCACGCTATGCGGGATGGAATACATTGTGGCGACCATCAGGTAAGTGTTCCTATCTTCAGTAGAACACCGTGAGGATATCGAAGCTCCAGCGTCGGCTGCTTGCTGACCATGTGAGTGCCAGCTCCCGAAAGCCCAGCCGATAGGCAATCGTGTAGGTCTGGTCGCGTAGGGCAAAGCCACCAAACTGTTGCCATGTAAGCCCTGTGCCTATGCGCCAGAGTCCGCTCAGCCGCCACGAAAGGTCGCCAATCAGGCTGGTCGCTTCGCGGTCAAGCGCACGACTGAAGTAGGCAGTGGCATAGAGGCGGTCGCCCGCCGTCCAGTTGAGGCTACCCGACAGGCGGTGTTGCCCCAGCAGGTTCACACCGAGCGGGTCTTGGGCATAGTCGTAGGTGAGGGTCAATGCGCCCTGCCCGCCCAGCGCGTGGGAGATTCCGAATGTCCCCATCAGCTCCCAGCCCGCATTAGGTAGGTTGCCGATGAACCGCCCGATGCTGACCCCGCCCGTCAGCGTGGTACGGCTGTCCAACGCGAGCGGGATGAGTGTCCAGCGGGCGCGCAGTCCCAGCCCTTCACGACGCAGGGTGGCGCCACCGCCCAGCATGGTGCGCGACATGCTAAGATTCAGCGACAGGCTCTGGCGCACCGGCCAGCCTGCCACTTTGCGCGGTGTGCCTTCAAGGTAGAAATCGCTGCGCAGAGTGCGCGCACGGGTCCCCTCCCAGAAGGTGCTGCCCGCAAGGGTCAATCCTGTGGAGTAGCCTTTGCCCTGATGAGCGAGTTGCGCGGACGCGAACAGCCCTCTGTGCGCGGGCGAATCGAGCCACAGGTGGAGGTTCATCGATCCGCTCAGGGGCTGATAGTGGCGCCAGCTCGCGCTCCAGTCACCGCGTGCCAAGCTGGCGAGGGTGAAACTGCCTTTGCCCAGCCCGAAGCGGTACTCATGCTCCAGATCGAGGAACAGTCCGCGTGCCGTGCTGATACCGCGCCCGCCCCGCTGTGCCGTGCGCAGGCGCAACGCGCCCACATGGCTGGGCGTGAGCGCATAGTAATAAGGCAAATCGAGATAGAGCTGCCCGCTTTGCACGCCGATTAGCGTGTCCGTGCCCACACCCCCTCCCCATAGGCTGTGCGAGTAGAGAGGCAGGCTCATCACGCGCACCGACCCGATATAGAAATCGGCGCGATGGAACTGGATGCGCTCGCCCGGATAGAACCATATCTGCTCTGCCTTGATGACCATCTCTGATTGGGAGATGTCAGCGAACTGGAGCAGTTCAGGGGGTAGTGGTTCCTGCACAGGGGTTGCCTCGGCGCCCTGCAGGCGCATCACCTGCCAGCGTCCCGCGTGTTCCGCAACGCCATAGCCCTCCCCCGTGCGCAGGCGATATGCCAGCTCGTCGAAGTGGAGTTCGGCAGGACCGTAGTGCAAGGTGGCGCTGCGTGCCTTGACCATCAATTCGTCCACCAGCAGTTGCAGGTCGTCCGCCTCGATCTGCACAAAGCCGTACTGCACTGACGCGCCCTTCTGCTTGCCGCTGGCAGCGATAATACGCTGTTCGTTCGCGTAGGCGAGATAGTCGCGGGCGACCACTTGCACATAGTCGGTGGCGGTGCGTAGCTCGCTGGCGTCGCGCACCATCAGCACCTGCGTTTGTCCCACCAGCGCCTGCCCCATCACGGTGGCGGTGACGGTCGCGACGCCCGGCAGCTGGCTGGCAATCAGGGTGGCGCGTGCTGTGCCTCCTTCGGTGGCGATGACCGCCTCGCGCAGTGTGCCCAAGGTGGTGCTAAAGGCGACCTGGGTGCCATCGGGCACAGGCTTACCCTGTGCCGTGCGCACCTCCGCCGTGAGGGTCACCTGTGAGGAGCCGTCCGCCACCACCGCTGTTGGATAAGCGGTCAGGCGTATCGTGCCCGATCCGCCATGCGCAAGCAGGCAGAGCGCCATCAGGCTCGCAACCCCGCTCCATCGTGCCATCAACGGCAGTCTCTGCATCAGAACACGACCAGACGAATGCCCACCAGCAGAAGCAGTCCAAAGAGGGTGACGGTGGCGCGCTCTTGATTGCGCGAGGAGGCTTTTTGGGTTTTGGATGGCTCGGGCGCGGGTGGCGTGAGCCGCTCCCGAACGGCTGTGCCTACCTTCTGCGCCACATCGGCAATCGCTGACACATACGCCGTGTTCGGGTCCTCCGACGCACCTGAGCGTCCCTGCCCGCTTTCCGCCAACGAGACCACCACCGTGCCGTCCGACACCTGCACCAAGTCCATACTGACGGTGATGGTGGCTCGTTTCGTGGTTGGGTCATAGCGAAATTCGACGATACTGCCTGCCAGCACATAGTTCACGCCGAGAATCTGCCCGATGCGTGCCGAGCGCCATGTGCCATCCGCCTCTTTGACATTAAAGGGTGGGGTCAACCGGTCGCGTCGCAAGCGGTTCTCGTCCAGCGCGCGCCGTATGGCGGGGTGGGTGTCCTTAAAGCGCGTGACATACAGTCCGGGAATCTGCTTCAGCTGCGCGTAGAGCGCGTTGGTTAGTTCCGCGTTCAGGTTAAAGTCCTGTGGCTCCTGCACACTGCTCTCTACCCCAAAGGGGAAGATGACCAACTCGCGCACAGGTTGCCCTGTAGCGGCGATGAGCAGTCCGCTTAGCAAAGCCCAGATAAGCGTTATCCTTTTCACTCGGTGAGCCTCCTTTTGTGTGGGGGCAGCCGTCAAGGCTGCCCCTTTGAAATTTCAGCGTGTGACAATCAGCGGGCGCACGGCACGCGCCACTTGCCCTTCCGAATCGCGCGCTTCGATTTGCACGCGATAGGTGCCGGGTGGCACGGCGCGTCCTGCATTATCGCGCAGGTTCCACACGACGGTGTTCACGCCGCGTGTGGCGGCGCGCTCACGCTGAAGGCTGGCGACGACGCGACCGTCCGCGCCCAGAATCGTCACCTCGGTCTGAGCATCCTGTGCCAGCACATAGGAGATGGAGACGCTATTGGCACCGCGCCCTGCCGAACCGACATTAACGCTGGTGATGAGCGCGCCGCCTCGCGCCCCACGCTCCACTGTCAGCGTGAAGCGGTTGCGCCCGCTGGAGGTGAAGCGGTACTCAGGCGTGTGGCGCAGGTCGACGGTGCGCCCCGTGCTCTGGTCGGTCAGGCGCAGGCGATAGCCGGCGGGCACTGTGCGCACATTGGGCGCGCGCAGGCTGACCTCCTCACCCGCGGGCGCTTCCACCACTATCTCGAAAGTGTGGCGCACCGCCGAGGCGGGGCGCACATCCTGCATCAGTGGTGTGCCCGACTTGAGCAGGGTCAACCGCACAGGCACTTCGGCTAAGGGCGCAGGTGGCTCCTCCACCTCACCTGCCGAGCGACCGCTGGTGATGCCGATATAGTTCTGGCTGTCTTCACCGCGAGCCGCGCGGGCGATGAGCTGGAGCCGCCACTCATTGGGACGATTGGGCGGCTCGGCTACCGAGCGCCCACCAATCACGCCGCCGAACCCCGTGCCCGGCATGAACACGGGCGGGAACACCAGATCAATGTCATCGTTGCATTTGAGCCAGTAGCCCCGATGAGGAATCAGCGGCGTGTTCGGGTCAGAGGTAAACTTATATTCGCCAGAGAACTCGTCCCAGTAGTAGATGACGCCCCGTATGACCCCGCGCTGTGCTGCTTCAAAAAAGCTCAGGCTATTGCGTGGGTCGCTCGCACTCACCACCACAACCTGCCCCAGCACCAGCGGATAAGGATAGGGGTTGCCAATCTGGTTCCAGCCCCGATTGAGGCGGATGGGCACGCTTGCCGTGAACACCCCTTGCGGGAAGCGCACATTGCTCATCGTGATATTGGTGCCCTCATTCGGCAGAAAGAGCCAGAAGCCTATGCCCGGCTGAAGGATATCGACCGTCTCGTACACCTCCCGGTCGGGGTTCCACCGCTTCGCCAGATAGGTGCCTTCGGGTAGCCCCAGGATATCGACCAGCGGCGCGGTGGGGGTGAACGGAAGAGAGATAATTTGGAACCCCTTCTTCAGCTCGCGGTTCGCCGTTGCCGAGATGAGGATAGTACGGTTGACCGTCTTCGGGGGCGCGGGTGGGGCATTCACCGAGACGCGAATCGTGGCGAACCCGACCGCTTTCGGGTCAGCGACCACACGCCAGCGCACAGAGCTGGTCGATTCTGGCTGGATGGTGGGGATGGTCTTGGTGCGCGACTCGCCCGACGCCAGCCCGATACCTGCAGGCAAAGAGAGATCGACCGTCACATTGCGCAGGTCGACTTCCTTGTTCACCACATGGAACATGTTTGTGACCGAAGCAATGACCTCAAACACGCCTCCGTTCGCCAGCTGGGACAGGTCGCGCTGATCTGGCTCAATCACCGGCAGTGTCTCGATGCCCACCGCAATCGGCGGTTGGACATCGATGCTCACCGGGGTCATCGTCACATAGAAGACGAAGACGCGCTCTTGCCCTGGCGCGAAGTTGCGCGGATTCACGAAGAGGTTAATCGCCACATCGCCAATAAAGCTATCTGGGAACAGCACGGGGTCCCAGATAGTGGTGCCCTGGATAAAGAACCATTCACCGAACACGAGGCGGTCGATGGGGGTGGCGTCCTCGAAGCCTGGCGTCGGGCGCAGGATATAGCGCGATGCGCCGTTCAGGTCGCCGCGCGAAAGGTAGAACTCGACCGCGGGCGGTACTTGCACGCCAACCAGATCGGTATCCACTTTGATGGGGCGCTGACCCTGCACATAGACATAGGGCGGGCTGGATGCCCCGTTGGGATCAAATCCTTCCTCCACTCCCACTTCCACATCGGAGGCGAGGCGCAAGGCAAGGAAGGCAGGTTCGGTGCCGGTGTTGCGCACGCGCAGTTCGATACGCGCCACGCTCTGAATCAGCTCGATGCGCATATCGGTCTGCCAGCCCTCGACATACCACTGGCGACGAATATAGACACCGCTGGCGCCAGGCCAGGCGCGATCGAAAATCACATTGGGTGCCCCTTGCTCGCGCCCCCAAACAAAGGTGCGTGTCTGATTATTGCGCGTCTCGCGCATGCTGATAAAAATTCCCCCGGGATAGACCGCCCACGGGAAGCCCGAGGTCATCGCGATATTGCTGTCGCGCAAAAGGCTTGTGCCACCTGTGGTGCCCACCTGAATGCTTCCCTCCGCCTGAAGCGTGATGCAGGGAGTGCTTGTCAGGGGGAAACAGCCTGTCCACCATTGAATGGTGCCACCCAATCCCAGCGTTGCGCCCAGCACCCCGTTCGAAATCTCAATCGCAGCATAGTCATCGCTCACGGGGTTGTCCACACAGCCGCCCTGCTGCTGGGGACAGCAGCAAGGGGGGCTGAAGGGGTCGTACACACGCTGTCCCTGCGCAGGCAGAAGGCTCGCGATGCCTGCAAGAACGCCAGCTATCCATCCGACATATCCGAACCGCTTCATGTTCTCTCCTCCGTTAGCGGGTGATAACGAGCGGGCGCACGGCGCGCGCCACCTCGCCCTCTTCACCCGTCGCGATAATCTGAATCTGATAAGTGCCGGGTGGCACGGCAATCCCGGCGTCGGTGCGCCCGGTCCATGTAAGGGTGTTCAGCCCTGCCGAGCGTGTGCCACCTGTCAACCGCGCGATGGGCTTGCCCGACGCATCCTGAACCAGCACCTGCACGCTGGCGGTGGTGTTCAGCGCGTACTGAATCGTCACCTGATTCCCGCGCGTGCTGGTGATATTCAGATGGGTGATGCGCAGTTGGCTCAGGCGCGACGGCTGTGCTTCCACGATGAACCGTCGTCGGCTGTGTTCATCGGTGCGGAAGGTATACGCGCTCTGGCGATTCATCGAGATGCGCTGTCCTGTGAGGCTGTCGACAAGCGTGAGGCGCATGCCCGGCGGCAGGGGTACCTCCTGTTGCCAGCGGAGTGTGACCTCGGCGTTGGGCTTATCGGTCGTGATTTCCAGCTCCCAGCGCATGGGGCGTTTGCCCGCTCGACGCAAGTCCTGAGCCAGCACAGCGCGGCTGCGCGGCTCGATGACGCGCAACTGCACATAGGACTGGAAAACGGGTGGCTTCTCCACATCTTCGCTGTCCATCTCGTCCCGCGCCCGCGTGCTAACGCCGATAAAGTTATTGGCGTCTTCGCGATCGCCGCTTCGGGCAATCAGGCGGATGAGCCAGCCATCACGCGCCTGGGGTGAAACGCGCGGGTTGTCTGAAGTCTCGCCTTGGCTGCGCGTTGTGCCAAGAGGTGGCACAATGAGCGTGCAGGGCTTCAGCACGCGAATCCAGTGTGCCTGCCACGCCAGTAGCTCGCCCAGCGGCGCGGTGCGCCAAGTATATTCGCCCGTAAGCGTGATATAGCGATAGATTTGCGGGCGGATGTATTCCTTGTCCGCCGCTTCAAGAATGTTGAGCCGTTGTCGCACGCCCGCCTGCCCTTCAATTTCAATCTCGCATGCGCTCCACGGCACATTATAAGGAAATGGGTTGCCAATCATGTTCCAGCCCGGTTCCAGCGGGATCATGTAGGCGGTGTTAGGATCGACGAACTCATCGCCCAGGATGAAGGCAGGGGTGCGAGTGAGCAGGAAGTAGCCCAATCCGCGTGGCGGTGTGGGGATGGCACTGCCTTCTGGGCGCACATTCACGCCGGGCGGGTTGAAGCTCGCTTCGGGTTCGCGCACCCCAGCACCGGAGTAGCGTGCATAGCGTGCCTGAGAGGGGAGATAGCGTGCCAGAATCGCGTCCGCGCCAAAAATCTCTTCGGGCGCGCGGTCCACCCGATAAGGGGTGGCGAACATTGCCAGCCCCGCCGGCTGGGTGCGCGGACGCACAATAATCGTGGAGGTCGCACTCACAGGGTTGCCGTCTTGACCGACCGCCGTTACGGTGAACTCGAACCGCCCATCGCCCGGCATCACCAGCTCATATCCAAAGATGGTGATGGTCTTGCCATCTTGTGAAACGCCCGCATAGGGTTGCCACTGGTCACGCGGGATTTCCTCGCCCGCGAAGAAGAGGCGAATCTGCGGGATGGTACTGCGTCGTACCACCACATGGATGCGCACGCGCTTGGTGTCCGTCATGGAGTTGTTGGCGGGCGTAACGATGGTCACGCTGGCGCCGCCGAACCCGCGGATGGCAGACCCCACATCGATAATGCCCCAGCCCAGTTCAGGATCGGGCACGGTACGCCCCATCGAGTCGGCGGTCTCCTGCAACGCTTCCTGAGCGGGCGGGATGGGGTCGTTGGGACCATGCACAGGCGCCCCTGCAGAAAGCACCAGCGCGACCGCCGCCGCCACATAAGGCGAGGAAAAGGAAGTGCCCTGCACATATTCATATTGACCCCGGATGGCGGTAGTCAGCACTCCATCCTGCAGACGCGACTGCTGATCGCCCCCCGGCGCCGCCAAATCGATACGCTCAAAAGCAGAGTAGGAGGCTTTTAATCCTGAAGGACCGACGGCAGAAACCCGAACCACATTATCAAAATCGCTCGGATAGAGAGGGGTGGAACTATTGTGATTCCCCGCTGACGCGACAGGCACTACCCCGCGCTGGAACATCTGCTGAATCAAGTTGTTCTCCTGAGGGTCAGGAAAGCCACCCCCAAAACTCATGTTCACCACATGGATAACCTGGTTCCCGCCGCTTTGGGCGTTATCGACGACATGTTGCATCGCTTCTAAGATATTCTCTCCGTTAAGAAAGGGGGTATCGGCTTTGGTGGTGGTTAGTGCGACCACTGTGACACCTTCCCAGCAGAGACCCGCGATGCCGATGCCGTTATTGGTGTTGGCAGCTGCCACGCCCATCACAGCGGTTCCGTGCGAGAAACTGGAGCCGGGGTTCGGGTCGATATTGTCGTCTGGTGGATCGGCTTCGAAGTTGCGGGAGAGCGGGTCGAAGCGTCCTTGCAGGTCGGGATGGTTGCGATCGAAGTTATCATCGATGATGGCGAGGCGGATGCCTTGTTGACCTTTCTCCTGATCCCAGGCTTCTGGGGCGCGGATCATGGGGAGCGCCCACTGCTCTCCAAAGCGGGGATCATTGGGCACTTCGAGCTTTCGGGCGCGCCAGTGCGGGCGAATATAGAGCACATCGGGGTCGGTTTTGAGTTGGTCGACGGCACGCTGAACGCGCTCCAGCAGTTGGGCAGGGGTTGCCCCTTGCTGGTCGCGCAGGCGCAGGACATAGGTATCAGGCACGCGAATGGGGCGCAAATCTGCGCCTACACCGCTGGCTAAGGCGCGCGCCTTCTCGATGGGCGTGCCCGCCTTCATAGTAAGCAGCATCTCGCCCGGCACCACATCGTCGGGGGTAAGCGTTTGCGCCACCGCGCATCCGACGATGAGCATCCATCCAAGCCACAATCGCCACATCGATTTCATCGGCTTCCCTCCTAATCGCAACTCGCTCTCCAATATAGTTCTGACGCTTGAGTGGGGTCGCCGTTTCGGGAAAGGCTCCCGAAACGGCTTGGAATAAGACCTGCCTTAGGGCGGTGGTGGCAGCTCCTGCGTGGTGAACTCAAATGGTCGGCTCCACACATAGCGCAACCCGCCCGGGCTGGGAACAGGGCCGGGGGTGTCGCCCAGGTTGCGTGCGCCCACACGCCAGAAGAGTCGGACACGCTGTCCCGCCAGTCCCAAGCGAGCAAGGAGACCTTGTTCGATATTGATGCGCTCGGTGCTCACGGGGCTACCGGGCGCGGCGGTGGAGAGAATCTCTATTGAGACGAAGGTGCGATTGCGGTCGCGGAAGGTGGGGTCGGTGGAGACCTCCACACGATAGGCGTTCGCCCCCTCTGCTGCCAACCAGCTGAAGATAACCTCCTTCGGGTCGACATCCTCACTGCGCTGGACAGGGGTCAGCAGTTGCACAGGGGCGATTGCTGTTGCCTGCCCCGAGCGCACTCGATCCGAGAGCAGGAACACAATTTGAACACCTTGTCCACCACCGCCACCGCCGCCACCACCAGCCACATCACGCGCCTCCCGATAGACGAGCGCGAGCTGGTAAGTGTAGGAGCGTCCAGGCGCAATCCCCGGTGCCGCATCCACATCTGTCGTGTTCAGGTCCTCACTGCCCTCGCGCGGCAGGCTGGCGTAGGTCAGCGCGCGCGGGACGGTCGTGTCGATGAAGAAATGCTGATTGCCGGGCACCACACCGACAGGGATCATGTTGCCGTTGTCGTCGATATCGATAAAGTCGGAGCGGTAAATTTGCCACTGAATCTGGTCGCGATTGCTTTTGGCAAACAAGGTGGTTTTCCATGAGATGCGCACGATAGGGTCGAAGTTGCCGTCGGTGCTTGCTTCGGCAATCACATCCTGCACAGGGGTATTGCCCCCGGATGAGGCGCGTGCCACCCCGAAGGCAATCAGCCCCAGAATGAGCAGGGGACCGAGTGCGCGCAGTGCCTTGTTGCGTTCGGCACGGGAGCGCGGCTCCTCTTTGACCACCTTGCCCGCTTTGACTTTGACGGTGGGCACTTCGAACACGGCGCGCGCCTTATCTTCCGTTTGGATGCCGCGCAGGGACTGAATGATGACGCCCACCGCGTCGCTATCGGACACTTCGGTGATACGAATGCGTCCCACTTCCTCGCCGCGCCGAATCACAATCATCTCCATGCCGGGCTTCAAGCCGCCGCGAATGCCGCGATTGAGCAGGACTTCCCTGCCTGCGCGGGTGGTCAGCACGGTGGCTTCAGGGATAGTGTAGTTCTGGATGGTGCGCACCGCTTCGAACGCGGCGTTGCGGACGGCTTCCAGCACCAGCGTATCGTCGTCCCCGCTATAGCCGGGGCGCGGGTTGCTGAAGCCGGTCGCCACCGCGCCGTTCACCGGCTCGCCCGAGGCGACATCGATGACCTTCACGGTGAGCGTGACCTGCGCCTGTTTGGGTGAGCCGACGAAGGTCACCGCCTCCACATCGCCCACCACGATCGATTCGAGCTGAAGGGCGCGTCCCAGTCGCAGGTAGCCCGTTTTGCTCAGTGGTGGCGCGAGGTCGAGGTCTTTGAGTTGCTGTTCCACCTCGCCGCGTGCCAGCACCTCGTAGCGTCCTGTTTTCTGGAACTCGCCCGCCACGGCGTCCGTCGCAGCGCGTGCGAGGCTGCCCCCGCCGTAGCCGCTCTTGTTCTGAAAATCGATGACCGCGATGCGGGGTAGCTGCACGATTTGTGTCTGCGCGCTCAGCACGCTCAGTGGCTGAATGAGCCAGACAAGGAGCATGCTGGCGACGCCGACCATGCTCCCGCGTGTTGCCCAGATTCGTCGCTTCCGTGTTCTCACTCTGGTCGCTCCTCCTATCTTCGTTTATTTTCTCCAGTTGATGCGCGTTTCCTATCGGGTCAGGATGACGGTGGTGGCGGCGCGTGCCACCTGTCCGTCCTCACTGATAGCCCGAATCTCGATGGTGTAGGTGCCAGGTGGCAGTGCGATGCCCTGTTGGTCGCGCCCATCCCAGCTGATCTGGTGCACGCCCGCACTGCGCCCTGCGCCACTCATCAGCTGGCGCACCACCTTCCCGCCCGCCAGCACCTTCACCTCGACGCTGGCGGAACCTGTCAGCGTGAAGGCGATTGTGCGCTGATTACCGCGCCCGCCGCCCGTCACCTGCACATTGCCGATGCGCAGTAGACCCGCGCTGGATGCCATCTCGATTCGGAATCGGCTCACACCTCCCTGCGGGCTGCGGAAGGTGTAGGAGCCGGTGGTGCGCAGGTAGCGTCGTGCGCCTGTCTGCAGGTCGACCAGCACCAGATTCGCCGAGCGCGGCAGCTGATGGATGTTGGTCCAGCGCAGGGTAATCTCGCGATTGGGCTGAGTAGTCTCGACGGTGAACTCCCAGCTCGCGTTGCGGGTGGGCGCCTGCACATCCACGCCGTAGTAGCCGCTTTGCGCACCCCAGTTGAGGCGTGGCGAGCTGATATAGACATAGTCGCGTCCAACAGGCGGTGGCTTGAGCAGGTCGTGCTCTGCATCATAGCCTGGCGATGCACCACGCGAGACGCCAATGTACGCCTGATCGGTCAAATCACCTGCCTGCGCCTGCAAGATGAGCGTCCAGCCCGATGGAGTGGGGTCGGCGACGCTACGGCTCGTTGCCGAGCGCGCCCGTGCCGTCGGCGGGATAATTAGTGTGGTGTCCTTGTAGGCGTAGACCCAGTAGCCCTCCCAGATGCGCATGCGGCGGGTGGCGTTGTAGCTCCCGAAAGAGTAGCTCCACAGCGCGTTTGCGATAATCTGTTTGCCGACCGCGACCGCGTTCGAGACGGGCGTGTTGGTGTCGGGGTCAATCACCTGGGTCTGCTCCCAGTCGATGTCGAAGCGGAACGGCGTGCCAATCAGGTTCCAGCCCCGTTGCAGGGGGATCTGGAACGGTTGGCTCTCGTCCGCGGGCGTGCCTTCGATGGCTAAGGGCAGATCTTGTGTGGTTTCGATGAAGTAGCCGCGTCCCAGCGCGAAGCGGTTGGCAGGTGCGTTCGGATAGAAGATGTACCGACTGTCCGCTGTGTCCCAAGTGAAGAAGCGGAAGTCGGGGAATCGGCGCTTGTCGGGTGGCACATCGAGCAGGTCGGCAACATCCTGCGTGTAGTCGAACGGTGCGGACACCAGACTGCGCCCGCGGAAGAAGGTGCGCAACGGCTGAGACTTGAAGTCAGCCACTGTGGTGGTCTGGTTCGACTGGACTGTGATGGTGCGCGTGGGCGGTTCGAAGGTGAAGCCCGTCTTGCGCGGGCGCACCTCATAGTCGCCCGGCTCCACATTGTCCAGCGTGTAGGTTCCGTTCGCGTCGGTCGTGGTGGAGTAGACGACATTCCCGCTAAAGAGGAGTTCGATGGTGACGCCCGGCTCGGGAGCGCCGCCGAACTTGCGCACCACTTTGCCCGTCACCCTGCCGGGCGGTAGTTTCGCCAGCTGGAAGTTGACCTCCACCTCGCCCTCACGCGGAACGGTGACGGTCTGGGTGTTGGGTGCGAAGCCCGGCGCAGTTGCTGTCACCTGATATTCGCCGCCGGGCACCTGGAAGCTGTAGTTGCCGTTGGCGTCCGTCAGCGCGAAGCCGCGCTCCACATTATTAGCGACGGCGGACACCCGTGCCCCCTGAATGGGTTGTCCGTTATCGGCGCGGGTGACGCGCCCGCGAATGGTGCCCGGCAGTGGCTCCAGCACGAAATCTTCTGGCAAAACGGCAGTCTGACCCGACTGCACTTGCACATTGCGGAATACGCCGTCGGGCTGTGGGCGCACAGGCGGCAGGGTATAACCACCCAACGCGAGCGAGACAATCTCAACATTCCAGTTGCCCACAGGCACACGCGGGATGAGGAAAGTGCCATCGGGGTCGCTCAGCACCTCCAAGGTGAGCGTCGGGTCATCTACATTGGTTGCCCGCACTACGGCATAACGAACAGGTTGATTGTTGATATCGATGACCCGCCCGCTAATCTGTCCGGGCGGCACTTTCAGCATCACAAGGTTAACGGCAGTATCTTCCGCAATCAAAACGACTGTCTCCGGGTGTTGCACGCGATAGCCAGGGCGAACAGCGTCCACCAGATAGATGCCCGGCTCCAAACCGAAGATGGTATATTCGCCTGCCGAGTCGGTGATGGCGTAGCCCACTTCCACGCCCACCAGGCTGGGTGGTTCTAACCCTGTGACGCGCACGAACGCGCGGGGTAGCGGTTGATAGGTGCGCGTCTCGGGGTCGTATTCCAGAACGCGCCCACGCAGGATGCTATGGGTCATCCATGCATAGGCATTGTGCAGAACCTTATTGCGGAAGGCACTGCACCATATCACACTGCCTATTTGCTCATAGCCCGAATCGACGCCCTCCAAACCGAAGGAGAAGAAGACGATTTTGGAGTTGTTAGCGGTGTTTTCGTAGTAGGTGCCGGCGCGTTGTCGCTCAGGATCGTTGGTTGCGCCGCCCGGATTGGTGTATTTGTAGGGGGCGCGGTTATCTGGCGTGGTGAAGACCGTGTCGAGCCAGATTTGGTTCCATGCGCCGTCGCTGTTGATGCCCGGTTGCAGAGGCGGTGTGATACGCACAATGGTTCCATCCGGGAGCAGGGTCGCGGGGTCTGCGATTTGCAGTCTGTCAGGCATTGTTTTGACCCCACCGTCCACAATGAACCAGATGGGCAGCCCTGCAGGGTTGAAGGCGATGGGATTCGGGTCGAAGGTGCCAGGGATAGTGCCCGGTTTGTCGGGATTGAGCTCCAGATCCTCAGCGTCCAGCTGGTGGCGCAGGCGGGCATAGGGAATAGGCAGAACCACATCTTCCGCCGTATCGAAGTCGTACTGCGCCTGCAGGATCTGTTGTAGGAACTGGTTCGCGGTTCCGCCTGCCAGCGTCAGCGCCCAGGCGACATCCTGACCGCTGACCACCAGCCGTCCTGCGGCAGCCAAGAAGTTGCGCAGGGTGGTCTGCATCTCGGGGTCTAAGAGGTGTCCCGGTCCTGCCCAGAGGTCGCCCGTGTAGGGGCTTGCCCAGACAACGATGCGTTCCGCATGGAGCTTGGTACGGAAACCACCTTGCAGGTCGGTCGGCTCCTGCTCGTAGCGTGGGAGATAGCCTGCCAGCACGGAAGGCGGAAGCGGATTACGGCACTGCACCCGCCAGATGTCGTAGAAGTTGCCGAAGGTGGTGTTTTCGCCCAGCGTGTCGGAACGGACGCCATCAATGGCGCCATCTCCAATAATCGGTACGCCTGCAGGGTTCACCGCGATATTAAAGGGCGGTTTGCCCGTTGGATTATCTGTCCAATAGCTCTCCACCGGTAGCCATGTGGGACGTCCACCAGGTGAATCTGGGCTACCAATAAAATCGATACGGTTCTGCACAAACATCTGCCCCGCCGCATAGTCGGAAACCAGCAGGATTTTGTTTGCGCCTACAAACTTCCTGGTGGTGAAGCCGGAGATATTGTCATAAATAAATTCGTTGCCCGCATTATCGCGCACAATCACATCGAAATAGAAGTCGCTCTCCACATCAGGCGTGCGCCATGTGACTTCCCACCAGCCGGATTGAGTGGGATCGGGATTGTTCGGGTCATCAGGCACATAGCGCAACGCTAAGGTATCTTCCAATCGCCCATCGAAACCGAGGAACGCCAGCACATAGGGGTCTTTGTATTCGTAAGTCTCCGGATGAATGGCTTGCTGACCGATTTCGATGAATACAGGTATCTGAATGTTGGCGGTGCCGTCATCGACCACCTCCGCCGAGCTGAACAGATAGATTTTATGTTCCAGTCCTTCGGCGTCTTGCTCGGCGCTGTCGGGGTCTTTGAATTGAATGCGCACGAACTGCACCCCGCTCTGGAAGTCGACCGCACGAATGCGAATGGTGACCTCGTCGCCGGGGAACATCTCTTTCGGGTTGACCACGGGCAGAACCTCCATCGTGGGCGGAATGGTATCACGGGCAAAGGTCTCCCAAATGTCATGAGGTCCTTGATTCTGTGCTTCGTTCAGGCGTGTGGATTGATAGGCGATTCGGTTGCGTTCGATAATCGCTGAGGTCGGATATTGAGCGCCGGCGAAGGTTTCTGGGTCGCCCGGATAGTTCGGGCGCGCCAGATTGGGAAGGCTGGGATCCGCCGTCATGGAAATCGCCACACTGCCCAGTGTTTCAGGAAGGAGCGCGCTGATTCGGTAGATATCGAATATCTCATTTACCAAATCGATTGCGGTGGCAGGAGCCAGCCGCTGATGGCGTCCCCCAGCATCCAGCGATTTTCGGGTGGAGGCAAACAGCAGCAAAGGTGTACCGTCCGAATCGGTCGCCCATGCAGGTTGACGGTCGCGTGGGCGATTGCCGTCGTTATCCACAAAATTCGTCCACTGCTCGATATTCAGCGTTTGCGGATTGATGATAAAGATATAACTGCTCCCATCGGGGAAGGTGCGCACGAAGGCGACCCGGTCGCCCGCAGGTGACCAGGCAGGTTCGATATCGTTCTGCCCCGGCTCTGGGTCGGTCATTCGACGGAAAAATCTGCCGTCATCGAAGGGGCGTCCATCCGCACGCGCCATGTAGAGCCGAAATCGCCGATCCGCCTCCGTCTCGCCCGCCTCCAGACGATTCGAAGAGAACACCACCAGGTTGCCTCCCGGGCTAAGAGTCGGGTGCAGATTCTGGGTCACGCCGTTATTGTCGGTGGTGAGAAGGACACGCTGATTGGTGGTCAAATTGCGAATGATGATGTTATAACTTCCAGCAGCGGAGCGGGAGGCGTACGCCATGAGATGTCCGTTCTGGTTCAGGCTGGGCTGAATCTGGGAGGAGAACTGCTCATCGGGCGTATCGCCTGTGATTTGCACATAGTTCGTGAGCTGCCCCAGATCGGGATTGCTCCCATCATCCAAATCGCCGCGCCAGATATGGTAAAACGCGCCCGGGTTGGTCAGGCGTCCATCGGCGTCCACCCCTGTGGCGTTGCTGGCGAAAAACATGCGGGTGGCGCGCGACGCATAGACGGGATGCAGTTCATCGGTGGGTGCGTTGGTCAGGTCGCGATCCCAGCGGGGTGCGCGTGTGCGCTGGGGACCCGACGGGCGCATCTGATGGAAGCGTCGTGGATCAAACAGCCCGCTTTTTGACCATTGCAAGTTCCCATTGAAACGCGAGAAGGGGGGAACCTCTTTATAGTTCTGGCGCGGGATTGGGCGCGGACGCTGGTTCGGCAGGGTGTGCCGGTTCGGGCGGTTGCGATAGAAATCCTCCCAGGGACGCTGGCTCGCCGTGTCCTGCTGTCCCAAAGCGACCGTGCCGATGAGTAATCCCGTTAGAATCAGCCACCATCGTTTGACCACTTTGCCTGAACCTCCTCTTCTGTGTGTTTTCGACAGGCATACGCCCTGCTCCTGCCCGCTTCTTAGACGGTTAAGCCTGTCGAAGGGTTGCACCCGTTTCGTTGCGCGTCTGCTGCGCAGAACAAAGGCTCGATTGCCCTGCAAGTATACCCCGAAAGCGCCTCTATCGCCCCATTGCCTCCCAGATGCGTTGTACCTGTTGCTCCACTTCGGGCAGGCTTCGATGGGTGCGCACCACCCAGTCGGCAAAGGGCACTTTGGCGCGGGTGGGCAACTGGGAGCGTAGCATTTGGCGGGCAAGGGTTGGGGGCACGCCGCGGGCAAGCAGGCGCTGACGCTGGAGCGCAGGCGTCGCTTGCACCACCACGATGCGGTCGAACCAGCCCTGCCAGCCCACCTCGATGAGGAGCGGCACTTCGATAAAGAGAGGCACAAGGGTATCGGAATCGTGGACAAGCTGCTGAACCGCTTCCACCACCGCCGGGTGCAATAACTGATTGAGCCGCCGGCGCAGGTGGGCGTCGCCAAACGCGAGCATTGCCAGTTGCTCGCGATTCAGCCTGCCATTCGCCCTGATAATCGCCTCTCCAAACTCCCTGATTAATTGGTGCCATAGGTCCGTCCCTGGACGCAACAGGGTGGTGACGATGGCGTCGCTACTTATCGTCTGACCACCCAGCGTTTCGAACATGCGCAAGACGGTCGTCTTGCCCTCTGCGATACCGCCCGTGATGGCGATGCACGACCGCCGCGCGTGTGTGAGTGAGCGCGGCACAGGATGAACTGTGAATGCGAAGGGACTCATTCAGCATTCGTCCTCTCCTGTTCGCCCTCCGCCTGCGCTGTTCCTGCTTGGTCAGGCGGTTCCTGCTCCGTGTTTGGGGCAGAAGGCTCCGCGTGCGCCTCCGTGCCTTTCTCGGCACGGCTTTCGGGGACAGAACCGCTTGGGCTACTTGCCTCTGATGCAAGGCTCTGCTGGAGTTCCTGCAGTTGGGACTGGAGCCGTTCCGCAATCGTGAAGCCTGTGGTGCGCCCTGACGAGGCAGAACGCGGACGCGCATGTTCCTGCATCGCGCGCTGGTACTCCACCGCCCGCACGCTCAGCACCATTCGTCGTCGGCGCGGGTCGATTTCGACGATACGGGCGGTGATGGTCTCGCCGGGCGACACGACTTCTTGTGCGCTGCGCACACCGCGTTTGCTGGTTAATTCCGAAAGTGGGATGAACGCTTCTATGCCTTCGGGCAGTTTGGCGAAGGCGCCTGTGCGCTCCACGCGCGAGAGAGGGAGCTCCAGCACCTCGCCCTCACGATAATGCTGAGCGACTTCCGACCACGGATCGGGCAGCACCTGGCGACGGCTCAGCGCCACTTTGCCCCGCTCAGGCTCCAGCCGAATGACCACCACTTCGATCTCCTCGCCGATGCGGAGCGCCTCGCGCGGATGCTCGATGCGGGTCCAGCCGATTTCGCTCACATGGAGTAGCCCTTCGTATCCGCCGATATCGACGAACGCGCCGTAGGGGGTGAACCGCTTCACCTTCCCTTTGAGCCGCTGCCCGACTTGTAGCTGATTGAAAATCTGCTCGCGTCGCTGTCGCTCCGCCTGCTCCCGCTGGCGCCGGCGCTCCTCCTCTGCTGCCACATTGGATGCCACCGCTTTGCGCTTCTCGTGGTCTAAGTCGATAATCTTGATGGGCAGGGTCTCGCCAATGAGGCGATCCAGGTGCTGAGGCGGCAGTTTGCGTGCGATGAGGCTGGCGGGCACAAAGCAGCGCACGCCGATATCGACCACAACGCCGCCCTTGACCCGCTCCGTCACCATCGCTTCGAGCGTCTCTTGTCGCTCATACGCCTCGACGATGTTCTGCCAGAGCCGTTCGAAATCTGCCAACCGTTTGGACAGCACGGGCCCCCCTTCTTCCCCGCGCGGGCGAACCACCATCACTTCGATCTGGTCGCCCACCTGCACCACCTCTTCGGCAGAGCTAATCCGCTCCTGCGAGAGCTCGGAGAGGGGAATTTTGACCTCGGTTTTGGTGCCGACATCGACCAGCGCGCCTTCACGGTCGACCTGCACGACGGTCGCCCGCACGATTTCGCCCTCCTCGAAGGAGGGAAAGCTCTGCTCGAGGGCTTCCTCCATCGAGATGTCCTCTTGTGGCGGCGTGCCGGCATCTGGGGCGTTTGCCATCGTGCCGCTGTCGGTTTCCGCGTTCGTTACAGGTTCCGCGCGCACCTCTGCTGTCGAAGGTGTTGCCTCGAGTGATGGCTCGTCCACCGCGTTCTGGACCTCGCCATGCAGGCGAGGTTCCTCTCGCCCGTCGCTACTCGTCGTCTCTTGCACGGGTTGTTCCTCGTCGTACCACATCGTCCTATGACCTCCTCTGAGAGTGCATTTATAGATGATTCGCTGTTATGCGCTCGATTCCTGCCAGTTTCATGCGGACCGCTGTTGTTGACCGCCGATCCATGTGCTTTCGACCTGTTGGCGTTCGGGGTTCCAGAGGAAGAAGTCGGCGTCGGCGCCCGGGCGCAGGGTGCCTTTGCGTCCTTCCAGCCCCAGCGCACGCGCAGGGTTCGCACAGCACAGGAGCGAGGCGACGGTCAGCCCGAAGCTCTCTGCGCAGTGGCGCAGGCAGGCATCGAGCGCGATGGTGCTTCCCGCCAGCGTGCCGCTTTCCACCAGTCGCGCCGCGCCACCCCGCACCACGGCACGATGACCCCATAGCTCGAAGTGGTAGCCTTCGGGCATGCCGACGCCCGTTGTGCCATCGGAGATGCACAGCACACCCTCCGCGCCCTTCGCCTGCACCAGTAGCCGTGCCGACGCGGGATGGGTATGCACATTGTCCCAGATGAGTTCCGCCTTCAGTTCGGGATGGGCGAGTATTGCGCCCACCGTGCCCGGCTCGCGATGTTGAAACGGGCGCATGGCGTTGAAGCAGTGGGTGGCGTGGCGTGCGCCCATGTCGATGGCGCGTGTGACCTCCTCATAGCGGGCGTCGGTGTGCCCGATGGACACGATGATGCCCTGATTCGCCAGATAGCGGGTCAGCTCATAGCCCCCTTCGATTTCGGGGGCAAGAGTCACGATGCGCACCTCCTCCAGCAGGTTGCCCAGTTCACGCTCCAGCTCGCCGATGCTGGCGGGGCGGATATATTCGGGCGGCTGCGCCCCCGCGCGTACAGGGTTAATAAAGGGTCCCTCGAGATGGCAGCCCAGCACCTGCGCGCCGTCCGAGCCGTGCTGGCGTATCTGTTGCGCGGCGCGGACCGTCGCCCGAATCGCCTCCCACGGCGCGGTTAGCGGGGTGACCAGAAAACCTGTGACGCCGTAGCGCACCAGATGGCAGGCAACCGCCTGCACCGCCTCCACTGTGCCCTCCATCAGGTCGCGCCCGCCACCCCCATGAATGTGGATGTCAATCATGCCGGGCAGAACCATGCTGTGGCGTGCGTCCACATCGGGCAGCTCGACGCGCAGTCCATTATTATTAAAGGATTCCCACGCGACGATGCGCCCACGCTCCACCACCAGCGCCACCTGCCGATAGAGCTGTCCATCGGTAATGAGCTGCCCACAGAAGACCCGAAACGCCATCGGGCGAGATTGTACCCCAACGGGACTGAAGGATACCCACTGGACGCACCTAATTAGAATTACCTAAGCGCAATGAAAGGGCTGATGGAGGCGCAGGCGCAACAGCCCAGAGCGGTCTCTGCCGATAAACGGCACTGGGGGGAGAAGCGCGTTCGTCCGCGCGCCTTGCTGATTGGGCTGGGGCTGATGACGCTCAACATCTTCTGGATTACCACCATCGAAGTGCGCTGGTACACGCTCGATGTCACCAGCCTGCCCATCTTCATTACGCCCGTGTTCATCCTGTTCGTGCTGGCGTTGGGCAATTTGGGGCTGACGCGCTGGCGTCCAGTGTGGCGACTCACCTCGGTCGAGCTGCTGATTATCTACATCATTATCGTGACGGGGGCTGTGTTTGCGGGGCACGACATGTTGCAGAACCTGTTTGGCGCGATTGGGCACGCCCAGCGGTACGGCACGCCCGAATCGGGCTGGCGCCAACGATTCTTTGCCTATATCCCGCGCGAGCTGTTCATCTGGGACGAAAAGGTTCTGCGCCCCTACTATGATGGGGGCGTGCTTCCGTATCGCCTCGATTGGCTGATGGTGTGGGCGAAACCCCTAACGCTCTGGGCAGGGCTGATTTTGACCCTGACGATGATGTGCCTCTGCCTGAATTTTTTGGTTCTGCGCCAGTGGACGCAGAGCGAGCGGCTCACCTTTCCGCTCATCCAGTTGCCGTTGGCGATGGTGGAGTCGTCGGGCGCATTCTGGCAGTCGCGGGCGATGTGGACGGGTTTCAGCACGGCGATGGCGATCAGCGGACTGAACGGACTGCATGTGCTGTTCCCTGCCCTGCCCCATATCGAATGGATTAAGCTGTACGACATTGGGCAATACTTCACCACGCGCCCGTGGAGCGCGGTCGGCTCGTTCCGTATCTCTGCCTATCCGTTCGCGATAGGGCTTGCCTATCTGATGCCGCCCGATTTGGCGTTTTCTGCATGGTTCTTTTTCTTTGCTCGCAAGATGTTTCAGGTGTTCGGCGCGGTGATGGGCTGGGACTCCGCCGAGAATCGCGGGTTTCCCTTTTTGAACGAGCAGGCGGCGGGCGCATGGCTGATGCTGGGCATTTTGCTGTTGTGGAGCGCGCGGGCGACTTTTCGGGAGGCGTGGCAGATGGCGTGGGGCACAGCACACCCTGAGCGACGACTCTACCAGCTGAGCTGGCTGGGGCTGGGCGCGGGCATCCTTATCCTCGTGCTGTATAACCTCCTGCTGTTGCGCATGGATGCATGGGTCGCTGTGCTCTTTTTCGGCATCTATTTCCTGCTCGCGTTGACCATCACGCGCGTGCGAGCGGAGCTGGGTGCACCCCACGAAATCTATTTTGTGAACCCCCAGCGTATCTTGTTCGATGTGTTCACTCTGCGCGGGCTGGGCGTGGAGAACCTTACCGTCCTGCAATCGCTCTATTGGTTCAATCGGGGCTATCGCTGTCATCCGATGCCCAATCAGCTGGAGGCGTTGCGCATGGGTCAGCAGTACGCGCTCTCATCCCTTCGGATGGGATGGCTGATTCTGGGCGTGTCGGTGCTGGCGTTCGTGATTGTGTGCTGGGCGAACCTGCATGTGACCTATCTGTATGGTGCAGAGGCGAAATGCCGCGGCTTCAAAAACTGGGTGGGCAATGAATCGTTTGGACGGCTGAACACATGGTTGGTGGAGGAGCCGTTCCGCAATCCGAACCGCTGGTACTATCTGTTTGGGGGCGCGCTGATGGTGCTGAGCTTGCGTGCCCTGCGCAACGCCTTTGTGGGCTTCCCGTTCCATCCGACGGGCTACGCGCTGGGCGTGAGCTACGCGGTGGACTATTTCTGGTTCGCCTTCTTTCTGGGCTGGGGCTTCAAAGTGATTTTGATGCGATTGGGCGGACTACGCGCTCACCACTTCGGACTGCCCTTCGCGCTGGGGCTTATCTTGGGCGACTTCACGATGGGGTCGATCTGGTCGCTCGTCACCCTGCTCTTTCAGGTGCCGACCTATCGAATCTATATTTGATGGGTTTCGAAATTCCCCAATTTTGTGGCGAAATGCTCACGCACCACTTGACATGCGCTTCCAGCGCATGGTATAATCTTGCTACTCCTTTCTAAGGAGGTGTACGAACATGGCAGATGAACGAACGGCGTACATCGAGGGTATTCTTAAAGCGTTTAAGGCAGGTGAGATCGACATGGCAGAAGCAGTGAAGGCTCTACGGAGACGCAAGCCGAATCAGGCGAAGGTGGAGGGTGCGAAGGAGTTCGCTAAGCTGGTGATGGAGGGCAAGATCGAAGAGGCGTTCACCAAGTACCGCTTCGGTCTGAAGGATGTGCGCAAGCGCCGCAAGGCGAAAGCATCCTGACATCCCTTCAATCTCAAGCTGAACCCTCACCGTTACCCTCTCCCCTCACTGGGGAGAGGGTTCCTTACGATTCGGGCGCATCCACGAAGTCGGCAAGGAAGATGTTCGTCTCGCCGGGCGTCTTCGCGTTGCGATTGGACGCCCATACCAGCTTTTTGCCGTCCCGTGAGAACATCGGGAACCCGTCGAACGCGGGCGTATAAGTGATGCGCTTCAGCCCCGTGCCGTCCAGATTAATCAAAAAGAGATCAAATTCGCGCCCGCGCGGGTCGTGATGATTCGATGAGAAGATAATCTGCCTATTGCCGGGTCGCATAAAGGGCGCGAAGTTCGCCCCGCCCAGCCGACTGACCTGCCATTTGCGCTTGCCATCCGCGGTCATCACCCACAGCTCCAGCTGACTGGGACGCACCAGACGCAACTTGAGCAAATGCTGGAACTCTTCGATTTCCTCCTTCGTTTTCGGGTGGTAGGCACGATAGACGATATAGCGTCCGTCCCACGAGTAGAACGCGCCACCGTTGTAGCCGATTTCGTCCGTGAGCCGTCGGAACTGGCGCGTGCGCAAGTTGTATTCGCACAGATCGAGGTTGCCGTAGCGCGTGGTGGTGAACAGGATGCGGTCGCCCTTAGGGTGAAAACTGCCTTCGGCATTATAGGCGTCGTCGTTGGTGATGGCGACACGGTTGCTCCCATCAGCATTCGCCACATAGAGCCGATAAGGGAACAGCCCCCACACATAGCCGTGCGTGCGGTCGGGCGGTGGGGGCGGCTCATCGCCCATCCAGTCGGTGGAGCTATACAATATCTTTTTGCCGTCGGGCGACCAGAAGCCACAGGTACAGCGCCCTTTGCCCGTGGAGACCAGGCGCAGGTCGCTCCCGTCGATGTTCATGGTGAAGATTTGGTCGGCTTTGAAGGGCGGGCGTGTGCTTTGAAAAATGAGCTTTTTGCCGTCGAAAGAGAAGTATGCCTCGGCGTTCTCGCCGCCGAAGGTCAACTGCCGAATGGTACGCAGATTGACCTCTCGTGCATCCTGCAATGCGCTTTGTGGTCTTGCCCGCGGTATCGGAATGCCAGCCATAGCGCCATAAAGTATAATCACCTCTGCTGCCCGTGCGCTATTGCACCGACGACACCGTTTGACGCGCGGGCGACATGGTTTGCCCCCCTTGATATTTAGCCACGCTAAGGGGTATACTTATGGAAAATGGCACAGACGACGCTAACCGAGCGAAAAGCGAGTGAGCGGGGCACGGCACAGCGTCCGCCCCTGATTGTCATCACGGGACAGCCGAATGTGGGCAAAAGTGTGCTGTTCCATCGGCTCACAGGACGCTATGTGACGGTCTCGAACTATCCGGGCACCACCGTCGAGATAACGCGCGGCGTGATGCACCATAATGGACATCGCTTCACCATTATCGATTCGCCCGGTCTCTACTCGCTGAACCCCATCACCGAGGAGGAGCGCGTGGCGCGGCGCATCCTGCTCCATGAACAACCCGATCTGGTGTTGCATGTAGTGGACGCTAAGAATCTGGCGCGCATGTTGCCGCTGACCCTGCAGCTGATTGAGCTGGGCATACCGACGATTCTGGTGCTGAACATGATGGACGAGCTGGAGAAGGCGGGGCTGAACCTTTCGATAGACGCGCTGAGCCAGCAGTTAGCCATTCCCGTTGTGCCCACCGTCTGCCTGACCGGGCGCGGTATCCCGGAGCTGAAGGAGCGGATCGATGAGCAGCTCGCCGACCGAAACCGTTCTGTTGCGCTACTCGCCAGCGATTGAGCAGGCGATAGGCGAGATTGCCTCGTTATTGCGCGGTTCCTACGCGCTGAGCGAGCGCACGCTCGCGCTCCTGCTCATTCAGAACGATCCCGAAATCTGGGAGGAGGTGCGCCTGCAGGAGACGCCCGCCATTATCGAACGCATTCGTGCCCTGTGCGAGCGGCTCAATGCCCAAAGCGAGACGCCCATCGCATGGCAGATTGAGCAACAGCGTCTCCAGCGGAGTCAGCAGATTGCCTCCCGTGTCCTTTCCCAATTAGTAGCCCCGCGTAGGAACACACTGGGGGAGCGCATCGGCAGGCTCTGCATGAACCCTTGGACGGGCTTCCCCATCCTTGCGCTGGTGCTTTACTTCGGGCTGTATCAGTTCGTGGGCGTGTTTGGCGCGGGCACGGTGGTCGACTGGCTGGAGAATGGCATCTTCGGGCAGTATATCAACCCGTTTGTGGAGCGGCTGGTGCGCGCTATCGTGCCGTGGGGCACGATTCAGGCGTTGCTGGTGGGGGAGTATGGGGTATGGACGCTGGGAGTCACTTACGCGATTGCGCTCATTCTGCCGATTGTGACCTTTTTCTTTCTGGTGTTTGCCGTGCTGGAGGACACGGGCTATCTGCCGCGCTTGGCGATGCTGATCGATCGGGCGTTCAAGTGGCTGGGGCTGAACGGTCGCGCGGTCATTCCCATCGTGCTGGGCTTCGGCTGCGACACGATGGCGACGGTCGTCACGCGCATTCTGGAGACGCGCCGCGAGCGGATTTTGACCACCTTTCTGCTGACGCTGGCGATTCCCTGCTCGGCTCAGCTGGGCGTGGTGCTGGCGCTGTTGGCGAGCCATCCGAAAGGATTGCTCATCTGGGCGGGGGTGCTGATGGGCGTCTTCCTGCTGATTGGCTGGCTGTCCGCACAAGTGTTGCCCGGCAACCCGACACCCTTTTATATGGAGTTGCCCCCGATGCGCCTGCCCAGCCTCTCCAATGTGCTGTTTAAGACGCTGGCACGACTGCACTGGTACTTTCTGGAGGTGTTCCCGCTGTTTCTGTTGGCGAGCGTGCTAATCTGGATTGGGCAGTTGACGGGATTGTTTGGTCTGGCAGTGCGGGCGATGACGCCTGTGGTGCAGGCGTTGGGACTGCCGTCCGAGTCAGCGGTCGCGTTCCTGTTCGGCTTTTTCCGACGCGACTATGGCGCCGCGGGGCTTTATAAACTGAACGAGCAGGGTCTGCTCAGTGGGAACCAACTGCTGGTCGCCGCGGTGGTGCTGACGCTGTTTGTGCCCTGCATCGCGCAGTTTCTGGTGACCATCAAGGAGCGCGGTCTGCGCGCTGCGCTGATAATGTCCGTGCTGGCGTTGGGCATTGCGCTGGTGACGGGGCTGATGTTGGCGCACGCGCTGATGTGGTTGGGGGTGAGTGTATGAGGGTCTGCGCATTTTGCGGGCGCGAGCTGACCCAAGAGGGCATCGAGAAGGCGTGCAAGGGCTGTGGCGCGTTCGGTGGCTGCCATCTGATTAAGTGCCCATCTTGTGGCTACGAGCAGCCGCAGGAACCGCACTGGCTGAGGAGGTTGGTGGAATGGGCGAGGCGTCGGCGGCAGGAGACGCCACGATGACCCCCCTGCCGCTCACCCGACTGCCGACGGGTGGCACGGGGCGCATCGTGCGGATTGTGCACGATGCCGATGGGCACTGGCGCAAGTTGACCGCGCTGGGCGTGACGCCCGGCGCGGTTGTGCACCTCGTGCAGAAGTTCCCTACCTGTGTATTGCAGATAGGCTACTCCACGATTGCCTTAGACCACCAGCTCGCCTCCCAGATCGAGGTGGAGCCAGTACCGTCAAGCGATACGCGCTAAGACCCCTCTACCAGATATCTGCCAGTGCATCGCGCAGTAGGTTATATGCCCCGATAATACAGGCGGCTGCCACCACTAACGCCAGAGCTGATAACATCGTCGGTCAGCACCTCCCCTGTGTGGAGGGGCGCATGGGCATCCCCATACGCCCTCTAAAGGAGGTTATTCCCGCTCTGGCATAAGTGAACGCAGGCGAGATTGCGGGTTTTATTGCATCGTAGCGACTTCGGGGTGCTTGCTGAAGAAGCGTTTGAGCGCCGGCCAGACATCCTCTTTGGCGGTGATTTTGACAATCACCACGCGGGGGTCGTCCCCAAAGGCTTCGGTGAGTGATTGACCCAGTGGTGCCAGCCCGCCCGACTGACCCCACAGGTCGTTCGCGATTTCTCCATAGCCGACCAGATTCGAGTACTCCACCAGCCGACGCATATATTCGACCACCTCGTGGTCGCCCCAGTTGTAGCCATCCGAGAACATGAACGGGTAGATGTTCCACTCGCGCGGGTTGTAGCGCTTTTCGATGATGTCGAGCGCGAGTTTGTAGGCGGCGGAGAGGCGCGTGCCGCCCGAATCGCCCGCGGCGAAGAAGGTGCGCTCATCGACCTCTTTCGCCTCGGTGTGGCAGGTGATGAACACAATCTCGGTGGCGGTGTATTTAGTGCGCAGGAAGCGTACCATCCAGTAGTAGAAGCTGCGTGCGATGTAGGCTTCGAACTCACCCATACTGCCCGACACATCGCGCATGGCAATCACGACGGCGTTGCGCTGCTTTTCGGGCACGATTTCCCAGCTTTTGAAGCGTTTGTCCTCCTCACAGATTTCCCAGCCGGGTCGCCCCTCACGCGCGTTGCGTTTCCACGCTTCGATCAGGGTGCGTCGCTTGTCCAGATTGGCAGCGGGTCCGCGCCGCGCGATGGTATCAAAACGCACTTGGTCGGCGAGAATGTCCTTCGTGCCCTTTTCGCGCAGGTTGGGCAGGTGGAGGTCCTCGAACACCATCTGCACCAGCTCTTCGATGGTGAACTCCGCCTCGTAGAAGTCGACGCCGGGTTCCGTGCCCGCTTGCTTGCCCGCGCCCTGCCCTGGCTGACCGGAGCGCCCAATCACATCGCCGGGCTGACTCCCGCCCTCGCCTTGTCCCACACCCTTTTTGCCGTGCGGGTCGTAGCGGATATGGGGCAGTTCCAGCCCGCGAATAGGTATCTTGACGATTTTGCCGTCTTCTGCCGTAATAATATCGTGCTGAGCAATAATCTCGCCCAGATTCTCCCGAATGACCTCCTTGACCTTCTCGTTATGGCGCAGCCGATCCTTCTCGGCTCGGCGGTACAGGTCCCACGAGTCGGTCGAAAGCCAGAATCCCGGTGTGCGCTCTTGCATGGTTACGCCCCCGTTAATAGAGTACCCGTTCAGCGCGTCAAAGGTTTCCCTATTCACCTCCTGAATTATCGGACATCAAGGCATGACCGTGCAGGCTGAGTGGGCAGGAACAGGGCGTGCTTACACCGAAACGATGGAGCAATGAGGCAAGACCGTAGCACGGGCGGGACGCCCGTGAAACCGAAGGCAAGGAAGCGTGTTGCGACCTCCGCCCCAGCAGAGACCCCCTTTCGTGTTGGGCGCGTGTTGGTGGCAGGCGGGCTACTGGTCGCGCTCACCTCGATTATTGTGGCGTCGGCGGAACTCGTTGCGCAGACCATCCAAATCGGCATGATGCAGTTGCCGCCGGCGGTGGTGGCGTTGCTATTTGTACTGGTGCTGGCGAATCGCGCGCTGGGCAGGCTAAACCCTCGCTGGGCGTTCACCTCGCGCGAGTTGGGTGCCCTGTTTGTGATGATGCTCTTTGGGGCGATGCTTGCCTCGCGTGGGCTGATGGAGCGGCTCATCCCGATTCAGGTCGCGCTGAGCTACTACGCGGAGGCGAACCGTTGGGACACGCTCTATTTCCCCTATCTCCAGCCCTTTATGACGCCTTGGTCGCCACAGACCCCCCAGCCCGAGCCACTGGCACGCTGGTTCTATCAGCGCATCCCTTATGGTGAAGCCGTCCCATGGGGCGCTTGGATAGCCTCCACAGCGAACTGGTTGCTGTTGATTGGCGCCGCCTTTTTCGCCTTCTTGTGTATCAGCACACTGTTGCGCAAGCAGTGGGTGGAGAACGAGCGGCTGGCGTTCCCGCTGGTGCAACTGCCGCTGGAGCTGATGCGCGGGGGCGAGTTTCTGAGCAATCGCGTCTTCTGGCTGGGCGCGTTGCTACCCCTGTTCGTGTTCACGCTCAACGGACTGCACAAAAATATTCCGACCATCCCCGAAATCACGCTTTCCTACCCCCTGAACCCCTATTTTACAAATCCACCGCTGGACAGGCTGACCTTCTTTCGGGTTTATCTCTCCTTCGCGGCGGTGGGCTTCTTCTTCCTGATCCCGACCGAACTGCTGTTCAGTTTCTGGTTCTTTTATCTGTTGAGCAAGGGGCTGGAGATTTTGGGGCTGATGAACGGTTTCGAGACGGAGGCGCGCCACGCGGCGGCGGCAGGCTTTGTGAAGTGGACATGCTCCGGCGCGTTTTTTGCGGTTGCGCTCTACATTCTCTACTCGGCACGAAATCATTTGCGCTATATCGGGCGCGTGGTTGTGGGGAGCGCGCCTCCTCCATCGCCCGGCAGTGAGCTGATGTCCTATCGGGTTGCGTTCTGGGGACTCGTGGTTGCCTTTCTGGTGATTGTGCTATGCTGTGTGCGGATGGGGATGACATGGTGGGTTAGCGCGGTGGTGTTCGCCATCTATCTCTTTGTGCAGGGGCTGGTGATGGCGCGTTGCACGGCGGAGGGCGGACTGCTCATTACTGAAGGGTGCTTCACGCCGATGGATGTGGTCACTTTGGAGAAGTACGCGACCTTCTCGCCGCGCAACCTGACGGTGATGGCGTTCGTCGATGGGCTGTTCACACGCGACCTGCGCGGTATCACCCTCACGGGTTATCTGGACGCGCAGAAGTTGGGCGAGGAGGTGCGCATGGGGCGCAGGACATTGCTGGGCGTGCTGTTGGTTGGCATCGGGCTGGCGATTATGATGGCGTTTGCCTTCCAACTCTGGTTGCCCTATCACTACGGCGCGCTCAACCTCTATCCTTATGTCTATCAGCATGCGCCTGTGCAGTTCTTTCGGGAGAACGCGCCCTTTATGACGGGCGGTCAGGACGCGCCGATTCCGTCCTATCGCTTGCTCTTTCTGGGGATTGGATTTGTGCTCACGCTGGCGTTGGCGTGGGCGCGGTCGGTGTTTGTGGGGTTTCCGCTCCATCCGCTGGGCTTGGCGATGAGTGCGACATGGGGCGTGGTGGTGCTGTGGTTCTCGATGTTGGTTGCGTGGCTGATTAAGGCGCCGTTGCTACGCTATGGCGGGATGGCGCTGTATCGGCGGGCGCGTCCCTTCTTTTTGGGCATGATTTTTGGTGAGTTCTTCTCGGCAGCGGTCTGGGCACTGCTCGCGCTTCTCTTTAGGCTGGAAACGCCCGACTATCCGTGGCCCTGAGAGACCGCCCACCCCTTCCGACCTGTTCGACTCGTCCGACATGGCGGACCCATCCGAGCTGCATAACATGGCTTAGCACAGGGCAGGCAGAAGGTTGAAGGGGTCAAAAGCGTGCTTGAGGCGAGTGGCAAGCGGTGAGGGGGAGGTGATTGGCGGAACCGAACGCAGGTCAGGGGGTAGTCTCAGCGCGTGCCATTTGATGGGCGCGTCGTGAAGGGCTTGTAGGATTGCGGGCATATGCGCAGAATGCTCACAAGCAACATAGAGCACGCCACTGCCTGCATGGGCATAAAGGGCACAGCCCTCCAGAGACGCCAGCCGTGCCATCCAATCGGCAATCTCACTGCTACGCATCAGCAGTTTGAGCAAAAGGGCATGGCGGCGTGGGGCGAGCCAATCGCGCAGGTGCTGGAAGGTTTCGGGGGGCACTGGCTCGGTGTGGAAGCCCGCCTCGTGCAAGGTGCGAATCTGCCACTCAACACCCGCCTCCGAGCCAGAGAACTCCATCAGGAACAGGGGTCGCTGTGTCTTGTCCAGCAGGGCGGACAAGTCGGACCCGTCGGGCCCGTCGGACCTGTCAGACAGGTTGAAGCCCACCACATCGAGGCTGTCGGGCTGGAGCGGGAGCGTCATCAGCTGGGCGAGGGTGGGTTCGACCGCGCTCCAGTCGGGCGCACACCAGCAGACCGCCTGCCGAGTGGGGGGCAACGGCGCGACCTTCAGCGTAATCTCGGTCATCACTGCCAGCGTGCCCCACGAACCGCACAGCAGGCGGTGCAGGTCGTAGCCCGCGACGCTCTTGACCACCTTCGCCCCGCTCTTGAACGGCACGCCGTCGCCACGCACAGCACGCAGGGCTAACAGGCGGTCGCGCGGCGTGCCATGCCGAAAGCGCCACGAGCCACTGCGCCCGCTCGCCACGATGCCACCGATGGTCGCCTCGTCGGGCAGAGGCAGGTTCCACGGCAGATACTGCCCATACGCGCTCAGCACCGCCTGCACCGCGCTCAGACGCATCCCTGCAGAAACCGTGATGACCAAATCGGCAGGCGCGTAGTCGATGAGGCGGTCGAGCCGTCGCGTGCAAAGCACCCATGCATGGGGTTCAGTGGGCGACAGCACCGTTAGGTGCGTGCCACCGCCCGCGACGATGAAGGGCAGTCTCTGCCCGACGGCACACTCGACGAGCGCGACGACCTCTGCCTCGCTCCGGGGCGCGACGACGGTGGCGGGCGTCCAGCCATCTATCGCGTAAGGCTTGGCATCGCTCAGAACGCCCTCTGAACCGACAATCGCATGCAGTGCCTCGTACATGGCAGACCTGCTCCCACCCTTAGACCTGTCCAAGCTGTCCGACGATACCGGTGAGGCGCACGCCCAGCCCAGGCGCGTCGCTCGGCAATACGCGCCCCTCGTGCAGAAATGCGCCCTCGAAGGGATCGTTCAGCAGGTTCAGATGGCTGTCTAAATCGAGATGGTCGGCAAGGGGGGCAATCTGCGCTGCTGCGCTGATGGCGAGACTGCTGTCCGAGTAGCAGCCGTACATCACCTGCAACCCCAGCGCACGCGCGGAATGCACCATGCGCAACGCCTCCGTGATGCCCCCGCACTTCATCAACTTAATGTTGATGCCGTGCACGCGGTCGGCGAATCGCGCCACATCGTGGCTGTCGAAGCAGCTTTCGTCGATAAAGATGGGGATAGGCGAATGGCGGTACAGTTCGGGCAGGGCGTCCTCCTCACCGCGGCGCAAGGGCTGTTCCACATACTCCACACCGCGCTCTGCCAGCCAAGCGCACATCTTGAGGGCGTCGGCAAGGCTCCAGCCACCGTTGGCGTCTACACGCAGGGCGATAGGGCGCTGTGCGACCGAGGCGACCGCCTCGCGCACCGCCTCGAACATCGCTTGATCGGCTTCGATTCCGTCGGGGTTGCCCAACTTGATTTTGAGGGCGTGGGCATCGGTTAGCTCCAGCCAGTCGCGCACGCGCTGGCGGGCAACCTCAGGCGGATTGATGCCGATGGTGACGGAGGTAGGCACAATCGCTTCGCGTGCCAGACCCAGCAGTTGCCACAAGGGTAGCCCCGCGCGCTTGCCCAGCCAGTCGAGCATCGCCATATCAAGCGCGGCGCGCACGGCGGAGGGAACCCCCGCTTGACGCAAACATGCTTCTGCCTGCTGACGCTGGAGTGGATGCAGAGGGGCAAGGAGCACCCGCGCCTGCTCCAGCCCCTGCAGAATCGTTTCGGTCGGCTGGCAGTGCTCGCCTATCGAAAAAGGCGACGCCTCGCCCCAGCCCTCGACGCCCTCCGCCTCGACACGCACCCACACATTGGTCGTCTGCGCGGTGGTGCCACGACTGATGGTCAGCGGAAACCGTTTCTTGACCGTGAAAGTGGCGAACGCAATTTGCATACGAATATCCAATTCGGCAAACGGACACAATGCCCTACCGCCCCCCTCCTGCAGGTTCCCCTCGCTCGCGGGGGGGGGAACCGAGAAAAACCCTCACCCCCGTCCCCTCTCCCAAAGGGAGAGGGGAACCTCCACTCCCCCTTCTCCCACAGGGAGAAGGGGGCTGGGGGATGAGGGTTTCTATCAGCCCCTCACCCTCAATCTCTCCCCCATCCTGCAGGTTCCCCTCGCTCGCGGGGAGAACCGAGAAAAAGGGATAGCAGGCGTGCAGACGAATCGGAGAGGTGTACGAATGAATCGGAGATGTCTACGGATGAATCGTTGGGTTCACTTGCTGTCTCCCCCACAAGCGGGGGAACCGAGAGAAGTTTAGGCGGAATCAGGCAGGGACGATGTACCTGTTAGCGATCGATCTGGGCACATCCGTGTGCAAGGTGGCTCTCTTCTCGGCACAGGGCGAAATTCTGCAACTGGAGACAGCGCCTGTGCCCCTGCATCTGTTGCCGAACGGTGGCGCAGAGGGGCATCCGCACGAGTGGTGGCAGGTCATTACTCGCTTGGTGCACCGCCTGCTCCATCCGTCGCCCGTGCCTGTGGAGACGATTCGCGCAGTGGTCTGCACGGCTCCGTGGTCGAGCACGGTGGTCATCGACAAAGGCGGGGAGCCGTTGGGGAATGCGATACTTTGGATGGACACGCGCGGGGCGCCCTATATTCGGGAACTCATTCGAGGCTTCCCCGCTTTCGAGGGCTACAGCCTGCGCAAACTGTTCACTTGGGTTCGGCTCACAGGCGGTGCACCCGGACGCGCGGGCAAAGACCCCATCGCCCACATCCTCTATCTCAGGCATGAGCAACCCGAACGCTATCGCTCCGCGTGGAAGTTTCTGGAGCCAGTCGATTATCTGAACTTTCGGCTGACGGGCGTGTTGGCGACCGCACCCGAGACCATCACCCTGCACTGGCTGACCGACAATCGCGACCTGAGCCAAGTGGACTATCACCCAACCCTCTTGCGTTGGGCGGGCATCGAGCGCGAGAAACTGCCCGAAATTCGTCATTATGGGCAATCGTGGCTTGGGTGTCCCGACCCCAACTCAAGGGTGCTGGGCTTATTACAGGCGCAGGTGGCGCAGGAATGGGGCTTGTCGCGGGAGACACAGGTAATTGCGGGCGCACCCGATATTCATTCCGCCGCAATTGGTTCTGGCGGTATCGCCGATTTTGACCCCCATCTGTACATCGGTACTTCGGCGTGGCTCAGCTGCCATGTGCCGTTCAAGAAGACCGACCTCCTGCATAACATGGCGTCGTTGCCCTCTGCTCTGCCAGGGCGCTACTTTATTGCGAACGAGCAGGAGACGGCGGGCATGTGCCTCACCTTTTTGCGCGATAACCTGCTGTATGCGGATGATGGGCTGACGGGTGTTGCACCGCCCGATTCTTATGCCCGCTTCGATGCGCTGGCGTCGCAGGTGGCGCCGGGCAGTGAGGGGTTGCTGTTCACCCCGTGGCTCTATGGCGAGCGCACGCCCGTTGAAGACCACGCGATTCGTGGTGGCTTCCATCATTTGTCGCTGAACCATCGGCGGGCGCACCTGATTCGCGCGGTGCTGGAGGGGGTTGCGCTTAACCTGCGCTGGCTGTTGCCCCATGTGGAGCGGTTTGCAGGGCGACGCTTCGAGCAGATTCGCGCGATTGGTGGGGGCGCACAGTCCGACCTCTGGTGCCAAATCTTAGCCGATGTGTTGAACCGCCCGATAGTGCAGATGGCGAACCCTGTCGCAGCGACGCTGAGAGGTACAGCGATATTGGGCGCGATGGCGCTCGGCTGGCTCTCGCCTGAACATGCGTCTCAGTGGGCGCCCGTCCAGCGGGTGTTTATGCCCGAGCCAGCGAACGCCCGCCTATACGAGGCGCTGTTCCACGAGTTCCATGCGCTCTACCGCGCCAACCGCCCTATCCATGCCCGCTTGAGCAGGCAATCGTAGCCCGGGCGAGACGCCCGTGCCACTTGATGGGCAGGATGCCCAAGCTACACTTGCACGGGCGAGACGCCCGTGCCACTTGATGGGCAGGATGCCCAAGCCACGCCGTTTTAGAGGTATACTTTCGCCTGCGATGCTACCGGAAGAGGCAGCGCCATTTGCTGGGGAGCGGGTCAGCTTTGAGCGGGAGCGTGGGGTCAGCGCGATTGTGGTCTCGCCTGAGGTCGCCTACCTCTTTGTGCGCGTGTCCAACCCCGCGGAAGTGCCCCAACAGCGACTGGTCATCCTGAACGCCCTGCAGGAGGCGGGCATCAGCATCTTTCTGATTAAGCTCCAGCGTCAGGGCATCAGTTTTGGTGTGCAGGCGTCCGAGATGGAGCTTGCTCGCACCACACTGGAGCGCGCTGGGTTTCAGGTCACGGTCAAACCGCACCGGGTGATGGTCTCCGTGTTCGCCCAGAACATGCGCGAGTTGCATGGCGTGCTGGCGCGTATCGCCGAGATTATGTACGAATCGGGCGCAGCGATCGAGCAGATTAGCGACGCGCACGATCGGGTCACCTGCCTGATTTCTGCGAGCAAGGCGCCGCAGGTGGTGTCCCGACTGCGCCGTGCCTTCCGCCTGCGCGAGCAAGCCGTGCGCTGGCTGAACAGAACGCCTGTGCCAGTGAGGTGAGCCATGCGCATTCGGGTGCTAAAGTTCGGGGGTACAAGCATCGACACGCACGAGCATCGCTTGCTGGCAGCACGCAAGGTTATCCAATGCCTTGAGATGGGCTGTAAGCCTGTGGTGGTCGTGTCGGCAATCGGGCGTCGGGGCGAACCATACGCCACCGATACCCTCGTGGAGTTCCTGACCCAGATTGATCCGAGTGTACCGCCCCATCCGCGCGAGAAGGACCTGCTCATGGCGTGTGGCGAGATTATCTCCACCGTGATTATGGCGCAAACTCTGCGCATCTTGGGCTACCCGTCCGTCGCGCTTATGGGCAATCAGGCAGGCATCATCACCGATTCGGAGTTCGGCAACGCCCGCATTCTGGAGATTAACCCGGCGCCGATCCTGCGCTGTCTGGAGCAGGGCTGGATTCCGGTGGTGGCAGGCTTTCAGGGCGTCACGCGCCCCGATAAAGTGTTCCATCGGGGCGCCATCACCACGCTGGGGCGTGGGGGCTCCGACACGACCGCTGCCGCGTTGGGCGCCGCTTTGCAAGCTGAGGCGGTGGAGATTTATACCGATGTGGACGGGGTCAAAACCGCCGACCCCGACTTCGTGCCCGATGCGCCCACCCTGCGCGAGATTACCTATGAGGAGGTGGCAGAAATCGCGCATCAGGGCGCGCGCGTCCTGCACCCCCGCGCCGCCGAAATCGCGATGGATTACGGCATCCCCCTCTGGGTCAAGTGCACCTTTACGGACGAGCCGGGCACGCGCGTGGTCGCCCAACTCCCACACGGACGGCGCATCACAGGCGTCACCCACACGGGCAAACTGGTCTACCTAAGCTTCCACATCCCCTATGCCGAGCATAAGTCCCTGCTGGAGCTGGAAATCTACCGCCTGATGGCACGCATCGGGGTCAATCTGCAGGGCGTCGGCGTGGATGAGGAGGGGCTGGGCGTCGCCTTCCCGCGTGAGCACTGGCAGATGGTGCGCTCTGCGCTGGACGGGCTGGTGGTGCCCCTGCCGCGTTGCCCGCGCCTCGCCGGCGACGGGATGAGAACGGCAGACCCACCGCCCCTGTTCTACCTGTTCCAGTTCGGCGATCAGCCCAGCGAGGTGTGCCAGATTCAGCGCGGAATGCTCGAAAAGGCGGGGCTGGGCGGCGAGCGATTGCGCCATGTCATTATCAATGTCGCGGAGGGCTGCACGATGGTCTCACTGATTGCACACGGCTATAGCCAGCAACCGGGCATCTTCGCCAAACTGTATCAGACGCTGTTGCAGGAGGGCATCCCCGTCTGGCAAACCGCCGATTCGGAGCTATGCCTGTCGTGCATCATCCCCGAAAGTGAAGTGGAGAAGGCGGTGAGAGTGCTCCATGAACGATTTGAACTCTACACAGCCACCTGAGCAGGAGGGCGAAGCGCGCGAAGGGCAAGGCTCGGCGGAACCTCAGCCCTATCAAGTGCCTGAGATACCGCCCGTGCCCGAACTGCCCGAAGTGCCGACGGTGCCGTTCGAGCGACCGAAGCTGGAGCCGTCGCGCTCGCCCCGCTTCATGGAAGCGTCACGCGGGATGGCAATCGCTTTTTCGGTCGGATTCGCCCTCACAGCTCCGATTGTGGTGGGCGCCCTGCTGGGCGTATGGCTCGACAACCGTTTCAAGACCTCGCCCTGGCTGGCGCTGACCCTGTTGCTGTTGGGCATCGTGGCAGGGTTCACCCAGATGATTCGGTTGCTGAACCGCCTCCAGAGCGAGCAGGAGCGCAAGCCGTGAACCTGACGGAACAGCCGGAGTGGATGTGGCGGGCACTGACGCGCCTCACGCTCATATGCACCTTGTTGCTGGTCGCGCTCCTGTTCGTGCTGGGCGCGCCCGCAGCAGGGATTGGGCTGATGGTCGGCGTGCTGACGCTCGGCGCGATTGTTGCCTTCTATGCGTGGCTGGTGTGCCGATTCGCCCAGCCGGGCAATCGGGGCTTCCTGCGCCTGCTGATGCTGTCAGGGCTGGCGAAGTATCCCCTGTTGATGCTGGTGATTTATCTGGTGGTGCAGGGTGGAATGCAGATGGTGCTGGGGTTTGTGACGGGCATACTACTGCCGCTCGGTGTGCTGACCGCGCTCGCCCTGCGTGCGTATCGGTAAAGCCAGCGTTTTCCTCGTCTCACACCCTCCAGCGTTCCCTCACCGGTTCGGCAGCCACTTGGAGAGGTACACTTATGCCGATGCTCCGTACATTGCCAAAGATTGGGGCACTGCTGCGCATCTATATTGAGGACAGCCTTGCCTATCGCGCGAGCGCGTTCATCTGGATGCTGACCGATGTGGTGCATTGCCTCGTGATGCCGTTGGTCTGGCTCTCTGCCTACAACGGGCGCGAGGCGATTGGTGGCTATCAGCCCGGCGAGATGGTCAGCTACTATGTGGTGATGGCGCTCACCACCAACTTCATCGTAAGCCACCTGATGTGGGATTTGGCGTGGGAGATTAAGGAGGGGGTTCTGTCGCAGTGGCTCCTGCGCCCGGTGCCCATCTTCTGGATGCTGTTTGCTCGCAACATCTCGTGGCGGATGCTGAGGATGGTGCTGTTTGTGCCGGTGGCACTGCTGGCATGGCTCTATTACGGGCGGATGGTGGCGCTTGGCGCGTTGGAGCTGGGCGGGCTGTTCTGGCTAAGCGTGCTGTTGGGGCATCTGGTCTCCTTTTTGATTGCGTTCGCGCTGGCGTGTCTGGCGTTCTGGCTGCAGGAGGTGCAGAGCGTGTTCTCACTCTATTACGCGCCGATGCTGTTGCTGTCGGGCTGGGTCGCGCCGATTGGGCTGATGCCGAGCGGGTTGCAGGCGCTGGCGTTTCTGATGCCGTTCCGCTACACGACCGCCATTCCGGTGGAGATTGCGATTGGCAAGCTCACGGGCGACGCGCTCTGGCTGGGCATCGCGGGGCAGATGGTCTGGATTGGGCTGGCAAGCCTGCTGGGCTGGGCGCTGTGGCGGGCAGGCATTCGGCAATATAGCGGGGTGGGAATGTGAGGCGACCGCGTTTCTACTGGAACCTGTATCGCGCGTTCCTGCGCACGAGCCTGGTGCGCGAGATGGAGTTCCGCGCCAACTTCTGGGCGAAGGTGCTGTTCAACCTATTGTGGCTTGGCTTCTTTCTGGCGACGCTCAAGATTATCTATCGCCATACGGAAGCGATTGCGGGCTGGAGGGAGCCAGAGGCGTTGGTGCTGGCTGCCACGCTCTACTTTCTGGACGCGCTGATTGCCACGCTATTCTACTTCGGACTGTCGGAACTGCCGACGATGGTACGGCAGGGCACGCTCGATTTTGTGCTGGTGAAGCCCGTCGATTCGCAGTTTTGGCTCTCGCTCAGACGAGTGAATTTAGACCAGCTCGGCTCGTTGGTGGTGGCGGTGCTGTTGGGCATCTATGCACTCCTCTCGCTGGGCTACACACCATCGCTGACGAACATTCTGCTCTATTTGGGCATGGTGGCGATGGGTGTGCTGATGTTCTACTCGTTCCACTTTATGATGATGACGCTGAGCATCTGGCTGGTGCGAGTGGAGAACCTGTGGGTGCTGTCGGATGTGTTCGCGCAGATTGGGCGCTTCCCGACCGATGTGTTTGATGCGGTGCTGAGACGGCTCTTCACCTATGTGTTGCCGGTGGCGTTTCTGGCGACGATACCGGCGAAGGCGTTGCTGGGCAAGGCGTCGGGTGGATTTTTGCTGTTTGCGACGATGTGGGCGCTGGCGTTCTTCCTTGCGGGGCGCCTCTTCTGGAAGTTCGCCCTGAGAAGTTATACAAGCGCGAGTTCATGACTACTCACGCCACAGTCATACGCAATTGGGTATAATCTTTGTGCCAGTGCAGGAGGCACATGCAAGCGCAAGGAGGAGAACGACTTTGGAGAGCTACAAGATTGTCGGTGGGATCCCGCTTCGCGGTTCGGTGGAGGTCAGTGGCAGCAAGAACGCCGCCCTTGCATTGATGGCTGGCTCTCTGCTGATTGAAGGGGAGGTTTTGCTGCACAATGTGCCCCGAATCGAGGATGTGAACACGATGCGGACCCTGTTGGAGGGGCTGGGCGTGCGGTCTGAGTGGTGGGGTTCCAGCGTTTATCTTGACACGCGCGAGCTGACCAGTGCGGAACCCGACCCGAAGTTGGTGAACCGCATGCGCGCCTCGTTCTATATTTTCGGACCGCTTCTGGCGCGGCTGGGCTATGCGCGCATGCCCCATCCGGGCGGATGCCAGATTGGCAGTCGTCCTGTGAATTTCCATCTGAACGGTTTGCGCGCGCTGGGCGCCGAGATTCGTGAGGAGGAGAGGCTCTACATTGCGCGGGCGAACGGCTTGCGGGGCGCACGCATCTATCTCGATGTGCCCAGCGCGGGCGCGACCCAGCAGTTGATGACCACTGCCGTCTATGCGCAGGGTCTCACAATTATCGAGAACGCGGCCATCGAGCCCGAGGTGGTCAATCTGGCGAACTTCTTGAACTCGGCAGGTGCGCGTATCGAGGGCGCGGGCACCAGCACGCTCTATATCGAAGGCGTGCCCAAGTTGCGTCCTGCCGTCGAGTATACGGTCATCCCCGATCGGCTCGAAGCGGGCACTTTCGCGATTGCGGGCGCTATCACGCGCGGCGAGGTGGTCATCGAGCGCGTCATCCCCGAACATCTCCATTCTCTGCTCTCGAAACTCAGCGAATCGGGCGTGCAGGTGCAGGAGACGGAGACCACGATTGCCGTTCGCGCACGCGACCCACTGAGCGCGGTGGACATCCGCACCTTGCCCTATCCGGGCTTTCCGACCGACCTCCAGCAGCCGATGTGCGCCTATCTCGCCCTTGCGCAGGGCGCGTCCGTCGTGCACGAGACGATTTATGAGAACCGCATCCAGCATGTGCCTGAACTTCAGCGCATGGGAGCGGACATTATGGTGGAGGGGCGCACGATTCTGATTCGGGGCGTGGCGCGTTTGCGTGGTGCGCGTGTGAAGGCGGCTGATTTGCGTGGGGGCGCCGCGCTGGTACTCGCCGCGCTCGCCGCCGAGGGCACCTCCCATGTGGAAGAGGTCTATCATATCGATCGTGGTTATGAGCGGCTCGAAGAGAAGCTGAAAGGGCTGGGCGCACAGATCGAGCGCATCAAGCCCTACGCGGTAGTGAACTCGGCATCGGAAGACTAAGTGGCTGGGGCATCCTTGCCCATCCGTAGCACGGGCGTCTCGCCCGTGCAGAGCGTGGCTGGGGCATCTTGCCCATCAAACCATACTACTGAAGAATGACTATGTGGCGTCTCCATCCGGAGCTGGGCATCGATCTGGGCACTGCGAACCTGCTGGTCTATCAGCGGGGCAAGGGCATCGTCCTGCGCGAGCCGTCGGTGGTCGCTATTGCTCAGCCGTCGGGGCGCGTGCTGGCGGTGGGCGAGGAAGCGCGGCTGATGCTCGGACGCACGCCCGGCAACATTATTGCTGTCCGCCCGCTGAATAATGGCGTGATTGCCGACTACACCATCACCCTCAAGATGCTGGAGTATGTGTTCAATAAGGTGCTGGGCAAACGGCGACTGTTCAGCCCGCGCGTGCTGGTGTGCGTGCCCTCCGGCGTCACCGATGTGGAGCGACGCGCTGTGATTCAGGCGGCACGCGAGGCGGGCGCAGGCGAGGTGCACCTCATCGAAGAGCCGATGGCAGCCGCAATCGGCGCGGGACTGCCCATCAGCCAGCCCGGCGGCAATATGGTGGTCGATATCGGCGGCGGCACCACCGATATTGCGGTCATCTCACTCGGCGGTATCGTCATCAGTCGTAGCCTGCGTGTGGGCGGCAACAAGATGGATGAAGCCATCATGCGCCATGTGCGCAACACCTACAACCTGATGATTGGCGAGCGCACTGCTGAAGAGATTAAGATTCGCATTGGCTCCGCCTATCCGCTGGAGCACGAGTTGACGATGGAGGTGCGCGGGCGCGACTTGGTGGAGGGACTGCCCCGCACGGTCATCATTCACTCGGAGGAGATACGCGCCGCGCTTGCCGAGCCAGTGAACCAGATTGTGGAGAAGGTGCGTGCCGTGCTGGAGGAGACGCCCCCCGAACTGGCTGCCGATATCGTGGAGCGCGGGATCACGCTCACGGGCGGCGGCGCCCTGCTCAGGGGCATCGATAAACTGCTCTCCCGCGCGACCGAAATCCCCGTGCATGTGGCGGATGACCCCCTCTCCTGCGTCGCCATCGGCACAGGGCGCGCGCTGGAAGAGATGGACGCCATCAGCAAGGCGAGTCAGTAGAGACGCTCTGACGCCGCGCTTGGCGATACCAGTAGGCATAAACAGCACCTGCAATCGCCAGAGAATACACCGCATAGAGCCAGTAATGCCAAAGTGGATGGATATAATCCCGAATATATCGAGATGCGTGGCGATGCCAACAACCACACGGTGGGATTATCCACATAATACTCCTCCCACCACGCTTGTAGCCGACGCCTGAGCTGCTCAAGCCTTACTGATGCCATGCCTTAGCCTTTCAGCGAGGATACCTCTCGGTTGAGGGAGCGGAAGAGCCTTCCTTTTCGTGCTGAGACTGAGTGAATAGCGCACGCCCGCGATAGATACCATACAGGGTGAAGCCCAAAGCCAGCAGAAGGGTGTACCCCATATAGCGGACATAGTGCGTTAAATCAGGGGTAAAGGGACTCAGCCCGCTGAGCGGGTTCACCACCACCAGCCAGCTGCCGATGGTCTTGAGGAGGGGCAGCGGAATCAGGCTCAGAAACCAACCAAGCAATCGCAGTACGAACAGCCACCCGAAGCAGTTGGAGGCGATTCGGAATCCGACGCTTTCGAAATAGGCGCGTGCCTCCGACCGATTGACATGATACGCAGTGGGAGGTTGGCGAAACCAGAGCCACCAGAAGGTCAATGCCTGTGAATGGAGCGCCTGCGCCAACAGCAACAGGCTCAGCATGCAACCGCTCCATGCCAGCCAGCGCGACGGGTTCACCCAATAGCCCGTTGTCCACCCCACGGTCAGCCACGCCATTAGGGCGATAGCGGCGATGAGTATCCACTCCCACACAATTCCGCCCAGCGGCGGTGCGAGCGCGTAGCGTGTTGTACGGGGACGCACGCCCATCCCATAGTAGCCCAGCATCCGCGCAAACATCGCGAGATAGGCAATGGCGCCCGCTGACACCCCCCAGAACACCACGCGCTCCGCGTCCCCTATCGAGTTCACTGTACGCTGTGCATAGGGCGCAAGGTTCAGCGCGTAGATGAGCAGGAACAGCACCGTGCCTCCCAAGCGCTGACAGCGATAGGCGACATCCGACCACCAGCCCAACCACTGTGCTGTCGCCACTATCGCCAGCGCCACAATCCCCACCATCATCGGGAGCGCAAGTGCCCACAGCGGCAGTTCCCAACTGCCCAGCGAACAGCGCGCCAGCGCCTCATAAGGCACGAGCAACGGCAGGGCAAGGTAAATCGGAAGATGGGCATCCGCTCCCGGAAGCCAACGGCTCAGCAACGGGAAAAGGGAGAGAAAAAACAGCCACAAGACCACCTCCCCACTTTTAGAAGACGCACCGACGAGTGCCCCCTCCACATCGGCAGGGAAACGCTTGCCTAATCCCTGCACACAGAGACCGATAATCACCAGCAGGGCGCCCCATGTCAGCACCAGCATGCTCACCCAGTAACTCGCGTGAAACCCCGCAATCTGGCAGATGAGCATCCCCGCGGGAAACAGCGTCAGCAGAACCAGTCCCACCTGCACGCTAGCGGTCAACATCCGCCCAGCGACAATTCCCACAGGATGCAAGGCGGTTAGATAGATGTCGTGCAGTTCGCGCGTTTTATAGAGGTCGCTGAATATGCGCGGTACGACGAGCGCGGGCGCGACCATCGCCACGCCACCCAACACGCTGAGCAATCCCATCGCCAGCGTCCCCACCAGATTGCTTGTGCCACTTGATGGGTTCAATTGGCTCATCAGCAGGGCGCATCCCGCCGACCCTCCCAGACTGATGCCCCCAATCAGCAACAGGAGCCGCCAGAAGAGGCGCGAGCGCACATGGCGCCGATATTCCAGCCAGAACACTGTGCGCACCTCGTCCCACATCACCATTCCCCCTCGGCGGGTTGCGCTTCTGGGATTGGGCGCAGGCGCGCTTGCTCTGCGAGGCGAACCGCGAACGGCATCAGCACCGCCGTTAGCCCCAGATAGCCCAACCCCTGCAGGACGCCCCACAGTGGATGCGCCACAAAGAGCAACGAAATCAGCCCAACGGGCGGTAAAAGGCTGAACCACCAGATTGGCAACCAGCCCCAGCTCCAGAGAGGCGTGGCGTCCACCTGCGCGAACATCGAAAACTTCCCAGAAGACCACGCCGTCCCCGCGGCGCTGAACACTGGTAGACCGAGCATGAAAACCGCACAAGCGAGCAATCCGTACATCGCATACAGCAGGAGGTTCGTAAGGCTGTTCGGTGAGGCAGGAATGGTAAGGAACACGCTCACCACCAGCCAAAGCAGAGCGAATGAGCCGTACAGCCAGCCCACCAAGACCGCCGTCCACAGCCCGCGCAGACCGCTGTCCCATATCAGCGTGGCCGCCGACCACACCAACGGCGCAACAAACACCAGATAGGCACGCACCTGCTGCTGAAGCACCAGCGTTGTAATGGCGCCATACACTATGTGGCGTCCTGTCAAGCGCGTCAGCCATAGGAAGGTATCTGTGCCGCGCTCGCGCTCCCACACCATGAGCGTGCGCAGGATGCCCCCATAGCTAATGGGCACAAAGGTAAGGAGAGCCGCGAACAGGAACCAAAAGGCAGGGGTGCGCAACTCCCGCTGGATTATCACTTGCCAACCATGCTGGTAGCACACGATGACGGTGAGAAGTGCTAAGCTCCAGAGGATAAGTGCCCACCAGCGGTCGGAGCGTTTCCAGAACGGTTGGCGTTTCATCAGTCCGCGCAGAAACGCGCCACGCACCTCCAGCAGGCTCTGAACCGCCTCCCAATCGCGCGCTGACTGCGCCTGGCGCAGGCTTTTCTCCAGCTCCTGTAGTCTCGACGAAAGCGCTTGACGGCTCGAATAACTGACCTGACGGTGCAACAACCACGCGAGAGGGTTATCCTCATAATACTCCTCCCACCACGCTCGTAGCCAGCTCCTGAATCGCTCAAGTTTTCCTAACGAATGCGCACCCATAGCGTGGTCGGCTCCTCGTGACCATTTAGTGGGGTTTTCAACGGCGCGGGCATGTCGCTTATGGTGGTGGCGAGCCACTCGCCTTCGTCTGGCAGAAACCCGTAGGGGCTGGGAACCTTTTTCGGCTTTGCCGAGACGGTTGCCCCGCTGGGCAGACTTGAGGCTATCTCAAATACGCCCGCCTCCACACCCCGCGCGTAAGCACGCCGTATCTGAACCTCGGATAGGGGATAGGGCAACGAATTGCGCACGATGTAGCGACCCGACTGGAGCGAAACGCGCAGAGGGGCAGGCAATTTGATTGGGCGTACCATCTGCAGTTGCACCTCCGCCGCGCCAAACGGCTGGAACAGAATCTCGGTATGCGCCCCATACTCCACCGTGATGCGCTCGCTCAAGAGCGTCCGACGGCGCATAGCGAGCGTCTGCACGCCCTGCTCCCAGCGCAGGCGGTGCTCGCCCGCAGGAAACAGCAGATGGTATCGGCTATGCTCCAGCGCGAGGGGTAGGCGGCTATCGGCTAACAGGATGCGCGCCCGATGACTCTGCGCTTGATAGACCGAAGGGGGCGCAAGCCGTACCAAAGCCAGCCATGCGAGACCTGTCAGCACCGTCAGCACGAGCGGGGCACGAATGAGTTGGCGTTGGCGGCGCATGATGCGCCAGCTCAGGTAGAGCGCGAGCCAGTAGAGCGCGAAGATGGCGGTCGCGCCCATCACATGCTTTGGTTCAAGGGGCGGGCGCAGGGAGCGCGTCTCAAAGGGCGTGCGGATGCGAAACAGGGGCAGGTTCATCATCCCCGCCCACTGATTGATGAGCGTTCCGTAGCCCTGCCAGTCGCGCCACGCGGGGGCAGTCATATCACCCAAGCAGAGGGTCAGCGTGCCGCGCCCCACCCGACGGCTACACGCCACAAGCGCACTCCCGATGTACATTGGGGCGAACCCATCGCTCCAGCCGGGGCTTTGAAGGAGGGGGATGCCCTCGGGTTTAGCCCTCACCCCCAGCCCCTCTCCCAGGGGGAGAGGGGAGTCGGACGCCCCTCCCCTCCAAGAGCCTTGAGAGAGGGCAGAGCGGGGTGGAAGAGGGGGGATAAGTTTGCGCTCGCCCAGGGGCGGGAGCAGCGGGGCTAAGGGCGTGCCCTTGAGCGGCGCACCTATCGAACCGACCGACACAATCAGATGACCGCCTGCGAGCAGCCACGCCAGCAGGGCGTCCCACTGCTCGGTTGTGAGCCGTTCACCCCCTTCCGTTAGGATAATCAGCGGGATGCCCAGCAGGGCTTTCCAGTTCTGAGGCACGGACGCGGGCGACCAGTAGATTGGCTCCAGCGACCAGTCGCCACTGCGCACCTCCTGGGTATTGAATCGGTACTCCAGCGCGAAAGTGGCTTGGCGCCAGCGTTCGAACCCACCCTGCACATCCCCGACCACCACAATTGGCAGGCGATTGCTCCAAGTGAAGGGCACATCGAACATGCGGAACTCGCCCGCATCCGAACGCCACACCAGCACAGGCACGCTGAAGCTCTGCCCGCGCGAACGACGGGATGGCTGGCTCCATGCGTTCAGGGGCAACGCCAGATGCACCACCTTGCGCGCACCCGCGGGCAGTTCAACCGATAATCGGTAGCGCAGGCTCGACTCGCTCCACCATTCCAAAGTGCCGCGCGTCGATGCGCCCCGCTGACGCAGTTCCACCTGAACGGGCAGTGGGTCGGTGAGGGCTTGCTCGCCTAAGAGATTCGTCACCTTAATCTCCGTCTGCGCGTGGGCGACCTCTCCAACGCCCGTCAGCCCAACAATTAGCCCGATGCTCAGCGCCCTTTGCCAGGATACCATCCCCGCCGAATCATACCTTTACATCATAACTTTCCCTGCTTACTTTCCCTGCGCGTTCTCGTGGTCCCACTGGTTGGCGAACTCGCGAATGGTCTTGAGCAGTTCGACCAGTCGTTCGCCGCGCGGGGTGAACGCATACTCCACGCGCGGGGGCACTTCGGGGTAGACGCGGCGCTGAATCAATCCGAACCGCTCCAGTTTGCGGATGCGCTCGTGCAGAACTTTGGTGGTCAAGCCGGGCAGGGCGCGTTCCAGCTTGCCCGGACGATTAATCCCCTGCGCAATCGCGTCGAGGATAGCCAGCGTCCACTTGCACTTGAGGACATTAGTCAGGCACTCATAGGCTTCCCAATTCGGTGCGCTCATCGAAGAGAGTCTACCCTGTGGCGAGCAGTTCGCGGGCGTGCTGGAGGGCGGTTTCGGTCGGCTCACCTGCCAGCATGCGGGCAATCTCCTGCACGCGCGCCTCACCTTGTAAGGGAGTCACGGCGACGCGCGTGGTGTCGCCTTCCACCCATTTTTCGATGAACAGATGGTGCTGGGCGCGACTGGCAATCTGGGGCAGGTGCGTGACGCAGATAATCTGGAAATGTTGGCTCAGTTGCGCCAGTTTCTCGCCGACGAACTGCGCGGTGCGTCCGCCCAGCCCCACATCGATTTCGTCGAACACGAGCGTGGGCACGGGTGAAGCGGTCGTCAGCACCGTTTTGAGCGCGAGCATCACGCGCGACATCTCGCCGCCGGAGGCGATTTTGTGCAGTGGGCGTGGCGGCTCGCCTGGGTTCGCGCTGAACAGGAACTCGACGGCGTCTGCGCCCGTGCTGTCCATCGGTTTGGGTGTGATATGGACGAGGAACTGGGCGCGTTCCATCGCCAGCGCGCGCAGGTGGCGTTGCACCTGGTCCGCGAATTGGGCAGCGCCCTGCCGACGAAGTTCGCTCAGTTGCTCGCAGAGGGCGTGCGCGTGTGCCCGCGTCATTTCGAGGGTGCGCTCCAGCTCCTCGCGCCGCTCGGTCTGATGCTCCAGCGCGTGCAGTTTGTCCTCCAGCTGCTCGGCATAGGCTAAAATCGCTTCGATGGTGTCGCCGTACTTGCGCTTGAGTCGGCGAATCAGCTCCAGGCGAGCGATGACCTCCTCCAGCCGTTCGGGGTCATACTCGATGCTCTCGGTGTAGGTGCGCAGGAGCCGTGCGCTCTCTTCCAGTTGGGCGACCGCGCTTTCCAACGGCTCCTGCCACTCTGCAATGGAGGGGTCGATGCGGGTAATCTCCTGCAGGTGTCGGCTCGCTTCGGCAGCGCGGTCATATGCGCCCCCCTCGCCCATCAGGCATTCATAGGCGGTGTTCGCCAGAGTTAGCAATTTCTCGGCATGGGTCAGGCGTCGCTCCTCGGTCAGCAGGCTCTCCTCCTCACCCGGTTGCAGGTGTGCGTTCTGAATTTCGGTGCGCTGGAATCGGTAGAGGTCGAGCATCTGCTCGCGCTCGCGTTCTCGTTCGGTGAGGGCGTTCAGCTCGCTCTCTATCTGGTGCAGTTGGCGTACCGTCTCGCGCACTTCGGCACGCAGTTTCTGTGCGTCTTCGCCCAGCCAGCGGTCCAGGAGGTCCAGATGACTGCCCGGTTTCAGCAGAGACTGGTGTTCGTGTTGACCGTGCAGGTCGGCAAGCAGGTCGCCAATCGCCTTGAGCGTGCTAAGGGGCACGGGTTGGGCATTCACCCGCGCGATGGAGCGTCCGCTTGCCTGCACCTCACGCGACAGATAGAGCATCGGCGCACCGCCGTGATCGACCTCTGGCTCGATGCCAAGTTCGTGCAGGGCGGTGTGTAGTTCGGGGTCATCGGGCAGGGCGAACACGGCATTGACGCGCAGGCGGTCGGCATTCGCACGAATCAGGCTGGGGTCGGCACGCTCGCCCAGCACGAGGTTCAGCGCGTTCAGTAGGATCGACTTGCCCGCGCCCGTCTCGCCCGTCAGCACATTGAAGCCCGGCTCGAAGCCGATGTCCACCCGCTCGATGATGGCGAGGTTCTCGATGTGCAGTTCCACCAGCATCAGTTTAGATTCTACCTGCCCCCTGGTGGGTACACTTCTCTTAGATGTTGCCCGAATGGGTGAGTCGGTTGCAGGGTGGTCTGGTGATGCCTCAGCGGGGGCGTCCGCTGGTCTGGCGCGAGGTGTGCGCGGAGGCGGCGCCCGTGCTTACGGCGGGGCTAATCGTGTCGCAGGAAGCACCTGTGCTGATTGTCACGCCTTCGTTGGAGCGCGCTGAGCAGTGGCTGGCGATTTTGCTGAGGCTGGGCATCCCTGAATCGCGTCTTCTGCGCGTGCCCGCAGGCTTGACGCCCATCATGGAGCCGACGGGCGTAGAGCGTGAGGTTTTGCATGAGCGGATTCAGGCGATGCGTGCCCTGCGACGGTGCGAGGCGGTCTGTCTGATTGCGCCGCTGACGGCGGTGCTGGAGCGCACGATGCCGCCCGCGCTCTTCGACGCCGAATGCCTGCGGTTGGGCGTTGCTCCGCCCGACGAGTCGGACCAGTCGGACCGTTCAGACATGTCGGATAGGTCTGACGGGTCCGACCTGGTTGTGGTCATCGAGCCAGACGCGCTCATTCGCCGCCTGCTGGAGAGCGGGTACGAATATCAGGAGCCAGTGCGTCTGCCGGGGCACTTTGCGCGGCGGGGCGGTATCGTGGATGTGTTCCCGATGGGCGCGAGCCTGCCCGTGCGCATCGAATTCTTTGGCGACGAGATTGTTAGTCTGCGCCGATTCGACCCCACCATACAACGCTCCATCGCCAGCACGCGCAGTGTGCTTCTTCCGCCCGCCCGCGAGACGCCGATGGGCAATCCCGAAGTCGCCGAGCGCGTGCAACGCGAATGGGAAGCCCATATCGCGAGCCAGCCGAAAGGAGTGCAAACCACCCTGCGCGAGAACCTCGAAGCCGATTTGCACGCACTCAGTCAGGGCGCGCCTTTCGACCGTTTGGAGATTTACTTGCCGTGGCTGGTGAGCGAGCATGCATGCCTTGTGGATTACCTGCCCGATGATTGCCTGCTGATACTGGACGAGCCGTTCCGTCTCCAGATGGCGTATGAGCGCGTGCTGGAGGAGGTTCAGCAGTCGCTCGATTCGCGCGCGGCGCGGGGTGACCTTATTCCGTTGCGGGCGGGCGACTATCTGGAACCCATCCGCCGTCTGCACGCCCGTCAGTTCAGGCTGGTGCTGTCCGCTCTGTCCGACTCGTCCGACAGGTCTGACCTGTCCGACCTGTCGGACCGTGTTAGTGGGGGCGCGGTCGTGCTGGGAGTGCGGTCGTTGGAGACAGCGCGCGGACGGCTGCCCGATTTGTGGAACAGCCTGCGCCGGTGGCACGAGGCGGGCTACAACATCGTGATAGCCACCGACCGCCCCAATCAAGTGAAGCGCGCCCTGCGCGAGGCAGAACTGCCCTGGCAGGAGCCAGCCCCGTCCGACAGGTCGGACTTGTCTGACAGGTCTGACAGGTCGGAACGGCACTCGCTCCTGCTCTGGCGGGGCAATCTGGGGGGCGGCTTCGTGTGGGACGCCCAACGGTTCGCGCTCATCACCGACGCCGAGCTGTTCGAGCGCAATCGCCTGCGCCTGCCACCCCGACGCTTCAACGAAGGTATCCCCATCACCTCCATTATGGACCTCCAGCCGGGCGACTATGTGGTGCATATCTATCACGGCATCGGCATCTTTCGCGGCTTGACCACGCTGGAGCGCGACGGGGTCAAACGCGAATATCTACTCATTGAGTACGCGCATCCCGACCGTATCTATGTGCCGACCGACCAGCTGGATCGGGTGCAGAAATATATCGCGCCCGACGACAAGCCGCCCGAAATCCATCGGCTGAACAGCACACTGTGGATGCGGCGCGTGGTGCAGGCGCGTCGCAAGGCGAAGGAGGTGGCGCAGGAACTGGTGCGCCTGTATGCCCTGCGTGAAAAAGCGACCCGCCCACCTTGCGACCCCGACACCCCGTGGCAAGGGGAGATGGAAGCAGGCTTCCCCTATATCGAGACGCCCAGCCAATTGCAGGCGATTCAGGAGGTCAAGCGCGACCTCGAATCGCCCCATCCGATGGACAGGCTGTTGGTGGGCGATGTGGGCTTCGGCAAGACGGAGGTCGCCCTGCGCGCCGCCTTCAAAGCCATCATGTCGGGTCGGCAGGTCGCCCTCATGTGCCCCACCACCCCCCTCGCCTACCAGCACTGGCAGACCTTCACCGAGCGGTTCGAACCGTTCGGGGTGCAGGTCGCCCTGCTGAGCCGACTCATCTCGCCCACCGAACAGCGACGCATTCTGCACGGGCTGAAAACGGGCGCCATCGATATCGTCATCGGCACGCACCGCCTGCTCTCCAAAGATGTGCAGTTCAAAAATCTGGGGCTGGTGATTATCGACGAGGAGCAACGGTTCGGCGTGATGCAGAAGGAGCGGTTCAAGCAGCTGCGCGGTACAGTCGATGTGCTGTCGATGAGCGCGACGCCCATCCCGCGCACGCTCTATATGGCGCTCACCGAGATTCGCGACATGAGCCTCATCAGCGACCCGCCACCGGGCAGACTCCCTATCCGCACCTATGTCCAGCCCTATTCCGACTGGTCGGTTCGTGAGGCGATTCTGCGCGAGCTTCAGCGCGATGGGCAGGTGTTCTATGTGGTGCCCCGCATCCAGGGAATTGAGCATGTCGCCGAGCGGCTCAAGCGGCTCGTGCCCCACGCGCGGGTCGCTATCGCACACGGGCAGATGCCCGCCCAGCAGATGGAGCGAATCGTGCTGGAGTTCTATCAGCATCACCACGATGTGCTGGTCAGCACCACCATCATCGAGAACGGGCTGGATATGCCGAATGTGAACACGCTGATTGTGGAGGGCGCGGAGCGGTTCGGGCTGGCACAACTCTATCAGCTGCGCGGGCGTGTGGGGCGTTCCGATCGGCAAGCCTATGCCTATTTCCTGTTCAAGGCGGGCAAACTCGGCGAGAAGGCAGAAGAGCGTCTGCAGGCGTTGAAGGAGTTCTCCCATCTGGGGTCGGGCTTCGCGCTGGCGATGCGCGATCTGGAGATACGCGGCGCGGGCAACCTGCTGGGCGAGGAACAGCACGGCGCCATTCGCATGGTCGGCTATGAACTCTATCAGGTGATGTTGCGCGACGCCATCCGCCACCTGCGCCAAGGCGAAATGCACTGGTCGCTCGATGCCCCTCTTGAAGAGGAACTGCCACCCGTCCAACTGCCCCTCGACGCATACATCCCCGCCGACTACATTACGGATGTCGCCCAGCGACTGGGCTACTATAAGCGCATCGCGGGCAGTCGCACGCGCGAGGAGCTGAAAGACCTCATTCGTGAACTGCGCGACCGATACGGGCAGCTCCCTGTGCCCCTGAGGAACCTCCTGCGCATTATGGAGGTGCGCATTCTGGCGCACGCGCTGGGCGCATCGAGCCTGCTGGCAGAGGGCAACTCGGTCGTGGTGAAGTTCAAGCCTGACCGCCCGCTGAAGGCACGCTGGCAGCTCGCCCTGCAGAAGCAGTTCCCCTCCCTGCGCACGCAACCTGACGAGCTGCGCCTCCCGCTCAGCGCCCAACCGCTGGAGCGATTGGTTCAGGTACTGAACGCCCTGCAACTGCTTATGGCTGTATAGTGTGGTACGAGCATCCTACCCGTGCAATAGTGGCTTGGGGGATCTTGCCTATATGCGGTAGAGACAGCTCCTTCTGTCTGCGCTGTTCCTTATTCGGTTCCTTCTGTTAACGGGGGAACCTACCCCCTTTTCCCTGTTGCCCCGCAAGCGAGGGGAACCTGAAGGAGGGAGCGAATTCAAAAGTCCCCACCCTCACTCTCTCCATCAACGGGGAGAGCCAAGATTTTCTCCCCACTGGAAGGGAGTGTGGGTGGGGGCTTCTACAGGGCTAACACCCGCTACCGAAGTTGAACAGCACAATTAGCAGGTCCGCATCGTCCACTCTCCGATCGCAGTTCACATCGACACGCCCCAAGCATAGCCCCGACCGACCGAAGGCAAAAAGCACCGCTAACAGGTCGGCGTCATCCACACAGCCATCGTCATTCACATCCCCATTATGGGAGCTACACCCCGTATCCAGTAAGAACCCCGCTTGAAATCCCCGGCTGGCATCATAGCCCCAGCCGACAATATAGCGCCCATCGGGCGAGATGGCAGTGGCTTCCTCCAACCGTGAGCCATCGGTCAGCAGGCAAGCGTAGACCTCATTGAGGTCTTCCGGAACAGATTGTAGCGGATAGCGCCAGCGAACAGCGCGTTGACGATACCCATCCGAAGAAGCACCCACCACAGTCGAATACATCAACCAGTTACGGTTCGACACATCATTTGCCCAGCTCTCCGAGTCGCCTGGCAGGGTGCCGAGGTCATCCACTGGGAGGGGGTTCCCCACTCCCCAGATAAAAGCGTGCCGCTGATTGGAGGGATTGTGCGCCCATCCAACAACTATCCTCCCATCGGGCGATATTCCCAGCGCCTCGCTCTCGCTTCCACCCAGTGTGCCAAGATGGTGAACATTCCAGCCTGCGTTGGTTTGCTCCCAACACAGTGCGCGTCGAATGCCTCGGTCTAACCTCATCCCAACCGCTACCCTACCGTCCGCTGACACACCATACGCTACGCTCTCGGTTGTTGGGGCTGGCAGAAGTTCGATTAGTGGTGGTGGCAAGGACCAGTACCAGCGGACAGCATTTCGTCGCCCCGATTCATTGTGTGCCCATCCGACTATCCAAGTGCCATCTTCCGACACATCGTATGCCCAACTCTCGTTGCCGCCGGGCAGCGCGCCAAGGTCTACCATTCCCGTCCCCTGTGCCCAGCGAAAGGCGCGTCGATCGTCTCCGTCTCCACCGTATGACCAACCGACCACAACATTCCCATCCGCCGACACACCATAAGCACCGCTACCTGCACAACATTGGAGAAAGCCTAAATTCACTATGCCTGTTTGCTTGTTCCAGCGAAAGGCTACATTTGAGGGAGGGATGTCAAGCCCTCGCGTTCCAACCACGAACTGACCATCCCACGACACATCATAAGCCCATGTTGGGTTCCCCAACGAGCCTATCGGGTTGCCAATCCAAGTCAAGCTTTGTGCATTCAGCGAGGAGAGTGCGCTCAGCGAAACACCAAGCACCAACACGACCAGCACCCTGCTCGGACGCCCAAAGCGTCCATCATCCCAATAACCTGCTCTCTTCATCTTCGGACAACCTCCTCTACCGCTCAATCTCTCAACTGTTCCGTGCAACCAGAACAGCCCCTGCAGCGACTACGCTGCATCAACACGCTACCATTTATCCTGTGCGGGAGAGCCCCGCTCTCCGCATCACTTCGCTAACATCCTTCACCGAAGTTGAACAGCACGATCAGCAGGTCAGCGTCATCTACCAGCCCATCTTTGTTGATGTCCTCATGGCGGGTGTAGCCGGTGCCGGGGGTGCCGAAGGCGA
>FWWM01001315.1_pt1 | contig 75347 bp, 67 predicted proteins | sample 2228351 | NCBI WGS metagenome assembly FWWM01 (sample SAMEA103939774, study PRJEB20133) | metagenome | reverse complement strand
CAGTTCTACTTCCGCACGACGGACGTGACCGGTGCGATCGAGTTGCCAGAAGGCAAGGAAATGGTCATGCCAGGCGACAACGTGTCGATCACCGTGAAGCTGATCAACCCGATCGCCATGGAAGAAGGCCTGCGCTTCGCCATCCGCGAGGGCGGCAAGACCGTCGGCGCCGGCGTCGTGGCCAAGATCATTGCCTGATTTATTGGACAGGCACTGATATTTTCGCGAAGGTTTGACGGAGGGGTATAGCTCAATTGGCAGAGCGTCGGTCTCCAAAACCGAAGGTTGTAGGTTCGATTCCTACTGCCCCTGCCACCCGGCCTTGACAGGCGTCGATGCCGCCGGTGGTTGGAAAAGACAGTAAAAGCGAAGCCCGCCGGGAGTCCCAGGACCCCAGGTGGGCTTAAGCGTCTGAAAAGACGCATGAAGATTGAACAGGAATCAGGCGCTCATGGCCACTTCTCAAGTCGAAACCGTCAGCACCGTTGCTGACAAAGCCAAGCTGGCATTGGCCATCGCCCTGGTCGTGGCTTCGCTCGCCGGTTTTTACCTGCTGGCCAAGCAAGGCCAGATCGCCCAGTGGGGTGGTTTGATTGTGGGGCTGGTGGCGGCCGTGGTTGTATTCATGACCTCGGAGCCCGGCAAGCAGTTCGTGGCATTCGGGCGTGACTCCTGGCGCGAGGTCAGGAAGGTGGTGTGGCCGGCCCGCAAGGAAGCCATGCAGATGACGGCTTACGTTTTTGGTTTTGTGGTGGTGATGGCGCTGTTTTTGTGGCTCACGGACAAGACCCTTGAATGGGTGTTTTACGACCTGATCCTGGGGTGGAGAAAATAATGAGCGATATGAACGGTGACGTGATCAGCGAAGTAGCGGCTGGCACATCGCTGCAGCCGACACCCGGCATGCAGTGGTATGTCGTGCATGCCTATTCGGGCATGGAAAAAGCCGTTGAGCGCAATATTGTCGAACGCATCAACCGTGCCGGCATGCAGGCCAAGTTTGGCCGTTTTCTGGTTCCGACGGAAGAAGTGGTCGAAATCAAGAACGGCCAGAAGAAAACCACCGAGCGCCGTTTTTTCCCCGGCTATGTGCTGGTCGAAATGGTCATGGATGACGAAACCTGGCATTTGGTGAAACACACCAACAAGGTCACCGGTTTTGTCGGTGGCGCGAAAAATCGCCCGGCTCCGATTTCGGAAGAAGATGTCCAGAAAATCGTGAACCAGATGCAGGTCGGTACCGAGAAGCCGCGCCACAAGGTCGAGTTCGAAACCGGCGAATATGTGCGCGTCAAGGACGGCCCGTTCACCGACTTCAACGGCACGGTCGAAGAAGTCAACTACGACAAGAACAAGGTGCGCGTTTCGGTCACGATTTTCGGTCGTGCGACGCCTGTGGAGCTGGAATTCAGCCAGATCGAAAAGACCTGAGTCCTGGCGGTTAAAAATTCGCGCCTTGCAACTCGGCGCGAAGGGCCCTTGACGGCCTGATTGAGTTGTGTAACCCCCGGGGAGCCCGGGCCTGTTTGTACAGAGCCCTGGCGTTATGACCCGCAAGGAGAAAAGTATGGCGAAAAAAATCGTCGGCTTCATCAAGCTGCAAGTGCCAGCTGGTAAGGCCAACCCGTCCCCCCCGATCGGTCCGGCGCTGGGTCAGCGCGGCCTGAACATCATGGAGTTCTGCAAGGCATTCAATGCCCAGACCCAGGGTGTCGAGCCCGGCCTGCCACTGCCTGTGGTGATCACGGCATTTGCCGACAAGAGCTTTACTTTCGTCATCAAGACGCCTCCCGCAGGCATCCTGATCAAGAAGGCCATCAAGCTCGACAAGGGTTCGGCCACACCGCACACGGTGAAGGTTGGCAAGATCTCCCGCGCACAGCTGGAAGAAATCGCCAAAACCAAAATGAAAGACATGACGGCTGCCGACCTTGACGCTGCAGTTCGTACGATTGCCGGTACGGCCCGTTCCATGGGCGTGTCGGTGGAGGGAGTGGTATGAGCAAGCTGACCAAACGCCAAAAAGCCATTGGCGACAAAATCGACAGCAACAAGCTGTACCCCGTGGCTGACGCCCTGGGCCTGGTCAAGGAGTTTGCCGTCGCCAAGTTCGATGAGTCCATCGACGTGGCCGTGCAGCTTGGTATCGATGCCAAGAAATCCGACCAGGTGGTCCGTGGTGCAGTTGTCCTGCCCAACGGTACCGGCAAGACCAAACGTGTTGCCGTGTTTGCACAGGGCGCCAAGGCTGAAGAAGCCAAGGCCGCCGGCGCCGACATCGTTGGCATGGATGACCTGGCTGCCGACATCAAGGCCGGCAAGATGGACTTTGACGTCGTGATCGCCTCGCCCGATGCCATGCGCGTCGTGGGTACGCTGGGCCAGATCCTCGGCCCCCGCGGCATGATGCCGAATCCGAAGGTCGGAACGGTGACGCCTGATGTCGCTACAGCCGTGAAGAATGCCAAGGCTGGCCAGGTGCAGTTCCGCGTCGACAAGGCCGGTATCGTGCATGGCACCATCGGCCGCCGCTCTTTCGACAACGACAAGCTGCAGGGCAACCTGGCTGCATTGATCGATGCGCTGACCAAGGCCAAGCCTGCGTCCAGCAAGGGTGTGTACCTGAGGAAGGTGGCGGTTTCGTCAACGATGGGCGTGGGCGTTCGCGTCGACACGCAAACCATCGCGGCGTAATCGCAGGAATTTGAACCGCCCGCAAGGGCGGTTTGAAGTGGTGGGCTGCCGGGGCTTGGTTTCCGGCAGGCCATCCAGGACCGTTGGTGCGGCAGGACGCAAGTCCGCCGCTTAATCGTCGCAAGACAGCCAACGCAGATGGCGGTCCCGCTGCTGAATGATTTTGAAAAGAATCCGAAACAGTTGGTCGCTGAACATAGGCGTGTGGACCGGAAGGCGTGAAAACGCGGTCCGGGAAACACAATATTAAGGAGTAGACCTTGAGTCTCAACCGCAGTGAGAAACAAGCCGTCATTGATGAAGTGACCGGCCTCGCCGCTAAAGCTCAAACGCTCGTGATGGCGGAATACCGTGGCATCACGGTCGCTGACATGACCAAGCTTCGCAGCCAAGCCCGCGACAAAGGCGTGACCCTGAGTGTGTTGAAAAACACCCTGGCTCGCCGTGCCGTGGCTGGCAGCGCGTTTGACGTCCTGTCCGACCAGATGACCGGTCCGCTGATCTATGGCTTTTCCACAGACGCTGTCGCTGCCGCCAAGGTGGTTGCCGACTTCGCGAAAACCAACGACAAGTTGGTGATCCGCGCAGGCGCCATGTCCGGAAAAGTCCTGGACGTGAACGGCGTCAAGCAGCTTGCGAACATCCCTTCGAAAGAAGTGCTGCTCGCCCAGCTGTTGGGCTTGATGCAATCGCCCATTTCGCGTACGGCACGTGTGCTGGCCGCGCTGGCCGAGAAAAAAGGCGGCGGCGAAGCAGCCGCAGCGCCAGCAGCAGAAGCTGCAGCGGCGTAACTTGTACCAACTTTTTTAGGAAATCAAAATGGCATTCGATAAAGACGCATTTTTGACCGCGCTCGACAGCATGACGGTCCTCGAACTCAACGACCTGGTGAAAGCCATCGAAGAGAAATTTGGCGTGAGCGCTGCGGCCATGTCGGCTCCGGCTGCCGGCGGCGGTGCTGCTGCGGCAGTGGCTGAAGAGAAGACTGACTTCACCGTCATGCTGCTCGAAGCCGGCGCCAACAAGGTGTCCGTCATCAAGGCCGTGCGCGAAATCACCGGTCTGGGCCTGAAAGAAGCCAAGGACCTGGTCGATGGCGCACCGAAGGCTGTCAAGGAAGCCGCTCCCAAGGCCGACGCAGAAGCTGCCAAGAAGAAGCTCGAAGACGCTGGCGCGAAAGTCGAACTCAAGTAATCCTTGCGTTTCGCGAAGGCTGGAAGACCGGGTTCGGCTTCCAGCCTTTCGTACTTTCAAGGAGTACCGTCAAAAGTCCCGGGGTGCCGGGCTTTTGACCTCTTTGGAAACACTGGCAAGCAGATTTGACGAAAATCTTCTTGCCAGTGCTTCCTGACCCCGACTGCAGGAAACGCCTTGGTTCGGGCAACGTGCAATGCGTTGCCGTCCGCCATGGTTGGTAGTGGCCAACCACCAAGTCTGTTTGAATACGTGGTGTATTCAATCAAGACAGTCGCCAGAGCTTAACAAGCCGGTTGCCCATACCGGTTTGTGTCCCATCAAAGCGGAGAACTCATGGCCTATTCCTATACCGAACGCAAGCGAATTCGCAAAAGTTTCGGCAGCCGCGAAAGCGTGCTGAATGTTCCTTACCTGCTGCAGATGCAAAAAGATGCCTATACGGCGTTTCTGCAAGCCGATCGCGCGCCGCAGAAGCGCACCGTCGAAGGCCTGCAGGCAGCATTTGAAAACGCCTTCCCCATCGTCTCGCACAACGGTTTTGTCGAGATGAAGTTCATCGAGTACAACCTGGCCAAACCCGCTTTTGACGTGCGTGAATGCCAGACCCGCGGCCTGACTTTCGCGTCGGCCGTGCGCGCCAAGGTTCAGCTGATCATTTATGACCGCGAGTCGTCGACCTCGCAGTCCAAGGTGGTCAAGGAAGTCAAGGAGCAGGAAGTCTACATGGGCGAAGTGCCGCTCATGACCGACAAGGGTTCCTTCGTCATCAACGGCACCGAGCGTGTCATCGTGTCCCAGTTGCACCGTTCGCCCGGTGTGTTTTTCGAACACGACAAGGGCAAGACCCACAGCTCGGGCAAGCTGCTGTTCTCGGCCCGGATCATTCCTTACCGCGGTTCCTGGCTGGACTTCGAGTTCGACCCCAAGGACGTGCTCTACTTCCGCGTCGACCGCCGCCGCAAGATGCCGGTCACCATCCTGCTCAAGGCCATCGGCCTGAACCCCGAGTCGATCCTGGCGAACTTCTTTGTGTTCGACAACTTCCGCATCATGGACAGCGGCGCGCAGATGGAATTCGTCGCCGAGCGCATGCGCGGCGAGGTCGCCCGTTTCGACATCACCGACAAGAACGGCAAGGTTGTTGTTGCGAAAGACAAACGCATCACCGTGCGCCACACGCGCGAGCTCGAGCAGAGCGGCACGTCCACCATCAGCGTCCCCGAGGATTTCCTGATCGGCCGCGTTGTTGCCAAGAACATCGTCGACGCTGAGACCGGCGAGATCATCGCCAAGGCCAACGACGAGCTGACCGAAGTGCTGCTCAAGAAACTTCGCCTGGCCAATGTGCAGGACCTGCAGGTGCTGTACACCAACGAACTGGATCAGGGTGCCTACATTTCCCAGACCCTGCGCGCTGACGAAACGCCGGATGAATTTGCCGCCCGCGTCGCGATTTACCGCATGATGCGTCCCGGCGAGCCGCCGACTGAAGATGCGGTTCAGGCCCTGTTCCAGCGCCTGTTCTACAACCCGGACACCTACGACCTGTCCAAGGTCGGCCGCATGAAGTTCAACGCCCGCGTGGGCCGTGACACTTCCACCGGCCCCATGGTCATGACCAACGAGGACATCCTGGCTGTCGTCAAGATCCTGGTCGACCTGCGCAACGGCAACGGCGAAGTCGATGACATCGACCACCTCGGCAACCGCCGCGTGCGTTGTGTCGGCGAACTGGCCGAAAACCAGTACCGCACCGGCCTTGCACGTATCGAAAAAGCCGTGAAGGAACGCCTCGGCCAGGCCGAGCAGGAACCGTTGATGCCGCATGACCTGATCAACAGCAAGCCGATTTCGGCGGCGTTGAAAGAGTTCTTCGGCGCCTCGCAGCTGTCGCAGTTCATGGACCAGACCAATCCGCTGGCCGAGATCACCCACAAGCGCCGTGTATCGGCCCTTGGCCCCGGTGGTTTGACCCGCGAACGTGCCGGTTTTGAAGTGCGTGACGTGCACGTGACCCATTACGGCCGTGTCTGCCCGATCGAAACGCCCGAAGGCCCGAACATCGGCCTGATCAATTCGCTGGCCCTGTATGCCCGCCTCAACGAGTACGGCTTCATCGAGACGCCGTACCGCCGGGTGGTGGACAGCAAGATCACGACCCAGATCGACTACCTGTCCGCCATCGAAGAAGGCAAGTACGTGATCGCCCAGGCCAATGCAGCACTGGACGATTCCGGCAAGCTGACCGGCGACCTGGTCTCCGCCCGCGAAAACGGCGAGTCCGTGCTGGTCGGCGCCGAGCGCGTCCAGTACATGGACGTGTCGCCTGCGCAGATCGTCTCGGTGGCTGCATCGCTGGTTCCTTTCCTGGAGCACGATGACGCCAACCGCGCGCTGATGGGTGCCAACATGTCGCGCCAGGCCGTGCCTGTGCTGCGTCCCGAGAAGCCGCTGGTCGGCACCGGTATCGAGCGCGTTGCCGCGATCGACTCCGGCACCGTGGTGACCGCCAACCGCGGTGGTGTGGTGGACTACGTCGATGCCACCCGCATCGTGGTGCGTGTCAACGATGCAGAAGCCCTGGCCGGCGAAGTCGGTGTGGACATCTACAACCTGATCAAGTACCAGCGTTCCAACCAGAACACCAACATCCACCAGCGTCCCATCGTCAAGATCGGCGACAAGCTGGCAAAGGGCGACGTGATCGCCGACGGCGCATCGACCGATCTCGGCGAGATCGCCATCGGCCAGAACGTGCTGATCGCCTTCATGCCATGGAACGGCTACAACTTCGAGGATTCGATCCTGATCTCCGAGCGCGTGGTGGCGGAAGACCGCTACACCTCGATTCACATCGAGGAACTCGTGGTCATGGCGCGCGACACCAAGCTGGGCTCGGAAGAGATCACGCGCGACATTCCCAACCTGTCCGAGCAGCAGCTCAACCGCCTTGACGAGTCCGGCATCATTTATGTCGGCGCCGAAGTCCAGCCGGGCGACACCCTGGTCGGCAAGGTCACGCCGAAAGGCGAGACCACGCTGACACCGGAAGAAAAACTGCTGCGCGCCATCTTCGGCGAAAAAGCCAGCGACGTGAAAGACACCTCGCTGCGCGTGAGCCAGGGTTCGCAGGGCACCGTGATCGACGTGCAGGTCTTCACCCGTGAAGGCATTGTTCGCGACAAGCGCGCCCAGCAGATCATCGACGACGAGCTCAAGCGCTTCCGCCTGGACCTGAATGACCAGTTGCGTATTGTGGAAGCCGACGCGTTTGATCGTATCGAAAAGCTGCTCAACGGCAAGGTTGCCAACGGCGGCCCGAAAAAGCTGGCCAAGGGCACCAAGATCGACAAGGCCTACCTCGCCGATGTCGAGAAGTACCACTGGTTCGACATCCGTCCTGCGGATGACGAGGTCGCTTCGCAGCTCGAAAGCATCAAGAACTCGATGGAGCAGACGCGCCACAGTTTCGACCTGGCTTTTGAAGAAAAGCGCAAGAAGCTGACACAGGGCGACGAGCTGCCTGCCGGCGTTCTGAAGATGGTCAAGGTCTACCTCGCCGTCAAGCGCCGCCTGCAGCCCGGTGACAAGATGGCTGGCCGTCACGGCAACAAGGGCGTGGTCTCCAAGATCGTACCGATCGAGGACATGCCGCACATGGCCGACGGCACGCCGTGCGACATCGTGCTGAACCCGCTGGGCGTGCCTTCGCGGATGAACGTGGGCCAGGTGCTGGAAGTGCATCTGGGCTGGGCGGCCAAGGGCCTGGGTCACCGCATCGGCGACATGCTGCAGGCGGAAGCCAAGGTGCAGGAACTGCGCAAGTTCATGGAAACGGTCTACAACAAGTCCGGTCGCGCCGAGGACCTCAGCAAGCTGTCGGATACCGACATCCTCGAGATGGCCAGCAACCTGACGACCGGTGTGCCGTTTGCAACGCCGGTGTTTGACGGTGCGTCGGAAGCCGAGATCATGCAGATGCTGCAGCTCGCCTACCCGGATGACATCGCCAAGGCCAAGGGCCTGACCGCGACCCGCACCCAGGCGCAACTGTATGACGGCCGCACCGGTGATGCGTTCGAGCGCACCACCACGGTCGGCTACATGCACTTCCTGAAACTTCACCATCTGGTGGACGACAAGATGCACGCCCGCTCAACCGGCCCGTACTCGCTGGTCACGCAGCAGCCGCTGGGCGGCAAGGCGCAGTTCGGTGGACAGCGTTTCGGCGAGATGGAGGTCTGGGCGCTGGAAGCCTACGGCGCTGCCTACACGCTGCAGGAAATGCTCACCGTCAAGTCCGACGACGTGCAGGGCCGCACCAAGGTCTACGAAAGCATCGTCAAGGGCGAGCACGCGATCACGGCCGGCATGCCGGAGTCGTTCAACGTGCTGGTCAAAGAGATTCGTTCGCTCGGTATCGACATCGAACTCGAACGCAGCTAATCAACAGGAAAGAAAAGGATTTAACACATGAAATCATTACTCGACCTGTTCAAGCAATTCACGCCGGATGAGCATTTTGATGCCATCAAGATCGGCATGGCTTCGCCCGAAAAGATCCGTTCGTGGTCTTTCGGCGAAGTGAAGAAGCCTGAAACCATCAACTACCGCACCTTCAAGCCGGAACGCGACGGCCTGTTCTGCGCCAAGATTTTTGGCCCGATCAAGGACTACGAGTGCCTGTGCGGCAAGTACAAGCGCCTCAAGCACCGCGGTGTCATCTGCGAAAAGTGCGGCGTTGAAGTCACGCAGACCAAGGTTCGCCGCGAACGCATGGGTCACATCGACCTGGCCGCACCGTGCGCGCACATCTGGTTCCTGAAGTCGCTGCCGTCGCGTCTGGGCCTGGTGCTCGACATGACGCTGCGCGACATCGAACGCGTGCTGTATTTCGAAGCCTACGTGGTGACTGACCCCGGCATGACGCCGCTGAAGAAATTCAGCATCATGTCCGAGGACGACTACGACGCCAAGCGCAAGGAATACGGTGACGAGTACACCGCCAAGATGGGCGCCGAAGGCATCAAGGACCTGCTCGAAGGGCTGGACCTCGACGTCGAAATCGACAAGCTGCGCAACGACCTGACCGGTTCCGAAATCAAGATCAAGAAAAACGCCAAGCGTTTGAAATTGATGGAAGCGTTCAAGAAGTCGGGCATCAAGCCTCACTGGATGGTGCTGGACGTGCTGCCCGTGCTGCCGCCTGACCTGCGCCCGCTGGTGCCGCTGGATGGTGGCCGCTTCGCGACTTCCGACCTGAACGACCTGTACCGCCGCGTCATCAACCGCAACAGCCGCCTGCGCCGTTTGCTGGAACTGAAGGCGCCGGAAATCATTGCCCGCAATGAAAAGCGCATGTTGCAGGAGGCTGTGGACAGCCTGCTGGACAACGGCCGCCGCGGCAAGGCCATGACCGGCGCCAACAAGCGCGCACTGAAGTCGCTGGCCGACATGATCAAGGGCAAGTCGGGCCGTTTCCGCCAGAACTTGCTGGGCAAACGCGTCGACTACTCCGGCCGTTCCGTGATCACCGTGGGCCCGACGCTCAAGCTGCACCAGTGCGGCTTGCCCAAGCTCATGGCGCTGGAGCTGTTCAAGCCTTTCATCTTCTCGCGCCTCGAAGCCATGGGCATCGCGACGACGATCAAGGCCGCCAAGAAGGAAGTCGAATCCGGCACGCCGGTGGTGTGGGACATCCTGGAAGAGGTCATCAAGGAACACCCGGTGATGCTCAATCGTGCGCCCACGCTGCACCGTCTGGGCATCCAGGCCTTCGAGCCGATCCTGATCGAAGGCAAGGCCATCCAGCTGCACCCCCTCGTCTGCTCGGCCTTCAACGCCGACTTCGACGGTGACCAGATGGCTGTCCACGTGCCGCTGTCGGTCGAGGCGCAGATGGAAGCCCGCACCCTGATGCTGGCGTCGAACAACATCCTGTTCCCGGCCAACGGCGAGCCGTCCATCGTTCCTTCGCAGGACGTGGTGCTGGGCCTGTACTACACGACGCGCGACCGTACCAACGGCAAGGGCGAAGGCCTGGTGTTCTCGGACACCGGCGAAGTCCGCCGCGCCTTCGATGCGGGCGAACTCGACCTGAACGCCCGCATCAGCGTGCGCCTGACCGAGTGGACCAAGGACAAGGCAACCGGCGAGTTCGTGCCGTCGACCAAGCTGTGGGAAACCACCGGCGGCCGCGCGCTGCTGTCCGAAATCCTGCCCAAGGGACTGCCTTTCTCCAACATCAACAAGGCGTTGAAGAAAAAGGAAATCTCCAAGCTGATCAACGTGTCGTTCCGCAAGTGCGGACTGAAAGAGACCGTGGTGTTTGCCGACAAGCTGCTGCAGTCGGGCTTCCGCCTGGCGACCAAGGCCGGTATCTCCATCTGCATCGACGACATGCTGATCCCCAAGGAAAAGCCGAGCATCATTGCGCGCGCCCAGAAGGAAGTCAAAGAGATCGAGCAGCAGTATGTCTCGGGTCTCGTGACCTCCGGTGAGCGCTACAACAAGGTGGTCGACATCTGGGGCAAGTCCGGCGACGAAGTGTCCAAGGTGATGATGGCCCAGCTCTCCAAAGAGCGTGTCATGGACCGTCACGGCAAGGAAGTCGAGCAGGAGTCCTTCAACTCCATCTACATGATGGCCGACTCCGGCGCCCGCGGCTCTGCAGCGCAGATTCGCCAGGTGGCAGGCATGCGCGGCTTGATGGCCAAGCCGGACGGCTCCATCATCGAAACCCCGATCACCGCCAACTTCCGCGAAGGCCTGAACGTGCTGGAGTACTTCATCTCCACCCACGGTGCGCGTAAAGGTCTGGCCGACACGGCGCTGAAAACCGCCAACTCCGGCTACCTGACCCGCCGCCTGTGCGACGTGGTGCAGGACCTGGTGGTGACCGAGGAAGATTGCGGCACCCAGGACGGCTCGCTGATGCGCGCCATTGTCGAGGGTGGCGAGGTCATCGAATCGCTGCGCGACCGCATCCTGGGCCGCACCGCGGTGGAAGACATCCTGCACCCCGAGAACCGCGGCGTTCTGGCCAAGGCCGGCGTGATGCTGGACGAGGACCTGATCGAGGACCTCGAGGCTGCCGGTGTCGACGAAGTCAAGGTGCGCACGGCCCTGACCTGCGAAACCCGCTTCGGCCTGTGCGCCAAGTGTTACGGCCGCGATCTGGGCCGTGGCGGCCTGATCAACATCGGTGAAGCGGTCGGCATCATTGCCGCGCAATCGATCGGCGAGCCCGGCACGCAGCTGACGATGCGGACCTTCCACATCGGCGGCGCCGCATCGCGCGCAGCCATCGCGTCCAGCGTCGAAGCCAAGTCCAACGGCGTGATCGGCTTCAATGCACCGATGCGTTATGTGACCAACAGCAAGGGCGAGCTGGTGGTGATTGCCCGTTCCGGCGAAATCGTCATCCATGACGAGCATGGCCGCGAGCGTGAGCGCCACAAGGTGCCGTACGGCGGCGTCCTGAACGTCAAGGCCGACCAGCAGATCAAGGCCGGCGCGATTCTGGCGACCTGGGACCCGCTGACCCGACCCATCATTACCGAGTTCGCCGGCAAGGTGCTCTTCGAGAATGTGGAAGAGGGCGTGACGGTGGCCAAGCAGCTCGACGAGGTGACTGGTCTGTCCACCCTGGTGGTGATCGATCCGAAGCGCCGCGGCGTGACCAAGGTGGTTCGCCCCCAGGTCAAGCTGATCGATGCTGCCGGCAACGAAGTCAAGATCCCCGGCACCGACCACTCGGTGACCATCGGCTTCCAGATCGGTGCGCTGGTCCAGGTGCGCGACGGCCAGGACGTGGGCCCCGGCGAGGTGCTGGCGCGTATTCCGGTCGAAGGCCAGAAGACCCGCGATATCACCGGCGGTCTGCCGCGTGTGGCCGAGCTGTTCGAAGCCCGTACGCCGAAAGACAAGGGCACGCTGGCAGAGATGACCGGTACCGTGTCCTTCGGCAAGGAAACCAAAGGCAAGATCCGCCTGCAGATCACGGACCCTGAAGGCAAGGTCTGGGAAGACCTGGTCCCGAAAGAGAAAAACATCCTGGTGCACGAAGGCCAGGTCGTGAACAAGGGCGAGTCCATCGTGGACGGCCCGGCCGATCCGCAGGACATCCTGCGCCTGCTGGGCATGGAAGAGCTGGCCCGCTACATCGTCGACGAAGTGCAGGACGTTTACCGCCTGCAGGGCGTGAAGATCAACGACAAGCACATCGAAGTGATTGTTCGCCAGATGCTGCGCCGCGTGGTTGTCGAAAGCGTGGGCGACTCCAGCTACATCGCCGGTGAGCAGGTCGAGCGTTCGGTCATCCTGGACGCCAACGACGCACTGCGCGCGGAAGCCAAGATCCCTGCGACCTTCAGCAACCTGCTGCTGGGCATCACCAAGGCATCGCTGTCGACCGATTCGTTCATCTCCGCGGCTTCCTTCCAGGAAACCACCCGCGTGCTCACCGAGGCTGCCATCATGGGCAAGCGCGACGAGTTGCGCGGCCTGAAAGAGAACGTGATCGTCGGCCGCCTGATCCCGGCGGGTACCGGCATGGCCTACCACGAGGCGCGCAAGGCCAAGGACCAGATGGACGACGCCGAGCGCCGCGCCATCGCCGAAGCCGAAGCGGCCGAGCTGGAAGCCCTGCCCGAGCAGAGCAGCGAAGGCGCTGCCAGCGAGTAATTGCTGCTTTTTGACGCTATAAAAAGCGGAGCGCCCCACGCCCTTGAATAAAGGGCCTGGGGCGTTTTTGATTCTGAAACAGGAGGGATGGTCAGGAACCGGGCTGCGCTCGACACGTGCACGCTGTACAGCGCCCGGGCTTGTCGGCTACAGTCGCGATGCCGCCTGACGGCCGCAGCACTGTCGCTGCATCTGGAGAGAAGTCGCCATGTCCACCCAGTCCCTGATCCTGATCGCCGTGTTTGCCTTGCTGCTGTTTTGGGCCGTCGGCGCCTACAACCGGCTGGTGCGCCTGAAAAACCTGATTGCCAATGCGTTTGGCCAGATCGATGTCCAGCTCAAGCGCCGCTACGACCTGGTTCCCAACCTCGTGGAGGCCGCCAAAAAATACCTGCTGCATGAGCGTGAAACGCTGGAGGCCGTGATTGCCGCGCGTAACCAGGCACGCGCCGCCAGCGATGCGGCGCGCAGCCGGCCCACCCATGCGCCCGAGGTTTTGGCGCTGGCAGTGGCCGAGCAGGCGCTGACCGGCAGCCTGGACCGGCTGTTCGCCCTGAACGAAGCCTATCCCGAACTCAAGGCGGACGAGACCATCCGCGAACTCAGCGAAGAGCTCACCAGCACCGAAAACAAGGTGGCGTTTGCGCGCCAGGCCTACAACGATTGCGTGCTCGACTACAACAACGCGCAGGCGCAGTTTCCTGCCCTGCTGGTCGCGCGCCTGTTCGGCTTTGCGTCGGCCGCCATGTTGCAGGCCACCGAAAGCGCCGTCGAACGGCAGGCCGTGCGCATCCAGATGTAGCTGCCTGTTTTTCGTCAGCCATGCGTTTTTTCGAGCAACAGGGCCGGGCGCGCGCGGAGACCCGCAAATTGCTGCTGCTGTTCGCGCTGGCGGTGCTGTTGCTGGTGCTGGGCATCAATGGCGCGCTCGCCTTGACCTGGCGGCTGGTGACGCCGGGCTTCAGCGGCTATCCCGCTTATTTCTTCACTGTCAACACCGTCATGACCCTGGTGTTTGTGCTGGGCGGCTGGTGGCTGGAAACCTCCAGCCTCGAAGGCGGCGGCGAAAAGCTGGCGCGCCGCGCCGGCGCGCGCGAAGCCTGGCCGGCCAGCCGTTTTGACGAGCAGAAGCTGTGCAACATCGCCGCGGAACTGGCGATTGCCGCCAGCATGCGCACACCGCAGGTCATGGTGCTCGAACGTGTCGAAAGCATCAATGCGTTTGCCGCCGGCTGGGACGAGGAAGACTCGGTGATCGCCGTGACACGGGGCGCGCTGGATGGCTTGACCCGTGACGAGCTGCAGGGGCTGGTGGCGCACGAGTTGAGCCATATCCGTGAAGGCGATACCCGGCTGAACATGCGCCTGGCCGGCATGGTCTTCGGCCTGGAGATGATTTTCAACCTGGGCGCAGGCATGTGTGAGCGCGATGCAAACGAACGGCGATCGGCGCTGGCGCTGCCCGGCCTGGCCATCATGGCGGCCGGTTTTCTGGGCTGGGTCGCGGGCCGGGCGCTGAAGGCGGCAGTATCCCGCCAGCGCGAGTTTCTGGCCGATGCACGGGCGGTGCAGTTCACGCGCAGCAAGGACGGTCTGGGCGGCGTTTTGCGCAAGGTGGCCGGCGGGCAGGGCTCAGGCGCAACCCGGGGCTTTCACCCCGCGGTTCAGCACATGCTGCTGGTCGGCCAGCAGGCCGGCACGCACTGGCTGGACTCGCATCCGCCGCTGGCCGAACGCATCCGCCGCATCTATGGACGGGCCATGCCGGCGCTGCCTCCCGAGCCCGAGCCCGCCGCGCACGATGCGCTGGCGCCGACGCAACCCGGCGCCATGTGGTGAAGCGCCAGCGAATAAGCACATCACAAAAGATTCGAACCGCCGGCCGCTCGCACAGCTGCTGTGTACTGGATACTCCCTATGGCCCGCGCCGCGTGGCGCGCTAAATTGGGCCCTGTAGCAACTGTGAGGAACGTCATGAAGATCCATTTTTCAACCGCCACGCTGGCGCTGTGCGCGCTGGCGGCGTCATCCTCGGGCCACGCCCAGAGTGCGTCGGCCCAGGCGCTGTATACCCGCAGCCTGGCGGCCACTTGCGCCAATTGCCATGGAACGGACGGCCGCGCGGTCCAGGGCTCCATGGTGCTGCCCCTGGCCGGCATGGACAAGAACTACCTGGCGGCACAGATGAAGGCCTTCAAGACCGGCACGCGGCCGGCCACCGTGATGCACCAGATCAGCAAGGGCTACAGCGACGCGCAGATCGACATTCTGGCCGGCTACTTTGCCGCGCAGAAAAAGTAAGGGAGAACATTCATGCAAAGACGCTCTTTCCTCCAGTCTTCCGCCGCCCTGAGCCTGCTCGGCCTGACCGCCTGCGCCACCACCTCGGTCCCTTCGAAAGCCAAAGTTGTGGTCATCGGTGGCGGCTACGGCGGCGCCACCGCCGCCAAGTATGTGCGGCTGCTGTCGGACTACAAGATCGATGTGGTGCTGATCGAACCGCAGGCGGCATTTGTTTCCTGCCCGATCTCCAACCTGGTCCTCGGCGGCAGCAAGCAGATCGGCGACATCACCACGGCCTACACCGGTCTCAGCAAGAACCACGGGGTCACGGTGGTCAGGGACATGGCCAGCGCGATCGACACGGCCAGACGGACGGTCACGCTGGCCGGCGGCGCCACCATCGCCTATGACAAGCTGGTGGTCTCGCCGGGCATCGACCTGGTCTACAGCAGCATCGAGGGCCTGCAGCAGGCGCAGGCCGCCGGCCAGATCCTGCAGGCCTGGAAAGCCGGGCCCGAAACCGTGGCGCTGCGCAGGCAACTCGAGGCCATGCCCGACGGCGGCGTGTACGCGATCACGATTCCTGAAGCGCCGTACCGCTGCCCGCCCGGACCGTACGAGCGTGCTTCGGTCATCGCCGGTTATTTCAAGGCTTTCAAGCCGCGCAGCAAGGTGCTGATCCTCGATGCCAATCCGGATGTGACCTCCAAGGGACCGCTGTTCAAGAAGGTCTGGGCCGAGCAGTACAAGGGCATCATCGAATACCGCGGCCAGCACAAGGCCACGGCGGTCGATGCCAGATCCGGCGTGGTCAAGTTCGACGTGCAGGAAGACGTCAAGGCCAATGTGCTCAACGTGTTGCCGTCCATGCGAGCCGGTGCCATTGCGGTGCAGACCGGCCTGAACAACATGGCCAACAACCGCTGGTGCGGCGTCAACTACCAGAGCTTCGAGTCCACCGCCGCGAAAGACGTGTTTGTGCTCGGTGACTCGATACAGATCGCGCCGGCCATGCCCAAAAGCGGCCACATGGCCAACAGCCATGGCAAGGTCGCGGCCGCCGCCATCGTGGCGCAGCTGTCGGGCTGGGAGATCAACCCTGCACCCATGCTGACCAACACCTGCTACAGCTTCGTGGACAACAAGAACGTCATCCATGTGGCCAGCGTCCACGAATACGTCGCCGCAGAGAAAACCTTCAAGACGGTGGCGGGCTCCGGCGGCGTCAGCACCGCCCCGTCCGAACTCGAAGGCACGTATGCGCTGAACTGGGCGAGCAACATCTGGGCCGACACCCTGGTTTGATTTGGCCCCCCCGGTAGCTCACTGCGTGTAGCGCCCTGCACCTTGCAGGCCGCCGCCCGCCGGAGGCTTCGCTGCTGATGCCTGTCCAAACCTGCTCAGGCAGCTTAGCAGCCGGCCCCGCGGCCCCTGCCTGCAATACGGCGTATCTGTGCGCGCCGTGACTGGTCTAATAGAGCTTGGCCCGACGATTTCCGACGGCGTTCCTGAGTTCCATGCAAGACACCTCCACCCAAATTCCCTTGTGGCGTCAGCTGCAGGGGGCTGCTTTTTTACTGATGGCTGTGCGTTCGGGCCGCTCGATGACGGCCGCCCTCGAAGACGTGGATGCCGCGATCCGGCCCGGCGTGCAGGCGCTCGGCTTTCACGCCCTGCGCCAGCTCGGACGTGCCGAGGCCCTGCGCCAGCGACTAGCCAGCCGGCCGCCGCCGCCCGAGGCCGACGCGCTGCTCTGCGTGGCGCTGGCGCTGGTCTGGACGGAAGAAGGCGCGCCTTACACGGCGCACACGCTGGTCGATCAGGCGGTGGAAGCCGCCAAACGCAGCGAGGACACGCGCCACCAGGCCAGTTTCATCAACGGCTGCCTGCGCCGTTTCCTGCGCGATCGGGAGTCGCTGGTGGCAGATACGGAAAAACATCCGCAAGCCGTCTGGAACCATCCGCAGTGGTGGATAGACCGCTTGCGCAAGGACCATCCGGCGCAGTGGCAGGCCATTTTGCGGGCCAACAACAGCCGGGCCCCGCTGACCCTCCGGATCAATCAAAGAAAAACGACGCCAGCCCTTTACCAGCAAGCGCTGGCAGCTATCAATACAGGAGCATCCCTGTCCGGCGCGCAGGGTCTCGTATTGGCGAGTGCCCAGCCGGTTCCTTCGCTGCCCGGCTACGCTGAAGGGCATTTTTCCGTGCAGGACGCGGCGGCGCAACTGGCCGCCCCCCTGTTGCTGGACGGCCTGGAGGCACGCCCCGGTGGCCGCTTGCGGCTGCTGGACGCCTGCGCCGCGCCGGGCGGCAAGACGGCCCACCTGCTCGAACTGGCCGATGCCGACGTCACGGCGATCGACATCGACGCGCGCCGCTGCGAACGCATCCGGCAGAACCTGCAGCGCCTGGGTCTGCAGGCGGATGTGCGTGTGGGTGATGCCGCACGCCCGGACGCCTGGTGGGACGGTCAGCCCTACGACGGCATCCTGCTGGACGCGCCGTGCACGGCCTCGGGCATTGTGCGCCGGCACCCGGACGTGCGCTGGTTACGCCGGCCCAGCGACATTGCGCAACTCGCGGCCCTGCAAAGGCAATTGCTGGAGGCCTTGTGGCCGCTGCTCAAACCCGGTGGGCGCCTGCTCTACTGCACCTGCTCGGTTTTCCGGGCCGAAGGCGAGCAGCAGGCGCAAACGTTTGTTACGCACCACAAAGACGCCCATTTCATGCCGTCCCCCGGTCATTTGCTGCCCCAAAGTGGCGTCCCGGAGACGGTCTTCCCGGACAATTTGAAGGGTGACCACGACGGCTTTTATTACGCAGTTTTTGAAAAACGCAGCATGTGACTACCTGCTGCGGGGGATGCTGGCGTTTTTGGTGATGGTGTGTGCCGGCCCTGCCGTGCAGGCGGCCGAAGTCACGCAGCTCCGCATGGAACGCTCCGAAGAGTCGGTCTACCTGTCCGCGACCGTCCGCTTCGAGTTGCCGATGGTCGTCGAGGATGCCCTGCTCAAGGGCATCCCCATGTTTTTTGTGGCCGAGGCCGACATCTACCGCGACCGCTGGTACTGGTATGACAAACGCATCACCACCGCCACCCGCACCATGCGCCTGGCTTACCAGCCGCTGACCCGGCGCTGGCGCCTGAACATCCTGCCCGGCGCGATCAGCGTGACGGGTCTGCGAGCCTCCCTGAGCCAGAACTACGACACCCTGTCCGAGGCCATGGCCGCGATCCAGCGCATCTCGCGCTGGCGTATTGCCGATGCTGCCGAAATCGACGCCGCCTCCCGGCACAACGTCGAGTTCCGTTTCCGGCTGGACCTGTCGCAGCTGCCGCGTCCTTTCCAGATCGGTGTGGCGGGCCAGCGTGACTGGACCATTGCCGTCGAGGACAGCCGGCAACTGGTCCCCGAGCCGATCCGCGACATCTCGCAAGCGCCCGATCCCGCCAGGGATGTGGCCAAAGAGGCGCTGAAGTGAGTCTGCAGCGGCAGGTGTCGTCGCTCAAAAGCAGCCCGGCCTTCCGCTGGACCGTCGGCGTCGGTGTGGGGGTGATGGCGGCACTGGGGCTGGTGCTGATGTTCCTGCTGACCCAGGCCACCGGCAACCGCGAGCTGTACGAACGCAACTACGTGCTGCTGTTCGGGCTGAACGTGGCGGTCGCCGCTTTGCTGCTGCTGGTGATCGGCTGGATCGTGCTTCGCCTGTTCCTGCGTTTGCGCAAGGGAAAGTTCGGAAGCCGGCTGCTTGTCAAGCTGGCGGCCATTTTTGCACTCGTGGGCCTGATGCCGGGCATGATGATTTACGTCGTGTCCTACCAGTTCGTCTCGCGTTCCATCGAAAGCTGGTTCGATGTGAAGGTCGAAGGCGCGCTGGACGCGGGCTTGAACCTGGGCCGCGTCACGCTGGACACCCTGGCGGGGGAGCTGGCCAACAAAACCCGGGTGGCCGCAGGCCAGCTCGCGCAGACGCCCGATGCCACCGCCGGGCTGGCGCTGGAACGCCTGCGCGACCAGCTCGCGGTCAGCGACGTGGTGTTGTGGACTGCCTCCGGCCAGATGATTGCCAGCGCCGGCGATTCGCGTTATTCGATCAAGCCGGAGCGCCCGCCCGGGCAATTGCTGCGCAATGCGCGTACGCAGCGCGTGGCGACGCAGATCGAGGGACTGGACGAGGTGGCCCTGCCCGCCGCAGAGGCGGGCGGCGCCGAGCCGGTTGCGCCTGCGGCGCCTGGCGCCGCCGGTGACGCCAGCAGCGCGCCCCGCATCAAGGCGCTGGCCCTGGTCAACAGCCCCGGTGTGGGCCTGTTCGGCGAGAGCCGTTTCCTGCAGGTGACCGAGTTGTTGCCGGCCAGCCTGGTGGCCAACGCCATTGCGGTACAGGAGGCCAACCGCGAGTACCAGGAGCGTGCGCTGGCCCGCGGCGGCCTGCGCAAGATGTACATAGGCACACTCACGCTCAGCCTGTTCCTGGCGGTGTTCGGCGCGGTGCTGCTGGCCGTGGTGCTGGGCAATCAGCTGGCCCGCCCGCTGCTGGTGCTCGCCGAAGGCGTCAAGCAGGTCGCGCAGGGCGACTTGACGCCCAAGGCTGCACTGCAGGGCAAGGACGAGCTGGGCGGGTTGACCCGCTCGTTCGCCGACATGACCCAGCAGCTCGCCGATGCGCGCGGCGCCGTCCAGAAAAGCATGGACCAGGTTGATGCTGCCCGCGCCAACCTGCAGACCATTCTGGACAACCTGACGGCAGGTGTCATGGTGCTCGATCTGCACGGGCGCATCCAGACCAGCAACCCGGGCGCCACGCGCATCCTGCGTGTGCCGCTGGCCGCGCACCACGGCCAGCCCCTGAGCGAGGTGCCCGGACTGGCGGCCTTTGCGCAAGGCGTGCAAGCCCAGTTCGACACCTATTTCGGCGAGAACACCCTGCACGGCATCGAGCACTGGCAGCAGTCCTTCGAGCTCAACGCGGCGCAGCCGGGTACACCCGACAATGCCATCACGCTGATTGCCCGTGGCGCCAAGATGCCGGGCAACGAATGCCTGCTGGTGTTCGACGACGTGTCCGAGATGGTGTCGGCCCAGCGCGCCCAGGCCTGGGGTGAAGTGGCACGGCGCCTTGCGCATGAAATCAAGAACCCGCTGACACCGATCCAGCTGTCGGCCGAACGGCTGGAAATGAAGCTCACCGGCAAGGTGGGCGAGCCCGAGCAGATCCTGCTGACCAAGTCGGTGAAGACCATCGTCGACCAGGTCGATGCCATGAAGCGGCTGGTCAATGAGTTCCGTGACTACGCGCGCCTGCCCGCCGCCGAGCTCAAGCCGGTGGACCTCAACGCGCTGGTCAACGACGTGATCCAGCTCTACGCCAGCGACAACGCCGTGGTGCCGGTGCAGACCGAGCTCGAGCCCGGTTGCCCCGACATCAAGGCGGATTCACAACAGATTCGGCAGGTTATTCACAACTTGTTGCAAAACGCCCAGGACGCGCAGGAAGGGCTGCCGGCCGGGCGCACGGCACTGGTCACGCTCAAGACCGAGTACTCGCCGGCCTCGCGCCGGGTGCGCCTGACAGTGCGCGACAACGGCACCGGCTTCCCCGAACACATCCTGAAACGGGCGTTTGAGCCCTACGTCACGACCAAGGTCAAGGGCACCGGGCTGGGCCTGGCGGTGGTCAAAAAAATTGCCGATGAACACGGCGCCCGCATCGATATTTCAAATCGGGTGGTCGACGACGTCGTGCAGGGCGCCCAAGTATCGTTATCATTCGCGGTTGTGACTTAACAACACTTGCGAGCGCGGATTGCAGCGCTACCGCAGGACCGATAACTGCTGGTTAGGGATAGCGATTCATCATGGCAAATATTTTGGTGGTTGACGACGAGCTGGGCATACGCGACCTGCTGTCGGAAATTCTCAACGACGAAGGCCATCAGGTCGAACTTGCTGAAAACGCCGCCCAGGCCCGCGCCGCGCGCGGACGGGCCCGCCCCGATCTGGTACTGCTGGACATCTGGATGCCCGACACCGATGGCGTTACCCTGCTCAAGGAATGGTCGTCCAGCGGCATGTTGACCATGCCGGTGATCATGATGAGTGGCCACGCCACCATCGACACGGCGGTCGAGGCCACCAAAATCGGCGCGATGGCCTTCCTCGAAAAACCCATCACCCTGCAAAAGCTGCTCAAGGCTGTCGAGCAGGGCCTGGTCAAGGCCGCGGGGCGCAAGCCGCTGGTCCCGCAGGCCGCGGTGCTGCATGCGGCCGACCTGACGGTTGAAGCGGCGATGACGGGCGGTGTCGCTGTGGCGGTGGTCGAACTCGGCCCCCAGGCGACACAAAGCTTCCTGCTCGAAAAGCCGCTGCGTGATGCGCGTGATGAATTTGAAAAAGCCTACTTTGAATTCCATCTGGCCAAGGAAGGCGGCTCAATGACCCGCGTGGCCGAAAAGACCGGCCTGGAGCGTACCCACCTGTACCGCAAGCTCAAACAACTGGGCGTCGACCTGACCCGCGGCAAGCGCGCGGCCTGATATATAATCTTAGGCTCAGGCCCGGTAGCTCAGTCGGTAGAGCAGAGGATTGAAAATCCTTGTGTCGGTGGTTCGATTCCGCCCCAGGCCACCACTTCTTTTTCTCAAACGATCCCAAGTTAGCCCAGAGTCCTTGCAAATCAAGGACTTAGCCTGAAAAGGCGGCTCAAGCGGCATCGTTTGATTCCACAACGTCCCATTCTTGCGTGTACCCCTAGGTGTACCCCAGACTGTTTTTTAAATTCAGTCTCTCTGGGGGTACACCATGGGACATCTCAACGAGCTACAGATCAAGGCGGCGCAGCCGCGCGACAAGGAATACATGCTTTCAGACGGGGAGGGCTTGTACCTTCGCGTCAGGCCAAACGGGAAGATCTGGATCTACCGCTACAAGCAGGCGGGCCAGCAGGCCAAGCTGAGCTTTGGCTCTTATCCAGCCGTGGCCCTGGCCATGGCGCGCAGGAGGGCCCGTGATGAGACCGAGAAGCGCGCGGGCGGCATTGACCCCAGGGATGCCCGCCGGGAGCAGGCCGAGCGCGATAGGGTGGCTCGGCTCAATACGTTCGAGCTGATGGCGCGAGCCTGGCATGCCCAGGCGCACAAAGACCGTCAATGGTCCGCTGGCTACGCCGAAAAGGTAATGCGGCACCTGGAGCTACACATCTTCCCGTGGATCGGCCCGCTGATCATGGAGGCGATCAAGCCTACCGAGCTTGTGCGCTGCCTGCATCGCATCAAGGAGCGTGGCAACCTGGAAACGGCACAACGCGTCCGGGAGGCCGTGCAGCACGTCTTCCAATACGCTGTTGACGTGGGCGCGCTGGAGCCGGCCAAGAACTTCGTGAATAGCCGGACTGGAGGCCTGCCGTCGCCACGTGCTCGCCACTATGCGGCGATCACCGACCCGCAAAAGCTCGGGCAGCTATTGCGTGACATCAGGGCCTACAACGGCAACGTCATCACGCGCGCGGCCTTGCAACTCTCGCCGTTGTTGTTCCAACGCCCGGGGCAGCTGCGGCTCGCCGACTGGGAGGACATCGACTTGGAGCGAACCCTTTGGCGATGCCCTCCCGAAAAGATGAAGATGCGCGAATGGATGAAGCGGGACATTCGCACGCCAGCGCATCTCGTGCCCCTGCCGACACAAGCAGTCGAAATCTTGCGCGACCTTCTTCCGTTGACCGGTCCCAACGGGCCGATCTTCCGCAGCATGGCGAAGCGATCAGAAAAGACGCGTTACATGAGTGACAACACGATCAACAGCGCGCTACGCACACTCGGCTATGACACTAGGGAAGAAATCACCGGGCACGGCTTCCGAGCCACGGCCCGGACACTGATTCGAGAGCTGCTGGGGTGGGATCGGGAAGTCATCGAACGGCATTTGGCCCACGTTTCTGACGAAGAGCTTGGCGGCAGCTATGACCGCGCGACCTTCCTAGCCCAGCGACGCGAGATGATTCAGCTGTGGGCTGACCTGCTCGACGATCTGGCTGCTGGCAAGGCGGTTGCGCGAACGGCCGACCTACGTCAACCTGCTTCAGTGGAGAAATCCTCTAGCCGACCGGAGGACGCTGGCGCACAGGCGTTCAGGCTTGCGGCATAGCTACTCTGTAGCCTTCTGGATCGTCGATCCATTCCTGCAGTGCTGCACTCGGCCAAGCTGATGCTCGGCCGCCTAGATGGACCGGCGATGGAAACCGGCCTTCCGCGACACGTCGATAGATAGTGGAACGACTGAGGGCGGCAATGCGCATCACGTCGCGCAAGCGGTAGAAAGCAGGCGGAGCTTTGGAAGTCTGTAGCTTGGGCAGGGGTCTGTGGAGAAACATGGCAAATCCTTCTCGAGCGATTCCGAGAGGATGCGTCTCAACAGGGATCACGCAAACTCACGCGAGCGTGTCACACCGTGCCCGAGCGTACTCTGTGGCTGGCGTGACCTATCGCGCGCTCATCAGCAGCGCAGCAAGCAATCCCAAACCGATCGCAATCGCTGCCGGATTGTCCGGTTTCTCTGAAATCACATCGACGCCTTGCTGCCGAAGGCGCGCCTCGTACTGGTCGGCCCACTGCAACACTTGTCCAGGCTGTAAGCCGAGCTGTGTTGCCGCATTCCTGAGTTGCGAGAGGTTTAGTACGGAGTCGCCTGACTCCAGTCTGGAATAGGCGGACTGCGATAGTCCAAGCGTTGCTGCGAGATCGCCTTGCTTGATTCCGCGAGCCTCGCGCTGTTGCGCCAATATCTTGCCGACCAAGGCGGGATAGGTGACCAACGGGTTTTGAGGGGGGGTTGACTTTGCTTGCATGTATGCGTTTAATGCAAATATGTTTAACAGGAGGATACCATGATTCCTATTTCAAATCAGCAAAACATCTGGGCACTTCCCGCAGGAACCGTCATTCGGGTTAACTGCGGTTTCTATGATCATGTGGCGTTGCTCAGTGATCGATGGATTGGCGGGGAGCGTGGTGTCTTGTCGTTTTCGGCGCAAAGCTGTGGGCTCGTCGAGCAATGCATATCGACATTCGCGGCCGCTCGCCCTGTAACGGTAGACGGATATCTCGGTGGCCTGCCGCCCGGAACCGTGATGCAACGTGCGCGGCTGAAGCAGGGACAGGGTTATTCATGGACAAAATTCAACTGCGAGCACTTCGTCCGTTACGCGCACGGCGTACCCGTGGAGAGCCCTCAGCTGCAGCAATGGGCGTTTCTGGGCAGCGCGTTCGGGTTTCTCGCGCTCTTATCTGCAAGGGCATGAGCACTCAGCCAGACATCGGCATGGTCGGAGCGCCCCGCCGCTTCGGCGAGTTGCATAGTTGGACGCGAAGCCCAAATGAAAACCCCGGCTCTAGGCCGGGGTGGATTTTTTAGGTCTTACGTGAAGGGTCTTAGGCTTGCGCCCATTGGAGCCCATCACCAACCTTGCGCCCATTGTAGGATCGTACGAAAGACTTGTCAACGCGGGGGAACTGTGCCCGAGCAGGCCTGCAATTTCATAATACAAAATGCCAACAACGCTTCAGTACCGCCCGACCCTGATTGATGAGCTTATCACCAACGAGCGAATCACCAGCTACCAGAACGTCTTCCAACCGGCCAACGACATCGAACTGATGGGCGTCTACCTCTGGAACGCCCACGTCAGCGGCGCCCTCTATCCGATCATAGGTGCGGCCGAAATCACGCTTCGCAATGCCATCGACCGCGCGCTTCGGGCGCACCTTGGCAATTTCTGGTGGTCCAGCACCCGACTCCGATACCGTTCGTTCGCCCGAGGCGTTCCGCCACCACACCCCGTGGACGCAGCTCGAAACAACTTTGCCAAGGCAACCCGAAAGTTCATCTCCGAACAGCGGAATCGGTACAACGTGACAGGTCCCATCGCACCCCACCACCACGGTGTGGTAGCGAAGACCGAGTTCTCGACCTGGGAGTTTATGCTCGACCATGAGTTCATGGGCAACGGTCTGATCTGGCCCAGCCGCTTGGGGACTGTTTTCGCGGGCGCTTGGCCTAGCACCCACGCAAGCAACGTACTCACCCATGCGAGCGACCTCGTATCGACCATCCGCGACTTTCGCAACCGGCTGTTCCATCATGAACCGGCTTGGAAGAGGTTCGGCGTGCTCACCGAGGCTGACGCCCTCCAGCACCTGCAGGAGAAGATCGGAAAGATCGAAAGCCTCCTGGCCCTGATTCATCCCGAGAACCTCAGGCTCCTGGAAAGAAACGGCCTACTCGACACGGCACGGCGAGCCTGCACGTCGCATGAGATCCGTCGCTTCCAGCATCTGACGTTGACCCACAAGGTCAACTCCTTGAACAAGCTGCGCGATCTGGTGGATCGCTGCGGCACTGACAAGAGCGTTCTCGCCGCCAAACTGTATCTCGGACGGCAGCGCGTCTTCCTGATCAGCCCACACGGCTAGCCGACCCCACTGCGGGCCTTGGTTCACTTCTGGTTGTAGAGACGGCGCAGGAACGTTCGGCCTGTGACGAGACCGAGGTGCAAGCGGAAAGTGCTGTGGTCATCGTCCGAGAGGCCAGGATGCGATCCGTCGGTATGGAGCATCTTGAATAGGCCGCTAACGTAACTCTTCCCATCCGGCGCCCATTCGTTCCGCTCCTTTGAAAGAAAACCCTTCTCTGCGAGCATCGCACGACGATTCTCGGATGTTGGCAACAGGCCTGCCTTCTGCTGGTCGATGCGCAAGGCGATATCGTCGAGCAACCCTTCGAGGAAACTTCGTATCTGGCTGTTCGCAGCCGCCCAGTCACCGCGCGTGTGGGCAGCAATCGCCTGATCGAGATGCCCCAAAGGGACATGGAAACCGAAGTGCTTCAGGAGTTGGTGGACTTCGTCGTCCGCGGCCGGCAGGTCGATCTCTTCCGGCAACGCCGCGCGCAGCAGCGGAACATGCGTGGACTCGTCCCAAGACACCACATATCCATCGAGTGCCAATCCGCGCAGAAATGGCGCCTGCTCTGGCTTTCCGTACTCGAGCACAGCCACATCGACGGCCGCTCGCACGACCGCCTCGGCCAAGGTCATCTGTCCACCCACCGTATCAATAACCTGTGTAGATCGCGGCGCCACCGCTTTGCCAAACAGGGCACTTTTTGCGGTGACGCTTTTCGACGAGCCCAGCTCGATTTCGCTGTCGAGGCCCAGTCGGACAATGATTTGATCGAACTTTGCTTGGCTTGATACGGCACCAAGAAATTCGACGGCCGCGATGACCGTGGGACGTGTAAATGGGCGGGTTTTCAAAGGTTGCCTCCTTCTGTCGACGACACGACTGCGACATCGCCATGCCCCTCAACAGCATCGAAGAACGACGCGCCTCGTTCCGCAGTGACATTGGGCAGGAACGCTTCGACGGGCGAAAGGGCAAAGCTGGCAGCTTTGCCGATCCACTCAAACTTCGATGCGCGAATCCCGGCCCAGAACAGCGCCAGGTTCCTATCGCCCGTACAAAGCATGATCCGTTGTTCGGGAAACAAGGCGAACAGGCACATCAAAATTTCGAGGGCCCGAAGATCTGCAAGGGCGTTGTATGCGTCCTCGGCTGAGTAGTTGGCTGAGGGCTTGAGCAGCCGCTTGGCAGGGCTGTTACCCATGGGAACTGAGATCGAACTGAGAACGGCCAAAACGACCAGCGAATTTGTCGGGATACCACACGCCTGTGCCACAACCAGGGACTCGTCCCACAGCTGCGCCTTCTTGCTTGCGCTGGTCGGCGCCTGTAGCTTTGGAGCCATGCGCATCAGGAACGTTTGCTTTCGCGCCATGCTGGCCTGGGTGTCCTGAACGATGCCGACAACGCCCTGCAGCCCTCCAATGTCACCTGGCACCAGCTCGGCCGTGGGCAGCGCCGACCGCAACGCCTGGCTGACTTCTTCGAGCTGCTGCTGGATCTGTTCCGGCGTAGGATTTCTACGAAGATTTCCCTCCAGCGCATAGAGCAAAGGGTTGATGCGGACGCCGTTTTCCTCGAAGAAGTCCAGGAAATCCTTGTCGTCCACGTTCCTCTTTGCACCATTATGGAAACGCCCCTTCAACTCGCTGATGGTGCAGCGATCGGGCAGGACGATCATGTCCTGCCCGATCGCTAGTCCGGAGGGCAACCATCCCCCCTTGACCAAGCCGATGGCCCTGGACGTGTAGACACTCTCGAGGGTCGCATGGCCCGAGGCGAACTTGTCTAGCTCGATTTCCGGGATGTTGCTTTCGACGACTTTGGCGCTGGTCCAGTTCAATGGAATCACGACCTTGTCGACAAGCGTCTTGTCCAGGAGGTCGCCATACGTGAGCGGACTGAAGTCAACACCCGTGAACGCCGCCCTCCGACCGGTGGACATCCCCGACCCGTCGGTCTCCTCAAAGACCAACATCCTCTCGCCAGGGACATTGGCCTCGCCCATCTGGTTCGCGCTCATTGAACGCCGAGCTGGAGACCGCGGGGTCCCAGAAAAAGGTTCTCTGCATCGTTCGGCCCGACGTCGATGGCCATCTTCACGTGCAAGGTACGCTTCAGGATATAGAGACCGTCAATGAACTGAAGCGGCTGGCCGGGCGTGAACAGTGCCGGCATCAAGAGGTAGGCGCCGGCCTTCTTGTACAAATCCAAGAAGGTGCTCAGATTGACGTCATTGGCGGGCTCCATCGTGAGCGACCGCGATGCCATCATGGCAACGCGGGAGTCCTGCAAGTCCTTCGGAGGTTCAGACGTGATGACCATGCCGTAGTGCGCTGGATGTTCGGTCGAGAAATGACGAACGATGCCGATGTGAATCTCCTCCTCCACGTCGGCTGATCCGAATCTTTCCCGCCAGCGCTCGAATATCTTGGCGGCCGCGTCCCGGCTCTTGAACATCAACGCCATGAAGGGCGGCGCCTTCGGATGCGCTACTCCGTAGGCGGCGCCCGTCCACTCGGCGCGATTCCATAGGTGTACGTCGATGACCGAGTGCACTTTCACGTCGCGGTGGTCAGTCATCTTCGAGAAGTGGAAGTCTTCAGAGGCCGCTTCCCCGTCCTTCTCTTCCTTGAGCGCGGGACGCTCGCGAATGACGGAAGGGCGGCTGGGTCGGGCTTCGAACTTCTTGGGCGAATGCTTGTCCCATTCCGCGAGCCGCGCCACGCCACTGAAGATGCGCTGACGGCTGAAGCACAGAGACCCGATCATCGCCGCACGATCGATCGCCCCGTCAGCCTGGAACAGTTGATGCATAGCTTCCTTGAAGTCCTTTGCATGGCATGTCGCGGAGAAAGCCGTTCCAGCCACTTCCAGCAGCATGTTGAGGAAGTCACCGTACACCGAGGGCGTGCCGGGAAAAACACCTTTTGGCCATTTGACGATGATCTTCATCCGGTCGATATCTGTCTTGACCTCGAAGCGCGTCACATCCGCTTCGACAACCGAGACGTCGAAACGTTCGACATGGGCAAAAGCATCCAGTTCAAACGCTGTTGCGAAGAATGCTTCCACTGTACCGATGATGGCTTCGGCGACGGTGATGGCCGTATCACTAGTCTGGTGCGTGACATTGACCCGTACGCCGAGCACCGAAGTGACGAACACCTGCAGATCCGCACTATTGAAGATGGTGGGTCGCCACACCGCATCGCCGGCGGGCTGGCCGGCGAGTTGGTTGAAGAACGTCACGACGTCTTGAGCGGACTCCGTATCGGGAATCCAGCCCTCTTCTCTCAGCACTTCCTCGTAGCCGAGCACATAGAGCAAGGTCGCGCGGCTTTGAATCAAGCCAAGCCCAGCCAGAATGTCCGGGAGCATCTCCAACCTTGGCACCTCCGCCGCTGGGAGGTTGGCCAACTGGCACGCAAGAATGAGATCGAAGTCCTGCAACTGCTCACCGGCCCGCTTCAAGGATGCCTCGTCGTAGGGCAAGGAGCTCAGGCAACCGCGCGCAATCTGAATGATCTGAAGCACTTCGGGCAGATGCTTCAGCTCCACCGCCTGCCAGGCTGCATTCATCAGCAAAGGAAAAACCGTCGGGGAGAGCTCTCCCTCCTCTTCGCCTTCGATGAACAAGGTAGCAGCGGCCGACGTGCAACTCGCGCGCGCCGCCCACAACAGACCGGCACTGCGATATCCAAGCGAAAGCTGGGCCTGCGCATTGACCAAGTCGTCGGCATGCTCTTTCTTGGTAAGCAAGCGGGCGGCTTTGCCGAGAAGGCGAATCATTTCCATGTTCTCGTCGAAGTCAAGCTGACCCGCACGCTTGAGCAAGACCAGCGCGCCCGCACTTTCACCAGTCCGTTTGGTGACGAACTCGGACACTTGGTCGACAAGGTCCCTGTACCCGCGATCCTTCCCCGCCACCTGACCGAACACTTCGACCAGCCTGGTCAACCGGCTGACGTCGAACTCGCCCATGCCTTCGGCTTTGACCAGGACATCCGAGAACTGAGGCCATAGAGACGCGAGCCGCTTCGGATCGCCGGCTCGCATGGCTTCATTGACCTCGATGGTCAAAAGCGAAGTCCGCGCCTCCAGGGCGTTGTTCGGGCGACTGAGGTCGCTCGCCAACTCGGACAGCCTCGAGGAGAGGCGGTCGATACGCGCCTTGAGCCCGGCTTGCTCCTCGGACAGATGACCATGCACTACGATGTTGAAGAGTAGCTGCGCTAGGTTGCACAGCATTTCCAAGTTCTTGGCATGTTCGCTGCCGATGACCAGCGCTTCAAACGCGTCGTAGCCGTCAACCACGACCTTGACATCGTCGAACCACCAGAACGCGGTCCACAGCGCTTCGTAGCGGGCGGTGAATTGCTGGCGCTGCGATCCGCCATCGTCCGCTAGGCGGATCGCCCGGCTGAACTTGCCGTCGACGTCAGTTCTGGGCAGTTCCAGTTCGCGCGCGAGCTTGGCGGCCACCAGCGCCTCAGCCGCGCGCTGCATCTCCATGCCGGCGAACGCCGTGGGGTCGGTCAGCTCCTTCTCGATGTCCTCCAGTTGCTGCTTGCGCGAGTAGTCGGAAGGGCCCAGCTCACGCTCGCTGGTCTTGTCGCCGATGCCCAGGTAGTTGTACGCCAGATCGCGTCGGTTCTTGGCGATGACCTCGTCGACAATCCAGCTGCGGTCATGGATCGTCACTGTGACGCCGTACTTTTCGCTCAGTTCCTGCTCGACGCGTGCCCGGTCCTTTGCCCGCGCGGCCCTGGATGTGACGAAGAAGACTTTCTTGTAGCCGCGCTTGGTAGCGATGATGCCGGCCACATCCGATCGCGCCTTGTCGGCCCAGGTCTTCTTGGCACTGAAAGCAAACGCCCAACGCTCGCTGCCGCTGTTGGCCAATCCGCAATAGAGCTTGCTGATTTCGTCGGCAACCGGAGTCGTTTCGGAGTCCGCCTTGCTATCGCCGCCGCCCTCTGGTCCAGTGGCGGGCCTCAAGTTGGGACAGATGGCGCGTTCGCAAAGCTTGCGGCAGAACAGTTCGAAGTCGTGCGTCTCATTGCGCTCGGTAATCGTGTCCAGGTGGTGCGACAGGATTTCTGCCTTCAGCTGGTGCTGATCGCGAGTGGTCGAGTCGGAATAGAGTCCTGGCCGCAATTGACGCATGAACTCCGACGGTGAGACGAGCTTTTCCTGAGCCTTTTTCTTCATCTGAGTGTCCCTGTCAATGGATGTGGGCGGCTCCAGCCAACTGCTGGCATATGCAGCACCGGCGGAGCGCTGAATCGAAACCGTAGTAGCCCTCATCCCGGATTTTCATTACTGTACAAGAACACAGTCAGCTGGGGCGATAGACCTGCCACGATACCTTCCAATTCAACCAAAAACACGGCACGATAAATAAACTATTTTAGTTTAAAATAAGACAAACATAAATCGTTTATCAATCATGACATCAACCCTTCTTCCGGCGCAGATTCGAGCTGGTCGCGCCTTGATTGACTGGTCGCAAGAGAAATTGGCAACAGCAGCCGAAGTCGGCCTCAGTACGGTGCGAGACCTCGAAAACCAGAAGCGTCCCCCCGACACGGCGGCTGCTTCCGCTGTCCGCCGTGCGCTGGAGAACGAGGGAGTCGTCTTCGTCGAAGGTAGCGCCGCGGCGGGCCCGGGCGCTTGCTTGGCTGACAACCGACCCAACCTCATGCGCCGACCGACCGTCGTGACCCAGTGGGAGGGAGTGCCATTTGAGGTTGAGTGGCAAGGCAAGGCCACCACCGTATTCGTCTCCCGCGAAGTGCTGGAAGATCTCGACGAGCTGCGCGGACCGGCGACAGACCAAGAACTGCTGCGGGCGTTCGAGAAGCACCGTGGCCGAATTCTCGATGGGGTTGCCACTGCCATCCTCGATCCGGGCAACTTCGACAAGCAGGGACGCCTATACATACGTACCAAGGACATCTTCGATCTCGTCCCGGGCCGGGCCGGCGCGCTCGGTGGTCCAGGTTTTCCACTGGACCAGTTCCCTAAAGGAGTTCAGAAGTTTCGCCTGCGCCCGCTTCCCGTTCGGATTTGGCGCGGCCAGCGGCAAGAGCCAGCTGACTACCGGTGGTGGCTTCAGGAAACAGAATCGACTCAAGGGCGCATCGTCATTCAGAACGAAGTGACAGGTCACCAGTTGCCGCTTTACCCAGTGCACATTCGCAACGTGGCACCCGACGTCGCGTCCGGCAATGATGGGGGCGACGCACTGATCGAACTTGCCATACAGCTGGTATTCGAGGACGGCCGCCTGCGCATGGATTTCCTGGCCTCGCCAAGCCATGGGTGAGGCCAAGCAGCGCAAAGTGCACTTGCTCGCCGCGAAGACGCCCTGCATCTTCTGCGGTGGGGCCACTCTCGCGACGACGGAGGAACATTGCCCGCCAAAGGCATTGTAAGGAGCGCAAGTGGCCGGAGGGCTATGCCTTTCCAGCGTGCGCCCCTTGCAACAACGGCTCTTCCGATGACGACCTGTTGGTGGCCTTCTTGGCGCAGCTGCAGCCCAGCGCGAATGCCGAGACCCTGAGCAAGGGGTTCGGGCTGATGCGCATGACACACCGGCAATTTCCGGGATTTCTGGAAAAGATGATGAGGAGTTCCGCGGTCGAGGCGCGCGCCAATGCCCGCAGGCTGGGCATGCAACCAAGACCTGGCCAGACCTATCAGGAACTGGGCATCGTGAATGTGACGGACGCCATGGACGAGTGCGTGGCCAAGGTTGCAGCGAAGTTCACCAAGGCGGTGTACTACATGCAAACGGGCAATGTCTTCCCCGGCGACGGCGCAATCATGTTCCAGTGGTTCACCAATGCCCAGCGGATTGAGCATGGCCGCATCGCCCTCATCGACGGCCTCGCCGGCCTCGCCGCTATGTCGCCCCCCATCGTGCGGTCTGGCAAAGATCTGAAAGACCAGTTTGACTACCGGTACTCACAGGGAGAAAACGGCGAGCTCCATGTGCTTCAGGTCATTTTTGGTGAGGTATTCGGCTTCGTGACCATTTTTAGTCCGACGCCTGGGCGGCTTGAAACCATGGAGGATCGTCTCAAGGACCGGGCCGGGAAAGACGACAGCCCGTTCAATTTCTTGTCCAGCCCAAGGGCAAAGCCGCTGGCCTAGCCGCTGTCGCTCAGACCGCTAAAAGGCGCGGGAACCTTCAACGATCCGGGGACCGCCGCTAGCAGGAAAAGACGTACCTCACTCCCGTCGCAAAATCATATCTTTGGGGCTTGAAACGCACCACCGCGGCCCCATGTTCCCAACAAGTTCCGCGCCCGTCGGAATGGGTACACGGCCTGGCCTCGGTAAGCACATTCAAGAGAGCGTCCTTACCAAGCCAGGTGTTGGGTTCGAATCTCTCCGGGCGCACCATTTGCCTATTCTGAAAAGGCGCGCGCTTTTTCAGAGTTGGTCGAGAGGCTTATGACAGCGGCCTGAAAAGCTGCCGAGGGTTTCCGCCCTCCGCGGGTTCGAATCCCGCACTCTCCGCAAAAACCCCTTCACAAGGTTGCCGGCTGACGGCCTTGTGAAGGGGTTTTTGGGTTATGAAGTTGGCCGTCTACATAACGGTTGGCGCACGTTGCATGAGGAAGCCATGAGTCTAAACGCGGGTGCCGAAGAGGCAGATGGGAGAAACAAGCCCCCTGCCGACGAAAACGCCAGCCAAACTGGTCTCGCCGCACTTGCGCTGCAACTGCACAAGACGGACAGCGAGCAATTGGAGATATCGGTTCCCGCTGACATGGTCGTCAAGGTTAGTGGCGTCCAAGGCGTAACCTTGGTCGACGGCAAGCTGAAATTCGTCACGCTGTCCGACCGTAACCGCATCGTGGCAACCGCCACGTTCGAAGCGCTGGGTGAGATGGCGCTTGACGCGTCGGCCCTATTCGCGGAGGCTGCCCGGCTTTGGCGCCACGAGATCGGCCACGATGACACGGCCTGTGCTCGCCTACTGGCAATGGTCCATCCCCGTAGCGACGTTCTGGCGATGGCCATCCCGGAAATTACCACTACATCCAATGTGTTTCGACTGCTCAACATGCTGGAAAAGCTGCTGCCGCTGCTGGACCAGCTGGATTGGGCTTCGCTACTTGCTGTATCCGCAGCGCAGTATCCGCGCACCAAGGGCGATGGGGCCGCCGGCGCCTTCTTTGGTCAGGTGCAGCAATGGTTGGTAGCCCATCCCGGCTCAGGTGCCGAGCTCTCGGCCTTGCTGCTGCGCGAGCCAAGCGAGCCGCTGGCCAACCTTCTGACAGCGGCCTGGCTCGCCTGGGGCGCCGATGCAGCGGTTGCCGCCGCCGCGCGGGTGGTCGAACTTTCGGCGCACACTCAATCACCCCTGCCCGCAGTTACCGGCCACGTGGCCGAGCGCATGCTGGAGAACACCCATCTGCCCCAGGGTGCAGCGGCGCCACTTGAGGCTTTGGTTCAGGAATGGCTCGCCGGCGGGACGCCCGAGGTACGCCGAAGAGGCGTTGCTGCGGCGACATCGGTGCTGCATTTGCGTCGGACCTTTGACACTATCCTGCGTGTCCTGGCTGAGGCCGGGGATCCCGATACGCTTGGCTACCTAGCCTTTGCGTTGAGTCGGCACGCCAAGGTCTTCCTCGAAGCTGGCACATTTTTCGACTGGCTGGCGCTGTGTGTGCGCCTACCTACCAGCCACGCGGGAGCAGTTCGATTCTTGGACTCTACCCTGGCTCGGCTTCTCGGCCCGCAATCGTCACATCGTGACGCAGTGCTCCAATTTCTGCAGGCTTGGATCACGGCTCAGCCGATGGGGGAGCGGATTGGGCGTGAATTTCCCGAGCTGTTTGGCAGTTGCGCAGGCCGTATCGTGGAAGACCAGGCACTCTTGCCTCAGGTCGTGACGACCTGGTTCATGGCCGACGCGCGAGCCATGCCCGATGCAGCGGCCAGTTTGATTGCCGGCCTGAGCTCTGAGGGGCGCGTCCACCGCAACAACGAAATACCCATCTCGGTGGGCTTCGACCCTGCCTTGCTAGACGGCGCTGTGACTGCGGATTTTCTGTTCTTGGCCCGGCGCTTGATTGGCTACGTTATCAACGCCGATCTTCTGCTCTCGCTGGCCCTCTCGTTGCTGCGCGTCCGCGACGCCCAGTCGCGTGTGCATCCGCTCATGGCCTCGCTACTAGGGGATGAAATCGGGTACGACTACCCCGTCACCACCGTGAAACGACTCGGCACCGCGATCGACACCGAGACCGATGCGAGCACGCGAGCCTTGCTGGAACGCATTCGCGATGACCTACAGCGCTATCTAACTCAACTGGACACCTTGCCGCGGCTGCAGGAGCTTGAGGTACCGCTTACCGTGCAGCGCGCTTTCCGCAAAGCGCGGGCCAAGCAAATGGAGCATGGCATGCGCGAAGCGAGGAAGAAATCAGTCTTCGCGCAGATCGTGACCCAGGTCCACCTCAAGGCAGGGCTCAGCTCATTCCAGTACCTACGCGAAGACTTCACCGAGCCGATGACTCTGAAGTCCATGTCCTATTCGTTCGAGATGCCGCGGCGCGAGTCGCTGGATCCGGTGGGGAACGCTTACCGCCTGCACATGCAACGGTTGGCGAAGAGGGAACAGTCATGAAACCAGCGCTGTCCCAGTACTTGCGCACTTTGCGCGAACGCGATGAGTTCGACAGGCTGCTGCCCGAGCTTGTCTCCGAGATGGGCTACGTCCCCCTGGTCAGGCCCAAGGCCGGCATCCGCCAGTACGGTGTGGACTTCCCGGCTGTGGGCAAGTCGCCGCAGGATGGGGTCGATGAGTTGCTGCTGTTCGTGATCAAACAGAGCAACATCACCCGGGGAGTGTGGAGCGGAGCACCCGACAAGGTGCTTGAGAGCATGCAGGAGGTGCTCCATACCTACCTGGACAGCCATGTGCCCCCTGAGTACCGAAGCTATCGCAAGGTCATCGTGCTGGCCACGACCGGCGACCTCTCGCAGGACGTGCAGTTCAACTGGACGAGCTTCGCGGAAAAGCATCCTCAGGCCGTGTTCCGGTTCTGGGGTGCGGACCGGGTCGCCGAATTGTTGGAGACGCACCTGCTAAACGAGCAGCTATTCGATGCCCAAGACCGGACGGACCTGCGCAAATCACTCGCTCTGGCTGCCGACAGCGAATACCGGTTTCAGGATTTTTGCCGGCTGCTGCGACGCCAATTGGGCCTCGCACCCGATGGCACTTTGACTGAGGCAGGCCAAGCGCAGGACCGAAAGGCAATGGTCAAGGCATTGCGCCGGATTCATCTCGCGGCGATGGTGTGTGCCTATTGGGCGGACGCCGAGGGCGAACGACGCCAAGCATTGTGGGTGCTGGAGCGCACCATGCTGTGGGTTTTTCATCGTGCACAGTTGCAACAGCTGGAGCAGCACAGCGACGTCATGGACGCCTTGGCTGACATTTGGAACTCGTACAACGAGATCGGCCACCGGTACTATGAGCGCATCTTGGAGCACGTGCACGTCAAGGACGGGTTGTCGGGCTATGCGCAGGAGGGGGCGGAGTACGCGCTGACGGTGTTCGAGCAAGTCGGGTTGCTGGCTACGCTGGGCCTTAGCCAAATTGCGGTCGAGCCCGACGAGACGCGCAAGAAGTTGGTGGCCGAAAATGCGCTGACAGTGGCGCAAGCACTCGCAGCGTTCTTAGACAGCCATCCGGCTACCGGCTCACCACGCCTTGATCATCAGGTAATCGATGTATGCCTCGGCCTTGTGCTGTTCCTCTTCACCGGACAGGAAGAAGCGGCCAAAGGGTGGCTCAATCACTTGGCTGGCCGCTTGAACTTCGTCTTCATGACCGGCAGACTGTTTCCGGTTGGAACCGATTCGCTTGACGATCTCGTGGAACTGGATGCGGGTGGAGCAGATGATGAGTTCAAGGCCACGCTCAAGCAGACGTCCTGGCTTTTAGCCACGATTGCATCCTGGTGCGCGATGCTCGGCCTAGATGACGTGTACAGCAATCTGGCAAACGGCCACAACGGAACCTATCCCGAAGTCGGTGCCCAAATCTGGCATCCTGCAGACGACTGGAGAGTTGGCTGGTACTTCGGTCCTGCTTACGTCAATGCGGGGGTTACCGAGGCTCCCTATCCCCTCCCAGCGCAGGCACAGGAACTACGCGCACGCATCCAGAAGTTCAACGCCAGTGGCCGTCTGAAGTGGGAGCAAAATTCGCCGGCTCGAGCGGTAGGCTTGTGGGCCATCGACTTCCTTGCATGCCGCCATTTCCGCACACCGGTACCGGCGTCCATGTGGTACGGGATCAAGCAATAGCTGGAACGGAATGTCGTCTTGGCGAGCATTCGTCTGCCAGTTCATTCTTTCTTGGCAGCATCGAGTGTGGTCGCATGATTGAATATGCCCGCCAAGTAGCGCTGGCAATCTTCAACTTCTGAACCCACAAAGCAGCGGAAATCCTCGATCAGGCCAAGGTCCCGCCGAGACAGCATGGCGCGCAGAGGCCCGTCAGTAAAGAATGCATCGCAATACCCGATCGCCGCCGCGGCGTGATCAAAGTCGAACAAGTCGTTGGGTTTCAGGGCCTGCTTCTTGTTCCAGCGGACAGCGGCATGCAACAGGGACTTGATATGAAGGCTACGGATGGCTTTGCGCCCGTCCTCTGTGCCCAGCGCTCCCACCAGGAACGACAGGCACTGTCGATCAACTTCAGCACGTTCGCCAGTTCCGTCCGCCGGTAGCGGTCCTGCCTCCAGCGGCAGCATCGGCGCCAGGATTTGTGCAAGCGTGCCCGCGAAAAGGTCCAGCACCCCAATCAGTTCGTCCTTGTAGGTCTTCCGGAAACTCTTGAGATCCGCGGCGTGGATCTGGTTCTGCTCGTTCAAATTCGATGAGGTCTGTCGGAAGTGAAGCGGGTCGGCGTGGACAAACGCTTCGCCCAGGTGGGAGCACATCTGGACCAAGGAGACGTTGTCCCACATGTGGTCAAAAAACGCTTTCTGGATTGCCAGGTTCGTGGCAACGTCGAAAGCCATCTTTGTGGGATGAACGAAGCCCATGACGTAGCTGAGCTTGGACCACGCGAGCTCCCTCAAGGGATAGAGACTGGCCCCCGGCTTAGCCGAGTGCACGTAGTGCGCGATCTCGGTTCCAACGCGCAGGTGAAAGGGGACGAGTGTGACGCCGAGGCTGAGCTCATCGATCAGCCCGGCCGTCGCCACTCGAGACGCGCTGTCGGTTTGCTTGAATAGTTCAAGAAAGGTGCCGTCGCTGATCGGGCAGAACGCAACGCCGGACTTGACCAAGCCGCGCAGCGTTGACAGCATCTGCAGGCCTACATCCGGTGCGCCGCTGCGCATCGCATCGCGCAACAAGATCCAGAAGCACAGGTCTAGATAGATGGCTTTTCTGGGCGCCAACATCGCGCCCAGCTCCAGCAGCCTGCTGCGAGTGTGACGATCGAGACTCACCTCAGGCGATGCCCTGTGCCTGTCGATCGACGATCCGACCTCTTGCGGGTTCATCTAGCTCACACGACCTTCTTCAGCCTGGACTTCTGACGTCGGTACTCGAGCAATAGGCCGTCGAACAACGGGCCCAGTGCACTGACCAGCTGGTCGTTGATGGCCTCGAACTCTTGCTTGCGGCGAACCGTGTACTTCTTCACGAGCTGCCCACGAATGTGCAGCAGGTTCTTGTAAGGGTAACTTCGGTCGGTGCCCCACGTCGCTTCGGTGTGCATGTACAGCAGCTCAATCCTTCGCAGTTCCGGGTCCATGTGTGAATGTCGATGGATGAGCTTGTGCCGTTCCTGCTCTTCATCCTTGATGGCCTTCTTGACCGCCTTTAACAGCTTGGGCATATCAGTACGAGAGACTTGCAGGTTGCTCACGATGGCACCATGGTTCACCAGCTCATCTGACATGCAGAGGTGGAAAACTGCGTTCGCAAGCTGCAAGCATCGGTCGTACATCGACACCATGCGAATCAGGTAGTTCTCGACGTTGAACAGCAAGTGGTGGGACCTTCTGACTCCCGCCTCGTCCGCCTTCTTGCCGTACTTGAAGTCCGTCATGAAGTGCACGGCATGGTGGAGTTGTTGAGCCCACCCGAGTGCGTGGGACAGAGCGAAGCCAACGCGCGTGACGTAGAACTGGAGTTCGTCGAGCGTTGTTGCCTCATCGAAGTCATCCGTGAGCTTCAAGCCCAGCACGTCTTGCACGTCGATGCTGTCTTGGACGGCTTCTGTGAATAGCGGGTGTTGATGCAGATCGTCGAGTGTCAATTGTTTCCTTCCTCAGACTCAGAATCTGCGTAGGCAACGACGCGTCTGCATATCTCCACAAACTCCACCATCGATAGGTCGTTTTTCGCATCGTTGGTGCGCCACGCGCAGATGCGGAAGCTCGCCTCGGTGGCACCTGCGTCCACGTGGTCGACCGACGGCAGCAGAGCGAACTGCGCCTTGTAGACATGCCGACCTAGCTTCGACTCGTCGTTGTTGTACTTGCTGATGAGGTGCCAGTGCAGTTGCTCACCGGTGTATGCGTCGCGCCCACCAGACAGGACGACTGCCGCATGGATGGCCTCCTTGTACAGCGAGCGCTTGGTGGCGTCAGCGCTGTGCCCCCGAGCGCGGTCGCGCTTCACATGTGCCATCGCCTTGCGCCCCAGCCAACGCTCGTAGGCCTCCGGCGAGGTCGCCCCTTCGAGAAAGGCTGGCATGGTGTGTTTGAGCGGCATCGTGCGTCACCCCTCTCGTGGCGGCTGTACGCGTGTGTACGTCTTCCCCTGCAGCACTCGCTGCACTTGTTCGACATTCCGGGCACCCACGGTCTCGAATATCTGCTGCGGCGTGCGCCCCTTCGCCGCCAAGTCGCGGATGGCCAGCACCTGACCAGGCGTCAGCACGTCCGACCGACCGGCCAGCACCTTGAGGTAGAACTCGTCGTCCCGCCACAGCTCCGCCAGGAACAGGTTGGGCACCCCTGCGCGCACCCCAACGCGGCGAGCGTACGCAGCGATGGCACGGTCGCGCTCCTCAAGGCTGATCTCGACCTTGTCGGTGAGCCGATGCTCGTGCAGGAATCGCAGGCCCTTGAATCCGCCAGGGATCATGTTGAGGGACTTGCCAACCTCCATCATCGCGTCGACCTGTTCCTCCTCCCAGGCCATAATGCCCTCGAACGTGTGGCTAAGCACGATGAGCTCCGATGACAGCATCACGTTCGTGTCGCCAGCGTAGGCCCGCCATGCAGCGTGGAAGCGCTTGTTGCTGCCGCCTCGCATCTCAGCCAGATGCTCCTCCATGCGTACGAGCCAGTTCCGACTGGTCACCCCGATGTAGAACACCTCCTTGAGCATGCCGCCATCGGGCTCCATGAACACGATGCTGTGGCTGTAGCCTTGGTGGCCCTGAGTGACATCTCCGTAGCCCATTATCAGCACCTGCAGCGGCACGCTGACGGAACGGGTCAGTCCCGTCGCCTCCTTCACCTGAATGTGCAAGACCACTCGCTGCTCGGGGGCAGGACGTGCGAACTGGGTCTGTTCGAAGTAGGCCTTCCATTGCATATCGGTGCGCTTCGTCGCCGCGTCATAAATGAACACGACGTCGGCGTCGATCTGAGCAAACTCGCATAGGTGGAGCTTGCGCGCCTGCTTGTTGTGCTCGAGGAGTTGCCGGGGGATGCAGCCTACCGGCTGGGCGTAGTTCTTCTCGGCCCCCTTCAGAAACGCCTCCAGCTGGAAGTACAGCAACGACACAGGCAACGAGCCAATGCGCCCGTGCTGGATGTGCCCCAGTAGGTGGTGGATTGCGTTGAGGTCGAGGTACCGAACGCTGGGCGTGGTGGTGGCCTTCTTCGCAGGGGAAAGTTTGGGCGGCTGCAGCTTCACGGACTCACCCTTGCTCGCCGTCGCCGCGGCAGTCATCGGCCAGCAGCCACTCAGAGTCGGCCGGCCGCTTGATCCACAAGTCGCGCCAGGCGTTGCGGCTAGTCCCGCTCACGGTGTTGGCCAGGCGCCCCGGTGTGATGGGTTCGCCCTCGTAGACCAGTTTGTCGCCCTCAACCTTGGCGTAGTACCAGTCGCTCTTGTATTGCATGCGCACTTCGGTGCCGTCCGGCAGGAACAGGCTCTTCCACTGGTAGCCCAGCGTCGAGCTGGGACGTAGCAGCTCGGGCTTCCAGTTGGCGTTGGACATCCAGTAATCGACGGCATCGGAAACGGCAAGGACTGGGTCGCGGGCGTCGCCCTTGCTGCGAAGGAACTCAGCGAGGTCGAGAAACAGGGAGGTGGACACTGGTACCGAGATTTGCGTTTCCATGCTTGAAATTCCGTTTTTAAACTTATTTGTACTTTACACGCGAAAAACGAAGAGTCAACCATGCGCCGTCGCCCACTTGCGCAGTTTGTCGTTATGCCGTACATTTGTACGTAATGCCGGCAAATTGCCGGATAACCGGAGATTTGTACATGGCGCGGACTGAACGATTGGAATTGCGGTTGGACGACGACCTGCTGCAGCGTGTGGACGAGTGGATGGAGAGCACTGGTCAAGCCAGCTCTCGCTCCGACGCCGTGCGCCAGCTGGTGGACGTTGCGCTGGGCACGATGACGGGCAAGAGCATTCATCTCACCGATGGTGACAAGCTCAACTTCATGGTCCTGCGGGACATCGTCAAGCACCTGAAGATCAAGGACGCCGAGACGGATGTCGACTTCGTGGCCGAGACGGTCTATGGCGGACACTACTGGGCACCCACTTGGGAGATGCAGGGCCTCTTCCACAAGCACGCCGACCGCCCGGCTGATGTCACTTTGGTGGTCGATACGCTGGACATGTGGGACTTCATCGAGGGATGCATCGAGAAGCTGCCTCAGGAAGACATTGAGAAGCTCAAGGCTTCCAACCACGGTTACCTGCCGAAGTTTCACGGCTTCGACGGCAATAACGAGGCTACGCTGATGAGCATCGCGCGATTCGTGGTGGAGAAGATGGACCGGTTTTCGCGGTTCAAGAAGCGGGACTTCAACTCGCACTCTCCGACAGCGGCACGCTATCGCCGTATGACCACGGCCTTCGAGCCCATCCGGGCCACCCTGGGCTTCGGCCGCGACCTGGGCGCCGACCAGATCATCGAGTTGCTCAAGGTCGAACGTTGAGCCAGGTCCTGCTCGCAAACTAGCCCGCCTTTGAGCGGGCTTTTTTTATGTGCGCCCAGCATGGGCGCACACCTGCGGGTGCAAGTCCCGCCGTAAGTTGATCACATCGTGCGCGCTGCGCGCGTGGCCGGGGTTCTCCAGGGGACTGGCTAGAGCCAATCCCCGCCGCGCAGGCTTGGCGCCCCTCGATACCGCCGAACAGGCGGCGCCTGATCGGCCAGCGCATGGTGCCGATGCGCGCTGCGCGCTTGTTCCCCTCCAGCTAGGCGTGCCTGCGGCACGCGGGGGCGCTCGCCGCGCGGCCGTGAGTTCGTCGCTCCCCTGGCCGTTGGCCGGATTTCCGTCTTTCCCCTCCTTCATCGCTGATCCCGCGACCGTAGCCGCCGGTGCCTGGCCGTCAAGGCGCGCAGGGCCGTGTCCTCGCCTGCGGCTGCGGGCCGCACCAACCCTGCGCTTGTTTCCTTGACGGCCAATCCCCGCCGGCCCGGTTTTTCGCGGGCGATGAACTCAGGAAAGACGGCGGCAACGGCGACCAGCCCGGGTCACTGCGCCGAACCCACCGAAGCCAACACCGGGCTCCGAATCTTGGAATCCGGCTGGGGTGGGAAACCACAGGAGAGCCGCGCATGCAGATACCGAAACCTTGAACCCTTTCCCTTTTTTCCTTCTTTTTTCTTTCAACGTCCCGACACGGGACAGGAGTTTTTAACTATGAACACCGCTACCCTTCACGAAACCACCGCCATCGCCGCTGCTGTCGCAGCCGTCACAGCATCGCAGGAACTGCTGCTGATTCCGCTGTCCAAGCTGCGGCCTTCCAGCCGCAACGTGCGCAAGAGCGGCGGCACGTCGATTCCCGAACTGGCCGCGAGCATTGCCCGCGTGGGTTTGCTGCAAAACCTCAACGTGGTGCTAGCCGCCGATGGCGAACACTACGAGGTCGTAGCCGGTCGCCGTCGCCTCGCCGCACTCAAGCTGCTGGTCAAGCGGCGCAAGCTCGCCAAGGACTTCGAGGTGGCCTGCCTGCTGGGATCTGACGCGACGGCGCGTACCGTCAGCCTGACCGAGAACGTGCAGCGCGAAGCCATGCACCCCGCCGACCAGTTCGAGGCCTTCGCTGATCTGGTGGCCGAGGGACGCCCCATCGAGGACATTGCCGCCGACTTCGGCGTGACGCCCTTGGTGGTGCAGCGGCGCTTGAAGCTCGCCAACGTCTCGCTGCGCCTGTTGGCCGACTACCGGGCCGACGCCGTGACGCTGGAGCAGTTGATGGCGCTTGTCATCACCGACGATCACGCGGCGCAGGAAGCGGCGTTCTATGAGTCGCCGCAGTGGCAGCGCAGCCCGGAGGCGCTGCGCGATCACCTCACGCACGAGGAAATCGATGCGAATCGCGATGCGCTGGCGAGGTTCGTGGGGGTTCAGGTCTACGAGCAGGCTGGCGGCGCTGTGCGGCGCGACCTGTTCGCGGATGAACAGAACGGCATCTTTCTGACGGACGCGGCCTTGCTGGAGTCGCTGGCGAAGGACAGGCTCGCGCCGGTGGCCGAGCAGGTGCAGGCCGAAGGCTGGGGCTGGGTGGACGTGGCTCCGCGCGCCACCTACGCCGATCTGCACCAGTTCCAGCGCATGCGCAGCAAGCGGCGCGAACCGAGCAAGGCCGAGGCCAAGCGCATTGCCAAGCTCGAAACGCAGCAAGGCAAGCTGCAAGACCGCCTGGACGACGAGAACGAGGACATGACGGACGAGCAGGCGCAGGCCGCGCAGGACGAGATGGACACGCTGGGCAACGAACTCGAAGCCATCGAGCGCACGCTGGTGGTCTATCCGCCCCGCACGATGGCGACGGCGGGGGCCGTGGTGTCGCTCGACCACATGGGCGGCGTGATCGTTCATCGCGGGCTGCTGCGCGAGGAACAGGCCAAGGCGTTGCGAGAGCAGGAACGCGATGGGCACAGTGCGGATGACGAAGCCGAGGGCGGCAGTGGGCAGCAGGAAGCCAAAGTGACCATTTCGGAGAAGCTGGTCAAACGCCTGAGTGCCCATCGCACCGCCGCCCTTCAGGCGGAAGTTGCGCGGCACCCGCAGGTGGCCTTGGTCGCCGTGGTACACCGGCTTGCATTGCGCGTCATTCATGACGCGCACTACGGTTCGCCCATCAACATCACCGCCAACCCGCAAGACCGGCTGGAGCAGTACGCGTCGGACGTGCCCGAGGCACCGGCTGCGGTGGGCATGCGGCAGGTACGGGAGGCTTGGGCTGAACGCCTGCCCCACGACCCGGATGCGCTGTTCGCCGAATTGCTGGCAATGCCACAGCAGGAACTGCTGTCGCTGCTGGCGGTGTGCGTGGGCTTCACGGTAACGGCCATCGCTTCGCGTGAGGACGAAGCGCCGGCTGCTGCACTGGCGCAGGCGGTGGGGCTGGACATGCACGCGTGGTGGACACCGACCGCAGCGGGCTACTTCGATCACGTTTCCAAGGCCAAGGCCCTGGAAGGGGTACACACCTTCGCGCCCGGTGAGGTGAATCGGCTCGGCAAACTCAAGAAGGCGCAGATCGCCAGCGAGGCCGAGCGGCTGGCGGCGGGTACAGGCTGGCTGCCCGCGATGTTCCGCGCCCGGGAGGCAGCGGCGGTTGACGTTGCAGCCGCTGAACCGCTTGCCGAGGGGCAGGCTGATGCCGAAGCCCAAGAGGACGCGCACGCAACGGCGTGATCCTCATGAATCCCCGGCCGCAAGGCCGGGGATCGAGAAATCGGCGCGACGCGCGCGGCAAGTCTGCCGCGCGCGTTTTGGCTTCCGCAGCACGCAAGCTCTCGGTTCATTGAATGCCGCCCTACGCCAGGGCTCGCTGCCGTGGGTTGGGGATGCCTGCTGGACACGGGAGCATCGAACAGCACCGATCGCCTGCAATGCAGCGCGCTGATCGGGCCTTCGATAACCCCACCTGGATACCCATGAACCACCAACGCGTCAGCGAAATATTCTTTGAAGAGTCCTACACCGTGCCAGCGGACCAGACGGCGAAGTCGCTTTTCTCGCGGCTTCCTCACGGAAGCGGGTATGCGGAGCGGCTGATCGAATGTCTTGCCACCGGCTACCTGGTGGCGGTGGTCGAATCCATTTGCATTCGTGAGATGCAGCAGCATGTCGATGCCTCCGCGGAAGTAGTGGTCGGCCGAACGATCCGTATCGACCACCAAGGGCCGATCCCGCCCGGGTCGCCCCTGCGGTTGCGTGGATGGCTCGAACGACTGGGAGATCGCAGCGCGACATTCCGCGTTCAGGCCCACGATGCGCACGAAATCGTCTGCGAGGCCACTGTCACACTGGTGGCCGCACAGCGGGCACATCTGGAGTCGCGCATCGCGACAAAGGTTCTGGCCCTCCAATGCCCTGGAAGCTAGAACAGAAGCACTCCGCCGTTTGCGGAGCGCGGGATGCGACTCAGCTCGCTGCACTCGACGGTCGTGCGTGCCGTCCTGAAGCGGGCAAACAGTCCGCCGTGACAGCGGTGGTGCGCAGCGGGCGTTCCACTGCGCGTTTCCTTCCACACTGCAATTGCCGATCTCTTGGCCAGCGCCCATGCGGTGGGATCGTTCTTCCTTGTCTCATTGCTCCGTCACCATGGAACTGGATCGCTTCGGGAGCAGTTCCGGAACGCTGTTGCAGCGGTGGCGGTTCTGGGGCCATGCGTCCTTTCGCGACAGGATCACACCCACAGCGGCCTTGTATTTGTCGTGAATCCTGGCGAGGGAACGGCGGCTCTATGTGCCGCCTCGGGCTTGTTCTCCGCAACCGTCCAGCCCGACAAATTTCCCCGACCTGCGGTCTTCCTCGCGAGGCAAATTTCTCGGGCCTCCCGGTCCTTCACTGCGTTGCGGCCCCTTCGCTTCGCTATGGGATGCGGCGCGCCCGGACCCTCACCCATCGGATCACGCCAAGGCCGCGATGGGCGCGACCTGGTTAACTTCAAAAGGACTTCATCATGGCCAACATCGGCACCTTCACCGCACAGAACGACAGCTACACCGGCACGGTTCGCACCCTGACGCTCAACGTCAAGGTCAAGATCGTGCCCAACAACAAGGAGAGCGAGAACGCTCCGGACTACCGCATCGTCGCTGGCAACTTCGAGATCGGCGCGGCGTGGAAGAAAGTGAGCAAATCGGATCGGCCCTACCTGTCGGCGACCCTGGATGACCCGTCGTTCCCGGCGACCATCTATGCCCGCCTGGTCGAAGGCGAGGATGGCGCGCATAACCTGATCTGGTCGCGCAGCAAGGGCGACTGAGCGTCGCCCTCGGCGCCCCGCCTCGGCGGGGCGCTGTTCCCCTGCCAGGGCGCTACTTCAATAGGTCGGGCAGGCAGTCTGCGAACGCGGGCTGAATCTTGCGCATGGGCTTGGCCACGGCTTCGTCCCACGTCAGGACCGCCAGGGCCATGGCGGTCATCGTGAGCAGCCCATTGGAATTGCGCAGGATCTGCAGGGCCAGGTGGACCGGGAAGCCCTCGGACTGGCGGCGCAGCGGATGGATGCCGCCATGCACAAAGGAGTTCAGGGAATGCCAGGACACGTCCTTGAAGTGCGCCAGCATCTGATGCGCGGCCGCGGGCACGTTTGGTCCGACGCGCTTTCCGATCTGCTCGATCATCTCGCTGGCCGAGGGAAGATTCTTCGCGGCCTGCTCGCTCTGCAGGGTCAGTGGTGCGCTGAGCTTCTCGATGGCCAGATCGCTGGCTGCATATTGCAGCCACATGGCGCGGGTCAAGGCCTCGAACTGAAGCCGCATTAGGCCGACTGCCGACGTGGCCAATCCCATCGCCGTCAAGGCGCGCAGGCTGAGCCCATGCTCGAGCGCCACGGAGCACATGCCGAAGGCAGCCTCGCCACGAGGTGAGGGATCGAACTCGGCGCCGTCGAGCAGGTGCAGTAGCGCTTCGTGCAGCTCGTCGGATCGACGGAGCATCACTTCCAGGGGATCGTCCGAGGGTTCTTGTTGGGAAGCTTCCATACAGACATCGTAGTCGCTCGGTGCCGCTTCTGCGCGTCAGCAGATGGAACGGGCTGGCATCTGACTAGCGGCTTTGTGGATGTTCCCAAATGAGTAGACCCGTATCTACGTCTGCTCGCCAATCCGCTTTCACGGCTTTGCGGTTCCACGGTTCAACGGCGATTCGTGAAGACGGCTTTGCGCTTCGGAGGGTTTGTTGAATGACGCATTGCGGTATTTACGAGTCTCCGTATATCCGTCACTGACGCGGAGAGTTTCCGTGCGTCTCCGGCGATGCCGGCCGCGCTGTCGTGCTGCGCATCGAGCCGCCGGTGGCGTCTCGCCCCTTCGGGCTTTCATCGCTGACGCCTTCGCACCTGTCGGCGCTGCGCACTGCGTTTGCAGGAGCGAATGGGCTGGTTTGCTGTTCCCTTCACCGTATCACGCCGTTCTCGCCGTCAAGGTCTGCGCGTGCGTTGCACGCTGGCGTCCTGGCGGCCGTCTGTCGAACCCTGACGGCTGCGCTGCGCCGTGCTGCTTCCGGTCTCGGGCAATCCCGCCCCAATTCCTTCCAAGGAGAAGACCATGACGAAGCTCATCACCGACGAACAACGCGCGCTGCTGCTGGCCAACGGCCGGCAATCCCTCGAACAAGAAAACTTCGATCCCGCCCCGGTGGTCAAGCTATTCACCCCGGACGCTGGGGCGACCTGGCTGTTGACCGAGATTGACCCGGACGACCACGATCATGCGTTTGGGCTGTGCGACCTGGGCCTGGGTTGCCCCGAACTGGGGTGGGTCAGTCTCGTAGAGATTGCGACTGTGCGCGGCGGGCTCGGACTTCCCGTTGAACGGGATCTGCACTTCGCACCGCAGAAGCGTCTGAGTGTGTATGCGCGTGAGGCGCGGTTCGCTGGACGGGTCGTGGTCTAGCGTCGGTCTATCGGCCGCCGGCGACTGCTGGCGGCCAATCCAGTCTTAATCCTCTTCCTTGAGCAGTCGTGCTTCGGTTTCCAGCATCAGTTCGCCAGCGCTGCGGCCTAACGCACGGGCGATCTTCAAGATCATGGCCAAGGTTGGCATGTGCTCGCCGCGCTCAATCTTCCCCATATGGGAGCGCTCGATGCCCGCCAAGTGGGCCAAGGTTTCCTGGGCGATACCGTCCTCGGTGCGCAGGCTGCGCACGGCATCGCCAAAGGCCCGCGCCGGGCCTGCCTCAAATGTCCTCGCGCCGGTCGGCCGCCCGCGCTGAATTCCTTGCTTCTGCATACACAGAAGCGTCGTGTTTCATGTCTATTAAAACCACGTTATCTTTAACTCATAATGTGGCGTGCGCTATCCCAGCGCGCTTGCATTCGAAATTTGCGGTTCGACAAGCGCTGTCGCGGAGGGACTTGCGTTATGCCTCCTGCGAATTAGTATGTAACTATCTCACCAAAACCCCATGACATTTCTCACAGACGAACAACGAGGCCGGATGTTGGCCAACGGTGTCGCGCGGGCGCGTGGGGACGCTCTTGACCCCTTGCCCGTGGTCAAGCTCTACACGCTGGACGCTGGGGCCGTCTGGCTACTGACCGAGCTGAACGCCGACGGGGACAAGGCCTACGGCCTGTGCGACGCCGGCACCGGTAGCCCTGAGCTGGGACACGTCAGCCTCGCGGCCCTCGAAGGCGTTCGCGGGCCGCGAGGTATGCGCATCGTGGTCGATCCGCACTTCAAGCCGCGCCAAACACTGTCTGGCTACTTGGCCGACGCACAGCGCGACGGTTCAATCAACGACTGACGCGGCCTGCGCTCAGCCACGCATCACCGATTGCAGCCGAAGCAACCGTTCCCGATAGGCCTCAGCATCCCTGCGCGACGCCCAAGGCATGCAGCCGTCATTGAACAGGTAGCCCTCGCTCTCGGGACGATGGGAGAACGCTTTCAGCCGCTCGCCGTCCAGACGCGCATGGAGGTGCGGGAACGTCTCGTAAGCCGCCCACTCGTCGGTGACCTGCCCGACGGGTTTGTAACGTCGATTCACCAGGATCGACGTGTCGTCATCGAGCTGCTTTGCTGCATAGGGCAGCCAGCAGCGCAGTTCCCAGTTCACCCTGGTGGCCGCGTAGATTTTGAACCGGGGCACCGAGAGAAGACAGCCCATGTAGTCGATCGCGAAATCGACGGCGTTCTGCGCTGTGATGAACTTGTGAGAGAGATCCTCGACCATCTGGCGCGCCGCGTCCACCCGTGGCGTGCGGCTGTACGCCGGAAGCTGCACCTTGTGCAGAGCCATGCGCATCTCTTCGGCCGTTCGTGCAAAGTGGTAGGGCGGAGGACCGGCCGGCGATTCGGCCGCGTTCTTCATCAGCAGCGACCAGTTGCGGTGGCCTTTTGTGGCCGCGACCTGGTCCAGTGCTTTGCTGTGCGGGATCATTGAAGCGCGGCTGAGCCGTTTGGCCTCGCGCTTGAGGTGCTCGATTTGAGCTGCGGAATAGTGTTCAGGCATGTGCGTTCCATAAGTTGTACCGCTGACGTTCGATGCGCCCACACATCGAGTCCTGCGGCAGACTCATGAAAGTCAGCCTCTCGTCCGCAATGACTTGCGGACCACGTTGCTGAACCAGCTTCGCCAGCGTGGGCGGGCGGGCCGACGTTAGGCGGCACAGCAATATCTTAGCAAATCGAACCGAAGGGCACTGGAACACCACATCACCTCGCTTTCGGCGCGCCGAGCACCCGCGCCAAAGGCTACGTACGCCGCCCGATTTCATGTCAGCTTCTTGCGATCAGAAGGGAAATTGCCATGGCCAAGCATGACGTCGATGACCTGCCGCAAGCGCCTTGGGGCGTGGCGGCTGCCTACCTCAATACGCTCGACCTCGATGGACCGGCGCTCGCTGGGGAGTACCTACGTCGCAACCCGAGTTACCGAACCGACTATGCAGCGGCGATGCGCCGGGGATCGGCATGGTGCGAGCGATGGGGCCTGCGATGTTGTCGAAGATCCGCGCCTAGGCGCCCGCGAGGCGCATCCGCATTGGCTTTCATCCCCTGACGAGCTGTTGCACGTGCGCGCTTCGAGCTCGCGCGGTGCCACCGACCGTTTCGATCTCTGGAGCATCCCAGGTCGGAAGCGCTTATCGTTTGGCGATGCCGAACTGACGCTCACAGCAGAGGTGTCCGCGTTGCGCCTGCGTGCATCGCTGGCCGGCGACCTCACTGACGGCGCGCCTTACGCCTGCGTCGTGCCGCTAACGCTTGACCTGCGTGGCCAGCTCAACGCCTTCAACGTGCAAGCGCAGGTCATGAAGGGCCATGCACCGCAGGTCGACGCCGCCCGGCCAGTGACCCGCGCTGCGCTGCTGCACCTGCGCGCCCTGCAGGCGCTTGATGCCTCCCAGGCGGGCGCGTCGCATCGCGACATCGCCCAGGCCTTGTTCGGCCTGGAAGCCGTCGTCCTTCGCTGGCATGAGGACGGCGAACTGCGCGCGCAGGTGCGTCACTTGTTGCGCCGAGCCGAGGCGTTCATGACTGGCGGCTACCTGGCCCTTGCCGGCGTCTCTCATCCCGCAGCGAAGCACCCCGGAGACGAACCGGTACGCTGAATCTCTCCCTGCCCTGATCGGGGCCGGTTCCCGAGACTGCCTCCATCGGGCCGCGAATGGTTTGCGGCCCATCGACAGCGATGGAGGCCGTCATGACAGTTGGCAGTTCTTTCCCTTCCCGCACGATGGCAGCGGCTGCGCCACAGTCTGCTGCGGTTCCGGCTGCGCCGGTCAATCCCGAGTTCCTGACCACCGACGAAGCCGGCGCGTTCCTGCGGTTGTCGCCGCGCACGCTGGAGAAGCAGCGCGTACTGGGCGGTGGTCCGCGCTTTCGAAAATTCGGTGCGCGCGTGGTCTACGCCGCCGCCGACCTGCGTGCCTGGGCCGACAGCCGCGCCTACGGCATGACCTCGGACCCAGGCTACGTGCAACGCGACTCCGTCCGCTGACTAGCCACTTCGGAGGCAACACCGCATGTCGAAGCGCCTGAGCGAACGCGAACAGCTCTCGCTGTTCCGCGCGCTGCCGCACGGCGACATGGCCCTGCGCGATGCGCAGGACCTGACGGCTTACCCCTTCTTCTCCTTGGCGAAGTCGCCGCGCATCGTCCCAATCCGTTTCGAGGCTGGCGGCATCTCGCTCACCGTCGAGGGCGTGCCCGAGCACGGCATCGCCACCATCTGGGATGCCGACGTGCTGATCTGGGCTGCCAGCCAGATCATCCAGGCGAAGAAGGAAGGCATCGCGCCTTCACGCCTGATGGTGGCCACGCCTTACGAGATCTTGCGCTTTGCGCAGCGGGGTACTGGTCGCAGCGACTACCTGGCGCTACGCGCTGCGCTAGACCGACTGCAGTCCACCACTGTCGCCACGACGCTGCGCCAGCGCGAACGTCCGAACGGCGGCAAGCGCACGCACCGCTTTTCCTGGATCAACGAATGGAAGGATTACATCCGGCCTGACGGGCGCTCCGACGGCATCGAACTGATCCTGGCCGACTGGTTCTTCACCGGCGTGATGGACGAGGCCTTGGTGCTCACGCTCGACCCTACGTATTTCCGGCTTTCAGGCGGCATCGAGCGCTGGCTGTACCGGCTGGTGCGCAAGCACGGCGGTCGGCAGCCAGCGGGCTGGCGCTTCGAGATGCGCCACCTGCACCTGAAGTCTGGGAGTCTGCAGCGACCCTCCGACTTCGCAATTCAGGTGCGCCAGCTTGCGCGGCGCCAGGCGCTGCCCGGCTACCAGTTGTCCTTGGAGCGCAGCGGGGGCGTCGAATGGCTCGCCTTTCGGCCCGGTTCGGCCGAACCGTCCGAAGGTGACTTATCCACAGCTTCTGTTGAAGAACCTGTGGATGTCGTGGGGATGGGCTCGGTGGATCACCCGCACGACCCACGGTGGATCACCCGCAGGACTATCGGTGGATCACCCGCACCAATCGACCGAAAAGCCGCGCCCAGCAACGGTTTCAGGCCGCCCTAAACATCTAAAGGAATACATAAATGGAAGTCACGCGCGCGCGAACCGAAGCTGCTCAAAAGTTGGGCAGTGCCTTGTCGGAGGCAGTCCGAACAACCGAAAACCGTCTGCCAGGAAGACAAGACAGTTCTGGAAAAGTGATCGCGCTGCTCAACCAAAAAGGTGGTGCAGGCAAGACAACGCTTGCCACGCACCTGGCCGGTGAACTGGCGATGGCGGGAAATCGCGTGACGCTGCTCGACGCCGATCCACAAGGCTCAGCCCTTGACTGGGCGCAACGACGGATGCAGAACGGCCAGGAGCGGCTCTATGGCGTGTTCGGGCTGGCAAGGGACTCGCTGCACCAGGAAGCGCCGCAGATTGCCCTGGAGGCGGATTACGTCGTGATTGACGGCCCGCCGCGGGTCGCGGCCCTCGCACGTTCCGCGCTGCTGGCCGCCGATCTGGTTCTGATCCCGGTCCAGCCCAGCGCCTATGACGTGTGGGCTAGCCATGAAATGGTCCAACTCATCGCCGAGGCTCGGGTGTTTCGGCCTCAGCTTCGCGCGGCCTTCGTGATCAATCGGCGCGTGGTCGGCACGGTGATCGGCCGCGAAGCACGCGCTGCGCTGGCCGATCAGCCGTTCGCTGCGCTGCAATCCGAAGTCTCGCAACGCATCGTATTCGCTGACAGCGTGGCCGCAGGCCGGCTCGCATCCGAAGCCGTGCCGAAGTGCGCGGCGGCACGCGAGATCACGGCGCTGGCGCAGGCAGTGCAGGAGATGCTGCGATGACGGCATCAACGCCATCTGCAGCGCCGAAGCGCGCACCCATCGGCCGCAAGCCAGCCGCCGATCCGGCCTCGACCTGGGTGCGGCAGGCCGATGCACCAGACGTTGCCGCCAAGGCGTCGATCTACACCGCGCGCCTCACCATCGACGTGACGCCAGCGCTGCGAGGCCGCATCAAGGTAATCGCCTTCGAACGCGGCATCACCGCGGCCGAGATGTTGCGCGAACTGCTGGAGCGCGAATACGGCGGAGGCCAGCCATGACGCAGTTATTGCCCTTCACTGTGCAGGCCTGGCCCCAGGCCGCGCTGCCGCCGCGGCCGGTCCAGATGCGGGTCTCGCTCGCCTTCGTCGAGCATCGTGTGAACGTCTGGCTGCGCTTCGGCCATCCCGCGCGCGAAACAACACTGGATCGCTGGCGGCGTGTGGCGACGTTCGAGCCCAACGCCGTGTGTTGCCGCGTGAAGTGGATCGGCAATGACTATGGCACGGCGCTCTGGCAACTCATGGTGCTGGAGACGCCGATGCCGTTCGATGTCGCGCAGCGCATCGCGGGCGTAGCGCCCGGTGCGCGCATCCTGTTGCGCGCCGATGGCGAGCAACAAGTCAAGGTGGTGCTCGAAGTGATTGACGCTATCGAAACGCTGGGCATCGATCCGGCCGCGGTTGCCGTCAGGTACTGGCGTATGGTCGGCAACCGGCTGGCTGCACGCCAGCCGCTGCCGGACTACAGCACCGAACGGCATGCGGCGCATCTTGCGCGAAGGGCGTTGCGATGACGCGGCATGTGCTTTTCATCTGCATGGGCATCGGCCTGGCCGCGCTGTGCGCGCCGGCCTTCATGACGATGTCGGCGCAGGAGCGTGTGTCCGTGGTCTACAACCCGACGGACAGCGTGCCGCGCGGATGGTACCGGATCAGCAGCATCGCCAACACAGCCTCGCTGCACGTCGGCAGCATCGTGCTGGCTCGGCTTCCCGCCGACGTGGCCGCGTTCGCCGGACAGCGCGGCTACCTGCCGAGCGGCGTGCCGATCCTCAAGCGTATCGGCGCCGTCGCACCGCAGTCGGTTTGTGTTCGAGAACAGGTTGTGCTGATTGATGGCGCCATTGCGGCGGACACGCGCACACATGATGGCGCGCGCCGGCCACTGCAGGGCTGGCAGCATTGCCGCCCCCTCGCCGGCGGCGAACTGTTCCTGCTCAGCGACACGAGCCCGGCGTCGTTCGACAGCCGCTACTTCGGCCCCATCACCGCCTCTGCCGTGCTCGGCATCGCGCGGCCACTGTGGACCTGGAGCGCGCCATGAGCTTGGCGCTCTCTCGCTATCAAACATGCCGCCGAACTGCAGCCGGGCATGCGCCTGAGCTGCACTCCGTCGTGCAGGGAGCCCACCGCCAGCGTGCAGCGCGCGCTGCACTGCCGCTGCCTCTCGGGCAGCGTTGCGCACTCCGTGTGCGGCTGGCGGCAAGTCGGAGCCGGGAGCGGATGCGGAAGGCGGAGACGGAGGGCCAGATAAAAGGGGTGGCACGTAGTGCCCCCCCAAGTCAGTCTGCACGTGGGTTTGCGGCGGCACTGCAAGGGGTCTTGGGCGTGCCGCGCAGATGCTGGAATCCGCATGGCAACGGCGTCTGCCGCGTGCCGCTTCCGATGCACTGCGCCACTGTGCGCTGGAGTCTGCATGGGTGCCAATGATGAGGACCGCTTTCACGTCAAGCCGGCGGCGCCTAAGTCCCGTGGCGGACCGCGCTCGCAGCGCTTCGTTTCGCAGGTTCTCAAGCAGGTGTCGAAGACGGGCGCGAAGCCCTCGGGCAAAAGCCTTGGCAGACCCGCCAATACGTTCGGCCGAGGCCGCGTCGCGGCCTCCATGGCTGGCCGGCGCTTGGGGCCGAACGCCCGGCGAATGGTCGTCAAGTCCCGCTTCGTCGTGCTCCGGCGCGCCAGCCCGAACTCGGTGGCCGTGCACCTGCGCTACATCGAACGCGATGGCGTCACACGCGATGGACAGAAGGGCCAGGCATACGGCGCTGACACCGACGCGGCAAACCTCAAGGCCTTTCAGGAACGCGGGCAGAACGACCGTCACCAGTTCCGCTTCATCGTCTCAGCCGAGGACGGCCTGGAGCTGGAAGACCTGAAGGGCTTCACCCGCCAGCTGATGCGCCGCATGGAGATCGACTTGGAGACCCAACTGGACTGGGTGGCCGTGGACCATTGGGACACAGACAATCCGCACACGCACATCGTGCTGAATGGCGATACGGGCGGGCCTGCCAGCCGCAGGGAAGATCTCGTGATCGCCCCCGATTACATGGCCCACGGCATGCGCCAGCGCGCCAGCGAGATCGCCACCGAATGGCTGGGACCGCGCACTGAGGCTGAAATCCGCCTGAGCCTGCTGCGGGAGGTCGATCAGCAGCGGCTTACCAGCCTGGACCGTGCGCTGGTTCGGCAAGCTGGCGCCGATGGCATCGACCTGACGGGCAACCCGCAAGACCGGCAGCGTCAGAACGCGCTGCGGGCACGGCTGCAGCACCTCGAAGGCATGGGTCTCGCCGAGAGGATGGATGCGAACCGCTGGAAGCTCCAGCCCGGGATGGCGGCCGCACTGGACAACATGGGCCAGCGCGAAGACGCGCTTGAAACCGTGCGCCGTGCGCTCAAGGGTCTGCGGCGGGAATGCGTGGTCGATGAGCGGCAGACTGCCCCCGTCATCGGCCGGATCGCGGGCAAGGGGCTGGCCGACGAACTGCACGACCGCGGCTACCTGGTGGTCGATGGCATCGACGGACGGGCTCACTATCTGAAGCTGCCAGCCGGTACCGACCTCGTAGAACTGACCATGAACGGCATCGTGGAGGCGAGGCCACCAGGCCAGGAGAAGCCGGTGGACCGCCACATCGCAAACGTCGCGCGAGACGGCCTCTACAAGACCGCCGATCACGTGGCGCAACTGAAGCAGGACAACGACCGCGACCCGCAATCCACTGCCGATGTGCACGTGCGCCGACTCGAAGCGCTGCGCCGCGCCGGCATCGTGGAGCGCATTACCGATGGCGTCTGGAAGGTGCCGCCGGACCTGCTGCAGAAGGCCAGGCAGCATGATGTCCAGAAGGCCTCCGGACTCGCGATCGAGTTGCGATCGCATCTGTCCATCGATCAGCAAGTGCGCGCCATCGGCGCCACTTGGCTGGACAAGCAGTTAGTTGGCGATGCGTCGGCATTGGCCGGCCAAGGCTTTGGGGCGCAAGTGCGCGATGCAATGCGCGACCGTGTCGATTTCCTGGTCGAAAGAGGTTTGGCCGAGCAGCGCCATCAGCGCGTTGTGCTCGCACGCAATCTGCTGACAACCCTCCGCGATATGGAGCTAACTACTGCTGGCAAGGCCATCCAGGATCAGACCGGGCAGACCTACCGCCCGGCGCAGGACGGTCAGCACACCAGCGGCGTCTACCGCCGGAACATCGAACTCGTTAGCGGTCGCTTCGCCGTGCTTGATGACGGCATGGGCTTTAGCCTCGTCCCGTGGCGGGCAGTCATCGAGCAACGTCTCGGACAGCAGCTTTCGGTCGCCATCCGCGGCCAAGCGGTCACGTGGCAGCTTGGGCGTCAACGAGGCATGAGCGTCTGACGGTAGTAGCCACGGTCGTCGTAGGCACTCTTATTTGTGGTGCACAGTCTAGATTTGCCGCCGCTACCTGCTTCCGCTGATCCATCGCGCATGCTTTCTTTCCAATCGCACCGGACACTGTGGCTAAGCGGATGACCCGATTGGGCCAGTCAAAAACAATCGTCAAGGAGTGAAAACAATGATCCGTATTGAGCGTGCTGTCACGCACCCTGTATGCTCTTATTGCCCTTGCCACCTGCTTCGCCGCGCACTGCCCAATAGTTACGCTGCGAGGCGACAATGATTGAACTGCGACACCTGCGCTATTTCATTGCCGTTGCCGAGGACCTTAATTTTCGCCGTGCCGCTGAGCGCGTGCATATCGACCAAACCCCGCTCTCGCGCACCGTTCGCGACCTGGAAGACCAATTGGGCGTGCAACTGTTCGTGCGCGCTCCCCGCAAGCTGCACCTGACGCCGGCCGGCCTGCGCCTGCTTCAAGACGCGCGCAAGATCTTCATCCGCATCGAACGCACCTATCGCGCCGTGCGCGAAACAGATGCCCGCTTTCGGGCGCCACTGCGCATTGGCGTTGCCGACGGAATCGCCCAGCCTAAACTATCTGAGTGTATGGTCCGTTGGCGCGAGGTCGCTCCGGAGATCCCGCTGGAACTTACCGAGATGCGCGCTTCGGAGTTAGCGGATGCACTGCAGCGGGAGGAGCTCGATGCGGGCTTCTCGTTCGGCCTCCCTGATGACGAGTCCCTTGCGCAGCAACCTGCGTGGAGCTACCCGGTGATGGCGTTGTTGCCTATTGGGCATGAGCTGGCAGGCCAGTCTGTGCTCCCCATTGCAGACGTCCTGGCCTTCCCGTTGCTGTCATGCCATGCCGAGCGACAACCTGGTCTTCTGCGACAGATGCAGGCGATCGTCCAGCGCTATACGAGGACGCCTACATTGGCCGGCGAAGCCTGTACGCTGACCGGCTACGTCACCCGCATCGCTGCGCACATGGGGGTGGGCTTGGCAGATGCGGGCCACGTCGCGGGCCTGCGCCGCAATGACGTGGTGGCTGTACCGCTGTATGAGGACGAACGTATCACCACCTTCGTCCTGCACAAGCACCAGCGCTTCGGCTTGCGCCACGCTCTGAAACGTTTCGTTGCGCATGCAAAAAGTTTAGAGTAATTGTTACAGGTGTCGCGCCCGCGATTTGCGGCTCAGCGTGATCGGCCTTGGACACCCCACGCATATCTCGCGATGCTGCGTTTGCATGCATTAAGCCTGCATTTATGCAGTCCGAGGCCACGACTTTCGCGCGTACTCCTCACGGCGCTCCATCACGCCCCAATGGGTGGTTGTTGGGGCGACTCGGTTCCAGACTCGTGCATGCGGTGCCCTTGCGGCACGCGCGCACTGGAATCAAGACGCGAAGGAGTAGTGGTGTATGCCGACCCGGGGTGCGACAGGGATTTTATTCGGACAAATTGTTGTAGTGATAGGCGTCGCACTTGGTGGTGTCTGGGCGGGCACGCAGTGGACGGCGCATGCGCTGGGCCACCAGGCGCGCCTCGGGCCACCGTGGTTCACTGTTTCCGGCACACCGTTCTATGAGCCCTGGAAGCTGTTCGAGTGGTGGTACTTCTACGGCGCCTACGCACCTCAGGTGTTTGAGCGCGGCGGAATCATCGCTGCGTCGAGCGGGATGCTCGCCACGGCTGCGGCCATTGGCATGGCCGTCTGGCGCTCACGGTTGGCCAAGCAGGTCACGACCTACGGTTCCGCTCGATGGGCCGAGCGTGAGGAAGTCGCCAAAGCTGGCCTGACCCGGCCTATCGGCGTATTCCTTAGCAAGACCGCGCACAAGGATGCCGACTACCTGCGCCACGAAGGGCCGGAACATGTGATGGCTTTTGCTCCCACGCGATCCGGCAAGGGCGTGGGCCTGGTGGTACCGACCCTGCTTTCCTGGCCGGGCTCAGCGGTGATCCACGACATCAAAGGAGAAAACTGGAGCATTACTGCGGGGTGGCGCGCGCGGTTCTCGTATTGCTTGCTATTCAACCCGACGGATGCGAAGTCGGCCGCTTACAACCCGCTACTAGAAGTCCGGCGCGGCATGCACGAAGTGCGCGACGTACAGAACATCGCCGACATCCTGGTCGATCCCGAAGGTGCGCTAGAGCGCCGCAACCACTGGGAAAAGACCAGCCATGCCCTGCTGGTCAGTGCCATCCTGCACGTGCTCTATGCCGGCGAGGACAAGACGCTGCGCGGCGTTGCCAATTTCCTGTCCGATCCGGCGTGCCCGTTCGAGGTAACGCTGCATAGGATGATGACCACCGGACATCTGGGTGAAGAGGTCCATCCCGTTGTCGCTTCTGCTGCGCGCGAAGTGCTGAACAAGAGCGACAACGAGCGCTCGGGTGTGCTGTCTACCGCAATGAGCTTCTTGGGTCTATACCGAGACCCCACGGTGGCGGAAGTCACCTCGCGCTGCGACTGGCGCATCGCCGACCTAATCTCGGCCGCGCATCCGGTCTCGCTCTATCTGGTCGTCCCGCCCTCGGACATCAGTCGTACCAAGCCGCTGATCCGCCTGATCCTCAATCAGGTCGGACGGCGGCTGACGGAGTCGCTGGACGGCTCGGACGGCATCCCCCGGAAGCACAAGCTGCTGCTAATGCTGGACGAGTTCCCGGCATTGGGCCGGCTGGACTTCTTTGAGTCGGCCCTGGCCTTCATGGCCGGCTACGGCCTGCGCGCATTCCTCATCGCGCAGTCGCTCAACCAGATTGACAAGGCCTATGGCCAGAACCATTCCATCCTGGACAACTGCCACGTGCGCATCGCGTTCGCAACGAACGACGAGCGCACGGCCAAGCGCATCTCCGAGGCGCTTGGGACAGCGACTGAGCTGCGCGCCCAACGCAACTACGCCGGCCACCGGCTCGCGCCGTGGCTTGGCCACCTGATGGTGTCGCGCCAGGAGACGGCCCGGCCGCTGCTCACGCCCGGGGAGGTGATGCAACTGCCGCCGGACGATGCGGTGGTGATGGTCTCCGGCCATCCGCCCATCAAGGCGAAAAAGCTGCGGTACTACCAGGACCGGAACTTCACAACACGCGTCCTGCCTGCGCCGGTACTGGTTGCCGGCGTGTATGCGGACCGTCCTGCGGCGCGCCTCGACGACTGGAGCGGATTGCCACCCCTAGTAGCGCTGTCGCCTTTGTCTGTCGGCGACGCCGGTGGCATGGTCGACGAGGGTGGCCATCAGCTCAAGCCCGAGCTGGATGCCACCGCAGATGCACCGTCGCTACAAGACGCCGACGGTCTGTTGGTGCTCGATGACGACGACGACGCACCGCTGCGGCCGCAGGACGTGGACCGACAGCTGATGCGCACCGCGCGTCTGGCTGCGCTGGACCCTGACGACGGGATCGCGCTATGACTCGCGCCCGGCTGAACATCTTCATCGAGCCAGAACACGCGAAGCGGCTGGACCAGGTTGCGGCGCACAAGGGTGTGTCGAAATCGGCCGTGATCGCAGCCGCGCTGGCCTCTTTCCTATCACCGGACGGCGAAGACCAGCGCGAGGCGGCTATTGCCAAGCGCCTGGACCGGCTCTCGCGCCAGTTCGACCGGCTGGAGCGCGATCAAAACGTGTTGGTCGAGACGGTGGCGCTCTTCGTTCGCTACTTCCTTACGGTCTCTATCCCTGTGCCCGAGGGGCAGCAGGATGCCGCGCGTGCTCAGGGCAAGGCGCGCTACATGCAGTTCATCGAGCAGCTCGCGCGTCACATCCAGCGCGGGCGCAGTCTGGTTCGCGAAGTCCATGAAGACATCGGACCCGCCGAAGCTGCTGAACCGATGCAAGCCGGTGCCCAGGCGGGGTCAGGCACCGGCCCCCAGGAGGTTCATCGTGAAGCTACCTGAGCCGAACGCCGTGGACACCTCGCTGGAGCGGCGGATCCGCATGTTGCGCACGGCTATGGGGCCGGAGATCGCGGCAGCGTTGGAGGACCCCGAAGTCGTCGAAGTCCTGTTGAACCCGGATGGCTCGCTTTGGGTGGACCGGTTGGGAACCGGCCGCGAGGCCACTGGCGCGGCCCTGCCGCCGGCCGTGGCCGAGCGAATCATCCGGCTGGTGGCCGCGCACGTGCGCACCGAGGTGCATGCGGGCGCACCGATCCTGTCGGCCGAGCTGCCAGAAACCGGGGAGCGCTTCCTCGGCGTGCTGCCACCGGTTGTGCGCGCCCCATCCTTCGCAATCCGCAAGCGGGCGCTGCGCATCATGACGCTCGCCCAGTACGTGGCCGACAGCGTGATGACCGAGGACCAGGCCGTGTTTCTGCGCCGCGCGGTACATGAGCGACTGAACATCGTCATTGCCGGCGGCACCAGCACCGGCAAAACGACGCTCGCCAATGCCTTGCTCGATGAGATCGCCGAGACGCGCGACCGCGTGCTCATCCTCGAAGACACGGTGGAACTCCAGTGCCGCTCTGACGACCACGTCGGCATGCGCACCGAGCCTGGCGTGAGCACCATGGCCGACCTGGTGCGCGCCACCCTGCGGCTACGACCCGACCGCATCGTTGTCGGCGAGGTGCGAGGTTCGGAAGCACTCGACTTGCTGAAAGCCTGGGGTACCGGGCATCCCGGCGGCATCGCAACCGTCCACGCCGGTTCGGCGCACGGCGCGCTCACCCGGCTGGAGCAGCTGGTGCAGGAGGTGAGCGTGACCGTGCCACGCGCCCTCATCGCTGAGGCGGTCAACGTCATCGTCTTCATAGCCGGCCGCGGCCGTGCGCGCCGCGTGCGCGAGATCGCGCGCGTCATCGGCCATGACAGCCACGGCTACCAGCTCGACACCGAACTGTTTTCCTTCCCGCTTTTTCCTCCGTCCAACCCTTCCTCCACAGGAGATCCTTCATGACGACTTCACGCATTCCCGTAAAACCGCTTCTCCGCACTGCTGCCGCAGCGGCGCTGTTGCTGGCCGTGGCGCTGCCCGCGCATGCGGCCGGCTCGAACATGCCCTGGGAGGCACCGCTGCAATCGGTGCTCGAGTCCATCCAGGGGCCGGTGGCACGGATCATCGCTGTGATCGTCATCATCTCGACTGGCCTCGCGCTGGCCTTCGGTGACACCAGCGGGGGATTCCGCAAACTGATTCAGATCGTGTTTGGTCTGTCGATCGCCTTCGCCGCGTCCAGCTTCTTCCTGACCTTCTTCAGTTTCACAGGCGGGGCGGTGCTGGCATGAACACCGCTACCGGAAACCTGGTCGGCTTCGAAGTGCCGCTGCACCGGTCGTTGACCGAACCGATCCTGCTGGGTGGTGCCCCCCGCACCGTGGCGATTGCAAACGGCACGCTGGCCGCTGCCGTCGGCTTGGGCTTGCAGCTCTGGCTGCCCGGTCTCGTGTTGTGTATCGTCGGGCACTCCCTGGCTGTCTGGGGTGCGCGTCTGGACCCGCAGTTCATGCAGGTCTTCTCGCGACACATCAAGCACCGGCAGTTGCTGGACGTGTGAGGTCACGATGTTGAACCTCACCGAATACCGCAAGCGTCCGGCGTTGCTGGCCGACTGGCTCCCTTGGGCCGGACTGGTGGCGCCGGGCGTCGTGCTCAACAAGGACGGCTCGTTCCAACGAACGGCGCGGTTCCGCGGGCCGGATCTGGACAGCGCGACGCAGGGCGAGCTGGTCGCCACGTCGGCACGCCTCAACAACGCGCTGCGGCGCCTGGGCTCAGGCTGGGCCTTGTTCGTCGACGCCGAGCGGCGTGAAGCGGCTGACTATCCGGAGTCCATCTTCCCCGAGCCGCTGTCCTGGCTGATCGACGAGGAACGCCGTGCCGCTTTCGAGGAGGACGCCAGCCACTTCGAGAGCAGCTACCACTTGACGCTGCTGTATCTGCCGCCTGAGGAATCAACAGCCCGCGCCGCTCGGTTGCTTTACGAGAACAACCGCACGGAGGGTGTGGACTGGCGTGAACGGCTGGAAGCCTTCGCGTCTGAGACCGAACGCTTCATCGGTCTGCTCGAAGGCGTGATGCCGGAGACCGCCTGGCTGGACGACGCGCAGACCCTGACCTACCTGCACGGCTGCGTGTCTACGCGCCGGCATGCGGTCGCCGTGCCTGAGGTAGCAATGCACCTGGATGCATTGCTGGCGGATGAACCGCTGGCGGGCGGCTTGGCGCCGATGCTCGGAAATCAGCACCTGCGGGTGCTCTCGGTCCGCGGGTTTCCGACATCGACCTGGCCGGGCCTGTTGGATGACCTCAACCGCCTGGGTTTCGCCTACCGCTGGAGCACGCGCTTCCTGTGCCTGGACAAGGCCGAGGCGGAGAAGGAACTGCGCCGCCTGCGCCGCCAGTGGTTCGCCAAGCGCAAGAACATCGTCGCACTGCTGCGCGAGACCATCTTCCAGCAGGAGAGCCCGCTCGTGGATTCCGATGCCTCGAACAAGGCATCGGACGCCGACGCGGCGCTGCAGGAGCTGGGCAGCGATCAGGTGGCTTTCGGTTACGTCACGGCCACAGTGACCGTACTCGACGCCGACGCCACGGCAGCCGACGAAAAGCTGCGCGCAGTGGAGCGAGCCATCCAGGGTCGCGGCTTCGTCACCATTCCGGAGACCCTGAATGCGGTTGACGCATGGCTGTCGTCGGTGCCGGGCCATGCCTATGCGAATGTTCGACAGCCCATCGTCTCCACGCTGAATCTGGCGCACATGATGCCGGTGTCGGCTGTGTGGGCAGGGCCGGAGCGCAATACGCATCTCGACGGCCCGCCCTTGATCGTCACCCGCACCGATGGCGCGACGCCGTTCCGTCTGGTCACGCACATCGGCGATGTGGGCCACACGCTAGTCGTGGGACCGACCGGCATGGGCAAATCGGTGCTACTCGCTACGCTGGCGATGCAGTTCCTCCGCTACCCGGGCTCGCGCATTTTCGCCTTCGACATGGGGCGTTCGATGCGAGCCACCATCCTCGGGCTCGGCGGCGAGCATTACGACCTCGGCGCTGACGGCGCCATTGCGTTCCAGCCGCTGGCACGCATCGACCAAGACGGCTACCGCACCTGGGCGGCCGAGTGGGTCGAGGGGCGCTTGATTCAGGAAGGCGTCGCCGTAGGCCCACCCGAGAAGGACGCCGTTTGGTCTGCGCTCAATAGCCTGGCCAGCGCGCCGGCGGAACAGCGAACCATGACAGGCTTGTCGGTGCTGCTGCAGTCCAACGCACTACGGCAAGCCCTGAAGCCTTACGTGCTTGGCGGCGCCCACGGAAAGCTGCTCGATGCCGATGCCGATCGGCTTGGCGCTGCCTCCGTGCAGGGCTTCGAGATGGAGGAGCTGATGCACAGCAAAGCCGCCATGCTGGCGGTGCTGCACTACCTGTTCGCCCGCTTCGACGAACGATTCGATGGTGCGCCGACTTTGCTGATCCTCGATGAGGCCTGGCTGTTCCTGGACGAGCCGGTGTTCGCTTCGCGCATCCGCCAGTGGCTCAAAGCGCTGCGCAAGAAGAACGTCTCCGTGATCTTCGCCACGCAGTCGCTCGCGGACATCAAGGATTCGACCATCGCGCCGGCCATCGTGGAGAGCTGCGCGAGCCGCATCTTCCTGCCGAACCCGCAGGCGGCCGAGCCTCAGATTCGGGTGATCTACGAAGGCTTCGGACTGAACAGCCGGCAGATCGAGATCATCGCAACCGCACAGCCCAAGCGGGATTACTACTACCAGTCGCGGCTAGGCAACCGCGTCTTCGACCTCGGGCTTGGGCCGGTGGCGCTGGCCTTCGCCGGTGCTTCCACGCCGGAAGACCAGCGAGCCATGGACGCTGTGTCCGCTGGCACGACCTCCTCGGACTTCGCAGCGGCCTGGCTTCGCCATCGCGGCCTCGATTGGGCTGCCAACCTCGTTCCATCGTTCCCTTCCTTTCCCTCATCACTTCAGGAGAACTCACTATGAAGAAGCACCTTCTGTCCGCCGCAGCGGCATCACTCATCGCTCTTTCGCCCGCTGCGCACGCGCAATGGGTCGTGATCGACCCAAGCAATCTGACGCAGAACATCATGACGGCCGCGCGCACGCTGGAGCAGATCAACAACCAGATCCGCCAGTTGCAGAACGAGGCGCAGATGCTGACCAACCAGGCGCGCAACCTCACGAGTCTGAACTTCAGCGCGTTGGGCGAGCTGCGTGCCGCCTTGTCGGCGACGAATCAGCTCATCCAGCAGGGCCAGGGCTTGGCCTTCAACGTCGCGCAGATGGAGACGGATTTCCGACGGCTGTACCCCGAGTCGTACACGGCGGCCATCTCGGGCACGCAGATGGGGGCCGATGCGCGCACGCGCTGGACCCATTCCCTCGAAGCACTGCGCACCGCGACCAAGGTGCAGTCGCAGGCGGTGCAGAACTTCACGTCGGACGAGCGTACCTTGACCGACCTGGTGAACCGCAGCCAGTCGGCCACGGGTGCATTGCAGGCGATGCAGGCGACGAACCAACTGCTGGCCTTGCAGTCGCGCCAGGCGATGCAGGCCCAGCAACTGCAAATCACGCAGGACCGTGCGACGGCACTGGAGCAGGCGCGGCAGGTGGCGGTGCAGGAGCGCGCGCGCGAAGTGCGCCGACGCTTCCAGGGGGATGGCACGCCGTACACGCCGCACACGGTCAACTTCTACGGCAACGGAGGGGAACGACCATGAAACAGCTTCTGAGCATGATTCTGGCCGCCGCGATAGGGGTGTTGGTTGCCGCTTGCAGTAAACCTGCACCCGTCGAGTCCGTCGAATCGCTGGTGGCCAATCCCGAGCGCCTGAAGGAACTACGCGCGCAGTGCAAGGCCGACCACGCCAAGGTCGGCGATGAGCAGTGCAATGCTGTGGCCGAGGCCACGCGCCGGCGCTTCTTCGGCACCGGTGGGCCAAAACACACGCCGGCAGCGCCGAACCTTGCGGCTTCAGCACCTTCCCCCAAGGACTGATTGATGAACGATCTGTCGGTCATCGACCGCTTCCTCGACGTCTTCTCGCGCTATATCGATTCCGGCTTCGGTCTGCTGGGCGGAGAGGTGGGGTTTCTGACCGCCACGCTGGTCGTGATCGACATGACGCTGGCAGGCCTCTTCTGGGCGATGAGCAATGCCAGCGGCGGTGGTGGCGACGATGTCATCGGCAAGCTGATCAAAAAGGTGCTGTACGTCGGCGCCTTCGCCTTCATCCTGAACAACTTCAACAGCCTGTCGGGCATCGTGTTCCGATCCTTCGCCGGGCTCGGGTTGGTGGCGTCTGGTTCGTCGATGAGCCAGGGCGAGCTGCTGCAGCCGGGCCGGCTGGCGCGCGTGGGTGTTGAAGCCGGCGCGCCGATCATGAAGCAGATCAGCGACCTGACGGGCTTTCCGGAGGTGTTTGCCAATCTTGATGTCATCACGGTGCTGTTTCTGGCTTGGCTTGTGCTGATCGTGAGCTTCTTCGTGCTTGCGGTTCAGCTCTTCGTCACATTGATCGAGTTCAAGCTGACGACGCTCGCAGGCTTCGTGCTGGTGCCGTTCGCGCTGTGGAACAAGACCGCCTTTCTGGCCGAACGGGTGCTGGGCAACGTCGTGTCCTCGGGCATCAAGGTGCTGGTGCTGGCGGTGATCGTCGGGATCGGCACAGGCCTGTTCGCCGAGTTCACGGTGCCGCCGGGCACCGAGCCGTCCATCGATCACGCGCTGGTCATCATGCTGGCCGCCCTGGCGATGCTGGGTTTGGGGATCTTCGGGCCGGGCATTGCCACCGGGCTGGTGTCGGGTGCGCCGCAGCTTGGCGCCGGGGCGGCAGCGGGGACGGCGCTGGGTGCTGCCGGTCTGGCTGTTGCCGGCGGCGCGGCCGTGGCGGGAGCCGCCTCGGCGCTGGCCGCAGGAGCGCGCATGGCGCCGGGTGCTGCGCGTGCTGCCATCGGCGGCGGCGCCGCCGCGGCACGGTCTGCAAGTTCTTTGGCCAGCGGCGCGAAATCGACCTACCAGGCTGGCGCCGCCGCATCGGGCGCTGGCGGCATGCGCGCGGCCGGAGCCGGCCTGGTCAACGTCGCACGCAGCGGCGCCAGTGCCGTGGGCCAGCGCGTTGCATCCGGCGCAAAAGCGGTCAAGGACAGGGTGGGGGGCTTCGTTGCAGATGCTGCGGCGCCTGCGGCGGTCAAGGCATCCGAAGCAGGCGAAGCCAGCGCACCAGCAGCTGAGCCCGTATGGGCCAAGCAGATGCGCCGCAAACAACAGATGACGCACGCGGCCACGACGGCCGCGCACGCATTGCGCTCGGGTGATGCCGGCGGCAGTGGCGCCAGCCCGAGCTTGCGCGACGACTCAAATTCTTAGGAGATCCAGATGCAATTCAAACGACCCCAGGTGCGGTACTCGGCGACGCCCGAGCCCGTCACCCCCTACCAGGCAGCGGCGCAGGTCTGGGACCAACGCATTGGCAGCGCACGCGTACAAGCCAAGAACTGGCGATTGATGGCCTTCGGTTGCCTGTCGCTCGCACTCCTGATGGCCGGTGGCCTCGTATGGCGCTCGGCCCAGTCCATCGTGACGCCTTTTGTCGTCGAGGTGGACAACGCGGGCCAGGTGCGCGCGGTGGGCGAAGCTGCTTCGCCGTACAAACCGAACGACGCGCAGATCGCACACCACCTGGCGCGCTTTGTCACAGACGTGCGCTCCCTCTCCATCGATCCGATCGTGGTTCGGCAGAACTGGCTCGAAGCCTATGAATTCACGACGGACCGCGGCGCCGCGACGCTGAACGACTACGCGCGGGCGAACGATCCCTTCTCGCGCATTGGGCAAAGCTCGGTGGCCGTAGAGGTGACGAGTGTGGTGCGGGCCAGCGACACGTCGTTCCAGGTGCGTTGGATCGAGCGCAACTATGCCAACGGCGCACCCTCGGGGACGGAGCGCTGGACTGCCGTGCTGTCCGTTGTGCTGCAGCCGCCGCGTACCGAGCAGCGCCTGCGCAAGAACCCACTGGGTATCTATGTCAACGGCCTGTCCTGGAGCCGTGAACTCGAAGCCACCGATTCATTGAAAGGAACAAAGCCATGAATACTCTTCCCCGTAAATCCGTACTGCCGATGATTGTGCTTCTTCTCGCTGGCTGCGCCACACAGGGCAAGCCGCCGCCGACGATCTCACTGGACGAGCCCGTTGTTATTGCCGCGCAGCAGTTGCCGGAACCAGCGAAGCCCATCGAAGTGGTTGAAGTGCCGAAGCCTTTGCCGTTGCCCGAACAGATGAAGGCGCTCCCGAACGAGTCAGACGCGAAGCCGGCACCGGAGTCCGTGGACGAAAAGCTGCGCGTCTCCCGCGCCAACGCAGAGGCGCGCATCGCTCCGACGCGCGAGGGCTACGTCAATGCGATCCAGGTCTGGCCTTACGCCGATGGCGCGCTGTATCAGGTCTACACCAGCCCTGGACGTGTGACCGTCATCGCTTTACAGCAGGGCGAGGAACTGGTAACCGTCTCGGCCGGCGACACGGTGCGTTGGATCGTCGGCGATACGGCCAGCGGATCAGGGGCGACGCTGCGTGTGAACATCCTGGTGAAGCCCACGCGCACTGCCCTGAAAACGAACCTAGTCGTGACGACCAACCGTCGTACTTACCTCCTCGAACTCTCATCGACGCCGCAGGCCTGGATGGCTTCCGTGTCCTGGGACTACCCGAAGGACCGGATGCTGGCCTTGCAGAAGCAGGCGCAGCAGGCCCAGGCCGCTGCGCCGGTGGAAACCGGCATGACGCTGGAGCAGATCAGATTCCGCTATGCCATCAGCGGCGACAGCCCGTCGTGGAAGCCGCTGCGCGCCTTCGACGATGGTGAGCGCGTCTACATCCAGTTCCCGGGCGGCATCGCGCAGGGTGAGTTGCCGCCGCTGTTCGTGATCGGCGCGCGAGGCGATGGGCAACTGGTGAACTACCGCTTCCGTTCGCCGTACTACGTGGTGGACCGGCTGTTCGGGGCCGCTGAGTTGCGGCTGGGCGGTGACAAGGCGCAGGTGGTGCGCATCGAGCGCACCGATGGTGTCAGTTCGGGCGCCACGCGGAGGAACTGAGCATGAGCACGTCCCCCGATGTAGCGCCAGCCGCTGCGCCGAAAGTCGATCCCGAATCCGTGGCCTTGCGCGCTTCGCCGCGCCCCGTCACTCGCTTGAACCGCCGAGTGCTTGCGGTGATCGCGGGCGCCATGGCCGCTGCCGTACTTGGCGGCACCCTTTGGTCGCTGCAGTCGAACAAGCGCGTGCGCAATCCGGTCGCCGAGTTGTACAACGTTGATCGCATCTCGCGCGCCGAGAACCTGGACCAGTTGCCAAAAGACTATGCGGGGATTCCACCGGCCTTGAAGCAAGGCCCGCCCGTGCTGGGCGAGCCGCTACCCGGAGATCTGGGGCCCGCCATCGTCAAGGCGCAGCAGCCGATGGAGACGCGGCCGCCAGGCGGCGGCGTCGATCCGGCGCAGACCGAACGGCTGGCGGCGGAAGAAGCTGTGCGGTCTTCTGTGTTCTTCCGGAGCGGTGCCAACAGCGGCGGTTCCAAGCCCGCAGCTGCACAGAACGCCGTTGACCCTTCTGCATTGGCTTCAGGCAATCAGTTGTTCAATCCGATGGGGGCCATGGCTCCAGCGCAGCCCTCAGATCCGACGGCCGTGCAGAACCGGCAGGATCAGAAGGAGGCGTTCATCGCGAAGGTGGGTGAAGCAGCGACGCGCAACCCCGGCAGCTTGCAGTTGCCCTCGTCGCCTTACCAGGTGATGGCAGGCACGATCATCCCGGCGGCGCTGGTGACCGGGATCAACTCCGACCTGCCTGGGCAAGTCATTGCAAATGTGTCCGAAGCGGTCTACGACACTGCCACGGGCCGCCATCTGCTGATCCCGCAGGGCTCGCGCCTGATCGGCCGATACGACAGCCAGGTGGCCTTCGGACAACGGCGCGTGCTGCTGGTATGGACCCGGCTGATCCTGCCCGACACGTCGTCGGTTGCGCTCGACCGTCTGCCAGGCATCGACCCTGCGGGGTACGCCGGGCTTGAAGATGGCGTCGATTGGCATTGGGACCGCATCTTGGCCGGCGCAGCGCTGTCTACGCTGCTCGGCATCGGAGCCGAGCTGGCGGCACCAGAGAGTCGCACCGATGGCAGCCGCATCGTCATCGCGGGACGCGAGAGCGCGCAGGAGACGGTGAACCAGGTCGGGCAGGAGATCACGAAGCGCAACATGAGCATCCAGCCGACGCTGACGATCCGGCCGGGTTTCCCGATGCGGGTGATGGTGAGCAAGGATCTGGTGCTGCGGCCGTATCAGCCGCTGTTCTTTATGAGAGGAGCTTCGCAATGACCAAAGACACCGGCCCGTTGCGCTTGGGTCCACTGCCGCGCACCGAGTTCGTGAAGCTGACACTTGCCGTCCCGGCTGACATCAAGGCTTCACTTGACCGGTATGCGGATCTGCACAGTCAACTGCACGGTGAAAAGGTTGATGCCGCAGCCTTGATACCGTATATGTTGGCAGCGTTCATTGAACGCGACCGCGGATTCAAGTCCCTGACTTCGAAGAATGCGAAACCAAATCGCCCGGTGCCCCAGAGTGGAAGACAAGGGGCACCACAAGTCGAGGGTGACCGGTAGGCCGTCAGCTTCGCTTTTCACGGCAATTAGGCTTTTCAACATTCGTTGAACACGGCATTTCTGGTGAATGTCCTGGCGAACCGTTGGAGGAGGTGCTTGGTCGTAGCGATTGATTGAATAATGCTTAAAAAATATAACAAAGCATTAAAAATCAAGTGAAATTCAATCTATTTCTTGAGATTGATTAGAAAATGTGCTATTTTTAGTACATGGACAGAACTCCACGACACGCTTTAATCAAGAAGCTCCAGACCAGTCTGCCGCGCGGGATGCCGTTCGATCTGGCTGCTCTGGAGCGCATCGGTGTGTCCGCCCAGCTGGCGGCCCACTACGCTGAAAGCGGCTGGCTGGACCGGTTGGGCCAAGGCGTTTATGCGTTTGCCGGTGACACCTTGAGCGCGCATGGCGCGATCAAGCTCCTGCAAACCCGCGTCGTTGGCCTGCATGTGGCAGGCAGGAGCGCACTGACGCTTCAGGGTGTGCGCCACAACCTCGCGACGCGCGAGGCGTTGGTACTGTGGGGTGACGTGCGCTTTGTGCTGCCGGTGTGGTTCACTTCTCGATTCCCATCGCGTTACGTGTCGGCCAGGCTGTTCAACTTGCTGGATGGCACGCTTGCCAGCAAAAGTTTGACTACGCCACCGGGCGTGACGGATGGCTTGCGCGTATCAGTCCCCGAGCGAGCCGTCCTTGAACTGCTTTACGAAGTCGGTACACATCAGGGACTGGAGGAGGCGCGTAACCTGTTCGACGGTCTTCGCAACCTGCGCAAAGAGGTTCTGGGCGAGCTGTTGCAGTCCTGTACCAGCATCAAAACCGTTCGCCTGTTCCTGACCTGGGCACGCGAAACCAATGTGGTCGACGTGGAAGCATTGCAAAAGCAGTACACGCTCCCCGTTGGCAGCAACAAACGATGGATCACCCGCATGAAAGATGGCAACCTGCTGAGCCTGAAACCTCATGGATAAAGCTTACGCTGATACAGTCCGCCTGCTGCTGACCGCCGCGCCCGATGTGTTTGCCAACGACATCTTCGCCATGAAGGGAGGCACAGCCATCAACCTGTTCGTGCAGGACATGCCGCGCTTGTCAGTCGATATCGACGTGGTCTACACGCAGTGGCAAACCCCGCGCGAGCAGGCCTTGAAAGCCATTAACGATGAGCTTGACGCTATTGCTGGCCGGCTGGAACGATTGGGTCTCGTCACACGCAAGGTTAATTCCAGGGATCTCGGCGACACCAAGCTGCTGATCGAGAACGCCGAGGCCCAGGTCAAGGTTGAAGTCAACGTAGTTTTTCGGGGCACGGTGCTCCCGGTCGAGCGCCATCCCTTGAGCCCAAAGACAGCCGACCTGTTCAGCGTGGCGTTGGAATTACCAGTCCTGGCACACGCAGAGCTGTATGGCAGCAAACTGGTCGCGGCCATGGACCGCCAGCATCCTCGTGACTTGTTTGACGTGCTGAAGATGTTCGAGTCTGGTGGTTTGTCAGACACGGCGGTGGAATGCTTTGTGACTTACCTGGCTGGGCACAACCGGCCCACTCATGAAGTCCTGTTCGGGAACGAAAAAGACATCGCTCACGAATACCATCAACATTTCGTGGGCATGACCACCGAACCGGTGAGTCTCGACGTTCTGCTGGAGACCCGCGCCAGGCTGCGCGAGGAGCTTCCGCGACGGCTGACGGGCCGGCACAAACAATTCCTGATTGCTCTGGCCCGCGCACAGCCTGATTGGACATTGCTTCAATGTCCGCATGCGTCCGAACTGCCGGCGCTGCGATGGAAACTGGGCAACTTGCAAACCTTTAGCCAGCGTCGGCCAGCGGACTTTGAAAAGCAGGCGGCCACGCTGGAGGCCTTGCTGGCCTGAAACAAGTTCAAACGGCAGGGTTGCGTCGTGCCCAGAAAGGCCCGCCCGCGACCCTGCGTTCCCGAGGCCTCCGCATGAGCAGATACACGGCGGGAATCACAAACATGGACAGCAAGGGGGCGGTGATCATGCCCCCGACCATGGGCGCGGCAATGCGCTGCATGACCTCGGAGCCCGTGCCCGTCCCCCACATGATCGGAAACAGGCCTGCCAGGATGACGGCTACCGTCATCGCTTTGGGCCGTACGCGCAATACAGCGCCTTTACGGATTGCCTCCAGCAAATCAGCGGAACTGGTCTTTCCCTGCTTGAGCTTCTCATCCCAGGCTGTCTTGAGATACAGCAGCATGATCACACCGAACTCTGCAGATACACCGGCCAAGGCAATAAACCCAACGGCGCCAGCCACCGACAGGTTGTAGCTCAGGATGTACAAGAGCCAGATGCCACCCACCAAGGCGAACGGCAACGTGGCCATGATCAGGAGCGCTTCATCGAATCGCTTGAAAGTGAGGTAGAGCAGCACTAAGATGATGAGCAGGGTGAATGGCACGACCACCTTGAGCTTGGCCGTCGCGCGCTCCAGGAACTCAAACTGTCCGGACCAGGAGATGGAATAGCCTGCTGGCAGCTTGACCTTGTCGGAGACGGCTTTTTGCATGTCTTGCACGGCCGAGCGCAAATCGCGGCCGCGAATATCAACATACACCCAGCCCGACAGGCGCGCATTTTCGCTGCGCAGCATAGGGGGGCCATCCGTGATGCGAACGTCCGCCACATCAGATAACACCAAGCGCTGACCCCGTTCGGTCACAAACGGCAGGCTTCGCAACTTCTCCAGGGAATCACGCAGCTCGCGTGGGTAACGCATATTGATGGGAAAGCGTTGCAAGCCTTCCACTGTCTCGCCAATGTTCTCGCCGCCCACCGCCGAGCTGATGACAGACTGCACATCGGCAATGTTGAGCCCAAAACTGGCTGCCGCGTCGCGCCGAATGTTGACATCCACATAGCGCCCGCCGGTCAGTCGCTCGGCCAGCGCGCTGCTGACGCCCGGCACGTCCTTCAAGGCTCGCTCAATCTCGCCAGTTAACCGGTCAATCGTCACCAGGTCGGTGCCAGCCACTTTGACGCCCACCGGGCTTTTGATGCCGGTGGCCAGCATGTCGATGCGATTGCGAATTGGCGGCACCCATATGTTGGCCAGGCCTGGAACCTTGACGATGCGGTCCAGCTCGTCCACCAACTTGTCCTGCGTCATGCCAGCTCGCCATTGATCGCGCGGCTTGAACTGGATGGTGGTCTCGAACATTTCCATAGGAGCCGGGTCGGTGGCGGTCTCGGCACGGCCGGCCTTGCCGTAGACACTGGCCACCTCGGGCACCGTTTTGATCAGACGGTCGGTCTGCTGCAGCAGTTCACTGGCTTTGCCCGCTGAAAGGCCCGGCAAGGCCGAAGGCATGTACAGCAGATCACCTTCGTCCAGACGCGGCATGAATTCACCACCGATGTGCTGAAGCGGCCAGAGGCTGATCACAAGGACAAAGCCGGCAACCACCAATGTCAGTTTGGGGGCACGAAGCACAAGCTCCAGCATGGGCCGGTAGATTGCAATCAGCAGCCGGTTCAGGGGGTTGGAATTTTCATCTGGGATTCGCCCCCGGATTAGGTAGCCCATCAGCACCGGGATCAGGGTGACTGACAAGCCAGCAGCCGCGGCCATGGCGTAGGTCTTGGTGAACGCCAGCGGAGAAAACAGCCTTCCTTCCTGCGCTTCAAGCGTGAAGACAGGGATAAACGACAAAGTGATGATCAGCAGCGAGAAAAACAACGCTGGCCCGACTTCGGCTGCTGCGTCACCGATGACCCGCCAGCGTGCTTCACCCTCCAACTTTTGGTCCGGATGGTCGTGGGCCCAGTGCTCCAGGTGCTTGTGGGCGTTTTCGATCATGACCACCGCGGCATCCACCATGGCGCCAATGGCGATCGCGATGCCGCCGAGCGACATGATGTTGGCATTGACCCCCTGGTAATGCATCACGATAAAGGCCGCCAGGATCCCCAATGGCAGGGAAATGATCGCCACAAAGGCCGATCGCAGGTGGAACAGGAAGACGAAACACACCAAGGCCACCACCAAAAACTCTTCCAGTAGTTTGAAAGTGAGGTTGTCCACGGCGCGGTTGATCAGCCCGGAACGGTCGTAAACCGGCACGATTTCAACCCCTTTGGGCAAGCTGGACTGTAAGGACGCCAGCTTGGCTTTGACGGCCGCGATGGTTTCCAGCGCATTTTTCCCAGAGCGCATCACAATCACGCCACCGGTGGCCTCTCCCTCGCCATCGAGTTCACCGATGCCGCGGCGCATTTCAGGCCCGATCTGGATGCGTGCTACGTCGCCCAGTCTTACGGAGACACCTCCCGGCGTGGTCATGAGCGGAACCGCCCGGAAATCATCCAGACTCTGAAGGTAGCCCGAGGCCCGCACCATGTATTCAGCTTCGCCCAACTCGAGGACCGATCCGCCGGCTTCCTGGTTGGCTTTCTGGATGGCCTCTACCACTCGGGTGTGAGGGATGGCATAGGCTGCCAGCTTGTCCGGGTTCAGCACCACCTGGTACTGCCGGACCATGCCACCCACCGAAGCGACCTCAGCCACGTTGGGAACGGTTTTGAGCTCGTACTTGAGGAACCAATCCTGCAGCGCGCGTAGTTGCCCGGCATCCTGGGTACCGCTGCGGTCGATCAGGGCGTATTGATAGATCCAGCCGACCCCGGTAGCGTCCGGACCCAAAGATGCCTTCGCGGCCGCCGGCAGGCGCGACTGCACTTGGTTGAGGTATTCCAGCACCCGCGAACGCGCCCAGTACATGTCGGTGCCGTCTTCAAACAGCACGTAGACAAAGGAATCTCCAAAGAATGAGTAGCCGCGTACCGTCTTGGCGCCGGGCACCGACAGCATGGTCGTCGTCAGCGGGTAAGTCACCTGGTTTTCGACGATGCGCGGGGCCTGCCCAGGGTAAGTGGTGCGGATGATGACCTGCACGTCGGACAAGTCCGGTAGTGCGTCCAGCGGCGTCTTCAGCACCGAATACACCCCCCAGGCGCCAATCATCAATGTGGCAAGCAGGACCAGGAAGCGGTTGACGATGGACCAACGGATGAGCCGGGCGATCACTTCTTGCTCCCTGGCGCGGGTGGTGCGGTGGTCGAAGGGGAAGCAGCCGGAGACACTCGGGTGAGCTGCGGCAATCCTTCTGAATCGATGTAAAACTCAAAATCAATGCGGTCCCCCGGCGCAAGGTTGCGCGGAAGGTCTTTGGGAGGAGGCGATTTGAAGTCCATGGTCATTGCCCCCCATTTGATGGACGGAATGGGCCCGTGGGTCAGGGTAATTGCATCTTTCGAGATGGCGTCAATCTTTGCTTGGCCCTCGTGCTTTGGGGCATTGGCAGCTGGCGCGGTCTTCGGTACCTCGTTCAGGCGTGCCTCAACGCCTTTGAGGCTGGCCTCCGAATCAATAAGAAACTGTGAAGAGACCACCACACGCTGGCCGTTCTGCAGGCCTCGTTTGATTTCGGTCTGCCCGCCAGTTTCAATTCCAGCTTCGACATCTACAGGCCGGAAGCGGCCGTTGTCTTCGGCCAGCATCACAACAGTCCGCTTCCCGGTCTGGATAACCGCCTCAGTAGGGACCAAGAGGGCTTTTTCTGCCCGCATGTCCATGAACTGCATGGTGACAAACATGCCGGGCACCAGGCGGGAGCCAGGATTGGCCAACTCCATCCGTGCCTTGAGCGTGCGGGTTGCCGGGTTGACCTCCGGCAGGATGGCTTGCACCTTGCCGTCAAAAGTAGTTCCTGGCGCGGCAGGGCTTCGCGCCTGCACCTTGGCGCCTGGCCGCAACAA